>Ga0224495_10001375_pt1 | contig 17198 bp, 14 predicted proteins | sample SF_Jul11_sed_USG_FD_168128 | JGI IMG/M metagenome (GOLD analysis project Ga0224495, IMG submission 168128) | Sediment microbial communities from San Francisco Bay, California, United States - SF_Jul11_sed_USGS_4_1 | ecosystem: Environmental > Aquatic > Marine > Sediment | place: USA: California... | reverse complement strand
AAGTCCATGCCTTTGAGGTCGGCGAGGAATTTTGCGGTGTGGACCATAAGGGCGTGCTCGTTTATCCTCTGTTTTCGCATCGGCCCGGGTGACATATATGGACAATAGGTTTCGAGCATTAATCTATCCAGCGGGACAATCTCTGCGGCTAAACACAAAGGATTTTCGGTCAGCACGGCCCCGCCTGCTCGCTGCGTACTGAGTTTGAATCCGCGTGCACGGTTGAGGTAAAGTCATCCGGACCGACACTCAGACTAACGCCTGTTGCTGAGTATTTTTCGTCCGTTCTTAGTTCTCATGCGAGCCCGGAAGCCGCATTTACGTTTTTTCTTTATCTTGCTCTTACGATGATTTTCCATAGTTAATCACACACCCTGAAAAATAATAAGTCTCTGTGGCCGTTCGTATTTATTTACATTCCAATAAACCCGGCCACAATAACAACAGCCACACCCAGAGGTATCCAACTCACAGTGCTTATTAAAAGCATATTAAGCCACCTTTCCCACCTCTTATTTAGTAACTCCGGGCCCGGTCAATTTCGTACCCTTATGTTACGACATTTTGCGACAAAAGCAATCCTATTTCCCTTTTTTTTGCCGGTGAGAAACGAGGGTAAGGCCAATAGAGAGCCGAAAGAAAAAGTCTATTGGGAAATGGTGGGCGGGCGGCCACACCACAATTTTTCGCATAGAGCGGTGGTGCGAAACATCGTACCCTACATGGCTGAATCCCTACTATTTACGTACGCGGGTACAAGTTTCGCTGAACGACAGAGATTAAAAAGGCAGGTTGAAGAAATCCCTTGATGTTGTTGTTACGTGGGCGGCGAAATTTTCAAAGTCCATGCCTTTTAGGTCGGCGAGGAATTTTGCGGTGTGGACCATAAGGGCCGGCTCGTTTATCCTCTGCTTTCGCATCGGCTCGGGGGACATATACGGACAGTCGGTTTCGAGCATTAATCTATCCAGCGGGACAATCTCTGCGGCCTTTCGGGTCTTTTCAGCGTTCTTGAAGGTGACTACGCCGGTAAAAGAGATATAGAAGCCGGCGTCGAGGACGATTTTGGCCTGTTCGGGTGAGCCGGAGAAGCAGTGAAAGACGACTTTTTTCAGGTCGGGGCCTGACTGATGTAAGATTTCCATCGTTTGGTCAAATGCTTCCCTGCTGTGTATTATGACGGGCAGGGCCAGTTCGCCTGCGAGCTGTAAATGACTCGTGAACACCTCGGCCTGGCGGTCGCGGGGGGAATGGTCATAGTGAAAGTCGAGGCCTGTTTCGCCAATTGCGACGACTTTTTTGTTTTGGGCGAGGGCATGTAACTGCCTTATTGCCTGGCCGGTCACATCTTTGGCATCGTGGGGGTGGACTCCGACAGCGGCATACATGTTGTCGTATTTTTTGGCAAGCTCGATGGCTTTTTGGTTGTGGCCGGGGTCGGTTCCGACAGTAATCCAGGAGGTGACGCCGGCGGCGATGCTTCGCTCGATGACGGCGTCAATATCACCGGCCAAATCATTAAATGTCAAGTGGCAATGTGTGTCAATCAGTTCCATTGCTTCAATAGAACAGATTAATTAACATTTTGTCAAGATTTTATCTCAGGAGATCCACTCCATTTTAAATTCGACAACAACCCATTTGCCATGGAGCTTTTTCAATTTTGCCTGATGTCCACTTGCAGCCAGATTTCCCTCCCAATCACTAATTGTTGCGGTTGCGGTATCAGGGGATTTAAGTTCCACTTTTATACCTGTTATGTTAACGAATCCATCTCTTGATTGCGGCGAACGGAGAACAAAACCTCCGAAACCATAATATTCCTGCCTGGCAAAATCCGCTCCTCCAACAATTACAAGGGCATCCTGGCTGTTGCTCGTTGCGAAAAGAAAAGAGAACACAGCCTGTCGTATTTGGGTTACATCATTATTGTCACTATGCCGTGGCGTGAGCGGATTCGAGTCTTTTCCATCAGGCAGGCCATCTTTATCCGAATCCGGATTATTCGGGTCGGTGAGTAAACGCGCTTCCACAAGGTCCGGGAGGCCATCTTTATCCAAATCTGCGAGATTGTCGCTAATGCGGGATTCCCATATTTGTTTGTCTACTACGATTTTGATGGAGTCTTTTTTGATTTGGAAGCTGCATTTGTCATCCCACTTTCTATGCTTAATGCTAAAGGGGTAGAACTGAGGTATGCCCGGCAAGTCGAGAAGTATTGGCTGTGACCACAAAACATCTCCAAGGGATTTGCAAATCCAGATTTCAGCAACCGCGCTATGGCACTTCCATTGAAATATAGCCCAAGTTGTGTTTTTTTCGTCGGTTGTTTTTGCAAGAGGAGTTAGCTGATGAGGGGAAAAAGTGTAAATCGCGTGGTCTTTTTCTCCAAACCGGAATGCAGGCGGCTTGATGAAGCGCTTTTTGCTCCAGGCTTCAAACTGTCGAATGGATTCTATCGCGGGCCGTGTTCCAATATTTCCCAAGGTGATCAGAGAATGCTGCTTGAGCTGTTGACAGTTTACGCGATCAACAGTCAGAAATTCCCGAAGAATAGCAACCGCTTCGGGGGAGCCAATGGTCCGGAGCTTCCTGATGGCTTTTAAGCGAGGATCATTCTCAGGGACCGAAAGGGCGTAATGGGTGGTAGTATCTTCTTGCAGCAGAGTTTCTCTGAGGGCTTGTAATTCAGAATCGCGCGCAAACACGATGCACGGCATCAGAACAACGAAAAGATACAGCAAAATTCGGTTTAATTTGAGATGCAACATTTTTACCTCCTTTTCCCGCTAATACATTATACTACAACTACAATCAGCCGGCCCAACGGAACCGGACTCGGCAACACTATATTATGACGCAAAATGACGCAAAAAGTAACAGAATTTTATGGAATTGTACGTAACATCAAAAAAAATAGAGACCGCGGTGAAACGGCAGGCTAAATTGGCTTTGAGATTGCCGCGGCCTGCTTCACAGGCCTCGCAAGACGGCCGCTATGGGGTGAAGGCGTTTTTGTAGTGTTTTATATCGGGGCGGGCGGATTTGTCGAGGACAATTGCAACGATATCAAATCGATAAGGGCGGACCTGGATATTATTTGTTGCGAGAAAATAGCGGGCAGTGCGGAGCAATCTTGTTTTCTTGGGGGCGGTGATAGAGTCTTCGGGCGTGGCGAAATCAGAGCCGGCCTTTGTTCTTACCTCGACGAAGACAATGGTGCTATCGGTATCGACCATGACGAGGTCAAGCTCGCCGGTTTTGCAGGAGAAGTTGCGGGTGAGGGTTTTTAGGCCTTTTCTTTTGAGGAACTTTTCGCATCGTTTTTCACCCCATCGGCCGAGGTGTTCGCGGTCGGTCAACAGTTTGCTTTTTTTCAGCAACATCCCGTATCTCGTGACTTTTGTCCTGTTATTTTGAGACGGTGTGGGTGCTGTGGCGATGAGCGAGCCTGACGGCCTTTCCGGTGCGGTCGCGGAGGTAATAGAGCTTTGCCCGCCTTTTTTTTCCGCTTCTGACCGGCCTGATATCAAGGACGTTGGGGGAATGCAGCGGGAAGATTCGTTCGACGCCCTCGTTGTCGACGATGCGTCTTACTGTAAAGTTTTCGTTAATCCCGCGGCCTTTCCGTGAGATTACCGTGCCTGTAAATACCTGTACGCGCTCTTTGTCGCCTTCTTTTATGGAGCAGCGGACATCGACCGTATCGCCTATTTCAAAGTGCGGTATCTCTTTCTTTAGACTTTTGTTCTCAACGGCGTCGAGCAAGTCGGTTTTAGATGCCGTTGCAGTTTTTTCTTTCTTTGCCATATTGTTTCCTAATCAAACTCGTATCTCGATCGAGATAAACAGAAGAGTATATATATTTTTCTTCTGAAGGCAAGAACTTTTTCAAAATTTGTAATGTCAGGTTCCTTTGGCCCTTTGGAGCAGTTCATCGCAGCGTTTTCGCAGGGATTTCAGGGTTTGGCTGTATTTTTGGTCGTTTGCCAGGTTCCGGGTCTCGTGGGGGTCGGATTCGAGGTCGTAAAGCTCTTCGTATTCGAAATCAATATAACGGGCGTACTTGAAGCGGGGGGTGCGGAGGGCCTCGGTCTTCGGGATTGTTTTGTGGTTGAAGAGGTGCTCGTAAAAGAAATCGGTCCGCCACTTTGTTCTTTTGCCTCTCAGCAGTGGCAGCAGGCTTTGGCCCTGCATTTGTGGCGGGACAGAGAGGCCGGCAAGCTGGAGTATTGTCGGTGCGATGTCGATGTTGAGGGCGAATTCGTCGCGTGCCAGGCCACGGAGTTTCTTCGGTGCCCTTGGGTCGTAAACAAGGAGGGGGACGCGGATGGATTCCTCGTGGGGGAACCATTTTCCAGCGAGGCCGTGCTCTCCGAGATAAAAGCCGTTGTCTCCGATGAGGATTATGATTGTGTTGTCGGCGAGGTTGAGGCGTTCGAGCTCGGCGCGGATTTTTCCAATGACGACGTCGACGCCGTAAATGAGGCGGTAGTAGTTTTTGACGGATTCCTGGAATTTTTCGGGAGTGGAAAAGCGTATGTTCCACCGGCGTCGGGCTTCGGAGTTGCGGAGGAATTCGGGCAGAGCTTCGAAATAGCGCGGGTCGGCGGTCAGCGGGGTAGGGATGGTGACATCTTTATAGAGGTCTTTGTATGCGCGGTCTGGGATGAACTGTCGCGGGTCGTTATCCTGGACGTGCGGGGCCTTGAAATTTACGGAGAGGCAGAAGGGCTTTTCTTTTGAGCATCCGTCGAGGAATTCAATTACCTGGTCGCCGAAGATTTGGGTGAGGTGCTTGTAGTTGCCGCTTTCGTCCTTGCGTTCGTATGGTGAGCATTGTCCCGGGCAGCCGAACCAGACGTCGTATTGGTCAACAGGGAAATCCTGTCCTCTGCCGACGCCGTGTTTTCCTATGCAGCCGATCCGGTAGCCGGCGCTGCGAAGCAGCAGCGGGTATGTTTGGGCCAATGCCTGCTCAGAGAAGCTGGTGGCGAAGTCGTTGATACCGTGACGTCGGACGTACTGGCCGGATAGGATACTGGCCCGGCTGGAAGCACAGATGGAGGTGGTGACGAAGGCATGTGTGAAGAGGACTCCGTTTGCCGCCAGGTCGTCCATGTTCGGTGTTTGGATTATGGGATTACCCATACATCCAAGCGTGTCCCACCGCTGGTCGTCGGTCAGTAAGAAGATGATGTTCGGTGGAGCCATCCCCAAAGCCTTCGGCCCTTCGGCTTCGCTCAGGGCAGGCTTTGAGGCTGCCACCCGCCGACAACCCGTTATAGGTATAGCGGCTGCGGCGGTTCCCGCTACGAGTTTTACAAAATCGCGTCGATTGATATTTTTCATTTTTCATCACTCCGAATTTTTTGTACATACAATCAATATGATATCTTCTGCAATATTTGTAACAGAGCAGGGGTGTATTGCCAAGTAAATAAATGATTTTGATTTGCGCTTGTCGGGAGGTAGAGAAATATATGCACGCCCTATTTTACAACGGTGGTTGGTTATTGCCGGTTACCTGATAGAAGCATTTATTGAACTTGGATAGACTACATTTGCGGACAATGCAGGATTGCGCGGTGCTATTTCATGCGGCTGTGCGGGTTGCCGATAATCGGCCAGGCGTATCTGCCCAGGACCAACGACAGCACGTCGCTTCTGGAATAAGCTACTCTGGCGGCAAGCAGGACAAAGGCGAGTATGAATCCCCAGACAAGTCCTCCTATATGGGCCCAGTGAGCGGTGCCCGTTGTCACCATCAGGCTGACGGCAATGACATCGAACATGATGTAGAAAAACACCACCCAGAAACCCCGCAGGGCGAAGTATTTGTACGAAAGGCGAAAACCGAAGATCAGTCCCCACCGCATCCATATTACCATGTAAATCTTTTGAACAGGATACAGCATCAGATATGCACCGGCCAATCCCATCACGGCGCCGGATGCGCCCAACATCGGTGTTGGCGGCTGTGCGCCCATAGACGCAAGGTGGGTCAGCGCGGCGGCAACGGCCAGAATGGGATACAGAATCGCCGTAAGGATGTTACCAATGGCCGAGTTTACCCGAGAGCCGAAGACCAGGAGAAACAGCATGTTGCCGGCCAGATGAAGTATGCCGCCGTGAAGGAATGCGTGAGTAATCAGCTGCACATGGCTGTATTCACCAAAGCACTTCTGCTCCGGCGTCAATTCGTTCAAGGCCGCGACGTCCAGTTTATTTTTGGGTGTTGTAGTGCTCAGAGCCTCCCGCCTGGCATAGAATGCCTCAGCGTCACCGTAATTGGTATACTCGTAGAGCGACTGAATCCTCTGCGGGTCTGGCCGGGCTTTGCCACCCCAGAGCATAAGGTTCTTCGCCGATCTCATCTGGGTCGAGCCGGACAATTGAACGACCAGGAACCAAATACTGACCAATACGGTCACGGCGGCTATGCTCCATGTCGCGTAAGGTTTGTGCCTGCCCATCGCTTCGGAATACACCGGGTAGATACCAAATGGAATAAGCCAGCTCACCGCCTTTATGATCCGGTGGGCCTTTTCTTCCACCTCGTCGGTATCCATGCCCCTTACCGTAAGGATAGGCTTGCCGCTATCGATATAAATCCCGCAGGCGATGCAAACCGTTGCATCATCGGCCAGTCTGGCCTCGCAGCTTGGACAGATTACCTTGCCTGTGCTAACTACGGTTTTTTTCTCGGCCTGTCCGGCTTCGCCTGCACTCGGCGCCTGCGCTTCAGGTATCTCCACATAAGAGCCGCAGGCGGGGCATTCAATAATATTTCCAGCCGAGCTCTGGTTAGCCTGCACGGACCGGCCGCACATTAGACAGGAGAAGTTTATCATACCGGCCGGCACGGCCGCGACAGCCGGCCCGACGGGAGCCGGTTGACTTTGCGAGGTGAGCAAAGCCCCCAGCAGCGGGACGGTGACAATGTTGCCGCAGGCGGGACACTTACCCTTTTTGCCGGCGTGGGTATTCGAGACGGATATGCCCCGGCCGCAGTTTTTGCAGTGAAACTTTATCTTGTCTGAATCACACGGGACGAATATGGGGGCTCCACACGTGCACTTAGCCTCTTTCCCGGCATACTCGTTTTTTACCGAGAAGTGCTTGCGGCATCTGGGACACTCAAACCTGATTCCCATCTCCCACTCCCATATCTATTGCGATTTATCACTCCTTCTGAGGCTCAATGAAGACGCCTGGTGATACGATCCGCTGTTGCAATGGTCACCATATACCATAATTTGGTGACCGAATCAAGAGAAAATTTCCCGCGCCGGACAGGCCCTGATAATCACTATTTTCTCTGGGGTTACTGCAAACGAAGATGGCCATCAACGATTTCATACGTATACTCTTTAATTTCCGCCCCGATGAACTGCGTCCTCCTGATTCTGTTAGTTTTTGGATCCGCTTTCAAGCCGGCACAGGTCAATTCGCTCAGCTCTTTGGTGAGGGTATTGGTATAAAATTCCATCTTATCAGGGTCATAGAGATACCAGTAATACCTGCCCCATTTCGCCCCTCCATGCCGGCACACACCGATATCGAGATAGCCATCAAAATTCACATCCTGCCTGTTCAGCCCCCACTGGGGCCAGTTGTTATCCGGTTCATCCATCTCAACAGCAATCATCTGCACATGCGATTCATCACCCGGCAAAGATGCCCTAATCCATCCAACCTGATAAACTTCCTCGGACATCTTCTTTGGGTTGTCGGTCGGTATCAGCTCGAATTGGTGAGGAGGTGCGATGCTATTGCTATTCTTTGCTTCGCCATTCGGCTCGGATGGGTGCATACGAATGAAATTGATCATCCATTTCCCGTTCTTCTTAAGATGGAAAGTCGTATCGCCGCCATACCGTGGAGGCTGGCCGGGAAACCTGTCGATATAGGAAACTGTCTCAATTGCCACATCCCGAGCAGGGAAACTGATGTGCTGCCTTTTGAATTCTGTTTTGAAGCCGGGATTCTCTCTAAAGAACTCAACATGCATTTCTTCGATAGCATCAAGACCTTCCACGACAGGACCGTTACAGATCACAAAGACAGGATCTTCAGCAAACGTGCTCCTCAGAGTTTTTGCATCACCACTGTTGAGTGCGTCTTCGACACATTTCTTGACCTCCCAGATTGCCTGTGATTCCTGTTCGACATTCATGAGATTCCTGCCACATCCACTCAAAGAAAGGCCAAGAAGGACTATCAAGGATATGGCTGTAATTTTCCAACGATAATATGCTCGTTTCATTTCTAATCCCCGGCTATTTTGTCATTTCACGAACAGAGAAGCAGATACTTCCTGAATTAATAAAACGCTGTCAGCAACGAGAGCAAGAAATTGGCGTCGGTCATAGTTTTCCATGTTTGGTTTGCCCATTTCGTTTCTGCCGGTGAACATATTACGGAACGAAGGTGACATTTTGCAATGATTTGTTTTAGATTTTGGGTTTTTTCTTTTTGGAAGGGTTCGGCTTTTTGTCCCAGGGCCGGGGCGGCGTGGGGTCATATTTAGGGGCGGCGTCTTTTTTGGGAAAAGACCGGGTGACGGCTTCGAGTTTTTTTCGCGCTGCGGAGACAGCGGGGTCGGAACTTTCGAGCAGGTTATTTGTTTCGGCGGGGTCGGCGATGAGGTCGAAGAGCTTTGCAGGTTTGCCATCGAGGAGCCATAGCTTGTAGCGCTTGTCACGGACGACGCGGTCGGCGAATTGTTTTACGGGTACGACCCGGCCATCGGCGAGTTTTGCGGGGCCGAAGCCCATAGCCATAATCCAGTCGCGGGTCGAATCGTCGGCTTTACCGAGAATGAGTTTTGCGATGGAACGGCCGTCAATGACAACATCGGTGGGGATTTTTGCTGCGGCGAGTTCTGCAAAGGTGGGAAACATGTCTGTAAAGTCGGTGAGGGCATCGGTGCGGACGCCTGCGGATACGAGGCCGGGACAGTTTACAATGAAAGGCACCCTGACGCCTGGTTCGCCGATGGTAGCTTTTCCGCCTTTTACGAGGCGGCTGTTCATTCGCGCGCTTATGCCCCCGGCTGAGCCGTTGTCGGTTGTAAAGAAGATTATTGTGTTTTCATAGATATTCAGCTCATCCAGCGCTTTGACGAGGCGGCCGACGGCGTGGTCGGTGTAGCGGACCATTGCTTTGTGGCGTTCGATTTTGTCTTTTGCATCGGGGTCGAGCGGTGTGTTGGTCAATGGGCCGTGGGTTAGGCACATTGGGAAATAGAGCATCATGGGCTTGCTCTTGTTGCGCTTCATAAAGTCGATTAGAAAATCGACGAAGACGTCGGTGCCAAACTTTCCCTTATATGTTCGGCTGCCATTCTTTGTGTTGATATATGGGTCCCAGTAACGATTTGCGCTGGGTGGATTTTGTGATTCGTAGCCGGTCCACATGCAATGCTCGTCGAAGCCGTGCTGCTGCATGGCATCGGGCTGGACGCGAAAGTCGTTGATCTGCCACTTGCCGGCGGCGGCGGTGACGTAGCCGGCATTTTTGAGGACGCGGGCGAAGGTGATATTGTGCTTTGGGTCGAAGTGACATCCCGCTCCCCACCGGGGGACATCCCAATGGTTTACCCAGCCGTGGCGGAAGGGATATTGGCCGGTCAGGAGGGTTGCGCGGGTCGGGGTGCACTGGGCCATCGAATATGCGTTTGAAAACTGCATTCCGCCTTCGGCGAGATTATCGATATTGGGTGTTTTCATTTCTTCGCCACCGTAGCAGCTCAGCCACTCGGGGCCGAGGTCGTCGACCATGATGAAGAGAATGTTCGGTTGAGCCATCCCCAAAGCCTTCGGCTTTGAGGCTGCCACTCGTGGTTGACTTTTGCAGCCGGTGGAAGGTATTAGCGCTGCGGCAGTGCCGCCGGCAACGAGATTGAGAAATTGGCGACGATTGAGATTGTCTACTCTTGTTTTGCTTTCTATCGGCTGACTTATCATTTTAACTACCTCGGGTTTGCTATGGAGCGGGTGTTGATGGTTACATCGGTGGTTGAACCCAATCAGGGATGCCTTTACTGTTTAACTGTTTTTCGTAGTTTATGACGAAGGGCTGCTTTCCTTCAAAGACCGGCTCTTTTTCATTGACCATCAGCGGGCGCGTTTGCTTCCACCACTGATCGTAAGCTTCGAGCATCTTTTCAGCGACTTTCGGATGCTTATCAATGACATTTACCTTCTGGCCCGGATCAGCTTGCATATCATACAGCTCATTAGTGCCGACAAGAAGGAAACGCCGGCTTCGAACGGAAAAACGATTGAATTTATATTTATCAGGGTCAGCTCCTTTCGGCCATCGTCCGACATGAGTAAAAAGAAGACGGTCCTCCCATTTTGCAGTTGGGTCTTTTAACAAGGGGACAAGGCTTCGACCCTCGACCTGCTCGTTAGCGGGGATTTTGGCACCGGCCAACTCGGCAAGCGTAGGATACATGTCGATATGCGCAGTCAAACGGTCCACATCAACACCTTCTTTTAAAACAGAGGTCCAACGGAAAAAGGCAGGGACACGCGTTCCGCCTTCATCCGGATTTCCCTTCTTTCCCTTCATGCCGGCGTTAAATATTCCGGCCCCGGCGGCACTGCCATTATCCGTCATAAAAATCAATAAGGTTTTTTGTTCCAGATTCCAGTCGGCGAGCTTATCGGTCAGCAGCTTGATGTTGTCATCAATATTGACAATCATGCCATAGAAGCCGGCGATATTCTTATTCAATCCTTGAGCGAGGAAGGGCTTTATATATTTTTCCGGCGCAATATAGGGGCCGTGCGGGGCGTTGGTGGTAATATATGCAAAGAAGGGGCGCCTGCTGCTGCGCTTTCTATTTATCCAGCCCAGAGCCTGGCGGAAAAAGACATCGGTGCAAAAACCTTTGGTCTTGACAAAGGTCCCATTATGCTTAATGACCGGGTCGAAATACCTGTTTTGCTGATTCGGGGGCGCGTCGGCACAGGTGTTTCCCGGGTATCTCTGGCCGATACCGCCAGCGCCGTGAATGAAGACCTCGTCAAAGCCCCGCTTGTCAGGCTGGTACCGGTCCTGGTCACCGAGATGCCACTTGCCGAAAATACCGGTCGTATAGCCGGCCTTTTTTAAGGTGTCTGCAAGTGTGACGGTTTTCAGGCTCATTCGTTCACGTTCATTAAGGGTGTGGGTCACGCCATTTTTGAATTCATGCCGGCCGCTGAATAACGCGGACCGCGTCGGCGCACAGGTCGGGCTGACATGGAAATTGGTGAACCGGACGCTTTTAGCGTGGAGGGCGTCGAGGTTCGGAGTCCTGAGAACAGGATTGCCGTGACAAGACAGATCCCCATAGCCCTGGTCATCAGTTATGATTAGAATAATGTTTGGTTGAGCCATCCCCAAAGCCGTCGGCCCTTCGGCTCCGCTCAGGGCAGGCTTTGAGGCTGCCACCCCCTGCCCACAACCGGCGGGGGACAACAGAGCGGCGAGAGCAGAAGTGGCTGAGAGATTGAGAAATTGGCGTCGGTTAAGATTTTCCATGTTATTTCCTTATGAGGTTCCTCTGATATTTTTCAGCAATATAATAACGGCAAAAGTGTGGAAAAGGAACAAATCATTTGGAATTGTCTAATGGCGAGTCGTTTACGAGGAGGGAGTCGAGTTTGTCGGCGGGTTGGCTGGTGAGTGTGGGTGGGGCGCCCTGCTGAATATCTGAGCCGTTCCAATAGGTATAGATGTTGTCTTCGTTGACGCCACAGAAAGAGTGTTTCTCGAAATAGACGTGGTTGTCCATAAACAATACGTTTTGTCCCTCCCTCTGGTGTGGGCCGGAGTTTCCTTTCTGGTATCTTCTTATATTCTCACGACCTCCGGTCTTTGTTTGGCTGTCCCACCTGAAGCCGGTTGTATCGGTATAAGGGTCGAGCCAGGGATTTCTGTCGGCGGCTACAGCCTGACCGGGTTCGGAGGTTGTTGTTTTCAAAGGAAAGGGGCCATAAGGGATATGGTATGAGTAGCTGCAATGTTTTGTGGGCTCGGGGCCGAAATCCCAGACATCCTCATCGTCCATACGTGGGATATAATCATATGCCTTGAATGGTTTGGTCTTTTTATCATTCTTACAGCAAAAGGACTTAGGTGTTACTTCGACATACTTAACCAGAAGGTAAAGGCTGGAGGAAATGGTTGCAGAACCCCCAGTGCCGTCAGGATTCAAACCGAAAGCGTCGTTTCGATTGTCGGCCTGCCAATTGGGTGTAGTTCCCCACTTTGAAGTGAGGCTGCCTGCTCGGGGAAATTTGTTATCGTAATCGTTGGCGTAGATGAGCATTGCCCTGCCTATGCCGGAGAGGTTTGAGCCGCAGACCATTCGATGGGCAACCGGAGGTTTGTATAGTAAAAGTCCGGCCAGAAATATCATGAAGAAGAATAAGACTACAGGGATTCCGATTCCAATTGCAGCGAAGGCTTTGCCGGTTAGTCTGTCGGCACTTAGGCCAATTTGGACAAGAGCGATGATGCCGAGGATTATGGCTAATATTACCGCAACTATAACAATAATAGGCCATACGAAACTGTTAAATCCCGGGAAAAAGAAAGCAGGAAATGCAAAGAGAGTCAGAATGCCAAATATGAGTGATGCGATGGCAAGGCGGCTGGTTTCGACTTTTACGGATTCGGCAGGTTCGGGTGGTTGCGTCAATTCCGAGCCGCAGGAGGTGCAAACCTGAACGTCGTCGGGATTTTGTTGGCCGCATTTGGGGCAGTTCATATTCTACCTCCTTATTTTATCTCTTTAATTTTCCCTGTGTTTTTCAACAGGTGCGCGGGCGTGTTCGTGCCCGGTCCGGTGATGCCATTATCCTTATTATACAGGTAAGCGGGCAAAAAATCCAGTCATTAGGTTCTTTTTGCCTGTTACATTGGCCAATTTGGGGAATCGGTGCGGGCGGTTTTGAGATATTTCTGGATTTTAGCAACCACATCGGGATTTTCGTCGGCGATGTTGTTCTGCTCGGCGAGGTCTTTTTCGAGGTCGTATAGTTCCAATGGTTTGTCGGGAGCGAGGCGCACGGCCTTGTAGTTGCGCCAGCGGACGGCCTGTTTGAAACCGCCTGTGGGGAATTCCCAGTACAAAAAGCGGTCGGCGGTGTTCTGCTTTTTGCCGAGCAGTGTGGGCAGGATACTGATTCCATCGATGCCGGGAGGCGGTTTTACGCCGGCGAGGTCAGCGAGGGTGGGCAGGACGTCGGCAAAGTACCAAACGGCGGCGGTGTTGAGCTGAGCTGCGGGAATTTTGCCGGGGAAGCGGACAATCATCGGGGTGCGGAGGCCGCCTTCGTACATGGTGGTCTTTTTTCCGCGGAGCGGGCCGGAGCTGTCGAAGGTGTCTTCCCAGCGCTGGGCGGCGCCGTTGTCGGAGCAGAAGAAGACGATAGTGTTCTCGTCTATTTTGAGGCGCTTTAGGAGAGCCATGATAACACCGATGTCACGGTCCATTCTTGTAATCATGGCGGCGTGGACTTTTGCATCCTTTGGCCAGGGCTTGTCGGTATAAGGATCGGTGGAGGGGATTTCGTACTTAGCATGCGGGATGGTATAGGGCAGGTAGAGGAAAAACGGCATACCGCTTCTGCTGCGGATAAAGTTCAGGGCGAAGTCGGTGACGAGGTCGTGAGAGTACTGCTTCTTTTGGCCGTCCTTATTGCCCTCGAGGATTACTTTTTCTTCATTGCGCCAGAGGTAAGGCGGGTAGTAGCTGTGGGCGGCGCGCTGGTTAAGGTAGCCGAACCATTCGTCGAAGCCCTGTCGTCTGGGCAGGCCTGTTGAGCCGGGTTCGCCGAGTCCCCATTTTCCCGTGATGCCGGTGGCGTATCCGGCCCGCTTTAAGACTTCGGCGACGGTGACATCCTGGGGTTCGAGGGGGACACGCCTTTGCGGGCTGCCGCTTCCGTCGACGAGGACGCCGCCGACATTTCCGAAATTGCCACGGACGCGAGTGTGGCCCGTGTGCCGGCCGGTCATGAGGACGCTGCGGGAGGGCGCGCAAACGGTGGAGCCGGCGTAGCACTGGGTGAAGCGTGTGCCTTCTTTGGCGAGGCGGTCGATGTTGGGGGTTTTGATGTTCTTTTGTCCGTAACAGCCAAGGTCGGCGTAGCCGAGGTCGTCTGCCATGATGAAGATAATGTTGGGTTTAGCCATCCCCAAAGCCTTGGGCTTTGGGGCTGCCGCTCGTTGGCCCTCACAGCCGGACATCAAAGCAGTTGCAGCACCGCCGGCGGCGAGAGTGAGAAATTGACGTCGGTTCATTTTTGTTTGCTCCGGTTATTTTTGGTTTTACTTGTTTGCTTTTTCGGCCCTGATATTTGCTCGCCCATCTGTGCGCGCCAGTTATTATAAAGTTCCTTAAGCTGCCTTAACATATCCGGTTCTTTAGAGGCCAGGTTATTGGTTTCACTGATATCGATATCAAGATTATACAGTTGAAGGGAGTCTTTTCGAGAAAGAAGTTTCCATTTGCCGGCGCGAACGGCCCACTGGTCGGAACCGTCACAGAAGAAAAGTGCCTTGTGGAGGGGCTTTTTTGTTTGGCCGCGAAGGACGGGGAGCATGTCCCTGCCGTCATAGATACGGTCGGCGGGAAGAGACGCTCCGGCGGCCGAAAGGATGGTGGGCATTATGTCCAGGCTTATTACGGGTTCATCACAGACGGCTGCTTTGGGCAGCTTAGCCGGCCAGCTTACAATAAAGGGGACACGGATTCCACCTTCATAAACAGTCTGCTTGTAATCGCGTAAAACTCCGTTATTGGCAAAATTCTTTTTTGCGCCTCCGTTGTCGGAGAAAAAGATGATGAGAGTATTTTCGTCGGCGCCGGTCCGCTTGAGGGCGTTGAGGACGTCACCGACGGCTTCATCCATGCACGCGAGCATTGCGAGATAGATGTCACGGTCCTTATTGCCCGTATTGAAGCGTTTTATATCTTCGGGCGGCGCCTGCAGGGGCCAGTGTACGGCGCTAAAGGGCAGATAAAGGAAAAAGGGGCGGCTGCGGTTGCGCTCGATGAACGAGACGGAATGGCGCGCGAGGTTACGTGTGAGGTAACCGGTATCGTTAATCGGTTTATCATTGCGATATATGGAGGTGTAGTCGTCGGTTATGCGGAGATCGAAGTAATCATGGGCGCCGTGTCCGAGGAAACCGTAGAATTCGTCAAAGCCGCGTTTGAGAGGATGATATTGGGGCTTGATGCCTACGTGCCATTTTCCGATAACGGCAGTGGCGTAGCCCTGCTTTTTGAGCAAGTCGGCGATTGTGACTTCAGTCAGAGGCAATCCGGTCCTGGAATCACCGCCTGTATAGAATCCGAACCTCTGCTGATATCGGCCGGTCAAGAGCCCGGCTCGGGTCGGCGCACAGACATAGGCGCTGGCGTAGGCGTTTGTCAACCGCACGCCCTGGCGGGCGAGCCGGTCGATGTTGGGCGTGCTGACCTCTTTCGGATGGTCGTAACAGCTTGCATCGGCGTATCCCTGGTCATCTGAAACGATAAGCACAATATTCGGGGGGACATTTTTACGGGAAGCTGAAGCGTTACCAGAGAACCAGAATGCTCCAACTGAGGCGGTCAGGCACTTCTTCAAAAAGCGGCGTCGATTTAGATTTTCCATTTTAATGTTCTCCCCGTTCATTTTTATTGTTGTTGTCTTCTAACAGGTCCGGGCGCCATTTTTTTGTGCGTTCGATGGCCTGTTGGCGGCGCCATTGGGCGATTTTTGCGTGGTCGCCGCTCAAAAGAATATCGGGGACCTTCATATCACGAAAAACTTCCGGCCTTGTGTATTGTGGATATTCCAACAACCCGGCGCTGAAGGAATCGTCTTTGGATGAGTCTTCGTCGCCGAGGGCATCAGGCAATAATCTTACGACGGAGTCGATGATTACCATAGCAGGAAGCTCGCCGCCACTTAAGACGTAATCGCCGATGGAGATTTGCTCTGCGTCGAGGCCGATGCGGATTCGCTCGTCGAGGCCTTCGTATCTGCCGGCGATTAGGATGAGGCGTTTTTCGGCGCTTAGTTCGAGGGCCTTTTTCTGGTCGAACTTTTGTCCCTGCGGGGTGAGGAGGATGGCGCGTCCTTTTTCTGGTGAGAGTTTTTGGACGTGCTCGAAGCAGTCAAAAAGAGGGCCGGGCATCATGACCATGCCCGGCCCACCGCCATACGGCTTATCATCGACCTTCCTAAAAGTATCTTTTGTGAAATCCCTTATGTTTGTAAGAACGATATCAACGAGTCCATTTTCCCGGGCCCGCTTTAATATTGAGTGGCCCAGTGGAGATTCGAACATCTCAGGGAAAAGAGTTAAGATATCAACCCTCATTACTCTTGTTTTTCGTCTTTTGTTTCGGGCCCAGTTCCAGCTTCGGGTCCGTCTTTTTCTTTGGCCTTTTTAGCGACTTTCTTTTTGCGTACCGGTTTGGGTTTTTCCTTGGCTTTCGGCTTTGCCTCGGCTTCCGTTTTTTCTTCAACAAATTTCTCTTCGGCTTTCGGCTTGGCCTTTGCCTTTTTCTTAGGTTTTGGCTTTTCTTCTACTTTTTCCGGTTCGGCCTGGGCTTTAGGCCCTTCAACATCCCCTGCCTCGGCCTGCGGTTCATCTTCCCGCTTCGGTTCAGCGACCTCGATTTTTACTTCGGGTTCGGGCTCTGGTTCTTTGGCTTGCGGCTCAGGCTCGGCTTTTTTCTTTCTCTTAGGCTTCGGCTTTTCTTCTACTTTTTCCGGTTCGGCCTGGGCTTTAGGCCCTTCAACATCCCCGGGCTCGGCCTGCAGCTCAGGTTCGGGCTTTTCCTCAGCGGCCTCGATTGTCGGCTCGGGTTCAGGCTCAGGCTCGGGTTCCGGTTCTTTTGCCTCTACAGGAATCTCCACCTCGGCTTTTGCTTCGGGTTCCGGCTTTTCTTCCGGGGCCGGAGTTTCTTCGGCCTTGGGCTCTATCTCAGGTTCGGGTTTTTCTTCTGCTTTTGGTTCAGGCTCGGGCTCCGCTTTAGCCTCTTCCCGGGCTTTTGCATCGGCTTCCGCCTTTGCCTTTGCATCGGCTTCTGCCTTTGCCTTTGCTTCGGCTTCAGCCTTTGCTTTTGCCTCTTCCCGGGCTTTTGCATCGGCTTCCGCCTTTGCCTTTGCTTGGGCTTCTGCCTTTACTTCATC
>Ga0224495_10001374_pt1 | contig 17208 bp, 21 predicted proteins | sample SF_Jul11_sed_USG_FD_168128 | JGI IMG/M metagenome (GOLD analysis project Ga0224495, IMG submission 168128) | Sediment microbial communities from San Francisco Bay, California, United States - SF_Jul11_sed_USGS_4_1 | ecosystem: Environmental > Aquatic > Marine > Sediment | place: USA: California... | reverse complement strand
CTCAAGCCCCGCTGCAGGCTGCGGCGTTGGCGCGATGGTAACAGCTTTATGAACTCATCCATGGACATGGCTAATAGATCTGTTAAGCCGTAGCCGCGGTAGGTAAATTCTCGTGGCATGATGTCGCCTTCTTGCCTATTTCTGATTCAAGGGGAGTTGTTTGTTCTGCCCACTAATTAACTTGTTGTTCATTTAGCGCAGGGTCGAGAAAGCTGAGATGGCCATGTTAGATGATGTGGCTACAATTGCTTGAGATGGTGACCGACACCCATGTGTTTCTTAGTTTTCAAGCATCCTAAGGTTCTTTGTGAAATTTATTAAGTGAGGTGTTTGCATGATATTTTTACTAGCGGATCTGTGTTGAGCGCTAAGATTCATGAAAGTGTGCCCGAGTCTGAAAGTGTTGACTTGGAGAAGGAGGTGGCGGGGGAGTATAACACCTTTCGAGTGTACCTTTTTCTGTTGAAGGCAAGGAAGAGTTCGTCTAGAGAGATACAGAGAACTTTGGGTCTCTCAAGCACATGGTTAGCTACACATCACTTGCAGAAGCTTGAGAGACTTGGCCTTGCAACGAAGGATCGGTACGGCGATTATCATGTTGTTCCCAAGAGTTTCGGTGTATTGCGTTTCTTTGTCCTGACCCAAAGATGGATTGTGCCCAGAATGCTGTTTTTCGCGCTAATGTTCTTGGTCATGGCTATAGGTTTCTTGGTATACCTTCCTCAGCATCCGTATTTTGGCGTCGCTTTTTTGGTGTCCGTCATTGGTTTAGCGGTGAGCACTTGTGAGACTATTCGCTTCTATCGGTTGTTGCCTAAAACAAAACAATGAACAATTTCTTGTACGAGAGCGTACAATAAAATGATTTAAGGCAAACTGCAGAGACTGATATTATTAGAGGTTAATTGAGTGGCTGCCTACAGCACAAGGAAGTTTGGGGGATTTGTAGTCTCAGGCTTGGTTGTAGGTCTAGTAATCACAGCTTTAGTTGGTTGGGGCATCCAGAGTCTCTTTTCGGCACACCGTTTTCGAGCTTATTATCAGCTTATAAGCGCCAGCGAACCTAGCGATATGCCTTCAGACAAGCCTACGACACATCATTGGGCTAGTATTAGTCACACGTTGGTGGTTTTGGACGCACGGAATGTGGTGAGCATGTTGGTCATAACTGCCAAGGAAGCACCCTACACACAGAACAACACGATCAAAATAGACTTTGACGATTCTTACACATATGCTTCAGACGACACCACGCCACTTGTGCTTGACGGAAATCTGTCTTGGTCCGGGATTTTTAACAAAGATTTGCACCTGAACGAAACGATCACGATATGGACCAAGCTAGAATTCGACCGTGACGCAACATATTTCGTTGGTGGCTGGGTGCTCTCGTATTCCTCGGACGTTATAACGGAGGGTTATGGAACAGCATTCTATGTCACCGTAGAACAAGGGAAAATTGCGAAAGTAACAAATGAATTAGGGCACGTTCCATCATCAACGGAGCTGGAAGCGGTAGAATTCCAGCCCTAAGACCACTTCGTAAGCTTCAAGTCTAGAATTTCCGACAAGGGTGAAATGTTTTTCTTCAAACCAACGTTAAAGCCCCGTTAGACGTCCACGGCTTTCTGTAACTTTTATATTGTCTGGTTTGCTGTTGTTTGTTTGGCGGTGGGTCTAGGCGGGGGGCTAGGGGTCCCTTGATAGGCTGTTGAAGCCTTGACCGTAAACCCTCTACATGACGGGCTGAAGACTGAGGCGAGGCGTTAAAGAGCACTTACGCCTTGCAGTCTCTGGCTATGAGTGTCGGTCCCGTGGGGCTGACGCCTAGGCGAACCTGGCCAGGCCCGGAAGGGAGCAACCTAAACTTGGGCGCTCAGCGCTCAGGGGAGAGCCGACATGAGATATGAGACTGAATAGGGCTGGGTGCAAACTGGACGTCGATCTTCAGTGACCTGCCGCCTTCTCTCCGAAAGTCGGCTTCTTAGCCCTCAGCAGATCCTGAACTAGTGGAAATTGCCTCTGGTAGATGTGACAGTTCTTGGAATGCATAATCATCTTTCCAGAATACACTTCTTCCCACTTGTCTTTGTGCCTATCCATGCCTTTAGCGTTGAGTTCCTTTACGAAAGCCTCGCAGAAGAGCTGCAACCCAGCCAAATTAGCGGGCAAGGCACCAAAGGCATCCCAAGACCGCCAATACCCTGTCAGAGCAAGCTTCAACTTTTTGTCATTCTGATCCGTGACAATCTCAGTATCAAGAATCGTCAAACATGGCGGCTCATGCCTTCTCCCGCCCTGGTCCTTCAGAATATCTTCAGGAATCCGCACAGCCATTGTAACCTGCCTGTCGAAAAGCTCGTCAATATAGCGATTGACAGCTGCTTCTATCTGATCAATAGGCGTACGTAGTCGGCTTGAATAAGTGTAAGTCTCGTCTGGTTTCTTCTCACCGAACCACAAGTACTCCATAAAATAACTCATCACGTAACCCATATCACACGAAGCCTTCTCATGCACCAAAGGCCTGTTCTCAGGATGCAAAATCTCCAACGTAACATCGAGCTTCTTCGTCTCAGTAATCTCCGAGCCATAATGAACGTTAAAGTCCTCACCCTCGTCCCATATCCTTCTAAGAACCTGATACCAAGCATCTGGCAAGTCGAAGGCAGTTACCTTAACATGTTTCATTTCGTGACTCCTTCCTGTGCAGCTTCAGAATAAGCGAAAAATCAGCATATAAGCATGGTCGCTTGATCAAACCCTAATGCTGCTCTGTCTGCTTCTTGTACAAGATAGGCAAGTATTCAGCCAAGAGGATTAGAACAATTAAGATGACTATTAGAATAATCCCCTCGCGCGTCCTGATGTACAAAGGAATATAGCCGATCCATGGGGCCTTCCCAACCACCTTGCCAACAAGACGGTTCTGAGAGATCATGCCCTTCCACGTGTCTTCTTTGTCGGGCCAAATGTCTGGACCATAATTTGCATCGCCCTGAGTTTGGAAGTACCATAGACCCTCACCCTCATTGAACTCCTTGTACACAGCTCTATGCACAATCAGCTCGCCATCTATGCGGGGACTTCTGAACACGATTGTTTCACCATCAGGTTTTGGCGCCGCCCCCAATTCAGAAGCGTTCACAACGCCTTGAACCATTATAAGATCGCCTACGTTCAGTGTTGGAATCATGCTTCCGGAAGCAACAGTCAATAGAGGATACTCTGTTCGTAAGCCTGCTTTCAAACCGAACCAGAAGCCCATGACGCCGCCGATTATTATCACTGCCAGAATCAGTGTTTTCACATAGCTGTTCTTCACAATGTTTGACCATTTGGATCCTGAGGAAGCCAATTTTTCGCCAACTGCATTATCGTTTTGTTCATTGATGTTGATTGTTGCAGAGAAAATGCTGCGATGTGTTAAAAAACTTAGCGCTACTTTAGATGATCTAAAAAATAAATAGGGGAATGGCTGGATTGTTGCTAGACTTTGTTGATCCAAGAAAGCTTTGAAGGCATGTTAGTCTTTAGGAACCCCTTGCTGTCAATGCTCTAAATCTTACGCTTGTTCAAGACAACGCGGAACGGTTTCTTGCATTTTGGGCAATCAAAAAGCCCGATTTCGAGCTGCATTTTCTTGCCCATTTTGTCAGGTCGACCAGCCATTGTCCATTTCTTCTTTGGCGAACTTACATCAGTTCCACATTTTGGACATTTTGCCACAATGGTTCCCCCATCATGACTGGCTATACCGCTTTAATGGTCAATGGATAAATAACTTATGGTACGTTGAATGCAACCGAAAAGTTCATCATATATATGTAAACAGTTACCATACATCGGAATGACTACGAATCCAGTTTTTATATGAATGAGAACATGGCAACATTGAATCCATGGATCATATTGATAGACAAATTCATGGAAACAATGAAGAATCACCATGGGGAAAATAGGTTCAAATCTTGTTTTTATGGGAATTCGAAGGCAAAATCTTTCTGATAACATCCAAAGACCATCAATCTACATTCAGATGGATGAGAAAATGAGAGAGGCTACTGCAATTGCCATGAACTAGGCAAAGTCGATGCATTACGCCATACTATTGGAAACAGGGCAAGTGGCAACGAATCATGGTGAAGGAGTCATGCTTCATATAGTTTATTAGGTGTTTCGAAAACATTATTTCTTGCGATACCATACACCATCATGTATGCAATCATTCAAGAGCGTTGAGCAGTGATGTCGCAAGCGGACAGCGTCGTCCAGAAGAAGTCAGCAGTCTTTAGAGAAGTGTACTCCATAGTCGAGCCCAACGTCTACGCAGCCGTAGTCAGAGATCCCATGACGCAGAAAATGCGCTACGAAGTCATCGAGCCCACCCTTCTGCAAGAGGAACAGAAATATCTAGACGAAATCAAAGCGCTCCTAATGGAAGAATTAGACGTCAGCATCAAAGACTTGGAAACCAAGGAAAAAGCCACCGAATATCTCAAACGTAAAGTCAGCGAAGTCATCAGGGACTACAAACTGAAGATTCCCGCTGAAGCCATTGACAAACTCATGTATTACATTGTCCGCGATTACATAGGCTACGGTAAAATAGACCCGCTGATGCGCGACCACATGATCGAGGACGTTTCCTGTGATGGTGTAAACATTCCAATCTACGTGTGGCACCGAGAATACGAATCATTGCCAACAAACACCGTCTACAAAAGCGCAGAAGAATTGAACTCCTTCATAGTCCGCTTGGCGTTTCTGTCAGGCAAACAGATTTCCATTGCATCTCCCCTGCTTGATGCGTCTCTGCCTGATGGCAGCCGCATCCAACTGACCTATGGCAGGGAAATAACCCGCAGAGGCTCCACATTCACAATCCGAAGATTTCGCGTTGACCCCTTAACCATCTCAGATCTAATCATGTTCAAAACGTTGTCAGCAGAAATGGCGGCTTACTTCTGGTTCGCCATTGATAACAGAGCTTCAGTGCTCGTAACTGGGGGCGTAGCCTCAGGAAAAACAACTCTGCTCAACTGCTTATCCATGTTCATCAAGCCCGAATGCAAAATCGTCAGCGTAGAGGACACCGCCGAACTGAACCTACCTCACGAAAACTGGATTCCATCGGTCGTGCGCACAGGCAGCGAAAAGGCACACACAGGCATCACTCTGTTCGATTTGCTGAAAGCTGCTGTACGACAGCGACCAGACTACATCATCGTAGGCGAAGTTCGAGGCGAAGAAGCGTACACTCTGTTTCAAGCAATGGCCACGGGGCACTTGGGCATGTGCACAATCCACGGCGAATCAGTAGAGTCAGCGCTACGTCGATTAGAAGCTGAACCCATGAACATACCTAGATCACTCCTACCCATGATAGACATCATACTCGTTCAAGGCAGAACTGAAATCGCAGGCAAACCAGCACGCAGGGCGTTTTCAGTAACCGAAATGGTTGGTCTAGACCCAAGGACCAAAGAGCTACTCACAAACGACCTGTACCGCCGAGAACCAAACACAGACTCCTTCCAATATTTGGGTCGAAGCTACGTGCTGGAGAGAATCATGAAAAAGCTGAACGTGTCAGCACCGGACATACAGAACGAGTTGTTGATGAGAAAAACAGTGCTGGAATGGATGGTTAAGAATAAGATACGGAGATACGGCGACGTAGCTAACGTCATCCGAGAATATTACGCTGACCCCATGAGAGTCTACCACAAAGCCAAGGTTGGTGTCTAAACTGAAACTCAACGGAGTCAGAAACGGAGTCAAAAAGATTCGTAATAAGCTAAACAATGCGATCCGTCCCCGGCTGACTTCATTATTCAAGCACTCAAGTGAAGTCTCCGACGAACTCGGCGATTCAACAGGACCTGCGAAGCCCCAGATTCTTGCTTACCGGTTGTTAGGTGAGAGAACCGTCAGACTGTTGCCTCTTTTCAAAGATGTGGACCTGAACCTTCAGAAATCCGGTTTGAAAGTGAGTTTCAAGGGGTACGTTAGTCTTGCTATCCTAGCGACTCTGCTCATGTCTGCCTCCGTTTGCGCTATGGTACTACTGGTTTCGCTACTGGTTTTCCACTTGTCGCCGATATTGACTCTGCTTTACACGGCTGGTGCAACCTTATTCGGTGGAGCGTTTTCGATCATCGGTTTCTACATTTACCCAATCGTCAAGGCGGACAGTGCAAAGCGCAACCTTGAAGACGGCTTGCCTTTCACAACGGGTTATCTCTCCATTCTGGCGGGCGCTGGTGTGCCTCCTGCTCAGATGTTTCGCTCTTTGGCAAAGATCGACGCTTCATTGTCGATTTGTCAAGAAGCAAAAAACATTGTCAGAGACGTTGAGTTGTTCGGAGTCGACATAATTTCAGCTTTGGATTCCTCATCAAAGAGGACACCGTCGAAGAAGTTCAAGGAACTGCTAGAAGGCTTCATAGCCACCATGCATTCCGGCGGCGAACTGGGCAAGTATCTTTCTGAACGCTCATTGCAGTACATGAGGTTGAAAAAGATCGCGCTTCGACGCCTAGGAGACACGTTAAGTGTTCTAGCTGAGTTTTACGTGGTTCTACTCGTTGCCGGTCCTTTGATCATGGTTGTTATGCTCGCGGTCATGGCTATGCTTGGCGGAGGCATGCCGGGGCTACTGAATCCGCGACTGCTGCTTAATCTCTTGACTTATCTAGGCATCCCACTGGGCTCAATTGTCTTCCTGATCATGCTTGACATGGTGTCGCCTAAGCGGTGAGGAGCAAGGTGCCCAAAGTCGAGAAAATCGAGAAACAAATCGCATGGGTTATTTCACTTGCCCTAGCCTTGGCTATTCTTATCACCGCTTGCCTCAGACTGTGGGGACTGCCTATTTTCGATGAATACGTAGTCCTAGCCCTAGTTGTAGCCCTGTTTCCATCTGCCGTGCTTGACTATGTTGACTATCGTTGGCGTCGTTCGATTGACGAGCATTTGCCAGATTTGTACCGCGCTATTGTGCAGTCTGAGAAAACCGGTATGACTTTGACGCAGGCAGTTGAAGAGGCGAGCAAGCGTCGTTACGGTCCGTTGACATCTGAATTGAAACGTATGGTTGCGCACATGTCTTGGGGCAAGTCTTTCGAAGAAGCGCTGCAGTCCTTCGGAGATAGAGTCAACACTTCTCTGACCAAGCGCAGCGTTCCTTTGGTGATTGAGGCTAGTCGTTCAGGCGGGCGCGTTGAGAAAGTGTTTGAGCCCACGGGCAAGTTCGTCCAGTCAACATTACTAGCAGAGAAAGAGCGTCAGGCGCAAACTCGCCCCTACGTTGCCATCGTCTATGTTGCATTCTTCGTTTTTCTCTTCACAGTGATAATGTTGTTCACGACTTTCTTTGTTCAAATGAGCGAGTTAGCAGCCCTTAACACGGCACTTCTATCCACCGACGAAGCCAGACGACTGTTCTTTCACATGAGCACCGCTCAGGCATTATTTGGCGGACTAGTGGCAGGCAAAATGGGCGAAGGAACCATAAGCGCTGGATTGAAGCACAGTGTGATCTTGCTGGTAGCTGGTTACATAGCGCTCAAACTCTTGATTTGAAGGGGCAGGAGGCATGATCAAGCTGTGGCGCAACAAGAAGGCGATTACGCCTGTGCTCAGCAATGTCTTACTCCTAGTCATTGCTGTAGCTGGAATGTCCATTTCAATAACCGCTACGTATGTGATCACGGGCAACTTTCGTGAAACGATGGGAGAGCGCTTAATCGTTGAAGACGTTTGGTTCAGACCAGGGGTTATTTCGGTCTATTTGCGAAATACTGGGAAGACGCGGATAAGTGTTGCAGGCATTTACGTGGACTACACTACACAGCCTTTCACTTCGCTTCAGCTGGAACCCTTGGAGCACGGTTGGACCAATCTAACCTACACTTGGATGCCGAACACGGTTTATTACATCAAGGCAATCACGAGTAGAGGAACTCAAGTTGCGGATTACTACAAGTCACCAGCGTAGTTTCAGACATAACAGAAGGGGACTGAGCAACATAATAGTGGTCGTGCTCAGCCTAGTAGTCCTAGCTGTCATAGTCGTGAACGTAATTCTTTGGGATTACCAAATGAACCAGTTGGACTGGGAAAGAACACAGGAAGCATTCACAGTAAACAGCGTTTCACGTTTAACTCATTCTTCATGGTTTGTGACGCAGACCGAGTATGAGGTAACAGAGGGGAGTCGCATCAGCGGATCTTATCTAGACACTCAGGCGGTCGACGGCAGCTACGAGAGATTCAGAGAATCGCCTCCTCCACGTGGGCTCGACGCTAACGGAACGTTCTCAATAGGCACTTCGGATTTTCCTCTCGCCTACATTAACAGCGTGGAGATTCGGATGAGATACGCGGTTGATGATGCTGGTGAAAGATGGTTTCTGAAGGCTTACAATTGGACATCGGGGGCATACAGCGATAGCGGCTTCAATTCAACCAGCGGTCATGCGCCTAGTTCAGGCTGGAACTTCTACGCGGTCAATTTAACCGATGTGTGGCGTAGTTATGTTAGTCCAGAAGGTAGAATCATTGTAAGAATCAGCGACCAACAGCCAGACCCAACACGCACAAACATAGATATAGATTATTTAGCTGTTAGAGCGGTCGTCAACGGCGCAGTTTTCACTTTTCAGAACCAAGGCTCACGTACAGCACACATAGTATCCATTTGGGTTAACAACGCAACCGTTCACAGGCGATACGAGACAGATCTGTTTGTAAGTTCAGGAGAAACCTACTCCTACACTCGTCTGGATATCCCGCTACCGGATGGGCAATACACCGCAAAAGTCATCAGTGAACGGGGAAACACTGCGGTTCATATAGGCGGATGAGACAAACTCGGTTCAGATGAGATTTCGACCAAACCCATAGCTTTCTCTAACGCCTTGAGAGCCTCTTTCTGGTTTCTGCCCTCGACTAATTCAATTTTGTAGAGAGCCGCCAATTTTCGTCCATTCTCACTCATTCGCGGAATAGCAACAAAAATCGCTCTGTCAGGCGCCACGTCATAAACCTTGGCAAACATAGCAATAACGGCTTGTTCCGAAACCTCATCCTCGCCTGAAGTGGCCAAGTCGATAGCAATCACTTGACGTTTTGCTCCGCTTCCCCAAGAGGCGATGTCAAACATGTGACTAGCGCCCGATTTGCCTTTTAGGAAGCCTGGACTTTCGACATTGAATCCTAGGCTTTGCAGGAATTCCCGCAGTGGAGCCACCAATACAAAGCCTACACCTGCCTCTTTTATTACGTCTTGATTCAGCGTGTATGAATAGACGTCTTTGTAGATGGCGTCTTCGAATACAAAGACGTTTTTGCATTCGCGGCAAAAATGCGAAGTCACAGGAATGTCGAAGTTCTTCCCACAGTCGATGCACGCGCACCAGACTCCGGCCTTTCTGTAGTTGACATCAGGCTTGGTCAGCTCGTTGTGGCATCTTGGGCAGACAAGTTTGTCTTTCTGCCTGAAACGGTCTTCAACATCGATGTAGCCGCATTGAATGTGCTCAACAAGAGAGCTTTTCTTCACGTTAAAAGACTTGCAGTATGGGCAGCAATACCTGACAGAAACACTGCTTGATCCGCACTTTTGACAACTGATTACTTTGTCGAAAACCTCTCGCCTCAAAATGCCAATTTCGTAGAGTCGGTTAAGAAAATCCTCAGAAGCAGCAGGCTCGCCTACTACTGCATCAACCAAAGGATACGTATAACCATGTTTCGGATCGAATATCGGGGTCAGTTTATCAATCTCGCCGCTGAGAAACTTGCCAAGAATCAGTTGTGCGCGGTGGTCTCTGTAGACCTCAGATCTGTCCGCGCTGAAATTCTTAGCCATTTGTCCTTGTCCTCAGCTTTGCCCTTACATGATCCGATTCGATTTGGCATTTTACCTTATGTTGAAATAGTGCATTCGAACTCGTCTCTTTCGGCGCTGTAGTTAGAGTTCTTGCTTAGCAATTGCCGGTTGAAGTATATTGAAAGAACACCGGCCCAAAATGAACTGATTAGGTGCTTCTGCGAGCCCTTTTGAGTCTTGATAGGCGGATTCTTGACTGATAATTCAATCTTCGGGGGATCTGCGTGAACAATCGTGAGCGAGACATAGCCCCATCCATGACAGGGCTGTAAATCAACGAGCGCCTTGAGCAATTCTCCTCGGCTCTTGTTCTGAGTACTTTTCATCATTTTGTCGAAGGTCTCTCGACCGGATTCAAACAACATGTAGTGAACGATGGCTTCAGCGCCGCTTCCGAACATCTTATCGAGTTTGTCACACATTGCCAAGGGGTTCATTACCATGCCTTGCGAGCCATAGAATCGTAGCTCGCCGTTTTGTGCACGGTTTTCAAACTTTCGCTCGCTTGGAGTGGTTTCTGATTCTTTCTGCTGGTCCTCTATCGTTTTCGTTCTAGTCTGCACTTTTCATTGTTCCTCCGGTTACATAGTCATCAACGCTAGGGGGTAAGCTAAGCCTACAGGGATTAGCCATCCCCATGACTTGTTCCGTAGAGTTTGCTAACTCCAGCGTTTAATAATAGATTTGCTAAGTCAGAATACTCAGTGTAGATCAGTATCTGAGGACACATTATCATGAACAGATAGCGATGCTTGACAATATTGTGCGTCGGTTGGGAATTCACGGTCCGGATCTGGCGCGAAGCTTGAGCGAAATGACTGCGTGAAACAGGTAGGATTAACGCATTTCTATCTAGCGATAGCTTTTTTGATCTTTAGCTCTTGCGCCTGGGCCGCCGGGCTTCTTTGGCTCACGTCGACGATGGTCACCAGCGATTAGGGTTCGGTCGTATTCAGCAAACAGAGTCTGCAAATGCGAACTTTTCGTCCATCGCAACAGCGCTCTTGCCACGGCTGTGCGCGCAGCGTCCGCTTGACCCATAAATCCGCCGCCCGACATTCTTATGTCAATGTCAAGCTGCTTCCAGACGTTGTCGCCTGCAAGGCGTAAGGGTTCAAGAATTTTGTCTCGAGCGATCAAGGGCTCGAATATTTCAACTGGTACATTGTTGATTCGCACTCTGCCTTTACCAGTTCTTACGGTGGCTCGTGCAACGGCTGTCTTGCGTTTGCCGCTGGTCAAAAGAACCTTGGTTGTACTTGACACTTTCACTCACCAGTAGGTTTGTATCCTATCTGTTTGGCTAACTCTTCGATAGTGATATAAGAACATTTCAACTTACTCACGTGCGCCTCTGGAATGATCTGCAACCGCGCAGTCTTCAGTTCTTGAGGCACACCTAAGAAAACTCGAAGTCGCCTCAACGCATTTGCTCCCTTGGGCTGTCGATGTGGAAGCATGCCCCTAACAGTTCGGCGAACAATCTGGTCTGGTCGCCTAGGATGAAAAGGCCCTTTCCGAGGATGCCCAATGTCAAGAAAGGCTTTAGCATCTTTGACGCGGCTCAATTTCTTACCAGATAAAGTAGCTTTTTCAGCGTTCACAATAGTGATTCGTTCACCCAAGAGGAGACGTTTTGCCACCTTGCTGGCCATTCGCCCAAGAATTAAGCCAGAAGCATCGATGACTGTGCCTTTTTCTTCTCTAGTAACTGCCATGATTTTCTACTCCATTATTCTCACATTACTACCCTTTGGGTTGTCTTCCACTAGATCTGATATAGGCAGGCACTTGCCCTTGGCGTGTGTAATCTTCTGGCGAGCCTCATCCGAAAACGCAAATGCAGCCACGACTAATGGGTGTTCAAGTCTGCCCGCTCCTAAAACCTTGCCCGGCACCACCACGGTTTCCTTTTCTTTGGTGTGTCTGTTTAAGCGACTGATGTTAACTGCTACTCGTTGGCGCTTTGAAGTAGATAGGCGGTCAGCTACGTCTCGCCAGATAGCGACGTCGTTTTCCGTGGCCTTCTTCTTCAAGCAACGAATGAGCTTGAGTAACTCAGGATTCTGCGATTTGAGTTGCCTCATCCTTCTTCACCGCCAACTGTTCCAAAAAAGACTCGAATTTTCCGTCAAGAATCTTGATGGCTTCAGTAACTATTCGATCAAAGGGAAGCGCGCCTGTTGACTCTATATCCATAACAAAAACATCTTTATTCGAAGACACTTCGATTGCTGGTGGACTCTTGGGACAGGCGCCAACGCAGTCACGACACATAGTGCAGTCGATCACGTTGCGGAGGTCAGGTCTTTTTCCGCCTTCAGAAATAGATAACACGCGTTTCGGACATGCGTCCACGCATTTGCCACACGAGTCGCATTCCTTCTCGCTAATCTTAACCTTTGGAAAATGTCTGTAGGTGCACTTAGAAACTGGTTGCCACTTAGCATGCTTCTCGCCTTTGCCAAGTCGGGCGTAGTTTTCCAGCTTTAGATGTTGATCCGGGGCCAACTTCACAATTGGTATTCTGCTACTCACAGGGGTAATGTTAGGGTTTTCTGAAACTAAATCACCTGAATATACGGTTCTGCCGCCATTTGTAGCTTCAACGTTAAGCGTCAAGGATGCACGACACAGATTGCAGCCCAGCTCGCTCTTACAGGGACAATTCTCAGGCAGATTGTAGGAGTCGAGATCAGTTCTCAACGGGACGAACCCTAGCCTGTGTGCCAGAATCTCATCATGAAGCATTGACGAGTTCTCGATGACCACAACCTCGTCTATGGCCATTGCTGGAACCTCGGCAACGATTATTCGGCGTAGTGAATTCATGAACGCAGAGTCAACGCCTTCAATAACAAGACGAGCGAAAAAATCGTTTTTGTCAACGAGCCTTATTTCCAAAATGAGTGTCTCCCTTTACACTCTGCGTCCTCGGCGTCCGCCTTTTCTTCTGGTTCCATCATGTGGTACCGGGGTGACTTCTTCAATGCGTCCTATGCGGAAGCCTGCCCTCGCCAAAGCTCGTATTGCAGCTTGAGCGCCCGGTCCTGGCGTTCTCGGTCCTGAGCCTCCTTGTGCGCGGACTTTTATGTGGATAGCTGTTATGCCTTTATCCCTAGCCACTGTGGCAGCGTGCGACGCCGATCTCATGGCCGCGTAAGGAGAGGACTCAAGTCTATCTGCCTTGACGAACATGCCGCCGCTGGTGCGAGCTATGGTCTCGGCACCTGACAAATCCGTTATGTGAACGAGCGTGTTGTTGTAAGAGCTGTAAATGTGCACAATCGCCCACTTGTCAGCTTTCTTGCTCATGCTGCTTCCTCCGTCCCTTTTCTTGGGCGAGAACTAGCTAGCATATCTGGCTTGGCTTGACCTTCAGGGGCGATCGACATCCTAATAGGGTGATCAGGTTTCAACAGGTTGCTCGTCGGAGCGTACGCAAGCTTTGCCTCGTCATCCCTTAAGACAATATAACTAGGTGACGGAACACGTCTTCCATCAATTGCTATGTGTCCATGCGTGACGAGCTGACGGGCTTGAAAAACTGATTTAGCCAAGCCCTTGCTGAAGACCATGGTTTGCAGTCGCCGTTCGAGGAGGTCTTCTATTGCAAGATCTAAAACGTCGTCAAGCACTGCAGTCTCCGGCAAGATACCCAGTCGGCTGAGTCTGTCTAGGAGTTGCTTTTCCACTCTTTGGCGTTGCTCCGCAGGCATGCCGAGCAGGGATCTAGCAAGTTCACGGAATTTTGATAATGTAGTTTTGTGGCGCCAAAGTTCCCGTTTGTTTCTAAGACCATACTGCCCGATCAGTCTCAGTTCAGATTGAAGAATGTCGATTCGCCACGGAAAACGAGGAGTTTCATGTTTTCGCCGCTGTCTTCGTGGATCGCCCATTAAGTCGCCGCTGCTCCCTTTCTTATTAGATCTTTCTTCTTTACGCCCATGGCTTTGCCTGATCTGCCTGTGGTTTTAGTGTGTTGGCCTCTGACGCGTAGTCCATAGGCGTGGCGGTATCCTCGCCATGATCGGATGTCCTTCATTTCTTCAATGTCGGTTTTGATTCTGAGGGTTAAATCGGCGCCTATTAAGTGGAGGTCTTTTCCTGTGTCCATGTCTTTGGATCTGTTTAGCATCCAAGCTGGAATTCCGTGTCGCGACGGGTTGGTTACGATGTCTTCAAGTCTTTCAATGTCGATTTCAGTTAGGAAGCCTACTCGCGTTTGAGGCGGTATGTTGGCTTTTCTGACCATGGCGTTGGCAAGTTGCGTGCCTACTCCGTTGATGTTAGCCAAGGCGTAGTTCAGCTTGAGAGTGCCATCTAGGTCGGTGCCTGCGATTCGGACGATATGTTGGAATTCCTTAGCTGACATGATTTAGCGACCGTTTATAGATTGGGCTATCTACCATGACAAGAGTATTTTATTTAAACTTTGCTGGTTTGATTGGGAATGATTCCGTAGAAGGCATGTTTCTTGAGAAAAAACATAAGGCTGGGTTGACTGCGAGCTGCATGGGTTTTCGGGTCTATTCGGTTCAAATATGTGGAGATACCATTGCAGCCGGGTTTCATGTTGCGGACTTGACGACGGGGAATGAAGTCTTATTGAGAGCATTGCGGCATCTATGATTGTGCTACTATCTCTTTGGCAATAGTTCGCTCAGCTCGAAAGCGGCAACACAGAGGACGCTATCCGCCCCTCCATAGTATATTAGAACCTGATTGCCGATCAACACGTTTCCACAGCTGAAGACTACATTCGGCATTTTTCCAAAACGTTCGTAATCTTCAACAGGCGTCAATATTGGTTCCAGAGGGCGATCAAGGATTATTTCAGGATTATCCTTGTCCAGCAGAGCAACTCCGAGGGAATACACTCTTTCAAAATCAACTCCATGATAGATGAAAAGCCACCCCTCGTTAAGTTCAATAGGCGGGCCAGCGGCGCCGACCTTCCAGCAATCCCAACTATTGCTTCTTGACCCAATTACAGCTTTCAAATCGTACCACCGTCGGAGATCCTCTGAATAGGAAACGCAAATATCAGGATCTATGCGGTGGAACAAAACGTATTTGCCGTTGATTCTTCTGGGGAAAATAACAGCGTCTTTGTTACGAATTCCTTGAAAGGGCAACAGCCGCTCTGACCATTTCCATTGTTTGCTTATGAAGTCGCTTGCAGCTATCGACGTTAACGAAACTTGATGCACATTTTGGTGATTGCACTTGCGTAGAGCTGTGTATGCCATGATTATTTTCTCATCAAGCAGGGTCAGACGTGGGTCTTCGCAGCCGTCCTTTTCCGCGTCGGTAGCCGGCTCGAAAACCGGCAATGGCAACCGTTCATCGATATGGAAACCATCTGAGGAAGCCGCGTAGCCAAGGCGGGAGATTCCATCGTTGCCAATGGCGCGATATAATATGTGAACGCGGTTATCTAGGTGACAGGCGGCGGCGTTGAATACTAATCTGGATTCCCATGCATTGGTTGCCACTGGTCTTAGGATTGGGTTACCTTCGAAGCGCTTCATGACACTTAGTTTCCCGCATTCATCTAAAGGATATCTGTTTGACTCCAAAGAGCTCGTCCAAAAAGCCTCTTATGGACAGCAAACCTACGAGCTTTCCCTGCCGATCTATAACAGGAAGATGCCTCACTCCCTGTGACGCCATTGCGCCCATTGCCTCGCTCAACGTGGCACCTTCGCGGATTGTTATCACTTTTCTGGTCATGACTTTCTTCAGAGGCGTTGTCAGAGGTATCTTCTGGGCCACGGTTCTGATCGCGTCACGCTCTGTAAAAATGCCTCTGCACTTTTCGTCTTTGTCACTCACTACAACTGATCCAATGTGTTTCCTGTAGAGCATTTCAATTGCCCTTTCAAGAGTAGTGTTTTCCCTTGCGGTTACCACATTCTTGATCATTATGTCTCGTACTTTCAGCATCTCGCTTACCGGACTTACAGTTCATAGCATGTTTTATATTTTTTTCGTCGAACCGGAACGAGTTCTTCAGAGATGTCCCTTGGAGTCTTTGGCTGACACTTGAGCCCTCTTGCCAGACACAACGCCGTGATCGTATGAATCTCGTCGTCATTGCGTCAAAGCTTCCATGTCCAATCTAGCTAGAAGATAGGAGACTGTAGCCTCAGCGCCTTGGTTCAGGTTCAAGCCCGACGGCGTTATTCCGTCATAACACCCACCTGTTTCGGCATTGTAAACCATCACACCTTTGGAGTTTCTTCCAAGGAACCATTCGAAAATGATTTGAGCCTTTTCCCGATATTCTTCCTTGCCAGTAGCATGGTACGCGGCTAGTGTAGCCTCCGTCATGCAAAAGGCCTCAACTGACTGCTGATCGTACATTGCTCTCTGCCCCCCTCTTGAGTACCAGCCATTGTTGCCGATTGGGACGAACTGGTTGTCGATTATTTGAACCTTCAAAATGAAGCCAAGTGATTCCTCACCTGTTTCGAGGTAGCTTCTGTCGCCTACTTTTTCATAGGCTGCAAATAGCGTCTGTGGCAGTCTACCGTTGATATATGTGAGATAAGGCTCGAACCATTGCCAATCGGCAGATGCATGAAGTCTGTAGTTGCTTAGAATTTGATTGGTCAGAGTCTTTATGCTCTTAGCAATGTTTTGATCCTCCGGGCAAGCTTCTTGATAGTGACAAAGCCCTAGTATTGCGGAGGCCTTCGACCTAAGGGACGGAGAAGCAGAAGCCCATGGGAGCCCCTTGTCAAAGATCTCCTTTGCTGTCAGTCTCTTCTCTGTAGACAAATCAGAGTTCAATACGTGCCCGCACGCCCACAATGCCCGTCCCATGCAGTCTTCTGAACCGATTTGATCAATAAACCGCCGTTCGTAGCTCAAGAGGTTGTGGAATCTGCCATCTGACCTCTGCATCAAAAGCAGAAGGCTCAGATAGATATCTATTAGTTTTCTAACTTCAGAGCCGCCGTAAATCCGATGATACTTGATGCATGCAATCAAAGCGCGCGCATTATCATCTGTAGTGTATCCCTCTTGCTTTTTAGGTGTCGTGAACTTTGCATGTTGGAGAAGCGCAGTGTCGTCTGTGAGCGCTTTTAGAAAATCAAGCTTGACAGGTGAGAGATTCAACACAACTCACCTACGCGTTTTGAGGCTTGTTTGAAGAGCTTAGCATAGTCCTTTGCTACGTTCGACCAGACAAATCTTCTGCTGTATGCGTACGCTTTCTCTTGTAGGTTCTTTCGCAGCGCCACATTTCCTAGGAGCTTTTCGATGCATTGTGCAATTGAGTTAGGATCGTTAAACTCGCA
>Ga0224495_10001373_pt1 | contig 17222 bp, 18 predicted proteins | sample SF_Jul11_sed_USG_FD_168128 | JGI IMG/M metagenome (GOLD analysis project Ga0224495, IMG submission 168128) | Sediment microbial communities from San Francisco Bay, California, United States - SF_Jul11_sed_USGS_4_1 | ecosystem: Environmental > Aquatic > Marine > Sediment | place: USA: California... | reverse complement strand
CGGGATACGGCACATCTGGTACACGGAGGAATTACCTGCGGGGCGCATAACTATGAATCGCGGGGAGCGTATTCTTCAGGTTCTCGATTGTACAGATATTGTTTTACAACCGATCTGAACGAAACCGATATTGTTTTCGGAGCCGAAGAAAAACTGCGAAAAGCAATTTTCGAAATTCAGGAACGCTTTTCTCCTTCGGCAATTTTTGTCTACCAGACATGTATTCCGGGAATGACCGGAGAAGATACTGAAAAAGTCTGTCAGTCAATGGCGGAACAATTTCCTGTTCCAGTCATTCCTGTTGTCGCGCCTGGATTTATGGGGCATAAAAATCTGGGCAATCGTATTGCCGGCAACGTTCTTTTGAAATACGTCATTGGTACAGGTATTATGGACAAAACCGTTGCCTGCAACAAAGAACTCTCTGTAAATATAATCGGCGAATACAATATTGCAGGAGATATGTGGAATATTCTGCCGCTATATGAAAAGATTAATATTCCGGTAATGGCGAAAATTACCGGCGATGCCGATTATGCCGAGATTACCCGGGCTCATCATGCCGGATTAAATCTTATGGTTTGTTCCCGCGCTTTAATCAATATTGCATCAGGGATGCAAGACAAATACGGCATTGACTTTATCGAAGTTTCCTATTTTGGAATCAGCAATACAACTCATGCGCTTAAAGAAACAATAAAATATTTTCATGGCAAAAATAAAATCAACGATCAGGCTGCAGATGAATGTATTGGCAAAATTAATCAGTTGGAAATCCAGGCGTGGGAAAATCTTGTTCCGTACAGGAGAATATTGAAAGGCAAAAAAGCCGTGGTGTATTCCGGAGGAGTAAAGAGCTGGAGCATGATTAGCGCCCTGAACGATCTTGGTATCGAGGTGACCGGGGCTGGCACAAAAAAATCGAGCCAGGGTGATAAAGAAAAAATGGAACAGTTGATTGGAAAAGATAGAATGCTCGAAGACACCTCGCCAAAATCATTGCTCGATACAATAAAAAACACAGGCGCGGATTTTTTGATCGCCGGCAGCCGCAATCAGTACCTTGCCTATAAAGAAAAAATACCCTACATTGACATTAATCAGGAACGCCATACTTCTTACGGAGGATACGCCGGTTCGATAAATCTGGCAAAAGATCTATGCCGGACTTTGCAAAGTCCGGTCTGGAGTACCGTCAAAAAACCCGCACCGTGGGAAATCAATCTGGCAAGCCCGGCAGAGGACAGGCAATGAAAGATTTATGTCATAATATAGAAAATGACCGGGTCAGGGCTGTGAGCGTAAACCCGGTCAAGCTGGCTCCCGGACTTGGCGCCGGATATGCCGCACAGGGTTTTCGCAAGGCTGTGCCATTTTATCACTCGGCTCCCGGGTGTAGTTTTTTAAGCAAGGTTCTTTTGACTCAGCATTTTATGGAACCCGTTGCTTCCGCTGGCAGCGATATAAAGGAAACGGCTCTGATCTTTGGCGAAACCCTGGAGTTGCAAAATTCGATACAAAAATTTTGTGAAAAAAGCAAGCCAGAAATAGTATTTATTTTAAGTTCATCCATACCAGAAATAAAGGGAGAGGAATATACGACGATTTTAAATTACCTGAAAACAAAATTTTCAGATATAAAATTTATTTTGGTTCCTGCGCCTGATTTTCAAGGCGGTTTTTCTGAAGGTTTTGCAGATCTCGTATATCGCGCGATTGTTGAACTTGCCGAAAGCGACGGTTTTTCAGACAAAAAAATCAATGGGCAAATTAATTTTTTGCCTGCTCCGTATATGACCGTCGGCGATATTGACGAGTTTGTTGAGATTGCGGAAAGTTTTGACCTGAAAACAATTGTAATTCCTGACTTGTCTTCAGGTCCTGACGGCTCCAGGGAAAAGTACTCAGGAATGTCTGTGCAGGGAACCAGTCTGGAACATTTAATACTTTCAGGAAGATCGATAGCAACCATATCCGCAGGCGAAAGCATGAAATCCGCCGGAGAATTTCTGGAGAAGCGGCATGGAGTCCGGCATGTTCATTTTAACTCTATTACGGGGTTGTCAGCTTCAGATGATCTCATTCGACAATTTATGATATTGAGTTCCAGGACAGAAGTTCCGCGCAGGGTGAAAAAATACCGGGCTCGCTTAAAGGATCTGATGGTAGACACCCATCTTGTTTTAAGCAATAAAAATATCGCCATGGCTCTGGAAGCCGATCATGTTATCGCCATGAAAAGTATATTAAACGAAATCGGAGTTTTTTCTGAAATCTCGGTTGCGCCTGTAGTCAATGCCAAAAATGGAAATTCCGAAAACATGATTGTCGGAACCCTCTACGACATCGAACAAAAAATCGAATCAGGCTCCCCTGTTGATGCGCTTTTTGCCGGTACACATGGGCAGGAGCTTGCAAAAAAATACAATGTACCGTTAGTGCGCTCCGGATTTCCACTGACGGATCGTTACGGTATGAATTACAATATCAGCATTGGATACAAAGGAAGTATATATTTGATAAGAGAGTTAGCCAATATTTTGGTAGATAAGGAGAAATCATGCGCGTGGCATTTGCAACAAAAGATGGAGTAAGTATTAACGATCATTTTGGATGGGCTGAGGAATTCGCTGTTTTTGATATTCAGGAGAATGATTTCTCCCTCGTGGAGCGGCGTCAGGTACAAAAAAGCGATCCGGACTTTGAACCCGAAGAGCTGGATAAAATCAATTCGCGAATAGAGGCTATAAAGGATTGCTCGATTATGTATTGCAACAATATCGGCGCTGTCTCGGCTGCCAGGGTGATACGCAACAAAATCCATCCAATAAAGAAGCCCGAACCGGTAGCTATCGCAACTGAAATTCTCAGGCTACAGGAAGTATTGAAAAATCCCCCTGTCTGGATCAGAAAAATTCAAATGGACGGGAATAGAAAATAACGCACAAAACAGGTATTTCCTTTGGCATGAATTTTGCACGTAACAGAGTAGGGGTGTCAAAAGGTCATGCTGTAACCTTGAGGCTCAGAAGAAAGAAAAACAAGAAAAATATCATTTCATTTCAGGCATCCCGGGGAGTAAACATGAAAGTAGCCATTGCATCTGGCGACGGAAAACATATCAATAAACATTTTGGACATGCAAATATATTTTATATTTATGATGTCGGAGAAGAAAAATCAAAACTCATTGATATCAGGGAAGTGGAACCATTTTGCTCCAGAGATTCCAATCATGGAAAAAATAACGGAATTATGGAAAAATTCGCGGGTCTTCTGGGCGATTGTGAAATTCTTTTGTGCGCCAGCATAGGTTATCATGTTGCGGAGTCTCTGAAAGAACACGGCATAAAGACCTATATGGTGGAATGCGGTATTATGACAGGTTTGCGAGCCTGTCGCGAAAATTTATTGGAATATATCATGCTGGTATAAGAAGGACACAATGAATACAACACATCCCTGTTTTGATAAAAACGCAAGTAAAGTCTATGGTCGAATTCATTTGCCAGTAGCTCCAAAATGCAATATTTCGTGTAATTATTGCAATCGCAAGTTTGACTGTGTAAACGAATCAAGACCCGGCGTTACCGCCAGGGTAATGACCCCGAATGAAGCCCTGGAACATCTGGACAGGATGAAAAAAATCATGCCGCATATAAATACCATTGGAATTGCCGGGCCGGGAGACGCTCTTGCCAATGCTGAAAAAAGTTTTGCAACCGTAGATACAATCAAGAGCAAATATCCGGATATGCACCTGTGTTTGTCGACCAACGGCTTAAATTTGCCCGATTATATTTATGAAATATCATATCTTAAGATATCTCATGTAACGGTAACAGTAAATGCAAACTCTCCCGAAATTGCTTCCCTGATTTACCGGAGGGTGAATTATCGGGGAGTCGTGTATCGTGGAGAAGAGGGCGCCTCTGTCTTGCTCCAGAATCAGGAGTCTGGAGTTCAGAAATTGATTCAGGCGGGAGTTCTGGTAAAAATTAATTTTATTTATATTCCGGAAATAAACGCGAATGAAATGTCCAATGTTGTTCGTATGGTAGATAAAATGGGAGCGAATCTTTTTAACGTGATGCCGTTTATTCCGGTGGAGAAAACTCCTTTTTTTAGTCTTCGTCCGCCTCTACCGCATGAAACCATGAGAATGCAGCAGGCAGTAAAGGCTTACTCCAGCAGCATTTCTCTGATGGATCATTGTCAACAATGCCGTTCGGATGCTGTCGGCTTGTTGCAAGGAAATTGTGCCACTAAAGAAAATGATATTTTGATGGAAGAAGAGGCAACAGAAACAGCGGGACATGCTGTGGTGAAGTAGCAGATTGTATGCAGGAGAAATCAGAAAACCAAAAAATGGAAAAATACGGCAGGCAGATATCTCATCCGGGATTTGACGTTGAAAAGCAGGCCAGATTGAAAAATTCCACAGTTCTTGTGGCCGGTATTGGAGGTCTTGGCGGGGCTGCAGTATGGGGTCTGGCATCAGCCGGAATTGGAAAGCTGATACTGGTTCATGCCGGAAATCTCGATGCGCAGGATTTAAACCGCCAGACTCTGATGACGCATGAATGGGTAGGCAGGCCAAGGGTTGAAAAGGCAAAAGAAACCATTCAAAATTTTAATCCGGATATAGACGTGGAAATTTTTGATTTTTGGATCAATGAACAAAATTTTTTTGGGCTGTTCCATCAACACCGCGTGGATTTTGTAATAGATGCGAGGCACAATTTTGAAGAACGAAGATTTATCAACGAAATTTGTATAAAAAAAAATGTCCCATTTTCAGAAGCAGCGATGAACGGAATGGAAGGCTATCTTTTTTCAGTAAATCCCCGCAAGACCGCCTGCCTGCATTGTCAGTATCCGGAAGATCCCCCGTTGTGGAATCCATTTACCTTCCCGGTGTTTGGCGCGGTTTCTTCTACAATCGGTTCGATGGCGGCCTTGCAGGCCATTAAATTTTTATCAGGATATCACGAGGATATTTTTGGCGTTATGACCAGTATTGATTTTACCGACATGGGTAGCCGACAGTACAGATTAAAGCAAGACAAAAAATGTCCTGTTTGCGGGGGACTCAAATGATGCATCTGGTGGATAATACGTTGCGCGACGGAGAACAGAGCCCCGGGGTAATGTTTAGCGGAAAGGAAAAGTTGACCTTTGCCTATTTGCTGGCCGATTCGGGTATCAAGCACATAGAGGCTGGTTGCCCGGCAGTATGCCGCGAAGAGCGGCAGAGTTTGCAGTTTCTGGCAAAGTCCAAAATTGACGCCACTATATATTCCTGGAATCGCGCCGTCAGAAAAGATGTTGAGCTTTCTTTTTCCTGCGGCATAAATGATTTAATTATCTCCATGCCGGTTTCCGATCAGATGATAACCGGAAAACTGCGAAAAAACAGAAATTATATATTGGATTATTTCCCAAAAATAATTGAATTTGCGGTAGAAAGGGGAGCAAAGGTGGTTTGTGGGCTGGAAGACGCAAGCCGTGCAGATCTGGATTTTTTAAAAAATCTGTGCCTTGAGCTCGAAAAAGCAGGAGCAGCGAGAATTCGAATTTCCGATACTCTCGGTATTTTGTATCCAGCCAAAACAACATTGCTCATTGGTGAAATTAAAGACCATATAAAAATTCCCGTCGAGTTTCACGGACATAATAATTTTGGTCTTGCAAATGCAAATTCCATCAGCGCGTATCTTGCCGGGGCAGAATTTATCGACACTTCGATTCTGGGTATCGGCGATGGCTGCGGAATCACGCCGCTTGAGGAGTTTGTATGTTCCGTAGAATATATTCTTAATATGAAAACCGGCGTAAATATGGCAGCCCTCAAGTCTCTTGCGGATGCGCTGCAAATTGCTCTTGGTTTGGAACTGTGGCCGTGGAAGCCCATTCTCGGTAAAAACAATTATACGCATGAATCCGGAATCCATATCGACGGGTTGTTAAAGGCGCCGGAGAACTATGAAGTAATCTCGCCTGAAATATTTGGAATAAGAAGAAAGTTTATTTTGGGAAAGCATTCCGGAAAACATGCCGTTGAATATTATTGCAAAACTCTTGGTCTGGAAACCTCCAGCGTTAACCTGGACCGGTTTACAAACCTGATCAAGGAAAAGACCATTGCCCAAAAAAAAACTTTGTCCGTAGAGGAAATTCGGGAGCTATATTTTATGTTAATCAATGAAAATCATAACATTCAATCCGGAGCCGTATGTTTTTAATTGCAGCCCGGTTTATTATAAAGCGGCTAACGTATAAATAATTAATTTAAAAGTACAGGAGAAAATATAATGGAAATCAAAACACAAACCCAAAATTTTGGCGAAAACTTTTATCAAAATCTGGTAAAGCAGATTCGGGCAACAGATGCGTATGGCAGTTATGTGAAGTATAGCGACGATGAACTGGCGGGCTTAAAGTATTTAAAAAATGCAGGCCATGATACGGCTTCCCTGAAAAATGATCAAACAGCATTGAATATCAAGATGTATTTACAGGCGGTTTGCGTAACGCTTGAAAAACTTACCTCTCAAATCACAGGATTGATGAGCGAATCGGGATGCGATGGCTCGGTTCAGGCATTGATTTATTCCGGAGATTTGATCATTTTAAACAAGACATTTGGCGGCATTAACGGATTTCAATATTCCAGCGTGGAAAAGCTCAAGGATTCCGGAGGGAAACTTGTGGAAAAGCTTGTTGGGACAATGAAAACAAAAGCGGAGAAATACGAGGCGTTCGTCGCATCGTTGTAATGTTTATGAATGCAACAATGCAGGGTTACAGAAAAAATGGTACGCAATGGCAGCCGAAATACATTGTATCGCTTGACGCAAAAAAATGTATCGCATGCGGAAAATGCTTCAAGGGATGTCCGGCGGGTGTAATGGAATTGAGTAGCGAGGAAGACGATGAAGAAAATGAAATCATGTTTATGCAGTTGGTAAAAGACGGCGACTGCATAGGCTGTCAGTCATGCGCCATGGTTTGCCCGAAAGGATGTTTTACGCATATGGAATAATTGCAAAAAATAATAAGGGGGGCAAGTCTGCCCCCTGAACCGGCAGGGAACGGACATGTCCGTTCCCTGCCGGTTCACCCCCTCACATATTATACAGGGAAGAAACAATGCAGTATTTTCAGGGAGAATGACAATGGAGAATATAAAAGAAGTCGCAAAAGTAAAAAGACAGTGCATGGAAATTGCGGGCAAAATTCATGATGTGGTAGAGGAAAACTTGTGGACAGAGTATCGCATGCTCCCGGATCTTTCACGGGAACTCATTGAAAAAATCATGAGATATGAGTCATTGAATAAAGATATAAAAGAATAGTTATGGGAAATAAAATGCAGGCGGTTCCATGAATTTTTATTGCTTGACGCATGTTCCTTTTGAAGGACCGGCATATCTTGAAAATTGGGCTGTTGCAAATAATCATACATTTGTAACCGCGAAATCCTATGAGTTTGAGTTTCCGGATTTAAAAGATTACGATGTTCTCGTAAGCATGGGCGGACCAATGAGCGCAAATGACGATCATATATATCCATGGCTGAAAGAAGAAAAAAAAATCATTGAAAAAGCAATTTCCAACAACAAAAAATTTATTGGAATATGTCTGGGCGCGCAAATTGCGGCCAATGTTCTTGGCGCGAAAGTAAAACTCAATCCTCAAAAAGAAATAGGATGGTTTGATGTTCAGTTGACCAAAGGAGGGCGATCTCACAGGTTGTTTTCCGAATTTGCAGATACATTTCCTGTTTTTCACTGGCATGGCGAAACATTTGAAATTCCAAAAGGAGCCCTGCATTTAATGCAGTCAACAGGATGCGACAATCAGGGGTTTATTTATGGCGATCATATTTTGGGGTTGCAATTTCATATGGAAGGGACAGAAGAAAGTATTATTGCCATGATGGACGACGGCCTTGATGAATTGATCCCGGACAGGTTTGTCCAAAGCGAATCCGTGATACGGGAAAAAACAGTCAAGATGGCGCCAAAAGCAAATGCGCTTTGTGGCGAAATGATGAACTTATTTTTAAAGGATTGAAAAGCAGACAGACAATCTGTAGATTTTATGAAGTTACACGCATTTCAATGAAGGCTAAAGCATGAAAAAATGGATACTGTTTTTTTGTATATATCACATAACTTCCGCTGAAGATGTTGGCGGCAAGCATATAAACATAGCGATCGCTGCCAGCGTTCAGCGAGCCGGCAAAGAGCTGTTTACCGAATTTTATAAAAAAACAGGGGTCATGGTAAACGCCATATATTCATCTTCAGGCAATGCGGTTGCGCAGATTAAAAATGGCGCTCCGTATGATATTTTTATTTCTGCCGATACCGCGTATCCGGAATTTTTAAAACGGGCAGGATATTGTGACAGTTACAAGGTTTATGCAAAGGGCTATCTTGTTATTGGTACAAAAAAATATATTAAAATAGATGATGGGTTAAAAATATTGTTATCGGATAAAATCCGTAAAATTGCGATTCCCAATCCGGATTTTGCTCCTTACGGGCGTGCAGCCATGGAAGTTCTCCGGAAAAAAGGTATCCTGACGTTGATAAAGCAAAAAATAGTCTATGCCCAAAACGTTAGCGAGGCAGCCCAGTTTATTGAAAGCGGAGCTGTTGATATCGGTTTTACAGCGAGGTCGGTTGTTCTTCCGGAAGGAAAAAAGAACAGGGAAAAATACCTGGATGTGGATTCAGCGCTTTACACCCCGATTCAACAGGGCGCCTGTGCAATAAAATATGGAATGGAAAATCACCCGAAAGAATCGAAATTGTTTATGGAATATTTGTTGTCGCCTCAAAGCGCCGATATTCTTGAAAAGTATGGTTTTAGTTCTCCTGGAGCATAAATGAGTTTCTGGGAACCTCTTTTTTTATCCATAAAATTGGCGATATTGACAACATGTATTTTATTCATTTTGGGAATTTTGATCTCCTGGGGACTGGCTTCGTTAAAATCGGGATGCAAACCTTTTTGGGAAGTTATAATAAATCTCCCGCTGATGTTGCCGCCAACCGTACTCGGCTTTTATCTATTGATTATTTTCAGCCCGGAAAATACGGTTGGAAAATTTTTGCAATACTATTTTCAATCGCGCCTTGTTTTTACATTTGAAGGTCTGCTCTTTGCTTCTGTATTATTTAACATTCCTTTTATGGTAAACCCTCTGCTTGCGGGTCTAACCAATTTACCGTCAACTTTAAAAGAAGCATCGAGTACCCTTGGAAAATCCGGATTTGTTACGCTAATTCGGGTGCTTTTACCGGCAATCCGCCCGTCGCTTGCAAGTGGATGTATAATGACTTTTGCCCATACCATGGGAGAGTTTGGCGTTGTGATGATGATTGGGGGCAATATTCCCGGAGAAACCCGGGTCGCCTCGATTGCGATTTACAATGAAGTCGAAGCCATGAATTATACAAATGCGCATTATTATTCAGCAATTATGCTGACTTTTATTCTTTTAGTTTTGTTAGTTTTGCAGTTTGCAAACAGAAATACATCCCGGGGAAAAAAAATGCGCCATGATTGAAGTTTCGGTTAAAAAAAAATTCCGTAATGTTCATCAGGATTTCTTCCTAAATGTTGATTTTGAGGTAAAAAATCGGGAATTCATGTTTTTATTTGGCGAATCGGGAGCGGGTAAAACCACCATTTTAAGAATGATTGCCGGGTTGGAAACCCCGGATTCCGGAATGATCCGTGTTGATTCTGAAGTGTGGTATGATTCAAGCAGAAAAATAAATTTGACTCCCCAAAAGCGCAAAACAGGTTTTGTATTCCAGGATTACGCTCTTTTTGACAATATGACAGTAAGGCAAAATATTGAATATGCTGTTCATGGCAGATCAGGGCAGGGCAAATCAAGCCATGCAGGCTTGGGAAAAGATAAAAAAGAATTTATAGCCAGTATTTTATTGGCAACCGGTCTTGAGGAGCTTGCATTTCAGTTTCCCTGTAATCTGTCTGGCGGGCAAATGCAGCGGGTTGCATTTGCCAGAGCTATTGCGCGGCGTCCTTCAGTTTTTTTGTTAGATGAGCCGTTCTCTTCTCTTGATCTTGATTCGCGTAACAAAATGCACGAAGAGTTGAAGCAAAATATTCGCGATTTCTCATTAACCACCATTCTGGTAACCCATGATTATAGCGATGTTTTTAAAATGGCAGACCGGGTGATTTTGTTGAAAAAAGGAGAAATTATCGATACAGGCAAACCTTCGGAAATATTCCTGGCTGAAAGCAGGGAAAATCAATTTGTACTACAAGCTGAAATTCTGGAAATATCCCGTAATGAATCCGCGAATATTTTTACTTTGCTGATTGGCGGCAATGTGATCAAGATATCTGTTTCTGAAAGTGAAGCAAAGGGACGTTCTGCCGGAGAGACGATCATGGTTGCATCGAGGACGTTTCATCCAGTTATCGTCGGCAGGGAAAAATCTTGAATCAGTATTGGGACAACAATGCCATTTGCCGCGCTTTTTTTTCCATTACGCGGAAAAGATAAAATCCGGCGATCGTAAAAATTCCGGAATAAATGCACTGGTTCAGGAAAGGGTAAATCAACGATGATGTGTTTGAGGAAAATACCAGGAGCAGATTTTTCATTCCCAGCGTCAGAGGGAAAAAGTCATACAAAATTGCCCGGATACTTCCATCGGGTAAAATATCCCGATTTTGCCAGAATAGTCCAAGAAAGGCAAAATTAATAATCTGGAAAAAAAATCCAATGCGTTTAAAAAGCAGCGTCAAACCCGCAAAAAGATAAGCAATTCCATAAACGCCGAGGGCAATTAGAAACAAAAAAAAAAAGGCAATATAAAAATGATCCAGATGAAGATCCATCTTCGGCATGGCAGCAGCGTATGCGATCATTAAAATAAAAAAACTCGCAGATTGGCGCGGAAACTGGGCAATGCCGCGGGCAAACAAAACCGTAGCAAGTGAATGACCGGAAATGGAAAGTTGCTCAAGAGTTCCCATTTGACTTTCATTGGAGATCTGGCCAGCCCATCCCATTTGATTGCTCATAACAAACTGCATCAGACAGTAACCAATAATCATGCGTTCATGATTAATATTTAGACCGCCCCCTCCGGAAAGCTGGGACATTCCCAGGAAAATGGCCATTAAAATGATGTACATGAAAAAAAGAAAAGAAATCGATTCAAATGGATACCTTTTGATGTAAATTATTTCCCTGATAAATTCGGCTTTTACCAGAAGCAGAAATTCTTTAATAAAATTTTTCATGCGACCCCGCTCTTTGATTCAAGGGAACGTAAAAAAACTTCTTCCAGATTGTCTCTTTTTTTTTGAAGGAAAATAATGTCCAGCTTATTTTTGGAAAAATATTCCAGTATAGAACTCATTCCCGTTTTGGTTTTGCAATCCACTTCAAATTCCGTTATTTCGCTGTGATATTTTATTTCTGTGATAATAAATATCTTTTTCCATTCAGCCGGTATTTTGAACTTTCCCTGTATTGAAATATGATACAAATAGTTCTGGGATATTTTCTTCAATTCTTCAATCGTACCTTCCCGAACAAGATTGCCATTTTGAATGATGCCTACGCGATCGGCAAGTTGATCGACAAGATCCAGTTGATGGGTTGTAAGTAAAACAGATTTGCCTTCTTTTTTTGCAAGAGAGCGTATTTTTTCTTTGATGTTTCTGGCGCTGGCAACGTCGACCCCAAGAGTGGGTTCATCCAGAAGTAGAATTTGAGGGTCGGTAATCAGTGCGGCAGCGATGGCAAGCTTTTGCAGCATCCCTCGCGAAAGGTGACGGCTCTGGTTGGCTTTCTTTGCGTCAATTTCAAGTTCTTTTAGCAATAATTCCGATTTTTCTTTTATTTGCCGCGATGGAACCCCGCGCAGATTGGCAAAGTAATGAAGATTCTCAAGTGGCGTTAGCCGCCAGTAAACATTACGGCTGCCTTCAAGCACCGCGCTTAACACCTGATAATTTTTATGAGCGCTATTGTTAAATAATATTTTCCCGGATGTGGGCGTTATTAGACCGGCAATCATTTTTATCGTAGTTGATTTTCCAGCGCCATTTGGTCCAAGCAGGGCATATATTTCTCCGGTGGCAATTTCAAAGGAAATGTTTTTTACCGCTTCAAATTTCTTTTTGCTAAGAGGTTTGGAGTAAGTTTTATATAGTGCTTCAACTTTTAAGTCCATGAGGTAAAAAATAAAAAACGCCTCAGAGTGAAACGATTATTTTCCAATAATTGTTACTTTCATACCATTTAACTCAGGCGATAGTTTTATCTGACATGCAAGGCGGCTGTTTTTCGCGGGTTTGTCTGTATAGTCGATCATCATTAATTCTTCGTCTTCTGGCGCGGGCAGGTATTGCAGCCATTGCGGATCAATATAAACATGGCATGTAGAGCACGCGCATTCTCCATCGCATGACGCTTCCATGTCCATTTTTGCGCCTGTAATTGCACGCATCAGTATCGAACCCGATTCGGCCTTGATTTCTTTCCAGGTATGATTTGTGTCCATTACCTGAACCGATATTTTTTCATTTGTTCCCATGTTTATAGTATATACAAATATATACTAATTATCAAATAAAAAAAGATTGAAAAAGGGGGATAATAAATAAAAAAGCCGGGGATGCCCGGCTTTGATTTCTCGTTTACTTGATTTTTAGTTTTTTCTTGGCGTTTAACCAGGTTTCAAACCTGCGTTCAATCAATTTTGAAGAAATGTAGACATCATCAATAAAATTGTATTTTTCGTACATCTCTTTTGAAAATACTTTGTCCTTGTCGTTTTTGGAAAGGAACAAGTCGTAAACTTTTTTTACATGGTCTGTAATTTGCTTTTCCGCAAGACCCCGGCTTCTTCCGATAGGGATACCCAATTCGCGAAGGACAGTACTCCATGAGCCAAATCTTTTCAGAATAACGGCAAGCGAAAACATATTATCCACTTTAGGATTGTAGATAGTAAAATCCTTCATTCTAAAGGTTTTTTCCTGGTTTTTATACTTTCCCCTGGTTTTTGCCTCGGTTAAATATTTTTTGTACACTTTCTTGATATACGCGGCAATTTCTTCTTTGGTAAACTCTTTGTATTGTCTGAAACCCAGGGGGATTGCAGCTTTCTGTAAAGAGGCATTCCATCCTCCCAGTTTCTTTACATAAACATCAATGTACATTCTTGAGTTTTCATTTATCCGATTATAATGTCGAATTGTAAACCGGGTTGGTTCGCCTCCTCCCTTTAAAAAAATCTGATAGATTTTTTTCAGGTGATCGATGGCTTCCTTTTCATCTAATTTTCTTCTTGCTGGCATTTCTTTCTCCGTCACGCTTTAATTTTGCACAGAATATGTTCTTATCTGTGCATGGTAAAAAAAGTTATTGTCCTGACAAGTACAATAAATTTTAATCTCATAGAAATTGTAACTCTGTAGAGGATGGGCATGAACCTCAATAGTCAGATCAAAATGTATTAAAATACGCGTTTTTGGGTCGCGAAGCGCCCCAAAAACGCGCTAATTTTAATACATTTTGACTGAATTTAAAGTTCATGCTTTGATTCTTTGAAATTTCAGGATTACATATATTCTATGATTTACTGAGACGTATTAATAATTTTTTATAAAACAAAATGGCAGATTTTTTTAAAAATACAGGGAAAATAAATGAGAGAAAATTTTAATGCAATAATAATTGGCGGCGGTCCAGCTGGGTATGTTTGCGCCATTCGTTTGGCTCAGCTTGGCAAAAAAGTAATGCTCATAGAAAAAAAATCAACTCTTGGGGGAACCTGCCTGAATGTCGGTTGCATTCCATCAAAAGCTCTACTGGATGCTACCGAATTTTATACTACTGCAAAAAATCACAGCGCTGATTTTGGAGTGCACATTGCAAATATGAGCTATGATTTGCAAAAAATTATGGAGAGAAAAAAAAGTATCGTAGATATACAGGTCAGGGGAATTGATTTTTTAATGCAAAAAAACAAAATAAGCAGAGTACATGGTTCTGGATTTCTGGTTTCCAGCAATACAGTTGAAGTTGTTTTTGCAGACGAAGATCTCTCTGAGCAATATACCGCTGAGTTCATTATTCTTGCAACCGGGTCATTGCCGGTAGAGCTTTCAGTAGCCCCGTTTGACGGAAAAAAAATAATAAGTTCCAATGATGCCATCGGTCTTGACCGTGTTCCGGAACACATGCTTGTAATAGGAGCCGGAGCCATTGGTCTTGAGCTGGGTTCGGTATGGCAGCGTCTCGGGGCAAAAGTCAGCATTGTCGAGGTCGCGCCTGACCTGTTTGGAGGAATCGATAAACAAATATCCGCTACGGTTCTACGACATCTTGGCGCAAAAGGCATAAATTTTTTTATGCAGCACAGGGTGCTTGAAACAAAAATATCAGATTCAGAAGTCGTTGTAATTGCACAGAATAAAAAAAATGAAATACAGGAATTTAAAGGCGACGTATTGCTTGTGGCCGCCGGCAGAAAACCAAATCTTGAAAATCTGGGGCTGCAAAACGCAGGAATAGAGCTCCAGCCGAACGGAAAAATAAAAATTAACCCCGAAACATATCAAACGACCTGCGAGAATGTCTATGCTATTGGCGATATCATCGATGGCCCAATGCTGGCGCATAAAGCCGAAGAAGAAGGCGTTGTTCTTGCAGAGAAAATTTGTTCTCTGAAAAGCCGGTTAAATTACAATACTATTGCATCCATTGTATACACTTCTCCGGAAATTGCCTGGGTTGGCGCAGGGGAGGATCAGTTAAAATCCACCGGAGTGGAATATGCTACGGGCAGGTTTTTATTCAGAGCCAATGCGCGAGCCCATGCGATGAATGAAACAGACGGCATGGTTAAAATTATGGCAGATAAATCCAGTAATAAAATTCTGGGTGTTTTTATTGTCGGAGCCCGCGCTTCGGAGTTAATTTCAGAAGCGACTTTGGCTATGAAAAATGAATCTACGGTGGACGATATTATCCATACAGTTCATGCTCACCCTACCTTGTCAGAAGCAATTAAAGAAGCGGCTCTCGATGTTCAAAAAAGATCGATTCACAGTTGAAGCAGAAAAAAAATATGGCTTTGCATCCAATCGTACAAACTCAACGCAATTCCCGTGGGAATAGAAAAACCTGATATCGTCTGGAAAGGCAATGCCCCGTTTTCGCGGACGTTTAACGATATATATTTTTCTCCGGAGAACGGAGTTGATGAAAGCCGGTTTGTTTTTATCGACGGAAACAATCTTCTGAAAAGATGGAGCTCCGCGTCAAATTTTACAATATTTGAAAATGGATTTGGCAGCGGACTGAACTTTGTTCTAACTGCAAAATTATTTCTGGAGACTGTTAAAGATGCGCAGACAAGTCTCTCGGCTACCTGTCCATATCGTTACCCATTAAATTACATTGCGGTGGAAAAATATCCTCTCGCGGTTGAAGAAATTGAAAGAACTCTAACTGGTTTTGATGCTCTGGCGGAAATAACAAAAGATCTTGTCCGGCAGTATCCGCATAGAACAGCCGGATTTCATCGCATGACATTTGCCTGCGGAAAAATAAATCTTACATTGATTTTTGAAGACTCCATTTATGCACTAAAGCAAATTGAAACTGGCGAAAAAATAGACGCCTGGTTTCTGGATGGCTTCAGTCCTTCGCAAAACCCTGAGATGTGGTCGCAGGAGATATTTCATAAAATGGCGCGACTTTCGGGGCAGGGGACAACCCTTGCGACATTTACCGCCGCAGGACATGTGAAAAGAAACCTTGAAATTGCCGGCTTTACAGTAGAAAAAAAAACAGGTTTTGGAAAAAAAAGGGAAATGATTACGGCAAAGTATTTGCCGGACAACATAAAAAAATCAGGGAAAAAAGCAACTGTGCCTGCGTCGGTAAACCATGAAAATTTAAAACCCTGGATGGATCTTCCTGACAGGCGCTTTGCAAAGCAACATGGGCGTAAAAGACGCGCGGCCATCGTTGGCGCCGGTCTGGCCGGATGCGCTGTTGCCCAGGCTCTTGCGAGGCGAAATTTTGACGTAGAAATCATTGATCGCCATAACGGCATTTGCGGCGGAGCATCGGGAAATCCCCTCGGGATTTTTTTCCCGGTTATTCACCGTAAACCAACCTTTACAACAAAATTATCGCTTGCATGCTATCTTTTCTTTATCGGGCATTTGCATAATCTTGCAAATGAAGGTTATGCAGAAAAAATCAATGTTCAACAAAATGGATTGTTTAGATTGTTTGAAAATGAAACGGACATGCTGAAATATGTCGAGGTGTTGAGTCAGAACCAGGATTACAAAGAAATATTCGAATTGGATGAAATGAATAAAACTGCTTTTTTCAGGGAGGGCGGTTTTGTTTCTCCAAAGGGTCTGTGCGAGACAAATCTTTTGCGCAATCAAAAACAGAACGCAATTAAAACATTGTTTTCAACGCATATTGAAAAAATTGAACATGAAAACGGAATCTGGCATTTGTTTGGCACAGATGGAATGCAGGTAACGGAAAGCGATGTATTGATTTTATGCGCTTCGTATGCCATAAAAAATTTTTCAGAAACAAACTGGATTCCGATGCAGAAAATCCGGGGGCAGTTGATGGAGCTGGAAATCGCAAATCCATCTTTTGAAATTCCGGTTTCTGCGGCAGTATATGCCATTGCTTCGAAAAACAGGCTTGTCATCGGGGCAACGCACGACTTTTCGGAAAATGAAAGCGCAGATCCGGGGCAAAACATGGAACTTCTTGCCGCAGCAAAAAGTTTTTTGCCAGATATGGATACAATGCGAAACAAGCTTGTTTATAAAACAGGCCGGGAGTGGATTCAGAATGCCGCAACGCGCGTTTCATTTCGTTCTGCCGCCGCAGACCATTTTCCGGTAATTGGCCCGGTTCCAAATGCCATAAAATATCGCGAAATATTTCATTTGCTTCATCATGGCGAAACTGCATATTACCGCAAAAATGGACATAACGGGCAACCCAATGCATGGTATCCAGATCTTTATACTATCACCGGTCTTGGGTCGCGCGGAATTCTGTATTCCCAGTTGGGGGCAGAAATGATAGCCTCGATGATCGAGGGCGAAGTATTGCCGATAGAAAAAGAGATGGTTCGCGCCTTAAGCCCGGCAAGATT
>Ga0224495_10001372_pt1 | contig 17222 bp, 13 predicted proteins | sample SF_Jul11_sed_USG_FD_168128 | JGI IMG/M metagenome (GOLD analysis project Ga0224495, IMG submission 168128) | Sediment microbial communities from San Francisco Bay, California, United States - SF_Jul11_sed_USGS_4_1 | ecosystem: Environmental > Aquatic > Marine > Sediment | place: USA: California... | reverse complement strand
ACCGTGTAATAGACCGTGCCTTGGATATCGGCGGTGATCGCCACCGATACGCCATCGCCCGTGGCGCTTCCAACGGGCGCCTTGCCGAAACGGTAGCCGTAGGTGCGGGTTCCCGCATCCAGGGACACCAGGGCCAGGGTGGTGGTGGGCGAGGGACCCTTGGTGGGGGTAGGCGCAGGCGCGGGACTTCCCAGGGTTCCCCGGCTGGATTTTCCGCCCCCGCACCCCCCCACCGAGAGGAGAAGCCCGGTCAGCAAGACCAGGACGGTCCATCGCGCCATCGTCATTTGGGGAGAAATTCTGGTGCTGAAATCCGGCCGATCCATGTGAACCTCATACGGGTGTGGCAATTCTGCCCCGCTCCCGTGTGGCGCTGGAAAAACACCAGGTGGAGCCAGGGGTAAGGAAGGATCCCGAGTTGCGGAATCTTCCCTATCAAATCAACCCTATCGAACCGCTTTAGGTGCCTTGTCCCAACCGGCGTCACTTCACCGCAGTGGATGACCGCCGGGGGGCATTTCATATCCTCCTGATTTGGAAGCAAGAAAAAGACCACAACACGGCATTCTCCGTAACGGGGTATTGGAATTATACGTTATTTTTATGACATTGGCAAAACCCGAATTCAGCCAGAGTACGGGACGGTACCGGATCAGACTTCCTCAGCGCTGGAAGGTCCTGTACCAGCGGTCTCCGCTCCAGCCAGGTCCTTGCCCACGCTGAAATAAGCGGCGTCTGGGTGATGAAAGACCACCGCGGAAACGGAGGCTTCGGGGTCCATCATGTGCCCTTCGGTCAGGTGAACCCCGATGTCCTCGGGGCGAAGCAGACGGAACAAGGGCTCCTGATCCGCCAGATCGGGACAGGCAGGGTATCCAAAAGAATACCGCTTCCCATGATATTTGGCCTGGAAGCGTTGGGTCATGGTCATGCCCGCCGGATCGGGATAGCCCCACAGGGCGCGCATCTGGGTGTGCATCCACTCCGCGGAAGCTTCCGCCGTTTCCAGCGCCAGGGCTTGCAGCACATGACTGCGCAGATACTCTCCCTTGTTTTTGTAGTCCTCGGCCAACTCCCGGATGCCCTCACCCGCCGTCACCACGAACACCCCCACATGATCCCGCCGATCCGCTTCGCCCGGCAGGACGAAGTCCGACAAGGACAGCCCATCCTGACGCTGCTGCCGGGGAAAGTTGAAGGTGGCCAGGGGTGCACCGCCGGCGGGGTTCAGCAGCTCCATCCGGTTCCCTTCGGAGCGTGCGGGTAAAAACTGCCAGACCGCACGCGCCTTCATGCCGCCTTTGCGGCAAACCTGCTGCAGTTCTTCCACCACCGCCCGCAGTTCCAGGGCTTTGGGATCCTTCTTCTCCAGCAGGGAGCGGGAATTGCCGCGCAACCCCAAATGTTTGCCATAGAGCATCTGTGGATTGAGATAGGCCCATATCTCGTCCAGATTCAACGCGGGCAGAATGTGCCGCTCCACATCCGGCACGGAGGGCACGGGCAGGTCCACGCGCACCCGGGACGAGCGCACGGCGGGGAACACCTCGGCGGGGCGAGGGGCTTCCGGTGCGGCCCCTGCCTGCGCATCCTCCGCCTCCAGTTCCTGCCGGAGGCGTTCGCGGGCCTCCGGATCGCGAAGTTTGCCGGCCAGTTCCAACCCTGACATGGCATCGCTGGCATACACCACCATGCCGGGATAACGCGGGGCGATCCGTGTGCGCGTAAAGACCCGGCTCAGTGCCGCGCCTCCCACCAGCATGGGCACAGAGACACCGGCGGTTTTTAGATCGTCCGCCGTCACCACCATCTGTTGCGCGGATTTCACCAGCAGCCCGGACAGACCAATCAGGTCCGGTTGATGCTCGCGGTGGGCCTGTATCAGGGTTTCCGGCAAGCATTTGATGCCCAGATTTATGACCTTGTAGCCGTTGTTGGTGAAGATGATATCCACCAGGTTCTTGCCAATGTCATGCACATCCCCCTTCACCGTGGCCAGCAGCATCTTGCCATGGCTGGCGGACTCGTGCTTTTCCATATAGGGCTCTAAATGCCCCACCGCGGCCTTCATGGCCTCCGCACTTTGAAGCACCTCGGCCACTATCAGCTGATTGCCGTTGAAGAGCCTTCCCACCTCGTCCATGCCGCGCATGAGAGGGCCATTGATGATCTCCAGGGGCCGAAGGGTCTGCCGGGCCTCGTCCAGGTCGGCGTAGAGTCCGTCCTTGCTGCCATCAATGATGTACCGCGACAGGCGCTCATCCAGGGGCAGCCGCTCCCGCGGCTTGAGGGCTTCGGTGGGTTTGTCGCGAAAGTGCGCGGCGAAAGCGGCTACGGGATCTTCCCCCCGTGTAAACAATAAATCCTCTGACAGGCGGCGCTCCTCCTCGGGGAGGGAGGCATAGCGCTCCAGTTTTTCCGAATTGACGATAGCCAGATCCAGCCCCGCCTGGACACAGTGGTACAGGAACACCGCATTCAGGACTTCCCGCCCCGCAGCCGGCAGGCCAAAGGAAATATTGCTGACCCCCAACACGGTTTTGCATGCGGGAAACGCCTCCTTGATCATCCGAACGCCTTCAATGGTCTCCGCCGCGGAACCCACATAATTTTCGTCTCCGGTGGCACAGGGAAACACCAAGGGATCGAAGATCAGATCCTCGGGCGCCATGCCATACTTATTGACCAGCAGGTCGTAAGAACGGCGGGCGACCTCCAGCTTGCGCTGACGGGTGACCGCCATACCCTGGTTGGGATCCTCATCGATCGTGCCCACGATCAGGGCGGCGCCATAGGCTTTCGCCAAGGGCACCACCCGTTCAAAGCGCTCCTCCCCATCCTCCAGGTTCACCGAGTTGATGACGGCCTTGCCCTGGGAATAGGGCAGGGCCTCGGCAATGACCTGAGCATCGGTGGAGTCGATCATCAGGGGCACCTTGACCTTCTGGATCACTTGTTCCAGAAAGCGCCGCATATCGGAGAGTTCGTCCCGGTCCGGGTTGGCGAGGTTGATGTCGATTATCTGCGCGCCACCGTTGACTTGGCGCCGGGCAATATCCGAGGCCTCATCAAATTTTTCTTCCTCGATCATCCTCCGAAACAGACGGCTGCCCACCGCGTTGGTACGCTCGCCCACGATGATGGGGCGGTTGTCCTCCGCAATTTCCAGAAAATCGATTCCGGACACGATGGAGCGTTGGTATTTCTGGGGGACCCGCGGGGGTTTTCCCGCCACCAGCCCGCTGAAGGCCGCGATGTGCGCGCCCGTGGTGCCACAGCATCCCCCGATCAGGTTTACCCATCCCTCGGCCAGAAAACGCTCCAGCACGGTGGTCATCATTTGCGGGGTTTCCAGATAATGGCCGTCCACATCCGGCAATCCCGCGTTGGGCATCACCGCCACGGGAACCTTGGCCAGTGCCGCCAGGGAGCGCACATGATCGGTCATGAAGGCTGGACCCGTGGCACAGTTCAAACCCACGTACAACAGGTCGTGGTGCATGATGCTCGCATAGAACGCCTCCACACCCTGCCCGGCCAGCATGGTCCCCATGGGCTCGATGGTGCAGGAAACCGCCACGGGTGCGGAGCGGTTCAGTTCCCGTCTGGCCCGGTCAATTCCCAGCAACGCGGCCTTGATGTTCCGTGTGTCTTGAGAAGTTTCAACCAGCAGATAGTCCGCGCCCCCTTCCAGCAACCCCAGCGCCTGCTCGTGAAAATTGGCCTCCAGTTCGGCAAAGGTGATCCCGCCGGTCACCGAGATGGCCTTGGTGGTAGGACCGATGGAACCCGCCACGAAGCGGGGCCGGTCCGGTGTGGAAAACCGGGTGGCCTGTTCCCGGGCCAACTCGGCGGCCCGACGGTTGATCTCCCGGGCTTTGGTGGCCAGGCCGAATTCCCCGAGCACCAGCGGCGTGCCCCCAAAGGTGTCCGTTTCCACGATATCCGCGCCCGCCTCCAAATACGCGGCGTGCATGCCGGAAATTATATCGGGGCGGGTCAGCACCAGGTTTTCATTGCAGCCCTCGTACTCGGCGCCGCCAAAGTCTTCAGCCGTGAGGTTCTGATCCTGAAGATAGGTGCCGGTGGCGCCATCCAACACCAGCACCCGGTTGGTCAGGGACTCACGCAAAAGGGATTCACGGCTATTCTGAATTGGCTTATTCACACCTTAACTCCGAAGTTCAAACTGGATCGAGGGGATTGGATCAAGTCGTGGATTTTCAGGAGAAGAAAATCTACGGTCCTGATGTGCATGTCTTATGCGGAATTGAACGTTTCCCGGGTTATTTGGTCCCGGTGGCCAGAAAGACCCGAAAGGTTTCTCCCCGGCGTTGATTGACATTTTCCAGTCCTACACGCTTGAGTCCGGCCTTGCTCAAGAGCGCCGCCATGTGATCGGGATCGAACCCAAGATGGCGGTGGCCTAATTTTTCCCGGACCCACTCCTGGCCGTGGGGGACCAGATCAACCACCAGCAGCCGGGCCCCGGGTCTAAGCACCCGCACGGCCTGACGGACTCCAGCCATGGGTTCCTCCATGAAATGGAGCGACTGGGAAAACACGGCCAGATCAAAGGAACCCGCAGGCTCCGTCAGTTCCTCAATCCGGCCCTCCCTGAAAACAATGTTGCGCCGGTGCTCCCTCTCCGCGCGTTTCCGGGCGGCTGCCACCGCGCGAGGGTTCGCATCGATTCCCACCACCTGCCGCGCAAATCGGCTGATTTCCACCGTGATCGTCCCATCCCCACAGCCCAGATCAATCGCATCCAAGGGGGGCATGAGAAAATGCAACGCGCGGGACCAGGCCAGCCAGGACTGCCCCGGCTCCAACAGCCGGTCACTGAGTCCCCCCCCGAAATTGTCCCTTTGGCGCAGCACCTCGGTCAGACGGGAGAGATCGCTATAAGGATCCGTCCCCTGCTCCAGGTGCTCACGCACGAAGGTCCACACCGTATGCAGCGCGTCCCCGGGCCCATTCAACCCGGGTTCCGGCAGGCGGTAATAGGTCCACACGCCCTCCTTGCGCTCATCCACCAAGCCCGCTTTGCGCAATAGGCTTAGATGCCGCGATATCCCCGATTGCGCCAAACCCAGGATGGAAGTGAGCTCGCTGACATTGAGCGGCTCCCGGGCCAGCAGCCGCAGGATGCGAAGACGGGTGTCATCACCCAGCAGTTTCAGTGCATTGGCTATATCTATCATATCAGTACAGAAGCATACAGTGATTCTTATATGATGTCAACCGCGTTCCGCTTTCCCGCCCCCATTCCCCTATCGGGGAATGAGAAGAATGACTTAGGTTTGCTATGGATGAATTATTTTTAAAAACGGGTAGCCCGCACAAACGTTTGATGATACGAATATTGCTGAAAGACCGAGCGCAGCCAAGGGCGCTGATAATTAATTTAAAGGTTCCCTGAGCCAACCCCTCCATGCCTGGCCGTGACGCACGAAATGCAGTGGCGGGGATTCATGGAACCATAGAGTCCTTCCCATCTAAAAAGCAGAGCGGCGGAAATAAAGGGAATCCATGCCCAAGAATTACCCCTACGAATTGCTGGAAGATCCCGCCAAGCTGGCCAGTTATCACGAATGGAGCGAGGAGGTGTACCAGGACTTTCTCGCGTTTCAGAAGGGACACCTCACCGAACAGGATTTTGATCGGAAATACCTGCGCCGCCGGGCCATTCTGTGCCTGGATATGACCAGTTTCACGCAATCGGCGATTCAATATGGCGCCCTGTTCAGTTTGCTCCGGATATTGGATGTGCAAAAGGTCTGCGGGCCCATCTTCCGCCAATATGAGGCGGGCCGGGTTCGGGCTTTTGCCGATGACTTCACCGTGCTCTTTGAAGACCCGCAGAATGCCTTGAGTGCCGCGTTGGAAGTCCATCGCCGGATTGAGTCTTTCAATGCCTCTTCCCTGGCCTCAAAAAGCCCGGCTCGGTGCTGCATCGGGATAGGCTATGGGGATGTCTATGCCATTGGGCCCGACTTGGCGATGGGCGATGAGATGAACCGCGCTTCCAAGCTGGGGGAAGACACGGCCAAGGCACAGGAAACGTTGATTTCCGAGGGAATGTACAACGCGGTATCCGAGCGGCAGGACTGCATATTTGAGCGAATTGAAGCGGGTCCGCTGCCCTTCGCCTATTACAAGGTCAAGGCAAAGCACTGAGTTCCCCGCCGCCGGACAGCCCACTCGAACGCCTCACGATAACGGGGGTTTCCTAGCACAACCGCCACGCAACGCTCTGTCTCCCAGGAGCGGGATCTCGGCGCGTTTACAGGATCGTGGGGCTATAATAACTCGTGGGCCTTTGTCCTCCCGATCTGCCCTGGGCGGCTATTCGGGGTCGGCACCGGCACGGCGAGGAGGAATAATATCCTCCGCGGAATCCACCACGGGTCCCTTGTAATAGGCTTCCTGATATTGGGCCCGGGCCTCCGCCAGCGGGGTCACGGATAGGGGCCTCCACTCCCTGAAAAAATCCTGTTCCAGCGCGAAGAACCCCTCCAGCATCCGCCCCACCGCAGCATAAAAATGGGCATCCTCCACGCGGGTGAGATCCTTGGCGCAGACCGGCCCCCACACCAGCAGGTGTTCGGATAAAAACCGGGCCTGGAACAGCAACCACCGCTCCTCATCCGGCGTGCCCAGCGCATTGAGTTGCTGCTCCACCAGCCACCGCAGGATTTCCAGCTCAAAGGCCAGCACGTCTTCCGGTTCGACATACGCGTCCGGATCGCGCTCCAGACCCACCTCTGCCAGGAAGGACCGGACTTTGGCCAGGGGCCGGCGGAAGACCTGCCCCGTAAGATAGTAGGATTCATAGGGATTGAGCGGATTGCGATAGGGTTCACAGAACAACTGATTGAACTCCTCGGCCGCAGTCTTCGCGTCATGATCCCGCAAGAAATCCTGCAAGAACTGAAGACCCTCGCCCAACTGGGGATGCAGACGGGCGGCGGCCTGTATCCGCGCCGGACCCCCTTCCTTCAGGGAGGACAGCAAGGACGCCTTGGGTTCCGTAGCCAACAGGTTCACAAAAAGCGAGTAGTACTCCAGCCGGAATTGGGCAATGTCGGTATCCGCCAGCATATCAACTGATCTCCTCGTTTTCTCCGGCCGCTTCTGCCAACAGGCGACCCATTACCCGCCCCACAAATTCCTTGTAGCGGGGGGTATCTTCCAGCAAAACATCCCCACGTTCCTTACGCAAGGCGCGCTCCGTCTGAATGGAGGCGCCCACGGCCTGCTCTATGCGCACGAACACCTGGGGGTCCAGCGTCTGGGGGGGATCGGCCAGCAATCCCGCCCAGTTCTCCCGCCAATGGGGGGCATAGGCGCCCAATCCCGTGAACGTGCCCATGAGGGACAGCGCGTCCAGCAGGGATTGCTCCTGCGGCCCGGTCATATCCTCCAGGGCATGATACAGATCCAAGGAGAGATCGCGGACGTACGCTTCCAACACCACATCCATGAGATGCGAACCCACGGGTTTGCTTCCCCGGCGGCGCTTGCCCCCCGCATTGCCTTTCTTTTTCCTGTCAGACCGGTTCATGGAATCCTGCTGGAGTTTAGGAAGATTCAGGGTTCCCAACCTTGTTGAACTTGCTGCATGGCGGCCACGGCACGGCAATCCGGGCACATCCGCAACAGATTGCGCCGCGCACCCATAAAGGTATCCAGCACGGCGGCGGCGTCCAACACCCGCGCCTCTATCGTCTCCAAAGCGCGGCGGTTGATGTAGGGTTTTGCACACTTGGCGCACGAAATCATTTCATCCTGGGCCACCGTCAGGTATTCCAGGGAATCCTTTTCCAGATACAATTCCCGCCGAAGGGTCACCGCCTTTTCCGGGCAGACGGTCTCGCAAAGTCCACAGCCGACACAGGCGATATGTTTGTATTGCAGATTCTGTTGCCCGGGATCAAAGATCAGGGCATGGCTGGGGCAGGCCGTGGCGCAGGCCCGGCACAGGGTGCACTTGTCCTCATCCACGCCCGCAAAGGCGTAGGGTTGTTGCGGAGAGAGCTTGAGTCCGCCCACCTCTTTGCCGAGCCGGCCAATGAACCCGGCGATCACCTCCGCGACCACCTCCCGGTTGCCCGTGGCGTGAAGCGGGCGGGCCTTGGACGCCAAGGGGGAGGGGGTCAGGCTCTCGCCAAAGGTATTGAGGGCCGTGAGGGTCTCCTCGTGCTGCGGCTCCGTGGTGGTGAACAGGCGCACGCGCCCACGACCCAATCCGAAGGCCTCCAAGATGATCCCCGTCAACTCCAGCTTCTGCAGCAAGAGTTCCCGTTCTCCGTTGGGGCAAGCTTCGCAACCCAGCAGCGCCACTCCGGAAGCGCCCAGATGCATCGCCCCCAGGAGATGGGATTCCGAAACGAACCGCAGACAGGGCACAGCCACCGGCAACAGCGCAGAAGAATAGGCGTGACCCTCGCGGGCCGCGGTTTCCAGCAGGCGTTGTCCCTGCTCGCCGCAGTGAAATACCACCACCGGCCTTGGGGGTGGGACTGCGCGGGAGGGAGCGCCGGACACACCCGGGGCCAGCAGCGCCGCCAGACGGGCATAGACCTCGCCGGTGGCCGGCTCCGTGAACCGCAGCGCGGAGGTGGGACAGGCGGAGGCACAGGCCCCGCATCCTTCGCAGGTCAGGTGATCCACCAGAATCCGCAGCGGGTTCTCCGGATTGCGGGATACCGCCTGATAGGGGCAGTACGTGATGCACAGTCCACAAGTCTGATTTTCTGCGGAGCCCCCGGCACAGTCTTCCACCCGATACGTCACATGCTCAGGTTTCTGAAAGGTGCCGATGAGCATTTGAATCTGATCGGGCAGGGCTTTCAGAGATTCGGAATCGGAAAGGTTCACCTGATGCAGACCGGTGCGCCGGGACACTGGGGGGGCATTGCGCATCGCCACCACCACCTGGTCGGCGGAGAGTTCACGCGTCTTGCGGTTTTTCCCTCCGGTCACCGTGACGGTAAAGGCCCCCAGGCGGCCCTCCACGGCCGCGAGTTCACCCAGGTTCACCGAATCCATGGAAGCCCCATTGCCACCGTCTCCCAGCACGGCCGGTATGAACACCACCAATTGACCAATGGAATCCAGCGTCTTGGCCAAGGCCAGACCTTCCGGCGCGTCGGTAAACAGGAGCAGACGATTCTCCGCGGTGAGCACATTTTCCTTGAGCGGAGGCCGGGCTTCCGCGCCAAACATGGCTGCGGCGATCAGCCGTTGGGCCTTATCCCGTGCGGCTTCCGGCTCGGGATGCACCGCATAGCACAGGGTATTCAGATCCAGGGTGTGCACCGGGGCCGCCACTCCGGCCTCTGCGAAGGTGTTCATCACGTCCACAGGGTCGCCACAATTGCATGCCAGAATCTGCTGGGGAAACCGGGACCGGGTTTTTCCGGTCAGGTCTGCCAGCGCTTCCCGATTGGGCACCGGGACCACAAAGTCCGCTCCCGTTTCCAGTGGCAGGGGCTTACCCCCGGCCTTGCCGCGCGCCCCCGCATTTCGCCCTAAGTACAAACCCCACTTCTGCCGCATGTGCTTCCTTTCCGTTCCGATAAGGAGGGGCCCCGGATGCCAACGCCGGTAGATCCCCGTGAATTGAATACCCCGTTAATGAACCAGCGGCAGGGGGTCAAACTCGCCGTCTCCACGGCCTGCCCATAGCAGCAGGGAGTCCGTGCCGGCGGAAATCAACGCCAGATCCGCCTTACCATCGCCATTGAAATCCGCCTGGGCCAGGGCAATCACATCCAGGTTGGTGGGAATCGGGGCTCCGTGCCAAAAGCGGCCCTTGCCATCCCCCAGAAACACGAGCAAATCCCGCGACGTGCGATTCGCCACCGCCAGATCCAAATGACCATCCCCATTGAAATCCCCGCGAACCACCCCATGCGGATTCACCCCGCAAGGATAGGTTTCTCCCAGCACCCACCCGCCTTTGCCATCGCTGAGCAACACCTGGATGGCTTCCTCGCCGGAAACCGCCAACGCGATATCCATCCTTCCATCCTCATTCCAATCCCCGTAGGCCCTGTAATGAGGATAGCGCCCCACGGGCACTTTGGCATCTACCTGCAGCACTCCCTGTTTCGTGCCCAGCATCACTTCCAGGGAATTGGCCGACAGGCTTCCCACAATCAGGTCCTCCCATCCATCCCCGTTCATATCGGCCCGGTCCAGAATGTGGGGCACCTCCGCCACGGCTACGTCTTTCGCCGTATCGAAGTCCCGCCCATTCCGGTTCAACAACACTCTAATCCGCGCATGGCGCGGTTCGGCCAGGGCCAAGTCTGGCCTGCCATCCCGGTTCAGGTCCGTGGCGACCAGACTGGAGACCGGGGTGAGTCCTTCCAGGTCCAACCGCCGGCCCACCCCGCCGCGGCCATCTCCATAGTATAGGGTCAGGCTGCTCGCGCCCGTGTTGGCCACCACCAGGTCCAGGTTTCCATCCCCATCAAAATCCGCCGCATCGCTCCAGGAAGGGCCGATTCCCGTGGGGTAGTGGTGGTTGGAGAGAATGCCGCCCCGCCCATCTCCCAGCAGCACTGTCACCCGCTCATCCCCGGCATTGGGTATCACCAGATCCGGCCAGCCGTCCTTGTTCAGATCGACCACGGTGACGTGGTGCGGAAAGGCACCCAAGTACCAATGGGTATTCCCCATGGGGTGCGCTACGCCCTTGGGGGCGGAGGAATGGGCCGCGCAACTCGTCAGGGCGCCCGCCGCAGCAACCGTCAACAGGAGTATAAACTCGCGCATGGAGGAATCCCGGATGGAAATGGATGGTGTGAAGGGAACTCGCTTGGTCACGGGAAGAACCGAGAAAGGCGCTTCCCCATCGAAACCTGGGGGTGTTCCAAAGTGAGACCCGTTCCTTGGATTAGGCTCCCGAAAACAAAACAGGCGGGCCACCCTGGGAATCCTCTCCCTGGGCGCCCGCCCCTGCATTCAACCGCATACCCGCCGAAAGCGGTGCCACCACTCCCGCACGGGAAAACCTCCCCGGAAATTCAGATCTTCAACTACCTGCCCTTGGCTGGCGACGCCTTCAAGGAAGAAGATTCCGGATGATACTGTTGGGCGGCTTTGCGGCTGAACTGGCCGTTGATCATGCTCATGAAAGAGCCCTTGGTGCCCAGGGTGGTCATATACAAATGCACCAGGAACATCAGGGCCATGGGAATGGTGCTCAAGAAATGCACCACCACATAGAACCGCCGATCGGACATTGCACCCAGTTCGAAAATCAGAGAGTAGCCTGTCCAGATATGCAAGGCCCCGGTGACGGACATGATCCAGAAATACAGTTTCTGTCCGGCGTTGAATTTGCCGGAGACGATGCTGCCCTTGTACCCCAGATAGCCGCCAAACTTGGCAAACCAAACCATATCATAGCTGTGGAACAGGGCTTCCTTGAACCACATCACCACAATGATGATGAAGGCCGGACCATAAACGAATCCCGCATATTCATGCAGCGTGCGCAGTACCAGAGTCCCGGTGCCCCCGCCCAGATTTTTGCCGAAGGTGATGAACAATCCACTGGTGATCAGCATCAAAAAGGACACCACCACCACGCCGTGCAAAATCCGCTCGGTGAGCGTGAACCAGGGGATCAGATCGGCATCTCCGCCGCCACTCATATCCTTCGGGCCAAAGGTGAAATAATGCCCCAGCATGAGGATGGCAAACACCACCATCGCTATGCCGAAAGAAGGGATGAGGGGGGAATTGCGCAGCAGCAGGAACATGTCCACATTGAACAGGTAATCCTTACCGCCAATCGCATCCCTCAGCAGGTCATTGGGATTTTTCAGGGCCGATTGCGCCAGCAAGTAGCCCACGTTGGAAACCAGAACGCTGGCGCTTAGCACCGCCAGAGTCCACAGTCCCTTCCGCGCCGCGGAGCGGCCGGATCGTTTTTGAAACTTCAGTGCCATGGCTGATTACTCCTCCGATGCGGCTGGGAAGCCAGGATGTGTCAATGATGCTCCCGAGCCTATCTAATGCCGTTATCAGGCGCCGGTATCCGACTTTATCTGACTACGGTAGCGAACGATCGCCAAATACCACACCCGGTCTTATTAGAATCCCGGACTTCGCTCCCGCGGCGCTTCCAAAACCCCTGCCCGCCGGAGACTTTAATTTGGTTCCTAACCTTTTTTTTCCAGAACACTGCATTGGACGGTTGAAAACTCCCGTCTGGCCTTTCTGTTCGGCACCCGGGATCAAAAGCGGGAGTCGGGTCTTGGGGACAACGCCCCCCGCTGTTTGACCTTTTGCGTGCCGAGGCGGCGGATCGACCATGGCCGATGCGCCGCCGGGCCGGTTCTAGCGGGTCGGATAGGCTTGATTCCAACCCCAGGCATTGTCGGTGCCGCCGCGCTGTGCCACGCGCTGGCGCACCACGTTGGCGACATCCTCCGCATCGCCGGCCACAAGGGCCTTGGTGGCGCACACCGAAGCGCAGAAGGGCAGCTTGCCTTCCGCGATGCGGTTGGAGCCGTACAACTGGCGCTCCTTGGCGGACTGCGGCTCTTCCGGGCCGCCCGCGCAGTACGTGCACTTGTCCATCACCCCGCGTGCACCAAAGGGCGCGGAGGTGGGGAACTGGGGTGCGCCGAATGGGCAGGCATACAGGCAGTAGCCGCAACCGATGCAGGTTTGCTTGTTGACATGGACGATTCCGTCCGGCCGGGTGAACAGGGCATCCACCGGGCAGACCGACACGCACGGCGCCTTGGAGCAGTGCATGCACGGAATGGCCACGTTGGTTTCGCCCGTTTCACCTTCACCCACGGTCACCACCCGAATGCGGGAGATGCCCATGGGCACGTTATTTTCGTTCTTGCAACCGACTTCACACCCGCCACATTCGATGCAGCGTTGCGTGTCGATGTAGAACTTCATTCTCGCCATGGTTCACCTCTCATCAGGCTTTGACGATACGGCACAGACCACCCTTGGTTTCCTGCATTTGGGTGATGCGGTCGTATCCGTAGTTAGTGACGACGTTGGCCGATTCGCCCATGCCATACGGGACGAGGCCATCGGGGAACTTGTCCGCCAGGGACTTGCCCTCGAAGGAGCCGCCCCAGTGGAAGGGCAAGTAGATCATGTTGGCTGGCACCCGCTTGGTCACCTTAGCCTTCACCTTGACGCGGCTGGGCTTGCCATCGGTGTCTTCCGGGCTTTCCACCCACATCCACGCACCGTGCTTGAGGCCGTGTTTGGCCGCCAGTTCGGGATGGATTTCGGCGTACATTTCCGGTTGCAGTTCCACCAGCCACCAGCAGTTGCGCTCGGCGGCGCCTCCACCCTCGAATTCCACCTGCCGTCCGGTGTTCAGTATCACCGGGTATTTCGCGGCCCAATCGGGCTTTTGCAGGCTCTTGAAGAGCGTCGGGACGCGGAAGAGATCCTTCACGTCGTCGTAAGTGGGCCATTTGACGATCAGGTCCGGCCGCGGGCTGTGGATCGGCTCGCGGTGTTTGGGCACCGGATCATCCTTCAGGTTCCAGGCATTGATGCGCGCCCGGCCATTGCCGCACGGGTTCAAACCCTTGGCCAAGGCTTCGTCAATCACCTTGCCGGTGATATCGGTGGCATAGCCCTTGGCGGCATCGTACCCGCCCTTCTCCTTGCTCCCGGGGGGCAGGCTGCCCTTGCCGGCAAGCAGATCGGAGCCGTCCGGAGCCTTGTCACCCCAGCGGGCACGGAAGCCGCTGCCCCCTTCCATCACGGGGATGGACGGGTTGTACAGCACTTGGGTTCCCGGGTGTGTTTCAGACCAGCACGGCCAGGGCAAGCCCCATTGTTCGCCTTTCACAGGTCCAGAAGTGCCCTTTTTGGTTTTCACATCGAACAGGTGGGCGTTGTCCCGTTGACGCTTCATGCGCGCCACGGTTTGCCCCCGCATGCCAATGGAAAGCATGCCGATGTTCCATTCCGCCACGATGTCTTCCACCAGCGTGTCTTTGCCCCAGGGGCCTTTAACGCTCTTGGCGAAATCGTTGACAAAGCCAAACCGCTTGGCGAAATCCATGATGATGTCCAGGTCGGTGCGGGCTTCCCACACCGGCGGCACCACGCGGTCACGCCATTGCACATCCCGGTTGGAGTTGGTCACGGAGCCATAGGACTCGTAGATCGTCGCGGCGGGCAGCAGATACGTGCCGTCCTTGCGGTCCGGGAGCACTGCGGTATTGGTCACGAAGGGGTCAATATCCACCACCAGGTCCAATTTCTCCAGCGCCGTCTTCACCCGGTCCATCTGGGAATTGCTGTTGGTGGAGTGGCCCCAGAAAATGGCGGCCTTGACGTTCGTGTCCTGCCCCAGGTCCTTGACGTCCATCAGCACGGCCTCGTACCAGCGGGCCACGGTGAGTCCGGAACTTTCGCGGAGCGCATCGCTTTTGAAGCGGGATTTGAGGTAGTCGAATTCCACACCCCAGACGTTGGCCCAATGCTTCCACGGACCCTCGCCCAGGCCATAGTAGCCGGGCAACGTGTCGGAGAGCACACCCAGGTCGGTGGCACCCTGCACGTTATCGTGGCCGCGGAACACGTTGGTGCCCCCGCCGGACCGGCCCATGTTCCCGGTCACCAGTTGCAACAGGCAGAACGCCCGCACCACCGAGGTGCCGTTGTTGTGCTGTGTGCCGCCCATCGCCCAAATCACGGTGGCCGGGCTGTTTTGCACGTACACCTTGGCCAGTTCCTTGATGGTCTCCTTGGAGACCCCGGTCACGTCCGCCACGGTGTCCAGATCGTACTTTTTCAGCTCTTCCTTCAGCACATCCAGGCCGTAGGTACGTTCGGCCAGCATTTTCTTGTCTTCCCAGCCGTTTTCCAGAATCACCCCGATGAGGCCATACATGAAGGCCACATCCGTGCCCTGGCGCAGGGAAATGTGCTTATTGGCGAAGGCCGCCGTTTTGGAAAAGCGCGGATCCACCACGATCACGGGCGCCTTGTTCACCTCTTTCGCATACAGCACGTGCTGCATCGCGATCGGATGCGAGGTGCAGATGTTTTCACCGACGATCAGAACGCATTTGCTATTGCGAATGTCGTTCATCGAGTTGGTCATCGCACCGAAGCCCCATACGTTCGCCAGACCGGCGACAGTTGTGGAGTGTCATATGCGCGCCTGGTGATCTATATTATTCGAGCCCCAAAAGGCGGCGAACTTGCGCAGCGCGTAGGCCGTCTCATTGGTGTGGTGCGCGGAACCCAGAATCATCAGGGCGTCCGGGCCATTCTTTTCCCGAATGGCTTTCAGCTTATCGGTAATCTCACCCATCGCCGTATCCCAGCTCAGGCGCTTCCACTTACCCCCTTCCATTTTCATGGGGTAGCGCAGCCGCTTGTCGGAGATCACGTGCTCGCGGGCGCCAGAGCCCTTGGAGCAGAGACTGCCTTGGTTGATGGGGTGGTCGTACCAGGGTTCCTGGCTCACCCAAACGTTGTTTTGCACCTCACCGATGATTCCGCACCCCGTGGCGCAGTTGCCACAGATGGTCTTCACCTGCGTGATCGGACCGGTTGCCACCGTGGGGGACGCGGCCTGGGTCTTGCGGCTCAATCCGGTGCCCATGGTCGCCAGACCTAGACCCAGACCCGCCGCGCCCAGAAAGCGCCGCCGATCCAAATGCGGATTCAGCGCACCCGTCCGGGCAGCGCCATCCGTTTTTACCTTGTTCATTTTCATGAGCTTCATGAGCCGTTCCTTTCTCGTGGATTCAGGGAGCACCCCGCTTTCATTGAATACGCTGAGAGCGGTGGCGCCTTTCCGGCAACGCAATGTTTAAAACATCGTTTTAAAGTAACGATCCACATCCTCGGTGCGATGGTACAACACCGGCCCTGAGGCCTTTTGCACCGACGCCGGATCCGCGGCCTGCGCCTTGCTTCCCGCCAAGGCGATCCCCGCGACACCTGCGCCAGCCAATAGGCCGGTAAAAAATGATCGGCGGTTTACGCCGCGAATTTCCTGCTGAGCGCTTTTTCGAGTGTCCATGTTAAATTCCTCTTTCGGCGGCCCCAGCCCTGATAGACCGGGTCCGGCGATGAAACGTGAACGTGTCCTGGGTTAACCTCCAACCCGTGCGAACCGATCGCACTGGGGCCGGGGGGATAATTCAGCTGATGCACACCAGAGAGGAGCAGTGACAGGTTCCATTCTCGTGAACATCATGAACATCCACATGAACCAGGAATCCCACTTCAAGATCCTTGAATTTTCCTCCGATAGTGCCCATCGTCGCGTTTTCGATAATTTCGATGGCGGCGGTTTCAGGCACCGTAACGGTATGCTCCTTACCATCCCGTGCCGTAATAAATACCGTGCGGGATTCGGGATCCAACCGTCGAATAAAACCTTCCATCATGGCTTGAGTGTCCCGTGCTGAGGCGAGTGTTGGAAGGATAATTCCACACCCGGTCGCTCGCAGGTCGGCGGGGTGGGGGCATCGCCCGGATAATTGCTGTTCTCTATTGACAGCGTACACTGCCCCCTTTTCGGGCATACATTCCTAAAACAATTCCGTCTGTGTTGTCAACCCTAAACAACAATAATTTTCCGCTGTGTAACCTTTAGCTCTTTATTCTTTATCGCCAGCCTATGGAGATCTCTGCAAAGGGTCGTAATATGTTCCATTGAACCGCAGTGAAAAAAACGCGCGGCACCTTGAAGACCCATCTTTGCCCCGACGGTTGTTCATTTTTTTCAACATTACTGTCGCGAATTCCGTAATAGTTTAGTCTCCAAGCTTCCAGTCACGGATTTCATTGCTGCCAAGAGGGGCGGGGGTGTGGAACACGTAGGGTTTGGACAGGGTGGGCCGGTACTCCCCGAACAGTGGAACGATCAGCGCCTGATCGTGGATATACACCTGCTCCACCTGTTGGTACAACGCCACCCGCTTGAGGGGATCCGCTTCCGCCTGGGCGCGCAGCAACAACTGGGTCACCTCCCGGCTCCCCTCATTCTCTTTCCGCCCCTGCGCCAGAAACCGGTTCTCAGGCTCCGCCGGAATGCGGATCCCCAGCAAGCCATCGATAAGATCCGGAAAGTCCGCGCACCAACCGACCCGGAACACATGAGGGGCATCCGGGTCCCTGATGTTTTTATTATAGACCCGCCACTCCTGGGGAACCAGTCTGAAGGTAAAGCCCAGGCGCTCGGTCCA
>Ga0224495_10001371_pt1 | contig 17237 bp, 13 predicted proteins | sample SF_Jul11_sed_USG_FD_168128 | JGI IMG/M metagenome (GOLD analysis project Ga0224495, IMG submission 168128) | Sediment microbial communities from San Francisco Bay, California, United States - SF_Jul11_sed_USGS_4_1 | ecosystem: Environmental > Aquatic > Marine > Sediment | place: USA: California... | reverse complement strand
GAGGCCGTGAGCAGGCTGGTATGCTTTCCTCAATGTTCAATGTCTACAGTTCACAGGACCAGTACCGCCAGAGTCTCGCATGCGCCCGCCGGGCCGCCGCCATCTGCAAGGACATTGGCGAGCACGACTGGCAGGCGGGACTGCAACTGGCTATCGGCTACACCTTGACAAGACTCGGCCATTACGATGAAGCCATTTCCACGTTCCTCGGGCTGATGCCCGCCGGCGAGACACCTGGAGACTCCGCTAGCTACGCCCGCCTCGTCCACGGATTGGGTCTGGCTTTCCTGTACAAGGGCGAATTCGAAAACAGCAGGAAACACCTGCTCGCATCCCTCGATGTCTTTGAACAACTCAAGGATACGCCCTCGGTGGCTGAGGTCAACGGTCATCTGGGCGAACTATTTTACTCGAGCAATTTCGCCGACTCCGCCCGCCGGCGTTTTGAGACCGCGAGTGGCATGGCCGATGAACTCGAGGATCGAGACATCGGGATACGGGCCTCGGCTTACTTGGCGGCCTTGAAGGCGCGAGCCGGCGAACGTGATGGCAGTATCCAACAACTGCGGCGGTTGGTCGCCGAGGCCGAAGACAACGACCTCTGGCAGGCACAGTTGACCGCGCAGCGTCTCCTGGGACAGACACTGCTGGCACCCCGGACAGACGAGGCCTCACACGCGGACGGGCGCAACAACCTGCAACAGGCTCTGTCATTAGCCACCCAAAAGGAGTACGCTCCGGAAATAGAACGGATCACCACGATTCTACAGCAGCAGCCCTGACCCACCGCAAAACCGTGCTCGTTCAGAAGGCCTGGCCCATCCCCAGGAAAAGTTTGCCGCCGGCCTCGTCTCCCTCAGGAAAGACGTTGGCCCCGTAATCCACCCGGATAATCCCCAGCGGCGAAGCCAGGCGTATCCCGGCCCCCGCCGACACACGCAGATCGTTAAGGTGCACCGCCCCCATCTCGGACCAGACGTTCCCGACATCCACAAACGCCGCCGCGCCCAGCAGCTTGTATATCGTGCGCCGCATCTCCGCCAGGTTCCAGATAATTTTGAACCTGCCTCCGAGCGGGTTGTCCTCATTGTCCTTCGGCCCTACCATCTGGTAGCCAAAAGCCCGCAGCGAGGTCGGCCCCCCGGCGTAGAAGCGTTCGTTGAGCGGGATTTCCTCGGATGCACCGAAGTAATCCATCCAGCCCACCTCCAGGGCTGACCCCAGAACGGCCTCGCGGCCAACCGGCTGGAAGGCCTTCAGGACGATGACCGAACGCGCGAAGGTATTCGTGCCCTGAAGAAAACTGCCGGCCAGCTCGTTGGTCCACTCGAAATACCAGCCGGATTTGGCGTCAAACAGATTGTCCCGCGTATCACGGGCCAGCGACAGCTCCAGGCTTCGGATCCGCGGTTCCAGTTCCTTTACCACCGCCAGCACCTCAACCTCGGTGAGGTCTGTGTTCTCAAAACGGTACGTCAGCGAGGCCGATGTATGCTTCCCGAAGGTTTTTCCGACCGCCAGCCTGGCGCCGATACTCCGCAGATGATATCCCGGCTCCTGTCGAAACTCGCCATACAGATTCACGTCCGTGCGCAGGCGCATACCCAGCGTCCAGGGTTCCGTGAAGGAAGCCGTGATGCCCTGGCGGATGAAATTGGCTTCGACGGCCCCGCCAACCTGCCGCGCCGAACCCGCCAGATTGGTCGTGGTCAATTCAATTCGCCCGCGTATCTTTTCCACCGAACCGTAACCGACCATCACCCCGAACTCACTGGAGGGGCGTTCTTTTACCTGCACCAATATGTCTTTGGTGGTCGAGTCGCCGTCAGCGGCCGCCACCGGCCGAACGAAGGCGCTTTCGAAAAGACCCGTCAGATACAGCCGTCGCTGCGTTTCCAGCAGACGCGAGTACCTTATGATTTCGCCCTCACGAAGAAGAAATTCGCGCCTGACCACCTCCGGGCGCGTTTTTTTGAGACCCTCTATTCTTATCTCGGCAATTCGCGCCTGGTGACGCTCACCGACCACGTAATCGACCACGGCCAGGTGGGCAGCGTCGCTGACCTGCACGTTTGGAGTTACGGAGGCGTCAAGATAACCGTTCTCGGCATACAGCGATAATATCGCCAGCACCCCTTCCTGGATTATCCGTCGCCGCAGGGGGTCGCCCTGCTCCAGCTTTATCTTCTGTCGCAGCAGCGAATCCGGAAAATGCTCGTTGCCGAAAATTGTCACTCCCTCCACCCGGGTCAGCTCCCCCTCGTCAATCCTGAGCCCGACGGCGGCACACCCCGCAACGGAGTCGATCACCACTGTCGTATCCGTAACGCGCGCCTCCAGGTAACCATTCTGTCGGTAGAACGCCTCGACGTTGGCGATATCATCGGCTAAAACATCGGCGTAATAATAGGAACGGGCCAAAAAGTGCGAGGGGCGGGTGAGCATGATACCCAGCAGCCGGTCCGCTGCAATAGCCCGGTTGCCCTCAAATGTCACTTCGCACACTTTGAGGCGTCTTCCTTGATCTCCTGCTGTGGCCACACCCGCTACCACCAGCATCAAGACCAGGCCGGCTATGACGGTCGGCCTTGTCATCGAAAACGGATTCCGTATTTAAGGTCAAACAGGGCGCGACCACGGCGGTCTGTCTGGCCCTGCAAAAACACCCGTTTGGTCAGGCGGTAGCCCAGCCGCACGCTCTGGTCATTCATGTGCCCCACCGTGGTCGTGTACGTGAGTTCCATCCGTTCGGACAGCTTCCGCGAGGCCAGCAACTGCGGCCCCCAGGACTTGTCGAACTGAAACAGGTTGCCCTCCACCGTGAATTCATCGAACCCGAAGAACGCGCCGACTTTGTCTGAAACGTAGCCGGAGACGCGCTGGCTCGAGAGCATCTTGGCTCTCTCCAGAAGGACATTCTTGGTGCCCCCCTGGCCGCCCTCGGCTTCCTTGCCTGCCAACTGGCTGCGCGTGGCGCCCACCGTCAACACGGCCACAATGTCGGACTGGTCCAGCGGCGGCTCCGAGAAAAGACCGACGCGCAACTGGTCCAGCGGCCCTTCGGCGTCAAAGGTTATGACATACTTGATGGCGGCCATCCGCTGATAGCTGGATACCTGTGTGCTGGCCGTCAGTGCTACATCCGGGTTGAAGCGGTTGGGATCGATGAAATAGACTGAGCCCCGCGTCACCTTGAACTTGCGGTCAAGGTACAAGAGGTAACCTTCTTCTATCTCGATCTTACCCGTCAGGTTAGGCTGAACCGGCGTTCCGATGATCCCTAACTCCGAGTGCAGCCGGATGCGGGCGAGGTTGTTGTCCACCCAGAGTTGGTCACTTTCCCGCACGCGCACGTCCAGGCGCGTCTGCTCGAGCATTTCCGGCAACTCCAGGTCTACCGTCTCGATGGCTCTTGCCCACGGCAGGATCGTCTGCGGTCGAAAGCGGGCGATCAAACGGCTTTCGCCAAGTTGGATGTCACCTTCGAGAATGTAATATTCGTTCTGCCTGGCGTACCGTAATTGCATCGTGTCGACGTTCACGATGGCGGTATCGGGGATGCTGATCGACATTCTGCCGCCGCTCACCGACAGGTCGATATCACTGACAGCGCCCATCTCGTGAGTGATATGGCCGGACACGTGGACGGTGCCGCCGTTGACCGTGGCCACCAGCGAAGCCACTCCTATACGGTTGCGGTCAAACGATATCAGTCCGCCGCCGTCCCGGACCGTGATATACTTCTTCGGCGCCTCCGCCACCAGCGCGGACAACTGCAGCGTCCCCTGCATCTGGGGCGCCGCTGACGGCCCCCGGATATCCAGCTCACAATCCACGGTGCCGCTCAACGAATCTATGGAGGGCACGAAGGGGCTCAATACCGACAGTTCCAGGCCGACGGTGCTGATGCGCAAATCCAACTCTTCTTCAGAAATCTCTCCGGCCACAGCCAGCGTGCCGAAATCGGATACGCCCGCCTCAAGCGCCGGCCTCAGGCGCTTCCATTCGCTGATGACCACCGTACCTGCCACCGAGACCGGCATATCGCCTACGCGAGCACCCGCACTGTCGATGGTGAGTAGGGTGTCTTCAACGGTCATCCGCGCCCGTCCGTCGGTGACAGCCACAGCCTCCGGCGTCGCCTGATACCGCCCCTCCGCCAGGCTCAGCCACCCCGAGACATGCGGCGACGCCACCGTACCGTCCCAGGTCATCTCCGCGGACGCCCGACCCGCGAGGCTGGCGCCACTCTCGAGAAATGGCGTTGCCGCCGACAGGTCGAAATCCGCCACCGTCAGCGCCCCGGCGACACGGTTGCCCCCGGAAAGAATAAACAGGCTGTCCGGATTTGCAGACAGTTCCAGCCGGGCTCTGGCCGACAGCTTCTGGCCGATCGCAAACAGGCTGACCTCATCAAGGCTCACCTCTCTATCCGCAAGCACCCCACTGATGGTAACGGAATCTATGGTCACCTCCGCCGTCCGCAACGACCGCACGCTCGCCTCCAGCCGCGCCTGGGGTCTGGCCGGGTTGCCCTCAAATGCCACGTCGAAGTCCGCTGTTCCGGCAAGACGCAGGGTGTCGTTGAGCACAGGCACCAGGACACCCAGTTGCCAGCCCCGCCCTTCCACCTGACAGCGCACTGTCGAGTCCGGCAGCAGCGAGAGGGACGCGCCAAGCTCCCCGGCCTGCACCCATTCGACGCGCTGCCGCGAGGCGGAGTCATCGGGCGAAGACGGCGGCGCCATGCTCATCAGGCTCGCCTCCAGCACGCCCTGACTGGTCGTGGTATCCCAGGCGCCGGACAGCCGCAACCGCAGCGATTCGCGAAACATGACGCCTTCTCGCAACTCTATTCTGGACCCGTCAAAAACCACCTGCAGGTCTACTGAATCGGCCGAATACGCCTTGTAGGCCGGGGCTGTGAGCGAGGCCATAACGCCTCCACTCAGGCTGTCCAGCGGGCCCGCGGCTGTGACGCTGTAACTGAGACCACCGCCGATGGAATCAAGATGAAAGAAAGAGCGGCCGGGGTCAACGCTGTCGCGGCGGCCCGCCGCATAGGCTTCTTCGATGAAAAGAGCGCTGTCCTCGAAACGCAGATTTGCCGACAGGCTGTCGATCGGGAAGTTCTGATACTGCAGGCCGCCGCCGGACAGCCGGGCTCGTACGGTCGGGTTCGACTGCTGACCTGTAATAGTCCCTGCCGCCTGCAGGTGCCCCGACAATTCCGGTTGATCGAAAAACGCCGCCAGCGGCGCCGCTTCCGGCACCGCCGCGCGGAAGCTTCCCTCAATGGAGTCACCGACCGACCGGACCCTGGCCGTCACCGAGATATCGGCCTGGCGCAGCGCGAACTCGCCAAGACCATCGGCCACTCCCAGATTCAGGCGAAAATCCGGCAAGGCTCTTTTTTCATATCGCATCTGCTCCGCGACGACATCACCGGCTACGCGCCACCCCGCCAGCTCGGTCCCGGCGCCGGAGACCACAACACTCCCGCCAAGAACACCTTCGCAGAGGGCTGTATCTGTGAAGGCTATGCTCCACAATGCCGCCAGGTTTATATTTTTAAAGAGAAGCTCAGCGTCAGTGGCGTACGTGCTGTCCATCGCGACCCGACCATGGCCGGTGATAGTCCCGCCACAGCAGAGGACCAACAGCGAATCGACGCTAAGCCCATCCGGCGAGTACGCCAGCACCAGCATGGTGCGAGCCAACCGCACGCCTTCAAGCGCCAGCAGCGGCAATTCCACCCGGGCAGCAACCGAAGGCGCCGACACGGTGCCTTCGATATCGGCCGTAATTTCCACAGTCCCCTCGGTCTCAATCTCAGGCAACAACGGAGCCATATCCGCGAGCAGGCGGTCGAGCGGGCCCGCGACGCTCACCGAGGTTTCGCTGAAAGCATAGTCGGCTCCGGTGAGGCGACCCGAGGCCGCCAGATCCAAACCTTCGATCCGTCCGTCGAGGGACTCGACCGTGAGGCCGCCCTCGTCCCAGGCTGCCGATATCCGTATATTCTCGCCGTCCGCAACAAGACTGTCGACGCCCGCTTTGAGGCGGTCAACGGAGATGTCGATGGCGTAGCCTGTTTTTCCGTGCCGGCTGATTTTAATCGCCCCGCCGCCCAGTTCGGTCCGCAAGGCGAAGACCGCATCCGCGTATGCGATGTCGAAGCAGTCCACAGACACACGCCCGACACCAAAGCTCGACTCGGTGGTCGCGGTATCGACCGGCGCTGTCGCGGGCGAATCGAGCAGCCCCCAGCCGAACCTGCCCAGGCTGTCCCGGGCCATTGCAAGGCCAACGGTGTCGATCGTGACGGCTCTAAGAGTGATTTCATCGCCAACGAGATCGCGCAACGAATAGTCCAGCCGCAGATGATGCAGGTGCAGGTGCACCCCGCCGTTTGCCGGAGAATCTGATCCGACAACCAGGTCTTCGATGTATACCCGGCTGAAAAGATTGGTCTCGAAAGTCCCGATAGTGACCGGCAAGCCGGTGACCGATGTCAATTTGCCTTCGAGCCAGCCCCGAACAACATTCTCGCCCGGTGGCACTGTTACCGCAATCATCGCGGCAACCGCCAGGATCATCACCAGGCCAAGGGCCGCTCCGACCCATTTCAATGAAGAGCGTCTCATGCTATAATATATCTCACCGCCGCGGAAAACCGACCTGCCCTCGTGGACGACACTCGCCAGCGACCGTGCCGATTACAGCCACTTCTTGTGGCGGAAAAACATAAACAGCCCTCCGCCGATTAGCACCGCCAGCGACCAGAAGAGCAAATAACCGTAACGATACGCCAGCTCGGGCATATTGAAGGGGCTGGTTGACGTGTCGAAGTTCATGCCGTAGACACCGGCAAGAAACCCCAGGGGTATGAAAATAGTGGCGATGATTGTCAGAACCTTCATTATCTCGTTCATGCGATTGCTGACACCGGTGTGATAAAGATCCAGAAGACCGCTGACCATATCGCGGAACGTCTCGACCGTATCGATGACTTGAATCGTATGTTCGTACAGGTCGCGCAGGTAAGGCCCGGTGGCTTCCTGGACCAGGTCCGACTCGGTCCGCTCCAGCCCGCCGATAACCTCCCGTAACGGCCAGACCGCTTTGCGCATAAAAATCAGCTCCCTTTTCAGTTCGCGGATCGTGCCCAGGCTGGCCGGCCCGGAATTCTCCGCCAGCGAGTCCTCGAGGGTTTCGATTCGCTCGCCAAGGTCTTCAAGGACCACGAAATAATTGTCCACAACGGCGTCTACAAGTGAGTATGCCAGGTAATCAGAGGACATAAACCGCACTCGCGGAACCGCCCGCTTGATTCTCTGCCGCACGACGTCAAAGACGTCTTCGCCGGTCTCCTGGAAAGTTATCACCCAGTTCTTCCCGAAAAGAATGCTCACCTGTTCGGCCTTTAATTCGCCGTCCCCACTGCTCTTATACAGCATTTTCAGAACGACACAGATATAATCCCCGGCCTCGTCCATCTTCGGGCGGTGGCCCGTGTTCACGATGTCCTCCAGCACCAGGGGGTGAATGCCGAAGTGGCTGCCGATCCTCTCGACGATATCGGCATTGTGAATGCCGCTGATGTTAATCCAGCTTGCCGTGGGACTCTCTTTGAACGGAAAACAGTCCTCTATTCGCTCTACCCGCTTTTCTTTGTGCTCGCGCTCGGTGTAGTCGACCACATCGATTTTCACGTCCTCGGTGCGGTGCTCGCCGACATAGACTACACTGCCCGGCTTGAGTCCCACCTTCTTCAGTGCCTTTCTGATGGGCTTGACCATAACTATCGCACCTCCGCTTTTTTTAACCTCCGAGTGCTCTGAGACGCTCTCGTACAAGTATCGGCTGAGCGTCTCGGATGCGGCACTCGGCTCGGCCGCCTCACTCGTGACCGCCGACTGCTATCCCTCTCAGAAGCCGCCCCAGGATGTCCGCACCTGTAATAATACGCTTCTTGCTTCCCCACACCAGTATTATGTCCCGGTCTATAACATCATCTTCATCGGTTCGCGGTTCCACCGTCAGCCGATGTAGAACATCGCCCAGAGCCGTCCGGTCATCGGGCGCCACGATGGGACGGTGACAGAAGACGGTCGGGTCACACGGACCCGACTCAAACAGGGCTGCTCGCAGAAAGCCGTCGGCGTCCAGAACCAGTGCGGGCGTCCCGCTTTCGTCGGCGATGACCACCCATTTCTTGCCTGATTTCTGGACCCGGCGAAGAAAACTGTCGGAGACCGACCGGCTTATCTCCGGGAACACCGGCATACCCCCTGCCACCGGCAGAACGATAACACTTTCCGGGTCGATCAATTCCCCCTCGTAATGAACCTCGATATCATCCAGTGCCAGAAAATTCAGCGCCCCCAGTCCTTCCAGACGGTCAATGTCGACGTGCTCCGCTTCGATGTGCTTCTTGATGACCTCTCTTAGCTGATGTTCTCGGAAAAACTGAATCCCCTCCTTCCCCAGCCACCAGTCAAGAAGCCGGGCGCTTGGTTTGGCTACCGGGTACAAAATGACCTGGTAAAACCGCAGCATCGGCGTAAGCATGGACGCCATGCGCAGGGCGTGCCGCGAGAAGTAGGCCTGTGGCAGGATCTCGCCGACAAAAGTGATTATAAACGTCGAAAATACAAAAGCCACAACCCCGGCAAGCACCGAGTTGGACAGCAGGGCCAGAAGGGTGTTAAAGGCGACATTGCCCCAGAGGATGGTGGTCAGAAGGAAATTGGAGTCATCCCGAAACTTCAAAACTTTGCTCGCCGCCTCGTTTCCGGCGGTATCTTCCACCTCCAGCCTCAGTCTCGTCACGCCGAACACAGCCAGATTCAATCCTGAAAACATTGACGACTGAGTTAAACAGAAAAATATGCCCACCCAGGTAAGGATTTCCATAGCCCTTAGCCTTCTTTCTGACGCTCCTCAATATACTGAACCAGGCGCTCCTGACGCCGGATAAGACCCTCTATCTCTTTTTCTATCCTGGCCCTCTCCCCCTCGTCAGTGGCCTCATCCAGCAGCTTTTTGGCTTCCGCCAGGTCTTTTCCAATCTGCTCGTGGCGCAGCTGCAACTTGCTGAGAGATTCCGCCTCCTCGGCCTTGTCAAACACGACTGCCTCCGGCAGCTTACTGGCCACCGGCTTTGCTTCGCTGATCACTTCCCTCTCGGGAATGAAAAGTCTGTCCTGCGCTAAAACCCGCTGATTCATGAAGCTCGGCGAGACTATTTCCACCCCACCCCCGTGCAGCCGGTCGAGCACCATCTGTCTCAGGCGTGACCGCGTCGACAACAGGCTCTTAACCTCGGTCAGAAGCCCAGCCACCCGGTAAGTGATCGAGAAATCCCCCAATTCCATTATGTGAACAAACGGCTCCTCCAGAGCGGCATCCCCGGCCGCCTCCAAAAGCAGCTTTTCGACTCTTCCGTGGGGCACGTCGTACCCCAGTGATACCTCCGCCGTGATCAGGGTGCCTGAGGAGCGAATGACTTTCACGGGGTTGGTGACCAGATAGAGATTCGGCATGGTCGTCAAATCCCTATCCTCGGTCTGGATCTCCACATGGAACAACCCCTGTTCCGTCACCCGGCCGAAATGGTCGCCGACGCGAATGAAGTCGCCGGGCCGAAAACTCCTCACCGCTCGCTGCATCAATCCCGCCATCACGTTACCCACGAATGTCGTCGCCGACAACGCGATTGCCGCACTCAGTAGCAGCCCCAAAAGGCTCAGCAATTGCCCGGTGGTCGTCTCGCTGATGGGCAGGGCGATAATCACCGCCAGAAGTCCCACAAATGACAGAACCAGTGTCGTCATTTGCAGCTTGAATCGGTAACCAAGACTCGATTCGTAGCGCCGCCGAAGCAGATAACGCACTGCGAGAAGAACGACCATAAACCCGACCAGCGTTATGCCGGTCGGCACCATGTCCGTCAGGCCCTTAAATAAAGTCTGGAATATTTCCATTGGCTTTGAATCTCCTCCTGCGTCCTCAAGTTATCTCTCTCGGCCGCTAATGTCAATTTAGAACGGGGTTTGCTCTCGAGCGCGAAATGCGCGGGCAGGCCCGAGCGTCGATAAGGTCGACCGGGATTTATTCGTTGCGCAAGGCTTCCACCGGGTCTACCCGGGCCGCGCGGGCAGCCGGATACAGACCGGCCGCGAGACTGACCGCCAGTCCGAACAAGAGGGCCGTCCCGATCAGCCAGTAAGGAAGGGCGAACAACTCCATCCCCGGCATCCCCTGGCGCTCCATTATAATGCGGACACCTAACGAGGCCGCCCGGGTTATGAGCCACCCGAAAACAACCCCGGTCAGGGCTCCGATCAGCCCGATAGAGCCCGATTCGGCCAGAAAAAGCATACGGATTTCGCCCTCGTCGGCGCCCAGCGACTTGAGAACGCCGATTTCCCGCCTGCGCTCTACAATCGACATCATCATCGTGTTGATAATACCCAGCGACGCCGTGACCAGCGCAATAAAACCAATCACTCCCAGCGCCATGTCGAAATAAACGAAGAACTGCCGGATCTCGTCGAATTGCTCGGCGTAGCTGAACGTGCGAAAACCCATTGCCTGCACGGAGTCGCGCACCCGCGTATAGGGCGTCTGCGCATCCAGGTTGAGCGTTACCTGAGAGTAAGCCTGCCCGGAAGTGTCCGCGGTCGGGGCGAAAAGCCTGCCGCTGTTAAGGGCCCCCAGCAAGTCTGCCGGATCGCCGCTGAACCCGCCCGAAGTAAGCCGACCGGCGACAGCCGTCGGAATAATGATCGATGTAACCGATAAGCGATGGCTGTGCCGGGACTCCAGGACACCGCGGATCACGAGCGTATCGCTGACGATAGCGCGGGCATTGAAAAAACCGTCGACAAATCTCTGCATGGCCCCGGCCAATTCTTCGCGAACCATGCGCGCCCAGTAATCCTGGTTCCAAAGAGAATCCCTGAGCGCGTCTTCGATTCGATCCCGAACGATGCCGCCGACGCCTTGCAGCACCCCGGCCAGGCCGCTGTCGATGCTGGCCAGCCCCACTGAGATTACCAGGTTTTTCCCGATGATCGAGTCCGCCTCCAGAATCCCGGTCTCATCCAGGAAACTCTCCGTAACCATGACCTCCCCGGCGCTGTCACTGCTGAAGGCCGCTCCCGCCACAAGCCGCGAGAACAGCTTGGTCCGGACCGCCGCCGCCGGCAGCGCCTGGGCGCGTGTGGCCACCTGCGTGTCCGCCACGATGGCCGTGGCCGAAAAAGCATTAAACGGGTAGGCCAGATTTACACCGGGCAGTTCGTTGAAAGCCGCCACCGCCGCGGCGTCCAGGATGGCCGCCTCGGCCGCGCTCGAGTCCTTGTCAGGATCCGCTGGATACACGATCATCGTCGAAAAAAGACCGAACTCATTGAATTCTTCCGTGACGTGCCGTTGCATTCCCGCCCCGAACGAAAGCATCGCCACAAAGGCCGCGATCGCGATTACCACACCGGATATGGTCAAACATGACCGGAGTTTCAGCCGCCACAAATTCCCCAAAGAACCGGTCACCAGATCGCGCACGGTCACGGCCGCTCACCTCCCGTCGTGGAGCCTTTCACGTCGGAAACGACGGCCCCGTAATGCATGCGAATCGTCCGGGTCGTGTATTTCTCCGCCAGATCGATATCATGAGTAACTATAATTACCGTAAGACCCCCGCGATTAAGACTGGCCAGAAGACGGCATATCTGCTGGGAGTTCTCCTGGTCAAGATTCCCGGTCGGCTCGTCGGCGAAAAGAATCTCCGGTCGCTTGACCAGGGCGCGCGCGATGGCTACTCGCTGCTGCTCCCCCCCGGAAAGGTCGGCCGGACAATGCCCCAGGCGGTCACCCAGCCCCAACTGCTCCAGCACTTCTGCGGCCCGCACGCGGCGCTCCCGGTGGGGCGTGTTGTTGAAATATAAAGCCAATTCCACGTTCTCCTGCGCCGTCCGGTGACCTATCAGATTGAATGATTGAAAGACCATGCCGACCCGGTGCGCGCGGTAGGCCGCAAGCTGCCGGCGTGACAGCGAACCCAGAAGCCGGCCGTCCACTTCAATACTGCCCGAGGTCGGGCTGTCCAGACCCGCCAGCAGATTCAACATCGTCGACTTGCCCGACCCGGAGGCCCCGCAGATTCCCAGAAACTCGCCCCGCTCAATACCGAGACTGACATCGTCCACAGCCTTGATAGTCTGCGGGCCGCGGTGGTAATGCTTGCAAAGCGCCACCGTCCTGATCCACTCCGAACTCACTGGACCTCCTCTGATACGGTCATGGCCGTCATTTTCGCTTCCTCAATCAGTGTCACCTGGACATTATAGCTGCTTTGGCCGCCCACTGAAAGCAGTTTTAGCGTTTGACCCGCCGGGCTTTTCGGCAAAGACTGTCAGCGCTGGAGTGCTATGAGCGAATATCCTCAATAGTAACGCCGCCATCCTCTCGTTTTTCATACGAGATTGCATGGGCGGTGTTCCCCGCAATCGATTGGTTAACTGAAGATCGACCGGTCCTTCCAGCGTAAGCGGCAGGCCGGCCGCTCGGCCCGGTCGAGCGGGAAAACATTACGGCGTGTCGCCCGTATAGTATTAATGGACAGCGGAGGAGTCTCCCCGAGTCGCACCTAACGTCATCCGCTTCTGTTCAACGCAGGTTCATACGAGAACAGCCATAGCCCGGGCTTAATCCACCGCCGCAATGACCGTATGCCTCGCCACAACCGGCCTGTACTGGCAGCCGCTTCCGGTCGGCGAAACCTGCGCGCTGGTGCTGGTCGCACGCGTGTTAGCGGGACGGGCCGGCGGTGTCGCGGTTATGCTTTTCGCGAGAGTGATTTCTCCCTTCTGGAAGGTGCGGCTCGAAAAACGCCAGGGATAATAGTGGAGGGCAGAACCACCCGGGTTTAAAGCCGGCGCCCTGCGTCTTCGAACACCCGGCAACGGATATTGAAAGAAAGACTCTGCTGGCGTGTCTTTATTTAACGAAGCCGGAGCAGTACCGGCGAACGGGAGACAACAGTGTCATCTAACTCAAAAACAACTGAGGCCGCACCTGTCGCGGCACGTTAACTGCCACCACAGGGCTGCGGGGAGTAAGGAGGCAGACGATGCGCTTCAAACCAACGGAGTGGGGTTTCACAACCATTTTGATAGTCATCATGGGGACGTGGGTGGCGCTGTCGCAACATCCCGCGTTTGCCGACACCCCGCAGCTTTCGGATTACGATGTCATTCAGTATGCCATGATCGACGGCTTCGGTCCGCAAAACATCATGGAGCTTGACAATAATGGCGAGATCGTACTGGCATGCGTGAACGGCACGACCGAAGATGAACTGCGAAAGCTCGGCATCTCCTTCGTGCAAAGCCAGGTTACTCTGCTCAAAACCTGGAGAGTCCTCCAGTTGGACGGCGAGGTGCTCAGGACGGCCTTTCCCATCCTGGATCGCGCCAGAACCGAGAAGCTGCGGGCGATCACGCGAGCTGCCGCACCTGAAGTGTGCCGGCGCCTGCAACCCCGGGTCACGAAATTGACCGGGACGCTCGAGTCTCTTGGCCGACAGGGCAATGCCTACAGCATTTTGTTCGCATATGTCGTCGATGGCATGGTCTGGGACGTCTTTGAAGAGAATAACCTGGTAAACAAAAAGCACATCACCGCCGACAGACCCTTCTGGGCCGGTGAAGTCTGGGCGGTGTATCCCCCGAGGGAATTCCGCCCCGGCACCAATTCTCTGTCCGATAAGGGCGTCTCGCTCAAAGTAAACTGGTCCGAAGAGGCTATCCCCAAAATGATTCCCTTCCTGGCCGACTGGAAAAACCTGTTGCAGATACTCGATGATTATATCAACGTGGGCAGAGTCGTCGATAAGCAGGCCAAAGAAGTCTTTGCCCCATTCAATCTCTTCGATACCTCGGGCCGCTTCACCATTCCCATTGTCGAAGAGACGCCCGATAATCAACTGTTCCAGATATGCCATGCGCTCTCCCATGAGATCGTGGACATTGCTCCCGGCGTTCTCGACCTGCCCGGGTTGACCGCCGCGTTTGGCTTCCGCGACGAAAAGCAGACCGTCGTAATTGCCTATCATGAACTTATGTGGGACCTGATGGACATTTTTACCGAGCTCGGCCTGGTGCAAAAACCGCTCGCCTTCGCCGATCCGGACAATTCTGAGCCGCAAGATATTGCCGACCTTGTGTTTATTGTCAAAAGCGGAACGGTCGGCAAGCAGTAGTCCGGGCCGGCCCCACAAAAATATAGCCCTACTTCGAGCCGGCTTCTGCCGGCCCGTCGACAGCTTTCATAGAAGCAGGCATTGAGGCATTAACTTGTTGACAGTAAATTGGTTATACCAGGCGGTCATTGACTTAAAACTGCCGCCGATGGCACTGACCTCCGGAAGATTAATTTTCCTGCGCCGGTCTGGCGGGTTTTTGCTGGACTTTCCTGGTTCCTGCCGATAAAAAAAATGTGATGTTTTTACAAAAAAATGTTGCATATTTATAACATTATGTTATATTCACCGTATGAAAATACGAAAGATTTTCAACAGGATTTCCATCCTCAGGCAGGAACGAGGCTTTTCGAGGAAGGAATTGGCCGAAAGGATTGGTGTCAATTTTCAGACTGTCGGCTATCTGGAGCGGGAAGAATATAACCCGAGCCTGGATCTGGCCTTCAGAATCAGCGAGTGTTTCGGCGTCCCCATCAACCTGATCTTCTCCACCGAACCGCTCAAACCCCTCAGCCAGGAGCTGTTGGAACGAAAGAAACGAGAGGAAGAATGATATGAATGAGCCTATTACAAAATCAGGCAGACGGCTTGGTGTCGTCATCAATTACGCCGCCATCATACTGTTTCTGTTCCTTTTCTACTTTGGCAAGTATCACGGCTGGAATGTCCCTGTCACGGCGGGAACGATTGCCGCCGTTGTCGTCGTGCTGATCAGCTTCGTGGTCCTGCATGTTAAAACTCGACTGTGGAAACTGGTTCATACGAGGGCCGAAAAGCTGGATGAACGAGAGATACTGCTCACCCTTGAATCCCTCAGACGGGCATACGGCATCTTCGCGGTGACCAACCTGGTGGTCCTTTTGTGGATCGCCCTGTCCGCCGGTCGGAACGACTCGATGTTCATACTGATTTTCGTCAGCCTCCTGTACCTCGCGCATACCCTTCCGGCGTCGATCCTCGCCTGGACCCAGTCAAGAATGCCCGCTGAGATGGACATGACTCCGGACGAATAAAAGAGTAAGGCGGCCACCTTTTACCATAGACCGTTGGCGGCAGGTAAACGTCAGATTCAACCCGCAACCCCAGACAACTGTGGAATGAATCTGATAAGGGTGGCCGCCCGTTTATTTTCCGGGGCGAACAAATCGCCGCGCTTCAAGACTCCCCTGGCCGGCTTCTTAATACTCACAATGACAAGAAATGTCAAGACAAGCGTTCTTTCGGGCCATATACTACGGGCGAGAATCGTCATGAACAGTTACGAAAGAATACAGAACGCTATCGATTACATCGAAGAAAACCTCAGGCAACCTCTCGGACTCGAGGCGGTGGCCTCTCGCGCCTTTTTCTCTCTGTCCCAGTTTTATCGTATGTTTCACGCTCTCACCGGGCACACCGTCAAGGATTACATAAGAAAAAGAAGGCTTAGTGAGGCCGCCCATAGGCTGGTCTTCACGGATGACAGAATTATCGACATCTGTTTTGACTACTGTTTCGAGTACCAGGAGTCCTTCACCCGGGCCTTCAGCAAAATGTTCGGCTCAGCGCCCGGCTCTTTTAGAAAGAACAAAGAACTTCCGCCGCTTTTTGAGCAGCTCGATCTCATCGAGCATTATTTCGCCCCCAACGAGCAACAGGCTCCGGCCGATCCCCGGATAAAAGTCCTCAAAGAGATACCACCCATGCGCGTGGCAAGCTGCCGCGCCGTAAGCGCCACTCCCGAGCACGACGCCTGGCGCACCCTCATGGACTGGGCCGACAAAAACGGCCTGCTCGCACCTTCGCGGCCATACCGGCTGTTCGGCTTTGACAACCCCGGCCCGTCCGAGAACTGCCCGACGCATGGCTACGAATTCTGGATTACCGCCGGCCCCGATATCGACACCTCGAAGAATATCGAAATAAAAGAGTTCCCCGGCGGCCTGTACGCCGTGACCCCGACCACCGTGGCCGGTATCAGCGGGGCGTGGAAACATTTTATCGCCTGGTTGAAAATCAGTCGCTACACCCATGGCCCCCATCAGTGCCTCGAGGAGCACCTCTCTCCCGCAGAAACACCGAACGACAAAACGCAGATCGATCTGTATTTACCCTTAACAAGAACAAGCTGAACAAGGAGACAACAATGAATTTGAACAATACACCCCACAGTCCGCCCGCTGTTAGAATCGTAACCCTTCCTCCCGGGCGGGTGGCTTACTACCAGGCCTCCGGTGAGCATCCCGAACTTGCCGCGTGGAAAGTCCTGCTCGAGTGGGCCGACAAAAACGGCTTGCTGGCCTCACGCAGTTCTTTCGGCCTCTTCGGCTTCGACAATCCTCCGCCCTCGCCTGGCAAACCCGTTTACGGTTATGAAGTCTGGATCACGGTGGGTCCCAAAACGGAGGAAGAAGGACCGGTCAAAATCAAGGACTTCCCCGGCGGAACCTACGCCGTCACCCACACCGAGCTCAACGCTATCGGTGAAACCTGGAAACAACTTGTCCGGTGGGTAAAGGCCGGCCCTTACGACGAAGGCGCGGGCCAGTGCCTTGAGGAGCACCTCTCAACGCCCGGTAAGGCCGCTGACCCTCAGCTTCTGAGCCTTTACCTGCCGATTTCAGAAACATAAACCGGGTGTGCCGTCACCAAAGACCCCCTGTCGCGAGGGGGTCTTTGTATATCTAATGGACCCGGTCAGCTCTGGATTACTCTAGTTCTTTGAGAAGCTCCCGCACCGCCCGCACCAGTTGCGGGTCGCGCCCGTTGATGAAATCGTCGGGCAGGTTCTCGACAAAAATATCCGGCTGTCTCGGCGCCAGGTCAGTGTCTTCCATATCAACCGTATAGGCTCCCCATGACGGCCGCCTGACGCGCGTGCCGTCGATGAGGGCATACGACGCTGTCCCGATTACACCGCTGGCGGTCGGCTCGCCGATGACTTTCCCCAGCTTCAACTGCCGGAACCCCTCGGAAAATATCTCGG
>Ga0224495_10001370_pt1 | contig 17238 bp, 13 predicted proteins | sample SF_Jul11_sed_USG_FD_168128 | JGI IMG/M metagenome (GOLD analysis project Ga0224495, IMG submission 168128) | Sediment microbial communities from San Francisco Bay, California, United States - SF_Jul11_sed_USGS_4_1 | ecosystem: Environmental > Aquatic > Marine > Sediment | place: USA: California... | reverse complement strand
TTAGCGCAATACCCAGAATAGGCGCCGCCTTGACGGCGTCGTCGCCGAACATCTCATAGAAGTCGCCCATCCGGAAGAAGAGAATTTTGTCGGGGTGCTTCTCCTTGACGGCATAGTACTGACGCATCAGCGGAGTAAGCGCGGAGGAGTGGCTCATTGCGCTACGACCTGATAGGTTTCGTGGTGGTTCGCCTCCAGCAGGTTCTTGAAATCGTGGGCCTCGTCGTAATTTTGAAAGCGGCCGACATAGACCACGCGATAGGTCTTGCCGGCGATAGTCTTGTCCTGGATGTCGATCTTTTTTTCATATCCCCGAAATATCTCGGCCTGCTTTTTAGCGTTGTCATTCTGAGAAAAGACGCCGACCTGGACCGTGTAGTACGTCCCGGTGAGTTTTTCGGCCGAATCGTCCCGCGAGTCGGCCGCCGCCATGTCGGCCATCATTTCCGCAAGAGCATCAAGACCCACGGCCGAGCGGTAGCCTTCGCGAAGAATATTGTAATAGAACACGGCGTCGTCGGTGCGTTTTCGGCTGATGGCGTCGCGCCCGAGAAGATACAGTGCCTGGGCCACTCCGGGCCCGGATTTTTCCCGAGATAACGATCGGAGCAGTTCCACGGCGCCGATACGCTTGTCGAAAGCAAGCATAATGCGTGCCTTGTCAATCAATCCCCATTGCCGCCGGGTATCGTCGGTATGACTCAGAAGGAAGCGGTCGATCTGACGAATGGCGGATTCGTAAGCCTTCAATTCTTCATCGACGGCAATGGAAAAACGGCGCATCTGTGGGGCATACTGCCCGTCCTCCCACAGAGTTCGATACTCACTGACAATTTCGCTGAGGTGGGTGTAATCGCCCCTGACAAAATAGTACTGCGCCAGTCGGTAGTATGTCTCCTCCTGATACACCGGATCGACTGAAGCCTTCAAAGCCGCTTCCATGGACCGGGCCGATTTCACCGCGTCTCGTTCCAGAAGACTTCGAAAGAAAAGAACGTTGCCGTCTCTCAAAGAGGCTGTCGACAGTCTGGACAGGGAGTCGCGGGCCTCCTGAAGCCGGCCCTCCTGAATAAGAACATAAATATCATCGCCCCGCGCCTCTAATGGGGCAACGACCAGAAGACATATGAGCAGGCACCGTTTCATAAGCAGGCTCTTTATTGCAAAACGACTATTCCAAACGGGAGGCGGCTTTCATTGTCGGGCACGGGGGGACGCCTGGTGGTCACACTCCGCTGAGGCTGGTACCGACTTTGGGGTCCCGGCCGGACTTATGATTCTTATCCCACCTGTGTTCCAGGCTACGGAAAAGCTCTTCGATCCGTCGTCTCTCACCCTTGGCGAGATAAATCCGGAACAGGCCCAGAATGGATTTGAGGTCCTCGGGGTTGTCTTCAACCAACTGGCCCAGCAGCTCCTCGGCGGATTCGACATCCCCTTTTTTTTCGTAAAACTCGGCCAGCGTCAGGCGAGCTTCAACGTCTTTGGGCGAGTGCCGGAGTATGTTTTCGCAGATCTCGACAATGTCGCCGAAGCGACCCAGGTCGAAAAGCGTCTTTTTGAGCCGCTCTATTACCAGGTGGCCCTCTTCAGGAACGTTGTCAATCAGCTTGATCCAGAAATTGACGGCGTCTTCGTGACGGCCTTCCTGACTGTAGGAATCCCCAATGCTCAGGAAAGCAGGTACAAAGGTCGGATCCAGCCCGAGAGCCTCCTTGAAGAGCACGCGGGCCTTGTGATGTTCGCGCTTCCGGTACAATTGCAGCGCCAATTCGTACTTGTAAACGGCCAGAGGTTTTTTCGACCGATTGGATTCCATCTTGAGGATGTTGACGGCGGTATCCAGAGCATCGTCCCACTTGCCCGCCTTCTTCTGAATCTCCAGAAGCTTGGTGTAAGCCCAGCGATTCTGCGGTTGCAGCGCGATCAGTTCCCTGACGGCGGCCTCACCCGTGTCCACATTGCCCAGTTCGAAGTAGTCTTCAACTAATTGCTCCAGGATGGAGACCTTGTCCTGTACCGCCAGGCCGCTGCGCAGGGTTAAATCTTTGTGAACCTGCAAGGCCTGTTGGGTTTTTCCTTTTTCGCGAAGAATTTTACCGAGGCGCAAATAGGCGTCGATATTCGAACTATCCTCGGCCACTACCTGCCTGAACTTGGTAAAGGCCGCCTCCTGTTTGCCGTCCAGCAAATCTCTCAGCGCGGCCACGTAGAGATCGGATTCTTTTTTCGGCGAGACTTTGATATAGCGACTGTAAAGTGAGTACAACCCCACCAGCACAATCATCAGGCCGAAGAGTACCAGAATATATTCCGCCATGCCCATTCCTCTGCCGGTCAGGTCTCTTTCGAATTCTTGCTCTGACCGCCCTGCCCGGCAATAAACTCGGCCGATTCCTCGATAGGACGATTGCGCAGAACCGTCACTTCGCTTTCCAACGACCGGAGTTTCCTGCGGACCGAACGCAGGTCTACCGACATCCTTATGTACGCGGAGACGAAGACAATCAAAGAGACAAAAACGCCGCCCACAAAAGACCAAAATACGACCGTAATCAGGGGCACGTCCACAAACTTGGCGTAAATCAGGTTTACACTGACGATCTGATCCGAGCCGACGTTGAAGTATGCAAAGGCTACCACACAGACAACAACCAGAGCAACCAGTATCGCTCTAACCGCCCACATAGGACCTCCGTTAAATTGCCCATCCAAACGTCAGATGTTAAAATATGACGGGCGCCATTCCGGGTCAATCAAAAAAAGGCCGGCTAAGCCGGCCTTAAATCACATGTTAGCCTCCGGCTTCCTCAAAAAACTCGAGGCTGTTGACCATGGCCATAAGTTCATCCAGCACAGCCGGGAAGAAGTCCCACTCACACATCACGTGGAATGCGACTAGAATGTCCCCTTTCTTGATGACTGCCACGGCGCCTCCGTAAGCCCCGGTGACTCTCTTTCCTGCGTCAGTGGTCGAAGAGGATGACATCGAAACCTCTTTGACATAAATTCCCTTGCCGGTCCAGAGAACTCCTTTTTGGTCGTTGACCGTTATGGGCTTTCGCTGTCGCGGGACAACTTCCTGCCGACCTTCGGAGTAGTCATGAAAAATCTCAAACTCTTTGAGGATCTCTTTTTTCTGCCCGGTGGAGTAATTGTCGTTCAGCAGCGAATCTATGAAGGGCAGCGGTCCCAGCGCGCAGGTGTCAACGAAGACGACGATCCGGGGTACCTTCGTGTAGTCGGGAGCATCAATGTAGTCCGGCGGAATCTGGTAGTTCTTTTGCGTCAGGACAAGACGATAATTGTCTTTGTTCTTGCCTATCTTGTACTTCCAGCCGTCTGACAGTGTCAGTTTGAAATCGAAGTTGTTATCGATGTAGGTCAAGCCGTCGACCTCACCAGCTTTCTTTGATTTTCGCCGGGCATCGGCGCCGGGAGCTACCAGCATGACCAGCATTCCCAATAGAATAAGTTTTTTCATGTTTGCACTCCTTATTCGAGCCCGTACGGACGATATTGCGTTTTCTCTTCTCAATCTAAGTTATCACTATTATACACCTGTTAGTCAAGAATTAAATAACGAAATATGCATAACTGGCGGCAGTGCTGCCCAAACAATAGCACGTGCTTCTAAACCAACAGGAACGCTGACCCAAACCAACCGAGCCTGCATATGCGGTCACCCTCAGCGAAAACCGATTCTTCGCTTTTTGAAGCGATACAGGTAGTCGCTTACGGTGGTGAACTCGAAATCTTTCAGGAGCTTATTAAACTTGTAAAGTAGAAGTGAGGTCGAACTGTAGGTCCGATATCTCTGAAGAGCCGTCAGACCTGTTATTCTTGGAAGATCGGGGTCGAGCTCCCACGGATGGATATACACCACCGCCGGCTGACCCATTGAGTTGAGCTTTCTTACCATGCGTTTCGAATACCAGTAGGGCGAATGACGAAAGAAGCCGCCTCCGGCCAAAGGGATGTTTTTGCCGAGAATTCTGACGGTCGAGGCCGGCAGCTCATATAGATAACGGCCGTTGTCAAACGTCATTTTGAAAAGATGGCGCGGCCCGTCGGGGATACCGTAAATATCGTGCTTTATGGGGAACAGGGAACTGTCGTATTCAAAGCCCAGTTCCGCCAGAATCTGGAAGGCCCAGGGGATACTGTCATTGATTGACCAACTTGGTGCCCGGTAACCGGCCGGCCGATTGCCGATCGCCTTGACAATGGCGTCAATCGCCATTTCCGTGTCGCGCCGGAAGTCATCGACACTCATTTTGTCGATCCGACGGTGGCCAAAGCTGTGGCAAGCCACTTCGTGCCCGCCGTTGACCAACTCCTGCAGCAGGTCGGGGTATCGCTGCGCGATCCAGCCCAGAACGAAAAAGGTTGCCCTCACATCGTAGCGGTCGAACAGGGACAGCAGTCGGCGAGTGTTTCTGACGACGGTGGACGGCAACTCTTCCCACTGGGTCATCTCGAAATGCTCGGAGAAGATCTCGACCACAAACCATTCTTCAAGATCTACCGTGAGGAGATTCAGAGGATTGTCCTGTTCCATACAGCCTCAAAGAGATGGGCCGGCCCCCGGCTGTCAGATCTTCTGTTCGATATTTCGGTCTTTGCCGCCCGCCTTCTTTTTTTTGCCATTATCGCGGCCTCGGGTCGACAAGGGGATTCTTGACGACTTTTGGTTATAGGCATAACCATAGTAGCTGTAATCGTAATAATAAGGAAGCGAGTTGTCGACATTGTTCAAGACTACACCCAGGATCTTGTGCTCATTGCCGCTGATGATGTTCACGGCCCGCTTGGCGACTTCCTTCTGAGTTGACCCGGCTTTGAGGACCAACAGAATCCCGTCGACCTTCGAAGCCAGCAACATCGGGTCCGACACCGGTATTATGGGCGGCGAATCGATGACAATCAGGTCATAATAAAACTTCAGTTCATCAATGAGTCCGCCTATGGATTCAGGGTCAAAAACCGCCGCCGGGTTTTCGCAGTGGCCGCCAGCGGTGAGCAGATCCAGTTTGTCAATCCGTGTCTTGGTGACAGCGCCCATGGGACTGAAACCTTCGACAAGAATCTCCGCCAGGCCGGGCTGGCGGTCCACCCTGAAAAGACTGTGGACAACAGGACGGTGCAGGTCGCAGTCGATGACCAGGGTCTTCAGGCCCTGGTGCACGGCCGCCGCAATGGCGAACATCGCCGAAATGGTGGATTTCCCCTCCGATAACATGGCCGAGGTTACCAGCAGGCTCTTCAACTCCGGTCCCGCGCCGGAACTGCGCACTTTCTGGAGCAGTCGACGAAACTCCGTAGCAAAAGGTGATTCGGCGGAGTAATGCTCGATGATGGACAGTCGCTTACGAGCCATGCCCGCCTACCCTTTCCCGGCAATCGCCTCTAATGCCTTGCAGATACCCTCATAACCTGTCTGCGCCTCTTCCAGGCAGTCGCCGATGGTAAGCAGTGAAGGATTGATCTCGATGGCTTTGCGGTACTGCTCCATTCCCTTTTCCCAGGTCATCCGGGCTTTTTCAAGGTAACAGCGGGAAAGCTCCGGATACATGTCAACATAGCCGGGATTTTTGTTGATCTCGTCCTGCAAGAACTGAATTCGCTCACCCACGACCTGCTCGGAAATCCAATCCGGGTGCAGCACAAACATCATATGAAAGGCCGCCTGCTCGTGCTGGTGCTTTTTCTTGCTTTCATCGCGTATCCTGCAGAACCGAGCATACGCTGCTTCCAGATCGGACGAGCGCAGAATCTTGACAGCCTCGGCGAAGGAGGCGGTGTTGTAGTCGGGGTTTATCAGGACCGCCTTCTTGAAACAGTCACTGGACTTGGAGACGACATTGGCAAAGAGGGAGGTATCCTGCTGTTTAATGGCGTTGTAGATCAGGGCCAGGCCGAGATTGTAATAAGCATCACCATAATACAGGTTGATCCTGACGGCCTCCTCGAACTCCGCCACCGCATCCTTGCAGGAGCCGGCACTCAGATAGGCGTTGCCCAGGTTGTTGCGATAGTCCGCATATTGCGGGCATATCGCGATCGCCGCTTGCCCCGCCTCAATAGCCTTCTTGCCGTCGCCCAGCGCAAGTTCCGTCATGCACAGACTGTTTAGCGCCTGATGGTGGTTCGGATTCATTTTCAACACCGAGAGGAACAGGCCGCGGGCCTCCGGGTAGAAGCCCTTGAAATGAAAAGCGGTCGCCAGATGGAACATCATTCCCGGGTGATGCTGTTGCTGCACCTCTCGATAGGCTTTCAGGAGATTCTCAATCTCCCGCTTTTTTTCCTCATGCCTTCTTTTCACCAGGGAGATTACCTGCTCCTGCGAATATTCCTCGGGATGAGGGAATTCCACTTTCTCAGCCTGGACACCGTCGATAAATACGACCGATGAGATAAGGCTGTGATCGATGTCGTTCTCGGTCTGGATCAGGTACTCTCTCTGATTCTCGACCAGTCTGCTCTTTGAACGATAGCTTTTCATGCCGCACTACTTGAATTTCAGGTTATCGATTTTAGGTATGGTTGCCAAAACCGGTAGTGACAGAATCTGCTCTACCTCCTCAACTCTCTTAAAAGAATCATCGACCATCTCCGCAATTACGACAGCGGCGCCTCCCAAAACCATACCCAGCACAAAACCCAGTACCAGGATTCTTTTTTTGTTGGGCCAGAACGGCGCCAGTGGCACCCGGGCCGGCTCGATGATTTTGTACTTGGTGCGCTCTCGGACTCGCTCGGAGAGTATTTCGACGGTCGCCTCTTCGGACTTGAAGGCATCGCGGTATTTGCGCGCGTCCGCCACCCGTCCTTCAAGCTCCGCAATCTCGGCTTCGAGCCGCGGTATCAGGTTGATCCTTTCGTCTATCTTGTCCAGCGAAAGCTGAAACTGGTTGACCTTCGAGTTGGTGACGTCACGACTCTCCTTGACGATGAAGTACCTCTTCAGGACGTCCCGCCGGTCGGCCGGTTCAGAGGCAAACTGCCCTTCAACAGCATCGGCGACCTCTATTTCCAGCAGTTTCAGGCTACCGTTGAGGCGTATGTTAACGTTGATGACGTTCTGCTCGTTCCAGACATATTTCTCCATCATACCGGCCAGGGTGGTAATCTCGTGGTCAATATCGCTGCGCAGTTCGACAATCGTATCAGTGTATTTGAGCCGCACGTCTTCCAGACCGAAGGCGATCAGCTGGCGCCTGAGGCCCTGCTCTTCGTCCAAGTAGTCCCTCATCTCCAGCTTGGCTTTGTCAATATCGGAGATGATATCCCGCCGGTTGGCTTCCGAAGAGATGTTTTCCGGTAAGTGCATCCTGTTCAGACGGGACTTTGCAGCCGTCAGAGAGTCGACGGCCTTGCCGTAATCATTCTCGGTTTTCTGGAGCTGAAGATCAGCGAAGGATTGATTGTCGAGAATCTTTTCCAGTTCGTACTTCGTCTTTTCTGTCTCCATGATTTCGGCCAGCCGGTTCACCATATCGCGAGCCAGGATAGGATCATTGGACTCGGCAATAATCTCGATTTGATTCTCTCCCACGACCTTGAGGTCGATCTGGCCCCGCAACTGGTCGACCAGCAACTCGTACTTGAGCTGATCCAGACTGAACTCCGGGTTATTCTCACGCATCTTGGCGGCGGCATGAGAAACAGCCTGGTCTTTGTCAAGATTGAGGTCTCGAATGAGCTGAAAGAGGAAGGTCTGTGATTTGAGCTCGTTTTCCAGAGCCAGCAGTCGGCGTCTTTGGGCCTCCCCGCCTTCGCGGACTACCCCCCCCCCGCCGATGATTTCCGCCAGTTCCCGAGATGCATTGGAGGGTGTGTCGATCCATATGATGGCTGATGAACGGTACTCCGGAGTCATCATAAAAGAACTGCCATAGGCGATAGCCGTGACAATAATAATGGGGAAAACGACCAGCCATTTGCGCTTCATGGCGATGGTCAGCACTTCCCTGACGTTAAAGGTTTTTTCTTCTCTTGCTTCCGGCATCGTTTTTAACATGTCCCCGGCGGTCATTCCCCGGCGGGTGTATCCTCTGGTTTAAGCTGGTTGTATATCAATATGGCCGAGGTGACCGCGCCCAGGAAGGCGGCCAACGTACCCACTCCGATGCCCATAAAGCCCGCCCCTTTGCGGGGCAAAAGGAAGGTGTCCTCGCGGCGCATAATGTACCGAGGGAGCGCACCCGTCCGAGCATACTTCTCAAGGTTGAATTGCAGGGACTGGGCATAGTAACCGTCCTTGGTGATTATCTGCGCCTTTTTCAAATCAGCATCGGGGGCCGGACCACCGGCCAGGGCCAGAGCTTCCATGATATCAACATTTTCCTCAAACTTTATCGGGCCGGGAGTTGTCACAGCACCGATCACATAGAAGATATTTCTTCGCTCAACCGGCTGACCCACTTCCCCGGAAGGCACGCCGGCGAGGGAACGACCGATTTCGATAGTATCCTCCCGGCGAACCGCAGGCAACTTGTCAAGCTGACCCCGGGCAATAGCTTCGGCAACGTTGACAACTTCGACCTTTCCGGCATCCTTTCCGCCCCGAATTATGGTCACCCGACTCAGATCACCGAAGGCCGTAATACCGCCGGCCTCATTGACAAGCGTCCACAAATCCGGGATTTCCTCAAAAGTGAGCTTGCCCGGCTGGTTCACCTGACCCGTTACAAATACGTACTGGTAATTATACTCCACAACCAGGACCACCGCTTGAGAAATTCTCTTGTTCAAGCGTGAAATCTGCCGCACAATTTCGGTCTGCAACTGCTCGGTTGTTTTACCCGAAGCCTCAATCTGCCCGACGATATCCAGGGTGATGAACCCGTTGGCACTGACGCGAACCTGCGCATTCAGCGCCGGATCCTGCCAGAACTTGATTTCCAGCACATCGCCCGGCCCGATCCGGTAGTCCTCGGCTGCGGCCAGAGATGCCGCAAGGGACAGGCAGAGGACGGCGAGGACATATATCGTAAGCAAGTGACACTTCTTCATATCTAAGTATCTTTCCTATAACAGCTTATATTAAAATCGGCATTTTCCGGCATATGTTTATGCAATAATATAGACCAGCTAACTTCATCAGTAAAGTTAAAAAAGCCGGCCCTCGACCGCTTAGCTAAAAAGAAGATAGTTATTTCTTCCGGATTCCTTGGCCTTCAAAAGGGCCATATCGGCATTGTGGATCAGCGTCTTGGGCTGGTCGGCGTGATCGGGGAATATGGCTCCGCCGAAGGAGGCGGTACAGCGAACCACACTGTCGACGCCTTCGATCTGAAACTCCGAGCGGGCGATTTCTTCTTTAAATCGTTCCATAAACCGCACGCAGGTTCGGGCATCCGCCTCCGGCATAATGATGCAAAACTCGTCGCCGCCGTAGCGGGCGATGATGTCGATGCTTCTTATAGAGTTTCGCAGTATCTCTCCCATCTGTTTTAAGATGGCATCCCCCGCCAGATGACCATACTTGTCGTTGATAATTTTGAGTTGGTCCAGGTCAAAAAGAATGAGCGCCAGTTTACGACCGTACCGCTCGGCGCGGCTGACCTCCTCGTTCAGGCGCTTTGAAAAATACCGTTGATTGGCCAGGCCGGTCAGATTATCGGTAAACGACATCTCCTCGATTCTCTGGTATGACTCGGCGCTTTCCACCAGCTCCATGGTGTGCGGCCTGAGAAAACCCAACTGCCGCGAGGTCGACTGGAGAGGTTCGTCGCTGGCCCACGCTATTATGCCGGAGCGATTCGACGACAAGGGGAACGAGGCGATGTAGTCCAGCCCGCTGGCCTTCAATTGCCGGGTCCACTCCCCGACCGCAGGGTGTCCGGCGATGAGCGCTGCCAGCTCCCGGGGTTCATTGTCCGCGAGAATGCCAATGACTTCGTCGAACACCTTTCTGTCGGGTGCATCGACGTCGCTGTCCACCCCCTCCCGAAACATGACCGGGACAGCCGCGTCGCCCTTGTTTTCGTATACATATGCGATGCGTTTCATCTCAAGGTCGCTCTTAATGGCGCTGACGATTTTGGGTACGATGGTCTCCGAGTTACGGTGTTTCACGAGCTTAAGGATACTGTTACGCCGGGACTGGCCGCCCTGGGATCCCCTCTGGACCACCAGCCGGATGTCATCGAGGCGCCTTTTCAACTGGTCCTGCCTGGATTCGTGCCACTTGATATGATACGCGGCCGACAGGGCCTGAGCGATACTGGCCGCCAGCACGCTGAACGACGGCGCACGGGTCTCAATGGTGCTGCGGATGAAGTAAATACCGTACAGATTCTCGCGCCAGAATATCGGGAAAAACACATCCGCCCCCAGTATGGTTAACTGCCGGTTGAGTCTGTCGGGCAGAAGGGGCGCCAGCACTTCGACAGCTCGGGGCAGAAAATCCTTCCGCAGTTCATCCGAGAGACGGTGATGGAAGGCCACTCTGAAATCCCGCCGGTTAAAGTCCCCCAGGCCATGGTAATAATTCAATTCCAGGACGTTCCGCTTTTTCCTCAGAAAGACGATGAATTCGCACCGGAAAGCTGTCTTCAGCAATTCAGAAACCTTCCCGGCCACCTGCTGGATGTTGCCTTCCAGGCTGTTGGCCCTCAGGAAATCCGAGAAAACGGACAGATTCATGCCCCTGATGACGCCCATCTCTCTTTTCTCCCTGAGAATTCTCGTGAGTAAGAGTATCGAGAGCGCGATAACCAGGATACCCAGCAGAATTATCAGCGCGGTCTCACTTACCATATTTTCCGCCCTATAAAATAGAACCTGCTTAAGTTAACCGCCGGTTCGTCACCGGCTCAGCGGCCGCGGACGAACCGGAATCGGGCTCGCCGGGTCAAAAGCCCTCTGCGGCGCAGGGCTGCAAATACCTGCCACCAGGAAACGGCGTCATCCCCGCGGCGGAGGTTAATCTCGCTCTTCATCTCGGAAATCGATGCAAAGGGATCGCTCTTGACCAGGCGTATTACCATCACGTCCACATCGGTTGAATCGGCTTCGATTTCTGTCTCGAAAGACGCCGGCCGGCCGGCAGAATAACGAATTTCCGGGGCCGTGACCTGGTCAATTACCGTCACCCCCGTCACTTCCCGGTCTTTTTTTTTTAGGGCGCCGGGCGCCGGTGTGCCGAAGTCGCCGCGGGCATCGTCGACGGACGTGAAGGCCTTGATGACGCTGTCGAACTCGAGCAGATCGTAGATTTCGTAAACGTTGGGTATCATGTTGGCCAGTTTGATATCGCCGCCCTTGGCCCGCACGTCCCTGATGTGAGAAATAAAAATCCCCCAGCCCGCCGAGGAAACATAATCCACGCCCGCTAGATCAACAATTACCTTGTAACGGCTCCGTTTCATCAAGGTGTCTATGATATCCTCTAGCTCGGCTGCCGTTATGGTATCGATGACGCCGTCGACGCGCACCTCCGATACGTCGTCACCGGGATTTTCAAGCAACGATATTTTTATGTTATCCACGGGACACTCTCATTCAACCGGCCACCTGGCCCTATTGTAAAAGAAGGGGTTTTGGAGACGGCTGGCAAGCAAAAAAGACCGCCGGCGCCGGGTCCTCAGGGTGCGGAGTCATCCGGCGGCCCGATATCGAACGAATCCACGGCGGCTCTGGTTTCGCTGTCGCTGCCGCCGACATTCGAGGCAGACCGGGCCACGATGAAAGTCATGTCATCCACGGGACTGGCAAACCCGGCAAAGTCGTCGAGTTCGCGGACCAGGTCATTCGACAGGCCGGCCACATCAGGCCGGCGCTGCTGCGCGAGATTCCGGCTGATAAATGATACCAGCCGCTCCATCCCGTATTGGTTTTTGTCGCGATCAACGGCTTCCGTGATCCCATCCGTAAAGATGAAAAACAGGTCATCTTCGCCGAGAATGAGGCGGTACTCCTCCAGGCGGTCGGCAAAGGACGTGCCGTCACTGGTGGGCACACCGAGCGGCATGCCGGCAGGATTCACTCGCGAAACTTCGCCGCTCGCGGCCCGGAAGTATATCATCGGATTATGACCGGCCGAAACGAAATTAATCTCGCGACGGGCCGCATCATAGATGGCGAGCATTACGGTTATGAACATGCCCGGCGGGATATTGCTGTGCAGATAGTTGTTGACCTTTATGAGAACGTCTCGGGAGGACGACTGCCGGGAGGCGTGAATCTGGATAACGGTGCGCAACATCGACATCACCAGGGAAGCGGGAACGCCCTTGCCGGACACGTCCGCCACAACGAGACAGTAACGGTCGAAACCGATCTGAAAGACATCGTACAGATCGCCGCCGATAACCGAGGCCGCCCGATAAAAAGTGCCCAGTTGCAATCCGGGAAGGTGTGGCAGCTTGTGCGGCAGCAGCGTCTTCTGCACCTGGGAAGCCACTTCGATTTCTTTGGCCATTTTCTCGCGGGCGATGATATTCTTCCGGTCCTGGCTGACTCTGGTCATCATCTCATTAAAAGCGCGGGAGATCTCAAAGAACTCCTCGGCCCCCTCCAGCGGCAACTCTGATTCCAGGTCACCGGATGTAAAGCGTCGGACGCGCTGGGTGATGCGGGCGATGGGGTTCACAAAATAATTGGACAACATGTATATCCCGAAAATGCCGATCAGGAGAAGGGCCATCGTAAATATAATTATGCGCGTCCTGGTCGTGGCGACCTCCTGCCAGATTTGAGCCGAGGTGTAACTGACAAACACCAGGCCAATCTGCTTCTCGCCGGTCTTGACAGGCACTATCACATAGTTGAGTTGTTCCTTGTCCAGCTTGTAGCGGTAGGGTATCTCGAGAGCAGTACCGGTGACGAACGAGGGCGGCTGGTACGGCTTGCCGATGAAACGGATGTCTTCCGAATGGGCCTTGATGACATTGGCCGAGTCAGTCACCACCAGCAGGCGCAATTCCGGATTCGCCCTGAGGTAGCTCACAATGAGTTCATCGAACTCGACGTCGGACCGCCGGTTGATGAAGTACCCCGCCGCCTGATCGGCGATAGTCTTGGCCAGGGCGTGAACCGTCTGATCCAGATGGGCGCGGGCCTGCCGGTTGGTCTGCCGGTAGAGGTAATAGAAGGAACCCCCGATGATGATTGACACGATAAAAAACGTCCAGAAAGAGAATTTTACCCGCAACGTGAACATACGCCGCAGAAAGGGCCGACTCTCGGACCGACCGCCGCCCGTCCTTTTTATCATGCGCAGTTCGTTGAAGGACGCCGACGAGATGTACTCCACGGAATCCATGATTTTCTGGATCATGTAAAAACCGAGGCCGCCCTTCCGGCCGGACTCCACTAGCTTTTCCAGATTTAGCCGTTCCGACTTATCCGGCTGGAAAGACCGCCCGAAATCGATCAGCGAAAAGACGAGCAACTTTCTGTAGATGAGAATGCGGAGGCGGATAATACCCTTTTCGTAGAGATAGGCGTGGCGGATGATGTTGGTGGCTCCCTCCTCCACCGCCAGGAGAACACCGTTGATATCCTTACGCGACATCCCCGCGGCGACGCAGCTCTCCCGCACCGTGCGCTGAATGCTGTCGAGGTACTTTTCCTCGGCCGAGAATTCGGCATTGATCTCTTTTACAGGACGCCGTAGCATGCCAAAAGGTAAGTAGGACAAGGGCTAACGTCTATATAAAAAATCAGGCAAGTAATTGTCAGTTGCCAGTTTCCGACTGCATTCGGAGGCGTGCCTGCTCGATGTTGTTAAGTGTACTGGTGTTGTTCGGATAGGCTTCCAGCACCTTCTGCCAGGCGTCAATGGCTTTCTGGTATTGGCGGTCGCGCATATACCGCAAGCCCTCGATATAGAGGGGCCATATCTCCCTGTCTCTCTGGAGATCCTCGAGCGTCGAGGGGGCGGCAAGCAATTTGTTAATACGCCCGATGTATTCGAGTGCTACCGGCTGGTTACGATCGACAGACAAAACAGTCTCAAACCGCGTGCGGGCCTCGTTGTATCTGCCGGCCCGGTACATCTCGATGCCCGTGTTTAACTGCTGGGCGAGATCCAGCCCGGTTGCGATATCCTGCTTTGCCTGGCGAATTTCCTGGTTGGCCGGGTCCAATTCGAGAACCCGGTTATAGGCGTCAATCGCGTCAAAGTAACGCCCTTCCCTCTCTGCGGTTCTTCCTCTGGCGATGTACGTGGCTATCTCCTCGGCAATAGCGCTGTGGATAGCGGCCTGCAGTCTCTTGGCTCCGAGGTGGTTCTTGTCGATGCCGAGAATAAGCTCCACCATGTCGAGCGATGCCGAGTAATAGCGCTTGTTGAAGAAGCTTTGCGCTTGTTGCTGGAAGTTTTCAATCAGGTTATCGAGTTCCACGCGGGTCTTCGCAATTCTGTCCCGCTGTTCCTGTTCCACCTGAACGGCCCGCTTGATGGCGGCGATGGTCCCGATAATCTCCTGATTCTCGTCGTCGAACGCCAGGGCCCGGTAGTAATAGGCAAGAGCCGAATCCAGTCGGAACTGGTCGTAATATGTGTCCGCCTTTTCCTTGAAGAACACAAACCTGCTCTGCCGCTCGTCCTCGAGAAGTTCCGTCCCCCGCTCAAGAGCCTCTCGCTCCTTCTGTTGCATCTGTTCCGACACGGAAGAACCGATCAGCAGCGAAAGAGAGAACCGATGGCTGTCCTCAACGTAGTCCATAACCTTATAGGCGTAATCCAGTTTCAGACGGCGATAATAGTAGCCCGCCCCAAACGACAGGTTATCCCGGTCATAGCCGCCTCTCAGGGCATAAGCACCGTGGAAAACCATCTCCGCTCCGGCGTGGAGACGCATCGACCGTTCCTCGGTCTTTTCCAGATCCACGGAGCCTGACAAGACCGTATAGCCGGAGAGCTTCAAGGCCCGCAAGGCCAAACCGCCGGCGATGGAGGTGGGCAGATTCTCTTTCATATTGTGCAGCTTGATAGTGGCCGGAATCATGTCGCGAACGATCAGACCGGCACTGAGGTTGGCCGTCAATTGGCTCCTCAGACCCAGGTCCAGGCCGACCCCGTAATCGGAGAGGTTGTCAACGGACTGGTTGACGACCTTCAGCGTCAGCCCGGCTGAGAAGCCTCCCTCGAGCTTTCGGCCGTAAGCAACGAGAAACTGCGAGTTCGCGAAGTCAAACTCGCCGATCTCGACAAAATCGCGCGTCTTGATAATATCACCGGTGCCGATCCTCATGTATCCCAGGCCGAAACCTCCCGCCCCAATCAAAGGATAAGCCCACGATGCACAGTTGTAGGTCGTCCCCTCGAAGAGTTCCGTGTGCATAAACGATATCTCATGATACTCCAGATACGGCAGTGCCGCCGGATTGTAGTAGACAGCCGCCGCATCGTCCGCCAGCGAAGTGAAGCCGCCACCCATACCCAGGGCCCGGGCTCCCAGCCCGATGGAAAAGAGCGACTCCGTGCCGGCGTCACCGGCCACACCTCGCACCGGCCCCAAAAGTATCACAGCGGCAACGCTTATGGTCAACAGTGTCCGTATCATCACTTCACCAGAGCGATTTTGACCCGGGCCGACTCCCCGGTTTTGTTTACTCTCACGAGCGCCACATAGACTCCGTTCAGTACCGGTACTCCCTTGTCGTTACAGCCATCCCACTCGACAAAGTGTTCCCCGACGCGGCCGTAATCCGAACCTTCAAGAAAATCGCGGGAGTATACTTCCTCGCCCGTCAGCGTGAAAATGCGAAACTCCACTCGAGAAGGTTCGGTCAACTCGTATGAGAAAACCGCCGGTTCCACATCGGGGTTGAAGGGGTTGTTCTTTGCGACCAGTGACGAGCGCAGGTCTTGTCTTTTCAAGGCAAAGTCACTATCCACCAGGTAGGGTCCTTCAATGCTGGACACGATAGTAGGTGACAGCCCGGCGTTGGGCCCCTGAACAAAGGCCGCCCGAAAATCCTCCCGATTCAACTGCACTTTGAGCGACTGCACGGCCAGCGGTTTAATCTCGGCACGAAGTACAATAAGACGGCTCTGGTTGGGTTCGATGACAAAATCACGGAACGTGAACTCGGCGCGGTCCTCACCCGCGGCCGCAACCGAAACCTTAATGCCGTTTTCGATAAAGCCGGTCGCTCCGACGACAATGACATCGGCAGCCGGCAGCGGTTTTCCATCACCATCAAAAAAGCGCAGGTTTAAATCCCGCAGACCGATGCGGGTATTAGACGATAGACCGAGGTTCTCCAGGTTTAAGGCAAACAACTCCTTGCTGCGACCGGGGAGTATCAGCTTCTCCCCCAGCAGCTCGGGTTCTATCTGCAGGTCAGCTTCGAGAGATTCTACGGTGACCGTGAACTCCAGCGTCCTCTGAGGAACCACGGCTTGACTCCGGCTGTTTTTGTCCAGCGGAACATCCACCACCGTAAACGTGAAAGTTACCGAAGTATCATAGGAAGGCGCCGTGAACGTGAAATTGACGTGTTCGCCGACTGTAAAATCCCCGGTCAGCGAGTCACCGCCGTCGAAATCGACGCCTCCGGTCGTCAGCAGGTACGTGCCATCGGTCGTTTCAGCGTCTCCGATGTTGTCGATTTCCACAACCAGGCCGAACTCGCGCCCCCATGATATCACACTTTTCTCAAGACCCAACAGACGATAGCCAAGCACCAACTCGGCCGGCCGCTCAATCTGAACCAGCGCGGTATTGTCGTGGTACGGCAGGTGCGTGAACCCGTCGGGGAGTATCTCTGCCCGGAACACTTCCGCTGTCGATGCCTGGTCCGAGGCGACTACGTCAAAGGACACGTCTACCGTTTCGCCGGCGGCGAGGCTCGCCAGAGTCTGCTCGGGTTCGAAAACCGAAGTTCCGTCACTGGTCAGACTCAGTACCACCGGTCCTACGGTGATGCTTCCCAGATTCGTCAGGCGACATGAAATCGAAAATTCCTGTCCGGTATTCACGCGCGGCGTATTGGGGGCTATAGCGTCGACTGTCAGAATTTGTAACACCGGCAATTGTTCGACCGGGATTTGCTGCTGATCGAAATCCGTGGCAAAGACAAACGTGGGCTGGTCACTGAGGACGCTGTAGCTGATTGTTCCGACCACATGGAGCACCTGCCCTAACTGCGAAGCGGGAATGAACAAGCCTTCACTCAGCACCGAGTTTGGCCCCGGAAGTAACGCATCCTGCGGAGCCGCCAGGCTGGCGGAGGCGCTGAACGCACTGCCGGATACACTTACGGCTGACTGGA
>Ga0224495_10001369_pt1 | contig 17252 bp, 12 predicted proteins | sample SF_Jul11_sed_USG_FD_168128 | JGI IMG/M metagenome (GOLD analysis project Ga0224495, IMG submission 168128) | Sediment microbial communities from San Francisco Bay, California, United States - SF_Jul11_sed_USGS_4_1 | ecosystem: Environmental > Aquatic > Marine > Sediment | place: USA: California... | reverse complement strand
GTCTGGTAGGGGTGGTGAGGGAACACGGTATTAATGCAGATGAAAAATGGCTTTGCATCGGTCATATTTTGATCCAGATATTTATTCAGCATAAAAGGCAGGACCATGTCATCATAGTTCAGGTTGAATTTTTGAAAAGGGACATTTGCTTTTGCAAAGGAATTCATATCTTCAACCTTGTCAAAACTTCTCTGAAATATTTTATTTTGATAATAAATATCACCGTTTCCAGAAAAGTAGTAGTGAGTCTGATATCCGTGTTTTTTTAAAATATCTGCCAGAGTTATATCTTTTGTTGCTTTTTGATAAAACTCTTTCCAGTTTCGGGATGCATAAGGCATTTTTCCCATAAGTAAAGAGTATAAGGCCTTTATAGAAGCTGGTTCAGTAACATAGTGGTTATTCATGACCATACTGTTTTTTGAAAGTTCGATAAGCCCAGGGGTAACATTTGCAAATTCCTTATTGTGAAGAGCCGTGTAAAAATAGGCTGTTGATTCAAGTACATAAAGTATAACATTTTTCGGCCGATTGTGAGAGCTTATAAGCTTTGATAAATTCTCATCCTGGTTGCTCGAGGATAGGGTAATGGAAGAAAAGTCCGGCCGCGGAGATCCTGTCAAATGTTTGTCACTGGATAATAGAAGAGTGGAAAAAAGTTCAAAAAATGGATTTTTATTGATTCCATATAATTGTGGTTTGTATTTAAGGTGAAAGAAAACGGGAACAAATATAATAAACAGTAAAATTATTGCTGTAAACCTGGATGGCGTCGCCAGAAAAAAAGATTTCATTGTTTGTTTAAATCTGGTAAATATGTTTTTATAAATAAACAGAGTAATCAACAGGGCTGTAAAAAAAAGGGAAATAGTTGTAATATTTATTTCATACGCCAGATTGCTCATAAAATTCAATGGATTATCCATTTGAATCATCATTCCGTAGGTTAAAAAAGACCCAAACTGGGTAAATATTTTAAATTGAATTAACGTATAAAAAATAATTAAAAAGTAGCTGATCATGTGCAGGTTAAGTAAAAGATCCTTATAAAATTTTTTTCCATGGATTTGAAGGGAGCGGTTTAATGTATTTGCAGGAAGATCAAATGTTACAAAAATTATCAAAGTAATCAAAATGTCATAGGCAAGGCAAACCGGAGAGTAGACAAAAAGGTAAATATTGGAAGAGTGGGTAAAGCTGTAATGAAGCATCAGTCCAAGCTTTAAGAGAAGAGATGAGAATAAATAGAGCATAGCCCTTTCTGAGTTGGGGAATCTCTTAAAATTCATTTTCGGGTATTTTGATTCAATTACCTGCTGCGGTAACATATTTTTTTCTAAAAAAAATTTTTAAAAAAACGAGCTCGAAATAAGAGTATAGGATATAAGGGATTTTATACCAGTTAAATGGTTTTGAAAAAAGTACCCATAGCCAGGCTAAATGTTTTTCAACCACAAAGTCGGGTGCACTTTTCTTTTTTCCTGCCATTATGTCAAGAGCACCATCAAGGTTGATCAATATACAGTTTTTTAATTCACTTTTATGTGCTTCTATCCATTTTAACTCTTTTTTATAACCAAGACTTAAGAGAATTATATGCGGGTCAGTTTTTCTTAACGCTTCGATTACATTTTTTGCAGCATTCCCTTTGAGTTGACCATTGTGTTTTCCTGTTATTCTCAGCCTTGGAAAGGATCTCATGAAATTGATGTTTAAAGTATCAAGAACTCGGTTGCTGGAGCCTACGATAAAAAGAGTATACTCTTTTGCCTGGGCGACCCGAATCATATTCAGAACAAATTGTGTTACGGAAATTATTTCAGGTAAATCTTTATGAAAAAGGGCGCTGATACCAAGCATTCCTTTTTCTGAAGGGAGATTTATAAAGGAAGATTGTGACAGCTGACGATATCTTTTGAAGTGCCGGATGTTGAAAAAGTGATAGGGATTGATGGGCAATATATGTTGTGGACCCTGTGTTGCTCCTTTTTTTCGGATTGTTTCTATCTGTCGCATTGTTAAAGAGATCAATTCATTGCCGGTTGCTACATAAAAGGGAACACCTGCAATCTCAATTTTTTTATTTTGAATTTTGTCTATGGGGATATTTTGAAATTCGAGTATGGGATCATCATCCTCTTTGGACGCATTGTAGGGATATGTCGGGAGGTCAATGTTAGGATTCATATTAACTGTTCTCCTGTAATTTCAATGGATTGAATAATTGATGCAATGGTTTTGGACTCTTCATCTTCCGGTAGCCCGGGGGAGTTATAAAGACAAAGTAAAAAAATATTATCCCGTTGAAACATCACTACCATAAAAAAATGGCCACCTTGCATGAATTCATAGGGCAATACAATCATATCTTTATTAATAAAGTGCCTTGGTGGATTTTTTTCGAAAGAGATTGAGTGGGTATGCAGAAATATTTTCATTTTATCATCAATATTATTTCCTGCCATAAATGGATATTGCCCTACGACATCTTTTGTATTTTCCAGGTAATTCATATTTATAGAAAGTATTTGAAGAGCTCCCTTTCCAAATAGCGGATCGAAAAAAGATGGTATATTTTCAACAATTTCACACTCCCATGTTCGAGGATATTGTAAACGATACCACTTATTAGACGAGATAAACTCTTGATTTATTAACATTAATTTTGATTAATCATCTAATTTTGATACTTTTCGGTATGAGGTTTTTCCTCCCAATCCATAAAGGCGTATAAAACCTTCTGCATCTGCCTGATTGTAACCAATGTTTTTCTCAAATGATGCTAAATCACCCTGGTACAGACTATTTGGTGCACGTCTTCCTACAACTCGGGCATTACCCTTGAATAGTTGTAAGCGGACCTGTCCTGTTACGTTAAGTTGGGTGTGATCGATCAGTTTTTGTAATGATTCCCGTTCTGAATGAAACCATTTACCATTATAAATTAAAGATGCATAACGAATGCTTATTTCATCTTTGAGGTGTTGAAGATCTTTGTCAAGAGTAATAGACTCCAGATCTCGATGTGATAAATGTAAGACTGTTCCGCCCGGGGTTTCATATACACCTCGTGATTTGATTCCGACAAGTCTGTTTTCAACAATATCGACTCTGCCAATGCCATGCTTGCCTGCTATTGAGTTTAAACTTGCTAATAGCGTCGCAGGGCTTGATTTTTTTTCGTTAATCGAAACAGGGTTTCCTTTTTCAAATTCAATTGTAATGTATTCGGGCTTGTCAGGGGTTTCCGTGAGTGGTTTTGTAAGAATAAACATATCTTCTTTAGGTTCATTGTAGGGGTCTTCAAGTATGCCACCTTCATACGATATATGCATTAAATTCCGGTCCATTGAGTAGGGTTTTTCTTTGCTGGCGGTTACCGGTATATTGTTTTCATCTGCATATTTCAACAGATCCTCTCTTCCGTTCATGTCCCATATTCGCCAGGGGGCAATAATTTTCAGCTGAGGAGCAAGGGCCATATAGGTTAATTCAAAGCGAACCTGGTCATTCCCTTTACCTGTGGCACCATGAGAGACTGCATCAGCTCCCTCAGAGAGTGCAATTTCAACCTGTTTTTTTGCAATTAATGGCCGTGCGATGGAAGTCCCCAGGTAATAACGCATTTCATATACCGCACTGCCTCTGATTGCCGGGAATATATAATCACGGACGAGCTCCTCTTTCAAATTGCAGATATGAAGTTTTGAGGCTCCTGTTTTCTTTGCTTTTTCTTCAAGGCCATCAAGTTCTTCTTCCTGACCGATATCTGCTGCGTAAGCTATTACTTCAGCGTTATAATTTTTTTTCAACCAATGTAAAATTACGGATGTATCTAATCCACCGGAATATGCGAGTACGACTTTATTTATATTTTTCATCATAGTAGATTTTTAAAAAGTAAATAGAATGTCAATTTTAATACTAATCCAGGATCGATAATGAGTTTAATGAAAAGTTCCAATATAGGGTAAATTCCGGTATAAATCATTAATGTCCATTCCGTAGCCCACAATAAACTGGTCATCTACGGAGATTCCTGAAAAATCCGGAACGATTTCATGTGAATGTTTTTTTTGTTTGTTTATGAGTACGATTGTTTTAACAGACGCAGCGCCATTTTGCGCATAGTAATCGATTAAAAATTTCAAAGAGTTTCCAGTATCCAGGATATCTTCAATTATAAAAACATTTTTTTCTTTAATATTAATACTTTCTTTTTTAATAATTTCAATTTGTCCTGAGGAGATCATCGATGATTTATAGCTGGAAATTTCTATAGTATCAAATAAGATTGGTAACTGAATTTTTCGGAGAAGATCAACGCTGAAAAAAAGAGCCCCTTTCATTACAATTATAAATACAGGCATGTTGTTCATGAAGTTTGTCTTTATATCCAGAGAGATAGTATCAGCCAATCGCTGCACACAATCATCAATTTCTTTTTGTGTAATAAGCATATGAATATTTTGCTGGTATAAATTACTCATGTGAATATTCTGAAACTGCTCATTGCGCTGTAAACGAACTAATTAATTCTTCGATCTTCCCCGACAAAAAAATCAAGTTCTCTATATTAGGTTCCCGATAATATACTACTGTGAATGCCAAAAACGACTCCAGGCAATGCAAAATAATTAAATACAGCGATTATCTCTCGATTCATAATGAAGAGAAAGATCTGGAAGTTGAAAAAGTACCTAAAAACCTTGAAAAATATTGCGACAGTGAATTCAAAATATTGTATTTTAACGATAGACGAATCAGGCATGTAGAACGAATGATTGATCTGTTTAATTCAATTTTTGGTATCCACTAACGTCTCATTATCTCTTTTTAATAGAAGATTGTATATGATTGGCCCAATGAGGCTGCCCATCATGGCTGTGATAATGATTTTCTGGTAGTTATAGCTGTCTAAAAGGTTTATTTCCAGGCCTAGTTTCCCGATTGCAATCAAAAGTGTAAAGGGAGCGGCAAGAATAAATGAAATTGCAATCAGATTTGGAATATATTGTATACGTTTTCCTTTTTCAACAAGCAGCAAAAATAGAGGTGAGATAACTATTCTTAAAGATAATATTATCAGAAATAATATAAGTGAATCTTTTAATAGTCCTTTTAAAGAAGCCAATTCAATATGAAATTCCCAGCCAATTTGTATAAAGAAAAATGGAATAAAAAATCCATGCCCAATTGAAGCCAGCTTGTTTTCGAGATTTCGTTTATCTCTGAAAACAAATGATAACATTAAACCACCAAGGAAGGCTCCCAGAATAATTTCTATGTGAAACCATGCTGATAATGCAACCATTGTCATAAGAATTAAAAAAGCAAGGCGCACATTTAATTCTGATATATCATCCGACTCAGTCAACTGGGCGATACTGTTGGGATACCACCAGAAAAAAAGGAGAATTATCCGGATAAGAAGGTAAGCCCCCAGGATAATTAATCCGAGGCCGGCAATCTTTTTTATTAATGGAAAAATTTCTGATCCTCCAGCCTGATGGGAGATTTCAAAAATAATCATGGAGATTATAGATATGAGTTCACCCATCGAGACAACCATTATAATATTCTGACCAAGTGGCGTTTTCTCCTGCCCGCTTGTTTTCAGAGCAATGAATGTTATACCGACAGAGCTTGCTGTAATAATAATAACCTTATATAATGACGCTTCCGGTTCAAGGTACCACAGGTATAGATATGCAATGGTGAACAGCAGAGAGAGTATGGAAAGAGAAAACAATATCATTTTCTTTTTTAAATGATCAAAGTTTATTTCCATTCCGGCAAGGAACATTAGAAAGATAAATCCCATCGTTGATAAAAAATCAATCAGGTTTAAACTTTCTGCAGTAGCGGGTAAAAATAATTGAATCGTAAATCCATATATAATTTCACCGACGATACTCGGAATTTTAATTATTTTGCAAATTATTGGAATAAAAAATGCCCCAAAAGAAAAAGCAAATAAATATAAAGCAAATGTATTCATTAGACTGTCAGAACAAGCATATTGCCTTTGAATTTTTTCACAAGATATTTTTCACTTATGGGTGGCTGTAAGAACCCGCTATTCTGTTTAACTGGTAGAGCAATAACCAGAAGCTCATTATTATTAATATTATTAATTGTTTCGTGGACTGGATTACCTGTAAGGATTTTTTTTTCTAATTGTACACCATGTAGCGTTGATAGCTCATTTATTGATTGTAAAAGATCATTTGCATTTTTAAGGACTTGCTCTCCGGAAATTGCAGCGGGGAGATTAATTGAAATTGCTTCCAGTGGCAGAGAAAAGTTTTTTGCAACTTCGATAGCCAACTCGCTTAGTTGAATCATGTGATCACTTACTGATACAAATATGGAAATTCTCGAAAAAGGAATGCTGGAATTTAAAATTAAGAGCGGAGTATTGTTATTGTAACAAAAATTTATGGTTTTTTTTAACAAATAAAACTTTTCCATATAATAAAAGAAAGGTTTTTGTGATTTTTTAAAAATCACAACCCCTGGTTTTTGTTCATTTTTAAATAGATTTAAATAATCCATGATCTTATAAAATTTTTTTACGGAGATCACAGGAGGGTCTTCAGATATATGCTTTTTCCAGATCGCAGAGTATTCAATCTGGTCGATATTTTTTTTTATAGAGGTTTGCGAAACAATATACTCTAACCGGGCAGGTTCCAGTTTGTTAATTAACCATTTAAAATCATTCTGAAAAAAATGATCATTGCAGATATTTTCATCCTGAAAAACAGAAATAATTGAATTGCCATAACGTAATGGAAAGAGTGGAGCGCCTGCTTTTAAATATTGTGCTGTTGCTTGAAGTACCTCTGGTTCTCCAATTAATATTATTTTGTCTCCCGGTTTTGGAATTGTATTTCCATCGGGAATGATAAGTTTATCTTCCTTTGTAATTTGCAGTTTTTTAAAATAACTTTCACTCATGTCAAATTTAATTTTGTTTTGAGGCCGGTAAATTGCACCTATGATCCATGGATGAGGCGGGAGATCACATAATTTTTTCCTGACAATTGGCGAGCTGGCAGTTAGTTCGATCTGCATGATTTCACCTGCACCTTTGCCTATATTTATGGCAATAGTTTCCCCGAGGCTAAGATCGTTGATCATCATATTGGCCATGGTCTCATAGGGAGTTACCACATGAATGGCTGCTTTGCGCAATTTATCGGCAACTCGTTCACTTGATGCCCGTGCAATGATATTTCTGATCTGGAGTCTTTTTTTTAATAGATCAATAATCTCTTGAATGACATCGTCATTGTTAATTGTTATTAAAACCTGATAGGCTTTTACCACATGTGCTTTTTTTAGAGTAATAAAACTGGATGCATCACCAGTAATAAATTGTATGTGAAAATTTGAAAACATTTTTTCACATATTTTTATCTTTTCAGGTTTGTTATCGATAACAATTAAATCCCAGCTATGTTTAAGCCGGTTTATTAATATTCTACCTGTTCTCCCGGCACCAATTATACATATCTGAGGTTTATCGTTCATATGTATGTATCATATATATGAACGATAAACCCTGTCAAATTATGAACAACCTGTTGTTGCACCACAAGTATCACATTTTAAACAAGACCCATTACGCACCAGTGTCCATGAGTTGCACTCATTACAGGATTGCCCTTCATATCCTTTTAGACGAGCTTCTTTCATTTTAATTCCAGTTTGTTGATGGTGAGTTCCCCGGATATTTGGGGATGAAGCAGAGCTGCTCATTACTGGTTCAGGTTTTTCTTTTTCTGTAGTAGAGATCTGCTCCTCATGGCTTTTCTCTGATGTTAAATCTTCCGGGGTAACATGTGCGAGGTCGTTTCTGCCTAGATAGTTGATGGCCAGTTCTCTAAAAACAAAATCAACAACAGATGTTGTCATTTTCAGACGGTCATGACCGGTAACAATACCATTTGGTTCAAATTTTGTATAAAGAAAGGCATCTACAAACTCTTCCAGAGGAACACCATACTGTAATCCAAGCGATATGGCGATTGCAAATCCGTTCATGATACTACGGAAAGCAGCTCCTTCTTTGTACATATCCAGAAAAATTTCTCCAAGAGTACCATCTTCATATTCACCGGTTCGGAGGTAAACCTTGTGACCAGCAATAATTGCTTTTTGAGTGTACCCCTTTCTTCTTTGAGGAAGCTTTTTTCTTTGAGTAATAATTTGTCTTTCCATGGCCAGTTGAGCCAGTTTTTCTGCCTTGTCAACGGGAGACATTATTGTAAATTCTTCAGCCGAAATCGTTTCAAAAAGAGATTCTCCCAGAGAAGAGAGTGGTTGTGAAAGTTTTGAACCATCACGATACACAGTTGTAGATTTCAGCATAAGCTTCCATGAAGTAACAAAAACATTTTTTATATCTTCAATGGAGACATCATGAGGCATATTTATTGTTTTAGATATGGCGCCAGTTACAAAAGGTTGTGCAGCAGCCATAACCTGTATATGGGCATGGTAAGGAATATATCTTTTTCCTTTTTTACCGCATTTACTTGCACAGTCAAAAACAGGTAGGTGCTCCTCTTTAATATAAGGTGCTCCTTCGATAGTCATTGTTCCGCAAACAAACTCTGTAGCTTGCTCGATTTCATTTTCAGTAAAACCGATGTGACGCAGAAGGTTGAAGTTCGGTGCATTATAAACTGCCGGTGAAAGTCCAAGATGATTTTTCAAAAACTCTTCACCAAGAACCATTTTATTTACAACATAGTTTATATCAAAAGCGGTAGAAAGAGATTTTTCCATGAGTTGAATAGAGTCTTCCGTAAAGCCTTTATTTATAAGAGTCTGGGTGTTTATAAACGGAGCATTATGAAAAGACGCAGATCCGACCATGTATTCCTGAATTTTGGAAATTTGTGATTCTGAATAACCAAGTGTTTTCAATGCAAGTGGAACAGATTTATTGACAATTTTAAAATATCCACCGCCTGCTAGTTTTTTAAATTTTACCAGGGCAAAGTCAGGTTCAATTCCAGTAGTATCGCAATCCATGAGCAATCCAATTGTGCCAGTGGGCGCAATTGCAGAAACCTGTGCGTTTCTAAAACCATATTTTTCCCCCATTGCAAGAGCCTCATCCCATGCAAGACGAGCTGGTTTCAAGAGGTATTCCGGAGCATCCTTGTCATTTAAGCCAACAGGTGTAATGCTTAATCCTTCATAGTCTGCGGCAGGTGCATTGTAGGCTGCCCGTTTGTGGTTTCGTACAACGCGCAGCATATGTTTCTGGTTATTGGCGTAACCCGTGAACGGTCCCATTTCTTCTGCCATTTCAGCTGATGTTTTGTATGATACTCCAGTAAGAATTGCCGTAAGCGCTGCAGTAAAACCGGTAGCTTTTTTTGAATTGTAAGGGATTCCCAGAACCATCAGTAATGATCCAAGGTTGGCATATCCCAGGCCAAGCGTTCTAAACTTGTATGAAAGTTCAGCAATTTTTTGAGATGGGAATTGTGCCATCAGAACAGCAGTTTCCAGTACAACAGTCCATAGTCTTATAGCATGAATATAATTATCAATTTCAAATTCACCACGTTCTTCATTAAAAAACTTGCGTAAATTTAAAGAGGCGAGATTGCATGCAGTATCATCGAGAAACATATATTCACTGCATGGATTTGAAGCATTTATTAGACCATCAGACGGACAAGTGTGCCATTCATTGATAATAGTATCATATTGTACCCCTGGGTCAGCAGATGACCAGGCAGCAAAACTTATTTTATCAAACAAATCTCTTGCTTTGATGGTTTTGAATGGTTTGCCGTTAGTTCTATTGGTAAGATCCCAACTGCGGTTATCCTCGACTGCTTTCATAAAGGAATTACTGAGACGAACCGAGTTATTGGAGTTTTGTCCGTTTACACTAGTGTATGCTTCACTATTGTAATCGAGATTAAATTCATCAAACTCAATGTCAGTATATCCCTGCTTGGCTAATTCAATTACTCTTTGTATATAACTTTCCGGTATGGAAAATATTTTGGCTTCAACTAACGCCTCTTTTAATCGGTTATTTTTTGCCGGGTTTAAAAGGTCAATATTTTCTGTTACTCCATTCAAAGAGTTCAGTAACTTTTTCATGGATCTTTTTATTATTTTTGAACCTGTTACAAGGCTCGCAACTTTATTTTCTTCCTTGACTTTCCATTCAACAAACGTTTCAATATCAGGATGATCGACATCAAGGGTAACCATTTTAGCGGCCCGTCTGGTTGTACCACCCGATTTTATTGCGCCAGCTGCACTATCTCCTATTTTTAAAAAACTCATTAACCCAGAGCTTTTACCTCCACCTGACAAAGGCTCATCTTTGCCTCTGATATGGGAGTAGTTTGATCCTGATCCGGAACCATATTTGAACAATCTTCCTTCACGAATCCAGAGATCCATTATTCCACCCGAGTTAACAAGATCATCATTTACAGATTGAATAAAACATGCGTGTGGTTGGGGATGTTCGTATGCCGATTTTGATTTGACCAGCTTTTCTGTGTCAGGGTCGATATAGTAGTGACCTTGAGAAGGACCATCTATTCCATAAGCCCAATGAAGCCCTGTATTAAACCATTGGGGGGAGTTTGGTGCAGCCATCTGGTTTAGCAGCATATGTGAGATTTCCTGATAAAATATAAGTGCATCTTCTTCGGTGGAAAAATATTTGTATTTAAAACTCCAATAAGTCCAGGTGCCTGCAAGTCTGTGTACAACCTGTTTTACAGAGGATTCTCTCGAAAATCTCTCTTCCTGCGGAATATTTTTTAGTTTTTCTTCATCTGGGGTACTTCTCTGGAGCCATTCAGGAATATTTTCTTCTTGAACTTTTTTTAAAAACTTCGGAATACCTGCTTTTCTAAAGTATTTTTGAGCAAGAATGTCTGTGGCAACCTGTGACCATGATGAAGGAACCTCAACATCATTGGCTTCAAAAATCAAAGAACCATCCGGATTTTTTATTTGCGATGTTCGTTTCTCAAAAAGCAATGAAGAGTAGATATCTTTGCTCTCTTTTGTAAATAATCGTTTAATTTTCATTTTTTTCCTCTCTAACATTATGTCTCATTTCAATAACCATTTTAAACACTACCTGTTGCGTATGCAAAGAAGTTAGCGGATAATCTATTATGCCATCTATAATGTTTAAATTTTTTGCCTTTTTGATTAAGGTGGATTAGCAGCATATATAAGCAAATCAGAATGTCAAATTACTTTTTATGATTTTCTATAAATAATATCAAAATAATTAAATATAAAATTCAATTATTGAGTTGATAAAATTGGAGGAAAGATAATTATGTCACTAAAGGTTAAATTATTGAATAAAAAAAATGTAAAAAGAGCACTGTTTTTAACAAAAGTTATAAAACTTCCGGTAAAAAAAATTTTTACTTTCTGGGATACACGTTTCCCTTATATAATAGCATCTGGAACCGGAGAAGATGAGACCGTAATTCGATCAGGACATCTTTTGTGTGAGAAACCAGCTTTTTGGACCCCCGGTTTTCATGAAGAAAGTTTACATGGCTTTAGTAAAGAAGCAATCGAGTTTATGCAAACACAATTTCACACAGAATTTAATAAATTGCTGGTTATGGGTTACCAGTTTAAAAATAATTTTGAATCTATGCACACTGTTTCCCTGTCGTTGTCTTCAGCATTAGAAAATATTCTACTGCAGCATTCTACTGGCGATACTGCAATTTTTACCACCCCGGATGATATATGGAGCTTTGGTCTGATAAAAACAAGTTTTGAAATTATGGAAAATTCATTTGCCCAAAACCTTCTTGATTTAAAAGAACGAGGGTATCTGAAAAGTGACCAGCAAAAAAGAGTCGATGAGATTGAGATTTTATTTGAAGAGGCCGAGAATAATACTATTTATATTAAGGAACTGGGTAATAAATTGCAGGAGTATGGTCTTTATGAAGAGCATGAATCGAGATTTTATGCATTGATCCAAAAGATGCAAAAATTTTAAAAATAATCATATCGGGAATATCTTTTCAACATACTGTCATTTCCAGAGAGGCCGCCTGAATGAATAAAAATTGTTTTTTTATCAAGAAATTTCTCTATATTTTCTTTAATCGCAATCCATCCTGCACAATCATAGACCAAATCAAATTCAATCCCCTGGTTTTTGAAATAGATATAGGTGTAATAGATGTCAGGGTGTGGTTGGGCAAATGGATACCTTTTTTTGCTTTCTATAATTTCAGGATAATTCTTTAAATCTGGTTCAAGAGAGTGGAATTGTTTGAGAAGGAAGGGGCGGTTTCCGAGCACAGGGCAGGTAATAACAGGGATATCAAGATGCTTCTGCAAAAAAAGTGCAGATGTTCCCGTACCGGATGTGAGAAAAATCTGTTGCGGACGGTTAAATGTTTCAAGATTTCGAATATGGTGAGCAAGATCGATGAAACCGGTCTCTGATTCTTTTTCATATCCACCCTGTTGAACAAGAGCTTCCTTATCTTCCAGTTTAAATTCTTTAATATGACCTACAAAATGATCATAAGATTTTTTATCGTGCTCAATCAATATCATTCCATTCTCCAGAGAGCTTTTGTAGTTTCCGAGTTTTTCTTTTTTTAACCAGGATGGGATTGTACCTGTGTGATAAATAAACTTCCATTGCTTCAGATTACAGAGACACGAAAGTGCATACATAGCATTGGATTGATAACCTCCATAGCTGATAAGAGTGGTTAAATCTGATGGATTTTTTTGTATATAATAATAAAATTTTCTGGCTTTATTGCCGTTGATTAACGGATGAATTAAATCATCTCTTAAAATATTGAATTTAATACTGGAATATTCAATTTCAGTTAAAATACTTTTTTCTAAGATTATATTTTGATGTCCGCTGCCGATCAATATTTTCCGTTTTTCGGCAGCGATATGTTATTTTTCGTTTTTAATAGTTTCGATTTTTCTTCTTAATACTTTTTCGTCAGAAACTATCAATTTTAAAACCTGAGCTGAATTTACTTTTTCTTTTCCTTCCAGGTTATAAATTCTTCTTGCAAGATTAATTCTTCTGCGAATTGCCTGTATAGAAGGAATAGAACGTTTGAAATGCTTAGCCATTTCTCTATCGGTATTTTTTTCATTGAGAGAAACAAACTCTTTTAGCTCTTCTTTATCCCATGGTTTGCTTGGGCCAGCGCTATAATTAAACTCGACAAATCTTTTTTTGGTACGTTCCTGGTGATTTTTTTGTTTAATTTGTTTCCAATAAGGATGCCTGTTTCGTGCATAAGAAATATCTTCAATTGTATAACTGCTATTTGAGAGCCATATTTTTGTAGCTTTTGCCTTTTCTCTTTGCGGTAAATTACTTTTTACTGAGTTATCTATATACTCTTCCGGTGTTTTTGAACTAAGTAATTTTTTTACTTTTTGTTTAACCAATACATCTTTCAACTTGCTCATAATGTCATCCTTAAAATTCGCTTTGACCAGTCAATAATTTTCTCGTTATTATGTATTATACATCCGTTGCCGGATATTGGCAACTATTTATTCGTTAAAATAGACTGCTAAAACTGCCTTTACCTCACTGGATGAAGTTCTGATGTTTGTATCTTTGAGATCATTTAAAATCTCCTTATATGTATATTCAGGATGATCTTTTTTCAACTTTATGATTGCGATAACAACTGCTTCATCTACACCTTTTCCAGAAATTACCTTAATTAATGTCATTTCGAGGGATTTAATACGCTCATAAAGATATTCACTATCCCGGTTATTAACAAATCCCTGTGGATCATTAATTGCAGATAATATTTTATTGTTTAATGCATTCTCATTATTAAAAACACCTTTTATTGGTACAAAAATTTTATCTACCACGATTCTAACGTTGTAGTTTAATGTGGTGGTGTATGTGAAAAAAAGGCCTGTTGAGAGGTAATCAATAAAGTTTTGATTATTGTAGGTGTATGCAGCAGGAATAATTAAAATATCAATATTTTTTTCGCCTACTGTATAAGTGATTTCCTCAATTTGCATGGTCGTTAAAGTCTGAAATTTTTCTTGCAGGGCTAGTACGTTCTTAATACTATTGTCTGATATTTCTTTGCTATAAATTATGGTAAGTTGTTTTCCAGTTGCGTTCGAAAGCACAATATTTTTTTGTGATTCAGTTTGAGATTCCCGAACAACGTTCATGTTATAGTTACTCCATTCAACAGAGTAGATCGGTGCCCAAATTGTTAATAAAAGTATACTTAAACGTTTCATTTTATATCCTTATCATTCTGGTTTTGATTATTTGTTCCGGTTTCTTCAGTCGATGATTCCTGGTTTGCCGGTGGTTCAATTTTAACAACTCTTTTTAAAAATATTTTATCGAATGGCTGGATTGTTTTTCCCGTTGCAATTTCGATAGCATTACCAAAAAAAATATTGTGGAATGCCTTTATCTCTATTGTAGCAATATACTCATCATCTTTTCGGAAAATGTAGGCAATCATACCAGGCTTGATATTTAAAACCGATTTCATAGAGATGGCAATATTGGAAGGGTTTCTGCCATCGATAATAAAACCGCTATCCGGGGATGTTTCTGTAATAAATGCGAACGCATTATTATATTTATCGATCATATTACTTTGATTAATAATCTTGTAAGAGAGTTGATTTATCAATCTTTCATACTCGGAAATTAAATAATCTGTTGATTGCTGCAAAATATCAACGGAAGGGCCAACTGAGTTAATATAGGGAATTTTTTGCATTTCAGTAATCAGTACTTTGTAATTATTAACGTTTTTCCGGATCTCTTCAAATTGAGATTCTGTCAAATCTTTTGAATCTAAAAGTCTAGCGTTATAATCAAAGAGCTGTGGCTCTGTCAGGTCAGTTTTTTTTCTTTTTTCATTAATTATTTTTTTCAGCTGATCATTACTGAAAACAGGGTTGTACTTTAAAACCAGATTGGCCTTCTGTTTTTCATAATCATTTTTTAAATTGTCTTCCCTGATTTTTTGCAGTCTTTTATAGTTATTTACCATCGACTCTGCTTTGTTCGTCTGCTCTTCAAGTTTTTTCTGTTTATTTGCAAGAGCAACTTCTGATTTTTCTACATCCTTATGGGCAGATTGAATTAAAGGGGCATATTTATTTTTTACGGTTTGAATCTCTTTTTCTTCCTGAATTTTTAGAGATGCGATCAGAGGCTGCGATTTTTCAGAAGGTAGATTCTGAGTCAATACGTCTTCTTTTTGTTTTTGGAATTTTGTTTTAATATCGAGAGTTGTCTGTTCCTGCTCTTTTACAAGATCGTCAAATTTTTGTTGAGCAATGTTCAGGTTTTTCTTTTCATTCTGGGTCGATGTCAGCATCTCTTTCAGATTTAAATCATCATCACCAAAACCAAGCTCTGGTTTTTTGTATTCGTTCTGAACATATTGTGTGATGACGTAGCTCAAACCTGCGATTGCTGCGAGAAATATCAAAATAGTCAGATAGTACTTATAATCTACATATCGCCGGCTGTTTTTCAGCTCCTGGCCGATATTGTATTCAAAACCGTGACCATCTTTGTCTTCGATTTCTCTTGGTAAAAACTTGTCCTTCGTAATCTGGATCAAGTCTTTCTTTTCTATTTTGTTTTCATCTCCCATATACCATTCCAATCTTTAGGACACTTGGAGTCCTGAGTTCTTTGCAGGAATTCAGATGCAACTTTAAGTTGGCATTTTTTGAATATCTCTGCTGCTTTTTTCCATTTTCCATCATAATATAGTTGTAATGCTTCACTAAAAATTTCAACTTCATTTTTCATTTTTGTAGTAAAGTGTTCTTCCAGGATTGGCCAGAATATTTTTTTGCCGACAGTTTTGCCTTTTACCTGTACAGTATCAATTTCCATAAAATGAACTGGCATACCATCAACATTCTGATCGACGTCATTTTTTACATATTCAGAACAGATCACCGGTAAGTGATAGATTCTTGTTAAGCCTTCAAGTCTGGAGGCTGCATTAACATTGTCTCCAATTACAGTATTGGTCATACGTACATAAGAGCCAATAGTTCCATAGAAAACATCTCCACCATCAAGCCCTACACCTACTTCAAGCAGTACAGCCTTATAAACCTTTTCATCTTCTTTGGTCAGTTTTTTCTTCTTTTTAAGAAGTTCTTCTCTTTTTGCAGTCATTGAATCCCGCAAGGCTTTTGCAAGTTCCTGTATTTTATACGATGATTGAATTGCCTGTAATGATTTGTTCTGGCCAGAACTCTCCAGTTTGTCAAGAGCTCCGAATACGGCAAGAAGTGCGTCACCAATGATCGCACCAATTACACCATCATGTTCATGAATATTTCGAATTGCATTGTCATAATGAAGGTTTAAAAGTTTTATGATATCATTTCCAAGAGTTTCTGTTATAAAGGTGAAGCTTTTAATGTCAGAAAACATTATGGTTAACTCTTGTTGTACTCCTTCAAGTTTAACCTCTTTTTCCCGATAAGCCTTGATCACGACATCCTGGTTGGCAAATTTTTTGAAAATGTTTACCAGATTGTTTACCGTATTCGACAGGCTGTTAAAAGCAAAACCCAGATAAGATACATCATCGTTAGGTGCACCGGAAAGATCAATTATTTCGAGATTTTTACTGCTCACCATTTCCATTATACTTGATGTTAAAACACCAATCAATCTCAGAATTCTGTGTAAAAGGTAAATTCCCAGAATTGCACTGACAATAGTAATGAATAAAATAATAATGCTGATATTGGTAAAGATTGCGTTTTGTCTCGCAAAGAATTCGTTTTTTTCTTCACCTCTTATTAAAAAGAGATCCCATTTTTTACTGTATTTATATGCTGTAAAATACTCATCGTTATTAAATTTGACAGAGAGAATTCCTGAATCAACACCCGATTCAAGATTTTTTATCATGGCCGCAAGTGTTTTGGTATCCTGAAAATTTTCGATTGGTTCCATATTCGAGGCCTGCACCAGAATCTTGCCAGATGGATGAACCCCTAAAAGAACAGACTTCTGGTTTTTCAGCTCTTTTTTGCCCCGGGTAGCAATTGTATCGTAAGAGCCCTCTTTATCACCATTGAATTCAAAAATTTCATACTGGGTGTTCGAGTAGGTATACATCTCTTTAAGATCTTTAACGAGCAGATCCTGCATCAAAGAGACGAGCTCAGAGCGGTTCAGA
>Ga0224495_10001368_pt1 | contig 17255 bp, 14 predicted proteins | sample SF_Jul11_sed_USG_FD_168128 | JGI IMG/M metagenome (GOLD analysis project Ga0224495, IMG submission 168128) | Sediment microbial communities from San Francisco Bay, California, United States - SF_Jul11_sed_USGS_4_1 | ecosystem: Environmental > Aquatic > Marine > Sediment | place: USA: California... | reverse complement strand
CGTTTGAACCACAGGCAATGAATGATAATCAAGCGACCAGCGGGAGCGGGTCAATACAGGCAAACGTGTCCATTATTTACCTGCCTAAAGGCAGTCGGGGTAACTGTCCTTCGTTTGAACCGTTACTCGCCGCTTTTTTAGAAACCGGCATGAATGATAACCCAGAAGTTTCGTTAATGCAAGAAGTTATGGAAAAATATGCTTAAATTTGTAAGTTAATGTGAAAAATGTTATATTCAGTCGACGTGTTAAAATAGGCAATCTACGATTTGCTTTCAAAAACTGCTATTGAAGTTTCGGATTATGGATTGGACCATAGGTTCAAACAGAATGCAAGCCGCTGCATGCTGTTGGTTGCGATTGCCGGGAAAGGGGAAAGAGCATCTCAACCAGATCGGAGTACCTGAAGTTCGCCAATCTGCCGGTACAACCGATCCACCAACGCCTGCTGATCCTGCTGCTGGTGCTCCCGCCTCTTGCTGAACACCTCCGGCAAGGCGTCCAGCGCCTGCCGTTTCCACTCCGTGATCTGGTTGGGGTGGACGTCAAACTCTCCGGCCAGCTGCGCCAGCGTCTTGTCCTCACGCAACGCCGCCCGCACCACGCGGGCCTTGAATTCCGCCGAAAACTGTCGTCTTTTTGGGGTCATTGTTTCGAGTCCCTTTCTGAGCTTTTCGCTCCACTATACCCGAAAACAACTCCACCTTTAACAACTGTCCAGTTTTTGGGGACACGCTCACACTACCAATGGCACTTCTGACAGAAGATGTATATTATCGCATTTTATTCTGGCTGAATTCATCTTGGCAATTATAAGGGTTCTTTTTCAGAATCGACTGACAAGGTGATGATATTTGGATTACTTTTGGGTTTTTGCTGACTTTTGTCAGATTCGATGAAAATTATCGAACTCGCACATAAAAGTTTTAGCTGGCCAGCACCGGTAATATTCGACCTGTCATTTGCAGCGTCACGTGTTTATTTGCCTAAGGTTAACGTCTGTCATTATATAGTGGCTTTCTGCCGTATGCAAGATGAATATCTTGGGAAGAACTGTTTTTTCAGTATTCTGTCTGTGAAAAATACTCCGAGGTAAAATGCTCTCTTAAATAGTAAATATATTGGTAATTTCTAGTTTTCAATTGTTTTTTCAGGCAAGGGGCACTTTTCTATTTTTCTACTTGCCGCCTCTGTTTTCACTTTCTCCAAAAGTTCAGCTTTAGAGGTGATGATTTGGTTAGTTGCTGTACCGGTTAACCACTGATACTTTATTTCTTTAGCGTTACCTGTGATAAGAATGTAATCTCCAGAACGTAGGCCTACTTTCTCAATTTCAAATTCCTCTGGTTTCACCAGTTGGTTTACTGCGTTATTCACTAAAATAACTTCTCTTTTTGAAATCATTTTAGATTTGGATCGTTTATTTTCGTAAACCATCAAAATCTTTTTGGGTACAAAAATATTATCCACTCTTTCATAATCTAATGACCAATATCTTTTATTATTAGAGGTTTCATTACTAAACTCTGTAAGATTACATCCCTTAGATATATCAAAAATATAACGTAACGTAATATCACCTAATCTACTATTCTCTTCAGCTTTGGATATTATCTGAAAGGTAATAATATTCCCATTACATTCAATTGAACCTTCTGTGTTTTTGATTGTACCAGCCTTTTCAAAATAAAGCCTAAGCTTTTCGGGGAGTTTAGAATAGCCAAGTTCATTTTCTAATATATAGAGAGGGTCAAATATATCGCTAAGAATATTTCTTTCTGTAAACTGCTTATTTTCAATATGTATTGATCTTGGACTTCTTTCGTTACCTTTTTGGTAGGGAATCATAATATAATCATATTCACCATTTGTAATACCCCCAGAACTTATAGGATCTATTTTAGTTACCTCATTTTGCTCTTCTACAAATCCTTCCAAAGTGTTCCTGTTCCACCTAATGCAGTTAACGCTTCTATCAATCACAAATTCAACTTCATCTTCCCATTCTTTTTTAAGAGTTGTTTTTGTTTCTGAGCTATTTGGCATTTCCTTTATTACAGAACATTTAATTTTAGCATTTCCTGTCCATGTTTTTAGATGTTGCAAATCTGTAGCACAGTTCTCAGATGTATATTTGAGAAGTTTGATATCCCCTGCTATTTTAGCAAATGCTGAAACAGAAACAAAAAACAAGAAAAAAAAGAAAAATTTCAAGATCAAAAAAGTCTTTATGTTTCGTCCATTTTTAAGGTTCTTTAAGTTGACCATAATATCTCCTAAATTTAACATTTTATGGTACGGAATAAGCTTTCATTCTATTTTACCTCTTCCTTCAATTTGCACAAGTTAATTTTTTCTAACTATTCCTGAGATAGGTAGTTTTATACTAAAAGGTTTACTTGAATCTGATACTGTGATGGCAACTTCAATTTCTTTATTTATTATTTGGTTTGGGTCTGTTATCGGACCGTTAAAGTGTAATTTTATACAACTTGGATTCTCAGACAAGTATTGACACTCTAACCCAGTGTCGTTCAAATTTATTTCATTTACCATCAAAGTTTCGGCTTTTAACGATTTAATGGTAATAGTTTTATTGATACTACTCCCTTGTATCAGTTCACCTAAGAATAATTTGCTTGGTACAACCTCCACCGTAGGAATTATACTAACATCAACCGGCACTGTAATTTCAGGTAGATTCTTTAGGTTTGTATGGATAGTTAAATTAATGAGTGGTATGCCCAATTGCATCTCTGTGGTATCCAACTGGCCTTCTAAAATAAACCTGTTAGAGCATTCACTCAACTGTATTTTATTAGCCCTTGGTTGCAGACTTTTCATTATTTCTGGTGTTAGTGCATTAGCTTCAACTTTTAATTGCGGGACATTTGTTTCTACGGACTCAATTTTAAATAGTGAATCGCCCGTATATGTAACAAAACATTTTGCAAGTGCAACATTGCCCCTGATTACTTTGCCAAAATCAAGTTTTGTAGGGGCAACTTTAACCTCTTGTATCCCATTGCCCATCAAGTCAAGTTTTATATATGGGAAATATGGATCATTGCTTATCACGACAGCTGATTGGCTAAATCTGCCTCTAGAGTCCCCAAATTTATAACGAATGGAGACTTCGCCTGTTTCCCCCGGCAAAACAATTTTTTTATAAGAGTCTTCAACAATAGTACATTTGCAATCAGTTTTAATCTTTTTGATTATTAAATTTTCACTACCTATATTTCGAAATGGAAATACAAAGCTGTGGTATTCATTGTTTTGGGGTATATCGCCAGCATCTATAAGCAACGTCTCAAAATTTAACCATGGTTTTTCTGACCCAGTTGAAGCGGCAAAATCGGGCCGTTTTTGTTTTTCTGAGGGTTTCGTTATTTGTAATATATAGCCATCCCACTCCTTACAAAAAGTTTCGGGCGATATTACACCCCTTAAACCAAAACCATCAAAAACTGTTACTGTTAAGGAATCTGCGTAATCAACAACTAAAAAATGGGGATCATTGCTATTCTCCTCAGGTACGGGACTTACCATATGAGCAATTACAGGGAAAGTTTTTTTTTCGATTAATTCGTCAAAAGAAATATTTGCTCCAGAACAATTTAAACCGGCCTGCCTAAGAAACTGTGCTATTTCGAGCATATTTTCTCCTTCATCTTTGGGAGGCATTATTTCACATACTTGTTTTAGTGCTACAGGAACACCTAATAATTTACACACGTAATAGGCACAATATTGACCACATTGCGGCTTTATCAGTTCTTGTTTTTCTGTATCATTCGCATAAACATTTTGGCAATAAACGCACACAGAAATTATCAAAGTTACAAACAATAATTTTTTATTAAACACTTTTTTCTCCTTAGCTTAAATTTTTACTCTTCACAATATTCCTCTTTTTGTTCATATACACCAACGCAATTACACCTAAAAAAAGCAGGGATAAGGTTGATACTCCTATAATAGGCATATAAGAAATAGAAGCAGGTTCCACCTTTGTTGTTTTGTAATCCTTAGGTGGGGTAGAATGTGGATGCTCTTCTTCTGGGGATATGGCTATAGGGGCATTATGGTTTTCTTCTTTGTCTTTTGCTTTTTCTAAAGGAGTATTGTTCTTGGTAGTTGACTCGATTTTGTCTATATTTGCAAAATACTCATCTGCAATACTATACGTTTGCCACTGATACTGAATACCACCTGCTATATGATCCAAGATGTAATCACCAGGCCTTAGGCCAATCTTGTCATATTCAAACTCGGTTGAATCTATCGGCTCATTTACCATTTCCGTAGCTAAAACAGCTTCCTTTGTTGTCGTAAAATCAAAACCATGTCTCTTGTTTTTATAAGTTTCAGAAATTTTCTTGACAACGAAAACATCTGACTTGTTTTCGTAATCCAATTTCCAATGTCTTTCATTAATTGCACTGATGTTGCTAAACTCTAATATATTACATCCCTTCGATAGATCAAACACATATCGAGTGACAACTTCACCATAATCATCATATTCATCGCCACGATACCGTGTCTCAAAAGTTACAATGTCTCCTTTTCGCGTAACAGAGCCATCTGTTTTGGTTTTATTTGCGTTCTCAGCATAAAATCTGAGTTTATTTGCCATCTTTGACGATCGGCCGATTTCTTTTTCTATTGCGTAAATAGGATTGAAGGTGTCGCTTAAAAAATTCTGTGGCATAATTTCTTTTTTTCGAATAACCAGTGTTCTTGGCAGGTTTTCAACTTTGTCAATCTCCGAAAAATTAATTCGATAGTCAGATTCACCCTTTGTAATACCGTTAAAATATGTCGGGTCTTTTTGGGTTACCTCACCTTTTTCCTCGATAATATCTTCGGTGGTTTGGCATTTCCATCTAGCAGCATCTAACTCTCTATCAATCAGAAATTCGGATTCATATTTTAATTCTTGCTTATAGTTAGAAGGACGCCTTTCGTCTGACCATTCGCCAAATACTTTAGAACTATTAATACTTGCATTTCCCTTCCATGTTCTTAATTGCTCCAAATTCACCTCATAGCCATCTGCAATTAATTTCAGTAGTTCTGTATCGCCAGTTATAGCAGCTTTAGATGAAGTTATTAGTAATGAAGATAAAAATAGGCATAAAAAAAGTATTATTCTTTTGTAATGAACTTTTGAAAATAAATTTAATGTTATATTGTTAGTGTTTCTTGGTTCCATTTCATTTCCTCAATTTAATTAATTTTTAATTGGAATCCTAAAGGGCAAATGAGATTACTTTTTTCATTGCCCTTTAGGATAGCTTATGATTAGCCACAATAATAAGTAGGTATTGTTATATTAGTGGAATCTATGTAACCACACTCGCCACAGTTTTTATCCGTTTCTGGCTGACAACCACTAATAGCGCCTGCACAATCTTCATCCGCATAGACTGTTTTATCACAGATTACACTTATTTTGCATATAACTGTACCATTAGGTGTGCAATTTAGCTCATTTCCTGGAACAGTAGTGCACGTCTGGCCTTGAGTGCCACTAATTGTATAGTTAGAACAAGTCATACAACTTGAACCGCACGGACCTCCTGATCCAGTACAGCTACCATAGCTTGTTGTGCCACAGCATGCTTTTCCAACGATTTTGGACATTTCCATATCGTTTAACTGGGCTTCGGTTGTTCCTGCAAAACACACACCTAAGATTAAGGCAATCATAAGTGTCGGAATTATACATTTATACTTCATTTTAAATTCTCCTTAAAATTGTGTGTCAATTTAATTTGGTGACACAGATTAATTTTTTACTTTTTACGAATTACTTACTTGTTTTTGAATTCTATTTTATTTCTTGCCAGTATCACCTCCTTTCGAGAAATTTCACTAATCGGGCTTATTTTATTTAACGTTGCAACGTTTCTTAAAACAGCATCTAAATCAGGCGCCTTTCCTTCCCAAGCCGCCTGTACTGTGCTGCTCTCGAGCAAAACAATAGCAGGAGTGGTAACAAACCATTCCTTCGTATCCAACAACTTACCAACCGCATAATCCGGACTGTTCCTGACGATACTTCTGCCGTATGGGGGGATTTCTATAAATGCGATCTTCAAAGCATCACCATTGCCAGCCAAATCTATTGCGTAGCGTTGATATTCTTTTATTGTGGTAATACAATCAGGACAGTCGTAATGATAGAACAAAACCAGCCATGTATCTTTCTTGAACTGTTTACCGATATCAATATCTTTCAATATCGGCAACTCCTGACCAACCCAAGTTTCCGGCTCAAGCACTTCATATTTAGATGTTGATTTAGTAGGTTCATTAAAAGCCAAAACACAAGCACTCAAGGCAAGAATAATAAACCCCAGACAAAACACCGCTGCCAATATAGGGAAAGATGGTAAAGGCGTAATATATTTTTCGTAGAGATATTTACATCTGCTCACCCAAGACGCCAAATAACCAGATTTGTGACACTTGCATTCTTGACAGGCATGGTTTTCACAATGACATGGAACTCTGATCAATGCGACTTGTGTATCAGACTCATGCTTTTGCCTAAATATTACTAGCGATAAAATTGATGGAATATCGATTGCAAATAGTGTTATCCAGGGATTAACATGTACCGAACCGAAACATCCACATGATTCTGCACCACTTATACCTTTATACAAAGTGATAACAGCAAACATCGAAAAACAGGCCAACGTTACCAACCATGCAAGTTTTTTGAAAAACCCAGATAAAAGCCAAATTCCCAAGGCAAGTTCAAATTCTACTGTAAAAATCAGAAATGCTCTATTGGTCCATATATCCTTATTAGCCATAGGTTCGGTCAACAGTTGCCAGCCTTTGAGTACCGCTGCCGTTAACAGCAATACGCCTAATAATTTCAGAACTATGTTACTTGCAGATTTCATATCTGGTAATCTTTTCCTCGGTATGGATTATTTCTTCTATATTTTTGGTAATTGCTATGGTCCATTGATACCACTTATCCTGTGGCCATAATGCCGTATCACAAAGCTGTTTTTCTTTGCTTGGCTGATATAGAGCATTTTCCTGGCACATGGTTGCAGCATTAACTTGTTGTTGCAGCAGGGTTAAAGCTTCGGAGCGTTCTTTGTCTGTCAGTGAATAGTTGCCAGTCTTTACCGCAAACCACAGCAAATTTCGTGTATTGGCTGTATATATACTCGCCCTGAATAAATGCTCTAAAATGTCGTAATCCACTGTGTTTGATGTTTGTTGCGAGGTTTTGAAAATATTGTTCCATTGCTTAAAAGCATTGAGCAAATCAATGGTTTCATCAGGCAAAGCAGAATTTACAAGAGCATATTTAGCAGCAGTAACATTTCCAGGCAGCCATCGCCTATCAAAGCCATAATAGGAGGCCGCTTTTTGTAATGAATCAAAACTGAGAATTGAAAAACGACTGGGCTGATCTTGTAGGTACGAAAACTGCCAGAGGTCACCGGATTGAATCAAAAGCTCGTGATATCCAACCTCAACACCTTCTTTTGCCAATGCTTTTTGAAGCTGGAATATCCACGGGAACTCCGACATAAACCAGTTTTGTTTTTCCTTTAGCCAATGTTCATAGTCAACATCTTCAAGGGCAATTGGTTTGCTTTCTATGGGCCACGGCCATTCGTAATCGGATTCCTTTGAAGATGATAGCTTAGCTACAGCTAAATCAGGTATATCTTTATCACTCGTAGCCCAAACGGTAAGCATTTTCACATCACACAAAGCAGGTAATGTTGGTTTACTATTAGCAGCCAACATTGATTTTTGGCCTGCGGCTACATTGACGAAACCTTTTTCCGATTCAAAACGAACTGTTCCTTCCGTAACCACCAATGTAGTACTGTCCTTAGTTGCCTTGATATCAAAAGTGGTACCTGTAATCAAAGCTTGACCATTAGCAGTATCAACAATGAATGGGTTACCATCATGCTGGACATGAGTATAAATTTGGCCGGAATCAAGTTTGACCAAGCAACCGATATTGGTCTGCTTCATTGTTGGCTCAATTGTAAGAACCGTACCGGCATTCAGCACCATTTGATGTTTACCATTAATCAGCAGTGTTTTAAGTCCATTGTCAGCAATAATTGTTTGGCTTGCATCGATTTCTATATTGCCGGATGATTTTATCAACTCAACTTTCACGGAAGGCTTAGGTGCAGTTGTGACTTGGCGTGATCCAGAGGGAGCTTGGGCGAGGTTATGTGGTTTTGAATAATTTGAAAATACCATCCATGTCAATACACCAATAACTAAGCAGGCTGCAATTGCACCTATACGCATGAAAAGCTGGAGGCTTTTTGGTTTTTTCGTACCTTCCGCAAGATCAGGACAACGCCAGCAAAGGTCTTTCCAGCCTTTTTCGGTTGTTGTCGGTTTATGATTGGTCGAAATGTGTTTTTGTTTCAGAACTTCGTAGCTGGCTTTTTCTAGTAATTGCCGCGTTTCTGTGCTGACAGCCCCCCAATGTGCTTTCACCAAAGACATAAGTTTTTTGGTTTCTTCATATTCTTTTGAACATGTGGAGCAGATAATCAGATGGGTATTAAAAGCCATTTTTTCTTTATTGGCGATTCCCGGCATTTTTGCCCACATAGGAATCATAAGAAGTTGAGCCTCATCACATGTCATCTTGTATGGTTTTTCAAATTTAGTCATAAAATCATACTTTCTTTCGAATTCTCTACACACTTAATGACACGAAGGCCGATTTTGGGGGATGTGAATTTTTGAATTTTTCTAACTTTTTTATAAGTCATAATGAATACAGTGGTTATAAAACAAAAATTTTTTCCGTATCTTTCGCAGATTATCAATAATCTCGAAACTGTTTGAGTAATACAGCCAGGCGTTTCTTGGCATCCTTGATCCTGTAGCAAAACCCTGTATAGGAACAGTTAGCTAATTTTGCGGCTTCCCTAATGGGTATATTAGAATAGAAAGCGAATTCTATGGCTTGCCGCTGTTTTTCGGATAATTTACTTTTGGCCGTCTCAACGATTTCCTTCAATTCCATATTCTGAACAACAGCTTCCGTAGAGGGCTGTTCATGGATTTTAAGAGAATAGCTGTTCAAGGCTGAGTGCTGATATTTAGTTCGGCGTTGATACTCGAGTATGACATTTCCGGCAAAGGTAAACAGATATGTTTTAACTTTTGAAGTAGGTTTGTATTCGGCTCTTTGCTGCCAAACCCGTTTGAAAACCTCATTCGCAATATCTTCTGACGAATTGCCATGCTTATTAACACTTGTTACATAATCTGTCACAATCGGATAGTATTTGCTATATATTAGGCTGAAAGCATCTTCATCACCTTTTGCAACTTCTAGCATTAGCTGTGTGTCTTCATCGAGATATATCTGCTTTTCCTTAACCATTTGAATCTCATTTTCATAATATAAACCGTCATAAAACTGAGCAGAAACCATGCGTCCATCTGAATTTTCCCCTTAAGCGGAGTCGTCCTGACAATTGTTGAAAGCGTGATGTTAAACTTCAGAAAGATTACCTCGGGATAGACTCCGTCCTTGTGGGTTGTGGACCGCAGGGTTTTCCAAAACAGCTTCACTAACATCAAATTTTGACAATCACAATTCTGACGAAACTGCTTCAGAAAAACGAGTAACGAAATAGTAACAAAAATAGGCACTTTCGAATGTCGATCCAAAAGAAGAATCTAGGTGACATACCCCCTCTAAAAATCCGATAATATTCATATTGGCCTATGGGCACTACGCCAGCCTTTAGAAATAACGGGAATTTATTGTGATGCTTATATCGTTGGAAATATTCAGAAGTGAACGGGCTTTAATGCAAGGATTGATGCTTGGCTGACGATACACAATTTCTTAACTCTGAAGAGGTCTCAGAAATGGACAACAGGAAGTTTATCCGAAAAATCAGTATCTTTTCCCTAAGCGATGCACCGACCGGATTACCAATGCAATGCTTGTCCCCAAAAGAACGGTGTCAATATATCAGCGGTTTCGAGATGCTTGGGGCAAAGATTACACACTGGTTATTTTGCCAAAGGTTTTTATAAGATTTTCAAGCGTTATAGTACGGTTATTGATAATGAGCAAGAGCTTTAGCTCTATGAGCGTAATCATCAGACAAAAGAGCACTTTAAAATGCCCACAACCAAGAATATAGCATGTCTCTTTGTGGCTCATGCCCTCAAGATATTTGAGTGACAAAACATTCCGTTGGAATACATTTAGCTTGCCCATTAGGGCAAAGACCTTCGATTTGTCGATTTCATTTATCCCATTTATGTCTAATTCCTGCTCAAACATCGCGTTATCTCCGAATTTATAAACCATTTAATGTTTAAGATGCAAAAATACCGGAAATGTTACAGCTTTTCTTGAAATTTTGACAAAATCTTCTACCAATACAGTGATATTCAATGCCAAATTGCTTCAAATCGGCCGGTTCAAACAGATTTTTGCCGTCAAAAATGACCTTTATCTTACCGGATACCCGTTCGATGTCGGCATTTCTGAATTCGGGGGCATCCGTAAAAATAACCAGTGCATCGGCCCCGTCAAGAGCGCTGTACCGGCTGTCAGATATAACGATCCCGCCATTACAGATTATGTTCCTACTGTCAGAAACCAATGGATCGTAAGCACTGATCTCAAAGCCTCTTTTTAAGAGTTCATCGATGCAGTAAAGAGCCGGCGAATTCCTGATGTCATCAGTTCCGGCCTTGAAGGCAAGTCCCCAGACGGCAAGACTGGCCCGATGATGACCATTAAAATAATCCGCAATTCTTTGGATAAAACGGTCGTGCTGGCCGGTATTTACCTTTTGGATGGCTCTTGCTACTGCCATTTCACAGTCGATTGCTTCACCGAAATTTATCAAGGCCGAGACATCTTTGGGCAGGCAGCTGCCGCCATATCCGATTCCGGCATTCAGGAAATCCGCCCCGATTCTCGGATCGCTGCCAATCACCCGGCGTATATGTTCGATATCCCCGCCGGTTTTCTCACAGAGCCGGCTCAATTCGTTCATAAAGGATAGCCTGGCAGCTAGCATCCCATTGGAGGCGTATTTGGCAAGCTCTGCACTGACCGGATCAGTTACGATGACCTTTGTTTTCCTGCGGATAAACGGCCTGTAAAGCTGCTTTAAGATTTCAGCGGCTCTGACGCTGTTTGCTCCGATGACGATCCTGTCGGGATGGCAAAAGTCCTTGACGGCATTTGCCTGTCTTAAAAATTCAGGATTGCTTACAAAGTCAATTTCGGCCTTTGCCATTGTTGCTAACTGGGCTTTTATCCGGCCACATGTGCCGGGAGGAACCGTACTTTTCACGATGATAAGTTTGCCTTTATCAATCATGCCTCTGATTGACCAAATAACCGCATCGATCTGGGATAAATCTATAATCCCATTTTCATCTGCTGGTGTTCCTACCGTTATGAAAACCATGTCCGAATTAAGTACCGCATTCTTGAGACTATTGGAAAATCTCAAACTGCCGGTCCTGAGATTCTTAAAAACCATATCATCAAGCCCTGGCTCTTTAAATGGTACAATGCCTTTGTTCAGCATCGCAATTTTGGCAGGGTCGCAGTCAACGGCAAAAATGGTATTGCCCGTATCGGCCAGACATGCCGCCGTTGTCAGCCCCACGTAACCAAGTCCCGCTACAGTCAATCTCATCGATAAATCTCCAAATACAAAAACAAACCACCTTAGCCAAAACCGGCCGTATTTTTAATCAATTTTCGGCAGTTTCCTAAAGCGAAGCCGCAGATAGCGGTGTTGAACGAAATTTTGGCAAAAATCTTAAAATTTTTTTCATAACATGCCCCAAAGAACTCTTTCAACATTTTACTAATCGACTCCGCTTAACCGGCACATACAGACCTTAAGAGAATTTGGGTCTATAGATTGAGAGGACAAATAGTTTGGCAATAAACGCAAAAAAGAGTGAATATGCCCCTGATATCAGGGTACTTTGTGTGAACCTGGAAGGCTCTATAGCCGGAGCCGAGCAGAGTCTGCTATTGATCGTCCGCTTTTTGCCCAAAAACATACTATTATCTGCGGCCTGCCCGTCAGGGATTCTTGCCGATAAGCTAAAGAGTCTTGGCATAAAAACCTACCCAATCCCATCGCCACCCCGCAAATTCAATCTCACGGCAGCCTGGCTCTTTTATATGATCATTGTAAATATCCGCCTTTTCATAGTTGTCCTCAGGGAAAGGCCGCAGATAATCCATGCCAATAGTTCCAAGGCGGTACTAGCGGCAGCCTCAGCAAAAATTTTGTCGCCAGGCAAGATTATATGGCACATGAGGGATTTACGAATTTCCAGATTGCGGGCGAAAATCTGCGGCTGTTTATCCTCGAAAATCATCGCCGTAAGCAGAGCCGTAAAAAGCAGGCTCACGGAACTGTCAATTAAGCCCGAACTAATCGAGGTGATATATAACGGCATTGATACTGGTAGTATCAAGATAAAAGAAAAAGAGCAAAATGATTCTATCATCTTTGCCAATATAGGCCAGTTTGTATCCTGGAAAAAGCAGATACTTTTCATAGAGGCGGCGGAGAGATTCCTTCGCCAAGGCGGTAAAGCCAACTTTTTACTCATCGGCGATGATATCTTTGCCCGGGATGGCAAATATAAACAGCAGCTTATAAAAAAAGCAGCGATAAGCCCTTATGCACAAAATATAAAAATTATTGGCTGGCGGGATAACCTTGAACCATTATGGCCAAAGATAGATTGCTTGGTCCATACCGCGGATGCCGAGCCGTTCGGCAGAGTCATTATCGAGGCGATGGCAAACGGCGTCCCCATAATCGCTACCGCAGCAGGCGGACCGGTTGAAATCATAGACAATGGCAGAACCGGCCTTCTTTTTGGTCCGGACGATATTGAGGGGGTGTTTGCAGCAATGAAGACAATCTCCGAGGACATGGAACTGAGGCAAAATTTGGCCGTAAACGGCAGGCAGCATGTCATTTTTAATTTCCAGGCGGGTAAAACGGCTGGAAAAATCGTGAAATTATATAAGGAACTGACGGCGGCCTGAATATGAGGATAGGATTTAATTTTCACAGCAGCGACAATTACATCTCCGGAGTGGAACACTACTCCCTGGGGCTGTTGCGATCTCTTTTGGAGACAGACAAGGCAAATGAGTATATCGTCTTTACCAATAGGCCGAATTTGGTCGCATCCCATATCGGCTCACTGGATAATCTTATTGTCAGAGATTGCAGCTTTCTTAAGAGCCGTCTCCATAGAATCCTCTGGGAACATGTAAGGCTTCCCATGCTTATCAAAAAAGAAAAACTCGATATTCTGCACTGTCCGCATTATATCTGTCCGGCTGTAAAAACTTCCGCTGCTTATGTATTAACCATTCATGATACTATTGCCATCGATCATCCCGGATGGTGTAAAAAAACAAATGCGGCCTATTATAGGTTGCTTTTAGGAAGGTCGGCAAGGGCTGCTTCAAAGATATCGGCAGTTTCAAACTTTACGGCAGAAAGAATTACAAAAAATTTCGGCGTGGACCGAACAAAGATAGAAGTAGTCTACCCCGGCATAGATACCGGTACATTCAATCTTCACATCGACAGTCAAAAAGAAAATCAGGTCAGGGCAAGGTATAACCTGCCTGAACACTATCTTCTCTACAGCGGCAATATCGAACCCAAGAAAAACCTTCTCAACCTGCTAAAAGCATTCAAACTGCTCAGGAAAAATGGGTGCAGGCACAGCCTTGTCATCGCAGGCCGGCGAAGCTGGAAATCGGAGCAATTTTTTGATTTTCTGCACAAAGAATTCAAGTCTGGCGAGGTATTGTTGATCGGCTATATCGAGAGAAGCGATATCGGTGCTGTTTATAAGATGGCGGATTGTTTAGTTTTTCCATCCTTTTGCGAGGGGTTTGGCTTTCCGACAGTTGAGGCATTTGCCTGCGGTATTCCCGTTGCCGCATCAAAGACGGGAATCCTGCAGGAGGTAAATTCCCAGGCATTTACGCTTCTTGAATCTGACAAACCGGCTCAAATGGCCCAATCCATAAACAGACTTCTTACAGATCATAAACTCCGCGAGTTGCAGATAAAAACCGGCCTTATAGAAGCTGGTAAATTCAACTGGCATGATTGTGCAGCTAGGACTTTGGCTCTTTACAGGGAGGTTTTGAAAGCAAATGGATAAAAGATTTTCTGATCATCGATATTCAACTTATCTTGACAGTGTCACCAAAAGGTGCCTTGACATCATTATTTGTCTGCTCCTCTTTGTCCCTGCACTCTTGATTCTGCTGGTTATTTTGCCTGTTGTTTTAATTGTTGACGGTCGGCCTGTTTTATTTTTCCAGAGGCGCTGCGGCAAAGGCAGCAGAGAATTTATTATGCCGAAGATACGTACACTGAAAAACCACGCCCACCCAAATAAGCCCACATGTAGCTATGATATTGATGCCTTTACCACAAAAACAGGCCGATTCTTGCGAAGTCACAGACTCGATGAATTGCCCCAAATTTTCTCTGTTCTGGCCGGACAAATGAGCCTTGTAGGCCCAAGGCCCGAACTTCCCCATGTTGTAGAAAATTACTCATCAAAAGAACAAAAAAGACTTTTGGCCAAACCGGGATTGACCGGTCTTTGGCAGATAAGAGCATCCCGCAGTCAGCCAATACATAAAAATATCAAATACGACCTCTATTACATTGAAAATGCCAGCATTTGGCTTGATATAAAGATCATGGCGCAAACCATCCCTTTTGTATTAAAGGCAGAGAGTAAAATTTTTTATGAAAATAACCTATATACTTACAACCTATCCGTGTCCCAGTGAGACTTTTATCCATCGTGAGATAACACAACTGGAAAGACAAGGCATTGAGATCACCATCTTTGCCGCAGGCGGCAAGGCCACAGAATCTCTGCCTGGACAGGATGCAACTGTTTATTACAGGCCGTCATTTTTGTCTCTATCAGCAATTGGGGTAATTATGCACATTGTCTTATGGCATCCTGTCAGGGTGGCAAAGACAGTAATTTTAGCAGTGAGACTGCTTTTTGTCTGTCCCAACGAGGCAGCCATCATTTTTTTTAATTTCCATACCATATGCTTTTTCGCAAACAAGATTGAAAAGCTATCAATCGAACATCTACACGCCTGTTTTTTAAGCTGGCCGGCCTGTATCGCACTTGGGGTATCAACTTTAACAAAACTGCCCATTAGTATTGCCGCTCATGCCAGAGATATCTTTGTCGAAGCAGGTGCTGTTAATCTGAAGGCCGAAAAAGCACGATTTATTACCTGCTGCACCAAACAGGGACTTGAATGCCTCCAAAACAGTACCGATGCAAAATACCATAACAAGCTCATTTTGAATTATCATGGGATTGAGTTTAATCAGTCGCCTGTAAATCTAAACAATTGCGGCAAAAAATCTGAATTTATAATAGCCGTCGGCAGATTAGTCGAGAAGAAAGGCTTCTGTTATCTAATCGAAGCCTTTTCAAAAGTTGTGCAGAATTGTCCAGGCATCTCTTTATTAATAGCCGGTGACGGCCCAATGAAAAAAGAGCTTGAAACAATGAGCCAAAGGTGTGATTTAGCCGGCAGGGTCTATCTGTCCGGCTGGCTTGACTACGACCGCATCATAAAACTTATAGCCCAGGCCAAAATCTTAGTTGTCCCATCAATCATCAACGCCGATGGCGACAGAGACGGCATTCCCAATGTAATGCTTGAGGCATTTTCTGTCGGAACGCCGGTTATTGCAAGCGACCTGGCCGGAATTGCTGAAGCCGTAATCAACGAAAAAACTGGTCTTTTAGTAAAACCTGGCAATATCAAACAGTTATCTGCAGCGATAGAAAGACTGCTCAAAGATGAAACCATAGCTGCTTTTCTTGCTGATAATGCAAAAGTGAAACTTGCTGATTCTTTCAATATTGAAAATAACTGCCGCACATTAGCTAATCTTTTCGAAAAAGACCTTTATCTTAAAAGCCGAAAAATAAAAATAGCTCACATTGTCGAAGGCTTTCTCGGCGGCATGAGCACTTATCTTTGCAATGTTCTTATAAAACTCAAAGATGCCGGTTTTAATGTCACTTTAATTTATTCACCGGACCGCTGCGACAGCGGCCTGCCTGCAAAAATAAAACAGCTTAAAGAACACGGTATTAATGTTAGTACTGTCCCAATGACCCGGGCTGTCAATCCGCTGATTGATATCTATTGTTTATTTGTCCTGATAAGGATATTTGCAAGAGAACATTTTGATATTGTCCATACGCACTGCTCCAAGGCAGGCGCTGTCGGAAGGATTGCCGCAAGACTTGCCGGAACTGAACAAGTCTATCACAGCTCGCACTGTTTTGCGTTTTTGCGATGCGGCGATTTTATCACCAAGAAAATTTATCTCATTACTGAACGATTTCTCGCTCGATTGACCACAACATTCATAGCGGTTTCTGATTCTGACGCCGAATCAGCTAAAAATTATAGGATTTTTGATGAAGATAAATGCGTTATTGTCAATAACGGTCTTTCGGCAGATAATAATCCATGCAAACAAGTACAATCTGAAACAATTTCACAGATCAGAGAATCCTTTAGTATTCCAGCAGAATCTTTTGTCGTGGCAACTGTCTGCAGGCTGGTCGAATATAAGGGCTTATTTACCTTCATTGAGGCGGCCAAGCTTTCCAAAAGCAACACCGTATTTGTCATCGCAGGAGACGGACCATTAAAGGCAAGGTTAGAAAAATACATCGTGAAAAACAATCTATCAGAGAAAATCAGGATTCTCGGCCATGTTTGTGACATGGAAAGGCTCTATCGCATCTGTGATCTGGTCGTCCTGTGTTCAACCATGGAGGCCCAGCCGTTTACTTTACTGGAGGCGATGCGGGCACAATGTGCAATTATTGCCAGCGATGTTCCGGGCAACACGGAACTATTAACCGAAGACAGAGGAGTACTTGTCGAGCCCGATCCCAAAAATTTTGCTGCGGCAATTGATTATTTACTGGCTGACAACCCAAAAAGATCATCGCTTGCTCAAAACGCAAACAACTATTTTTACGACAGACATCGGCTCGAAGACCAGGTACAAAAACTGATTGATATTTATCGCGGCCAATCAACCGCCAACGAAAGGACTGACAATCGTGCAGAATACCGCACCGCAAAAATCTGTTCATAAAACAATCGA
>Ga0224495_10001367_pt1 | contig 17263 bp, 14 predicted proteins | sample SF_Jul11_sed_USG_FD_168128 | JGI IMG/M metagenome (GOLD analysis project Ga0224495, IMG submission 168128) | Sediment microbial communities from San Francisco Bay, California, United States - SF_Jul11_sed_USGS_4_1 | ecosystem: Environmental > Aquatic > Marine > Sediment | place: USA: California... | reverse complement strand
ATTCTGAATCTCTTTTTGATAGCTTTTCATGGGGCTTCTCCTCAATACTTGTTTTGGCTAAATCAGCATTGATTGAAGCCCCGTTTTCAGAGCAACAAAAAAGTAACATATCTCCCCGGACTGAATATCATGTTAAACAAACTATCTTGACAGAGCAATTTGATCTTAAAGTTTGAATAAGAAAAATGCCCTCTCTTCAAATTATAAGTTCCAATCTCACCCTTAAAAAAACGGTTAAAAGTGAGCTAAAAGATAAATTTGTTATATTTTCCAATATTGATTACAAAGATGCTTTGAAAAATCTGACTAAAAACGACATTGATCTGGTAATTATAGACACTCTAGATGAATTCAACCATGCCGATGAAAACTTTAAAAAATTAATTCACACATTAAAAATTAATTCAAACAAATTTTCCCTTCTGATTATTGCAAACCCTGCTCACTCTCAAAAAAAAAATCTGATAACCATGCTTGAAAAAGAGATTATTCAGGATATCCTCTGGATTCAACAGGGAGATCCTCTGTTTTCATTAAAATCATTCGCTCCTATTTTCAGTTCATTTATTATAAAAAATTTCAACCTGCTTAAAGAAAGACGAATGAATTTGATTAATTCATTACTAAACAAATTTTCTCAGGAATCATTTCAACAACAGTTACAAAAAAACCCTGGTTTAAAAGAAAAAATAAAATTTTTTTATTTTTTTCTTACCGGAAAATCTGAAGCAATTTTAAAACTGCGTGCAGAGTTAAACAATGCACTGGAATACCAGACCATTCTTATAAATGACAATAAAGAACTTGATCCGGATGAAATTGTACATTATCTTCATTTTCAGCGTAAGTCTAAAAATCACCCGCTGACCTATCTTAACATAAGTAAAATACCACCCCATTTGCAGGAGAGAGTTATTTTTGGTGACGACCAACCCCTTCTTCCAGGATTTTATGGTACTGATTATGACACAAACAGCATTTTTGAAAAGACTGGAAAAGGAACGCTGTACATTCGTAACATTGAAGATGCCACATGGAGTGTACAAATAAAATTACTTGAATCTCTTCAAAACCAATTTTTTTATAGAAATAAAGTTAAGGTAAATATAAAATGTTACTCTGTTTTTTCCAGTAGCAATACTCTGGAAAATCTCGTTGAAAAGGGTCTATTCAGGCAGGATTTTTTTACACATCTGCAGTCATTTATTATCAAACTCCCTCTTTTGACTCACTTTATAAGTGATGTAATTGAAATTGTGGAAAGTTATATTCAAATTTACGCCCAGGACAGAGACAAAACATTTACCATTAGCGAAGATTTTAAATATTTGCTATTAAAACAATTTCAGCCTCAAAGTTATAATGAACTACTTGAGTTTATTAACGCCACCATATCGATATCAAACTCTAACCTGAATGACAAAATATTCTTTTTGACTATGAATACCCTTCAAAAGGCAACCAAAATGGAGACCGTCAAGGCAAAAAAAGGTCAATCTATCCAAAAAGAGTTATTTCATGAAAATGAAACTCTTCTGGATCAGGAAAAAAAGTTTCCATCTTCTTCATTATTCAGCTACATTATATTGAACGAAAGCGATATTGACCTTGATACACTCGAAAGAGAATATATAATCATCACCCTCCATAAACATGGAAATAAAATTGCAGAAACATCCCGCATTCTTGGTATTTCCAGAAAAACTTTATATGAAAAAATAAAAAAATACAATATCTCTCTTTTAAAAAGAGCCTGAAAAAAAATGAACAAAAATTCATATAATAAAATATTAAAGGGCCGATATAAAAATCAAAAACTTCCTTTACCTGTACTTGTACATGGTTTTGATAACAGTACACCCGATAGAGTCAAGGAATCTATTTTTCAGGTTATTCACAATTTTGCCCCTAATAATGGATCGATATTTCTTTGTGACCTTTTTTCAGGAAGCGGTCAAATAGGTTTTGAAGGTATCAGCAGAGGTTTTTTTTTAACCTCTTTGCTGAATTACACCCTGAGCGGTATAAAAAAATTTGTGAATGGATAAAAAATCACAATGAATTTGAGAACTCAAAAGTTATTCGAAAAAACAGTTTTGAACTGATTTCAGACTTTCGTCTGTTTTTAAAACTCATATCTGACCTTGGGTACTCCCCTGAAAAACAAAAACTTGTCTTATTCTTTGATCCTCCTTATAATCTGGCTCATGAGCACAATGAAAACTATCAAGCAATCATTAAATCGATGACACCAGCTTTAACAAATCCTCTAATAAATAAAAATCTACTTCTGATAATTCAAATTAGCAGTAAAAAATTGATAGAAATAAGTGAAGAAATAACAAATTATTGCAGATCAAAAAATATTCCAGGCTTCAAGTCATACAAGTATGGAAATAACAGCCTTCTTGTAATTAAAAGTGAATAAAAATCAATTACCTAGATTACAGTTATAAGAGATTGACACTTTAACAGCGGATACCTTTATTTACCATCATCCAGAAAAAAATGAAAAAAACAATAAAAATCCTTATTCTTTTTTTGAATTTACCCTTGATTGTTACGCATAATATCTATTCTTTAAATGTGTCAGACTTTGCTGGAATTAATTCTGGCGGGTACATAGAAATTAACAAATGGTCTTCAATAGTTTCAGACCTCAAATCATTAACTTATTCTCTCTACCCTGCTGAAGAGGCAAACAGAGAGTGGCGAAAACTCCACTCTCGAATAAGGTCAGCAACCGGAATCAATATACTTAATCTGGAAATTTTAAAAAATAATGGATTCAACACCGAAGAACCCTTTGGCATAGTTTTTCATTCAGTTTCCCCAGTGAAAGGAGAGGCTCCATATATTTTTACTTTATACATTCCAGTTACAGATCAGGAACAATCTTTCATATTTTTAAAAGAAATTTTATTATCCCTGGACTATCAGCATTCAAAAAATATTGAGCCCCAGATTATAGAAACCGAGAATAGTGATTACTTTATATACAAGGGAAGAAGGACATTATATTGTAAAAAATTTTCTGACTACCTGATCATCACCAATGGAGAAAACCAAATGGCAATGGAACATACCATTAGTGGACAGCTTTTTCGTGATCATGAAAATGCTTTGCAGATGGAACATTATTCACCTAAAAATATTCCAGATAAAAACAGCTCTTATCTCTTCAAATCGTATCTTAATCCCAGAGTTGTAAAATACTATTTAAAAAAATTTTCATTGCCGATACCCTTGAAAAAAGCCCTTTATAAAGAGGCAATTGATAATTCTCTTTTATGTTACTATTCTATTTCTTTAAGCAATCAAAGTATTCACAGCACCCTGTATTATTTGTTCGATAAAGATTATCTGGGAAACGATGAAAATTTGTTTCCTCCAATGTTAAAAACAAGTAATGAATTCAGCCTGCTTGATGAACGCTCGGGAAATCCTGTTTTTTATACAAAACTGCGAATGGATCTCAAATCTATCTTAAATATGGTAAAAGAACAATATCCAGAATCCTATAAGTCCCTGCAGGATATTTTTAAATCACTGTTTTCGAACAATGAAAAAGATATTCGTAATAATTTTTTGCATATTTTTGATAATGACCTTTCTATCTTTATAGAATCCGTGCCCAATTTACCGAATTTATATAAACTCTATCTCTGGAATATTGCGATTTCATTCAAGTATGATATGGAAAACAGGGAATATCTGACCTACCAGATGAACAGACTTTTGGAATTATCAAGAAAAAATCCGAACATCACAGTAACCTATAGCAGCTCCGCCAATTCGGAACTTTGGCAAATAAAAACATATCGCAATAGCACCCCCCCTGAAGCCAAAGAAGAAAAAAGTGTTGATCTTGCCGAAATAAATCTTTATGTTCTTCTGGTTAATAATGAAGCAATTATCTCTCTCGGTGAAAATCCTGAAAATTTCAAGCCTTCCATTTTTTCAGGAAATGTAGCAGAACGCACTTCAAACATAAAAATTGATGATAGAATGATTTCTTTTACCTATTTAAATATGAATAAACTGATACCACAACTTCTTTCTGATGAAAAATTGAAAGGTTTAAACAATTATTTTAATTACCTGGATAAAATCAATAATAGTATATTATATATATATAAGGACGATCCATTTATTGGAGAAGATATTCATATTGAACTGAGAAGTAATTAAATGATATGTATCTATTTTACCGATAATGAAGGAAGTCAGGTATGAAATTAAATTCACTCCAAAAAGCACTGATTGCTGCAGAATTTGATGGTAATCAGAATGAAAGTAATGTTCCTTCAGAACTTGAAGTTTATGCTGACTCATTAAGTGAAGCATTAAAAGTTGCCTCGGATACTCTATATTGTTCCATCAGCGACCTTGAGTATGAAATTGTCAGTAAGGGGAAAACTGGATTTATTGGTATTGGAAGGCTTCCCTACCAGATCATAGTCAGAAAATCTGCAAATATCGATTCCAAATGGACCGATCTGGAAGATCTCTCCATTGAACTTGATGTTAAAGTCCAATATAATGAATTTGGTGAAGAGGTAGAAGCACCTAAAAATGGCAAATGTTTAATCAGGGTTTATAACAATGGGGTGTTTGTAATTTTGTATCCCCCTACAGGGAATGGTTCGGAAGCATCTATTGAATCTGCAAATGAACAGCTAAGACGCCTCTCTATCCTTGAATATGACAAAGCCGCTCTACAAAAAGCTTTTACAAAAAAAATATATGATCCTGTAAAAATTTCAAGTTTTTCACCGAGACCGGGGGCAGAATCCACTCTTGCTATCGAAATATCAAACGATGAAATGGAAGCATCCATAACCATAACCTCCCCAAGACCTGGAGGGCGTCACCTAACAGTGAAAGAGATAGTACATGCTTTAAAAAAAATGGGGATTGTCTACGGAATTTCTGAAGAAAAAATCGCTGATGTACTGGATAACGATAAATATAACGAATTATCTGTTGTTGCTCAGGGTCAACAAGTTGTAAACGGAAGAGATGGTTTTGTTGATTACAAAGTAAAAATAGAAAAAACTCCGGAATTCAAAGAAGACGAAGCTGGGAAAGTGGACTTTTTTGCCAAAGATTTAATTGAGAACGTTGTTCAAGGACAGGTTTTAGCTGAATTATTGCCACCTGAAAAAGGAGTTCCTGGACGAACCTTGTTTAATAAAATATTACCCGCTACCGATGGAAAACCGGGTGAAATGAAACCGGGAAAAGGAACCATACTATCTGAAAACGGGTCTACATTGATTGCAGAAAAAAATGGACAGGTAGTTTATCTTGGTGGCAGAATAAATGTAGAAGATATTTATGTTATTAATGGAGATGTAGGCCTAGACACAGGAAACATTATGTTTCTCGGTTCTGTCACAGTCAGAGGCTCTGTTGTTGATAATATGGAAGTCAAAGCTGCCGGTAATATTGAAATTGCCGGCAGTGTACAAAAATCACACATTGAGGCAGAAGGAGAAATTATTGTTCGCCAGGGTATCATGGGAAGGGATGGCGCAGTTATTGAATCAACAACAGGAAGCATTTTTGCCAAGTTTGTGCAGAACTGTAAAGTAAATGTAGAAAAAGATGTAGTCGTAGCAGAGGGAATCATGCACTCGAAAGTATATGCCGGTGGTAAAATTCTCTGCAATGGTAAACGTGCCCAGATTGTAGGTGGGGAGATCATGGCTGGAGATGAAATCAGGGTGAAACAATTGGGAGCGCAGGCCTCTACTCCTACTTTAGCGGTCGCTGGAACTAACCCCAAAATACTGCAGCAGATCCAGCAATTGGAAGCAATTGAAGGACAGGCAAAAGAAAAACTGGAAAAAATTGAACAAAACATTCGAACTCTTACTGCACAAAAAAGTGCTCAAAAAGAAGAATTCACCGCTTCTAAAAATGAAATGCTTACCAAAATGATTTCAGCAAAAGAAAAGTTAAAAGACCGTCTGGATGAAGCTGAATCTGAAAAAAAACAGCTGAAAGAATATCTAACCATACTTGCAAGCAGTGGAAAAATTCATGTAGAAAAAACGCTATACCCCGGAGTAAAAGTAATAATAAATGGTGCTGAATTCAGTGTAAGTGATGAATATCACAATGTCACCCTCATTGAAGAAAATGGTTACATTAAAATTGTACCCTATCAAGATGAGGGGAACAAAATGAAAAAAAGAAAACCTCAAAATATGGTAAGGAAAAAATAATGTCCGTCAAGCCAATAGATTTGCAGGTGAATATACAATCATTAATTGAAACTTCACGGGATCATGGTGCCCGTCAGGCAGCTATATTACAGGAACAGAGATTAAAAAATTTACATAATCTCGATGATGGGGAGAAAAAAAACAGAGAGGTTAATAGTTCCGCTAAAAGTGAAAGAAATGAGCCCTTGAAAGATAATCAGGAACATTTTGGGAATTTAACCGAATCAGAGCTTGAAAATGAACACTCCCGAAAACAGGAAAAAAAGCATCACGAAAAAGGCAAAGAGTCATCCCCTCCCAAGCCAAAGGATGAAAATGAACATATTGATTACCTAGCCTGACAAATCATCACTTACACAATAAATATTTATGTCATTTTTTCTCATGTTAATCATACCTTCAATCGCCGACTTTGCTGCGGCTACTGTAGTCATATAAGGAATATTATGTTTTAAAGTTGCCATACGAATATCAAATGCATCATTTCGTGTACGTTCTCCCTGGGGTATATTGATCACCAGATCGATTTCCTTTGATATCAACCTGTCAACAATATTGGGGCGCCCCTCGTGTACTTTTAAAACAACTTCTGCATTAACACCAAATTTTGAAAAAAACTTTGCACTGTTTGTGGTTGCCACTATCTTAAAGCCACCCATTTGTGCTTTATAAATATCCTCAGCAATTAACTCTTTGCTCTCATCGTTGACAGATACAAAAATGGTTCCCGATAAAGGTAAACGACATCCACTGCCCAGTTGGGCCTTGAAAAATGCTTCATAAGGAGTTTTTCCAATTCCCATAACCTCCCCGGTTGATTTCATCTCGGGTCCAAGAATTGTATCGACTCCCGCAAATTTTTTAAAAGGCAGCACAACCTCTTTTACATAATACAGATTAAATTTCGGAGGAGAAATTAACCCCAACTCCTTTAATGTTTTTCCCATAATGACTGAAGTTGCCATCTTCGCCAAAGCAACACCTGTTGCCTTGGATACGAAAGGTACAGTTCTGCTTGCACGGGGATTTACCTCAATAACATATAACTCATTTTGCTGAATTGCAAACTGAATATTCAATAAACCAATTACGTTTAGCTCAAGAGCAAGTTTTCTGGTTGTCTCCTCTATTTTAACTATCATCTCTTTTGAAATAGTTCTTGTAGGAATTATGCAGGCACTATCTCCGGAATGAACACCGGTTTCTTCAATATGTTCAAGAATACCGGCAATATAAACTGCCTGACCATCGCACAATGCATCAACATCAAGTTCGGTAGCACTCGCCAGAAAATCATCAATTAAAACCGGCCGTTCTACACTGATCTCCGTGGATTGTCTCATGTACTCCCGCAATTTTTCTGCGGTGTGAACAATCTGCATAGCTCTTCCACCGAGTACATATGATGGCCTGACAAGTACCGGATAACCTATTTTTTCGGCACTCTCCAGTGCCTGATCCAAAGTAATTGCCATTGCGCCTTCGGGTTGCTTCAAGGAAAGTTTTTGAATCAAAGCATTAAATTGTTCTCTGTCTTCTGCCCGATCAATATTCTGGCAGCTGGTACCTAAAATTTTCATACCACGATTATTTAATTCATGAGCAAGTTTTAAAGGAGTCTGTCCGCCAAACTGCAAAATTACACCCAGAACCTTTCCATTTGCTGACTCTTTTTTATAGATTTGCTCGATTGAATCTATCGTCAAAGGCTCGAAGTAAAGTCTATCTGATATATCAAAGTCTGTGGAAACCGTCTCGGGATTCGAGTTTACCATAATGCTTTCATAACCTAAAGATTGTAGCGCAAATGAAGCGTGACAACAACAGTAATCAAACTCAATTCCCTGCCCAATTCTATTTGGCCCACCGCCCAATATAATAACTTTCTCTTTGGCGGATGGTAAAGATTCGCATTCCGATTCCATCGTAGAATACAGATAAGGAGTGTATGATTCAAACTCTGCAGCGCATGTATCAACCCGTTTATACACAACTTCGATATTGTTTTTTTCACAAAAACTGTTCATCCAGAATTCATTTTCTTTGATTAAATCTTTTATTATTTTTTCTGAATCAAAATAGATCATGGAACCCTTTTCGTATTCAATTAATTTTAATAATTTTTCCTTAATCAAACTTTCATCGGCAAGGTACGCTAACTGACGATTGGAATATCCTGATCTTTTGGCTTTCCTTATCAGACTTTTTAGATTTTCTCTGTCAAAGGTACTTCTTTTCTTCAAGGGAAGCTTGCTTTCGGTTTGTATAAACTCTTTAAATTCCTGCTCCAATACAAGCATACCTTGAAACTGGTGTAAAAACCATGGATCAATCATGGAATATCTGTAAATCTCTTCAATGGAAAATCCATTTGTCAATGCGGATCGAATGTAGTAAATTCTCAGATCATTGGGAATCGATATCGCTTCTTTAAGAAATTCACGGACACTTCCTTGTTGAATTTTACTTTGAACTTCCAGGTCAATATCAATCTGACCATCAACCCCCCAGCCGTTTCTGCCTGTTTCCAGAGATCTGATCGCTTTCTGAAAAGACTCCGGAAATGTTCTTCCGATTGCCATCGCCTCTCCGACCGAACGCATCTGTGTATCAAGCACTCTCGAAGTTTCAGGAAATTTCTCAAAGGTAAATCGGGGAATCTTGGTAACCACATAATCAATTACAGGTTCAAAAGATACCGGTGTTTTTTTTGTAATATCGTTCATGATCTCATCTAAAGTATAGCCGATGGAAAGCTTTGCTGCAACCCGGGCAATAGGAAAGCCAGTAGCTTTACTCGCAAGAGCTGAAGAGCGGCTTACCCTTGGGTTCATTTCAATAACGATGATTTCACCATCTACCGGATTCACCGCAAACTGAATATTTGATCCTCCTGTCTCTACCCCGATTTCCCTGATAATAGCAATCGATTGATCGCGCAATTTCTGATACTCTTTATCACTAAGTGTCTGCTGGGGAGCAACGGTTATCGAATCTCCCGTATGCACTCCCATAGGATCAAGATTTTCAATACTACATACAATTACGACATTATCAGCGTGATCCCGCATCACCTCAAGCTCAAACTCTTTCCAGCCTAACATGGATTTTTCCATCAGGATCTGTTTAACAGGACTTTCTGCCAAACCTTTTAAAACCATATTCTCCAGCTCATCTTTATTATAACAAACACCGCCACCTGATCCCCCCAGAGTGAACGATGGTCTTAATATTACAGGATATCCAATCTCCTTTACCAGAAGGTGTGCATCGTTTAATGAACGAACTATACCAGAGGGCGGAACATTAACACCAATTTTCTGCATAGCCTTTTTAAAAAGTTCCCGGTCCTCTGCTTTTCTGATGGCATTAACATTTGCACCAATGATTTCAATATTATACTTATCAATAACACCTTCATCATAAAGATTCAGGGTTGCATTCAATGCAGTCTGGCCTCCTACTGTGGGCAAAAGTGCGTCTGGTCTCTCTTTTTCTATAATTGCTGTTAAATATTGTAGCTCAATAGGTTCAATATAGACCCTGTCTGACAAATCGGGATCCGTCATGATAGTCGCCGGATTGGAATTTACAAGAATTACCTCATAACCTTCTTCTTTCAACGCTTTTATTGCCTGCGTTCCCGAGTAATCAAACTCGCATGCCTGCCCAATAACAATGGGTCCGGAACCTATAATCATAATCTTTTTTAAATCACTTCGCTTGGGCATCAATACCAGAAACCAATATTGAAACTGCCAGTCAAATATTTGAATAGCAAATCATTATTTACATGATACTTTAGAAAAGAAAAGGGTATAATACATTATGAATAACTACCTTAACCTGTTTGAAGAGTCAATACACTACGTCGAACCCTATGCTGGTAAATTCTTATTAACCATTTCAATTGCAATTATCTTTGTAATCGCCCGGAATATGGTCGTAAAATACGCTCTTTCCAGGGCAAAAAAATCTTCAGCCCTGATCTGGAAAAAGAATATAAACTATTCTCTAATAATTCTGATCGCAATTATCTATATATTAATCTGGTTACCCTATCTGCGCGGTTTTTTCACACTTTTCAGTATTATTGGAACTGGTTTAATTGTTGTATTAAAAGAAATTTTTTTAAATATTGCCGGATGGATTTACATAATTCTAAGAAAGCCTTTCGACATAGGCAACCGGATAATGATAAACAATATCACGGGCGATGTTATTGATATCCGTATCATTGAATTTTCTATGCTCGAAGTTAAACCACGGGAAGACGGTGGACAGAGTACCGGAAGAATTATACGTGTTCCCAATTCACTTCTTTTTACCCAGCCAATGGCCAATGCTAGCAAAGATTTTTCCTTGTACTGGAATGAAATCCCTATAAAAATTTCGTTAAACAGCAACCTTAAAAAAGCAGAACAAATAATTTATAAAATAGAAAAAGAGCACTTCAGTACCATTTTAAGAAATGACAGCAGATTAAAACAGTCCGAACGAAACCACCACATTCATTACAAGCAAATCAGCTCTAAAATTTACATCAGTTACAGTGATGAAGCAATTATTCTTACATTAAGACATCTTTCGGAACCCAGAAGCACAAGGGACTTAACTGATATTTTCTGGAAAAACTTTTTACCCGCAATAAAAAAAGAAAAAGATATAAAACTGGTATAAAAATCTAATGACGCCCTATCTGATCCGTAAAAAATGTCAATATGCAATTTTTTCTGGATACAGCAGACATTAATGAAATAAAAAAAGCTAAAGAGTATGGAATACTTGATGGAGTAACAACCAATCCATCTTTGATTTCCAAAAGCGGGAGATCCTTCAAGGAAGCTATTAAAGAAATTGCAGCCCTTGTTGATGGACCGGTTTCAGCAGAGGTTCTTGCAACAGAATCTACTGAAATGATTAAAGAAGCCCATGAGCTAGCTAAAATTGCAGACAATATTGTCATAAAAATACCATTAATTGCTGAAGGCATTAAAGCAGTAAAAATCTTATCAGAAGAAAACATTGCAACAAATGTAACTCTCTGCTTTTCGGCAATGCAGGCATTGCTTGCGGCAAAAGCTGGTGCAACATATATTTCACCTTTTGTCGGAAGACTCGATGACCAGGGCCATAACGGAATGGATCTGATTCATGAAATCTATACTATCTATAAAAATTACAATTTTGAAACTAAAATAATCGTAGCCAGCATTCGAAACCCGATTCATATGAAAGAAGCTGCAATGATTGGAGCCGATATTGCCACCATACCTCCTGAAGTATTTTATACGCTAATATCACACCCTCTTACCAATATTGGTCTGGCAAAATTTCTCGAAGATTCAAAAAAATTTCAATGGTAAATAATCACCAGCCAGCCAATAAAAACTGCTTGAGTTAAATGTGCGCAGTCATTGCCATTGCAAACCAAAAAGGAGGGGTCTCTAAAACTACCACATCACTTTCTCTTTGTGACGGCCTTGCCCTACCCGAATGGAATAAAAAAGTATTGCTAATTGATATTGACCCGCAATGCAATGCATCGTCTACCCTTACCGATGCCCTCGACACAAATCCTGATGAAAGCATATTTCCTGTATTTCATGACTCTCTTGTTATCAGTAAAATGATTCATAACACCAGAAATCCAAATTTCTTCTTTATACCATCATCAATAAATCTGATTGCCATTGAAGGATCTCTCTCAGGTTCAAAAGATGGATTCTTAAAATTAAAAAATGGCATCGAAAAAATTAAAAATGAATTTGACTACATCATTTTCGACTGCCCACCCTCTTTGTCGATATTGACCATTAATGCTTTGGTCGCTTCTGATTATTTGATTATACCCATGCAGGCATCAAAATTTTCGCTTGATGGCCTGAATCGCCTTCAGCAGGTTATTACTACAGTGCAAAATCGTTACAATGCGACATTAAATATATTAGGAGTGCTCTTCACCATGTTCAATTCGCGAACCCATCTATCTAAAGCGATATTCGGCGAAGTCAAAGAGACCTACCCGGTATTTAAGACACAAATTCCCTCTTCCGTATCCATTGAAGAGGCTCAAACAATGAAAAAATCAATCTATGAGTATGCGCCAAAAAGTAAAATTGCCTTGTCTTATAAAAAGTTTAGTATAGAGGTAAAAAATGCCATCGAAAAACAAAAGTAACATATTTAAAAATGCTTTAAAAAAAAGCAAAAACAATGCTGAAAATATTCTGAATCAATTCACCGGCAATGACTCAGAAAAAATAAAAGAGATCGAAAGCGGTGATGAAAATGGTGCACTTGAAAAAAGACCACAGAGTATTACCCTCTTCAACCGAAGCAATAAAGAGTGGTGGATTTCACTGATATCTTTTACACTGATTGTTTTACTGCTTACCGGCATTATTTCCTTATTTACAGGAGGCTCTTCGGAAAATTTTATTTATCTTGCAAATACTCCTGTTAATAATTACTCCTCAATGGATATCCATAAAGAACCACCCTTGTTTAATAAGAACAATCCCGTTTACTTTTATCTGAATATGGAAGAATCCATCAATACAAGTTCTTTGACAATTTCGCTTAACATGGCAAATTCGAGCACTGAGACACCGATCTCTTTAATAAACTTTCAAATGAGCAACCTGAATCCAAAATGGAAAGTTCTTGAATCTCATTTTCAAAAAGAGTTATTTGCTCAGCCAGGCAGGTATGAATTAATAATCAGTAAACCTGATAATGAAATATTAGCCAAACAACTATTTATTATTGAAAGGTAGTCATCGAAAATATATATGACAGGTATCAAAGAGAATTGGAGTAATCGCGCATGAAAAAATATATTAAAGAACATAGTTTTCCTCTTATTTTAATTACCATAACATTTCTTACCCTGTTATGCTCTGGATCAGACAAATCAAACTGGATTTGGAAAATAGAAGGAACCAAATATACCGAAAACAAACTCGATAAAGCATATGAAAGCTTTTTATTTATAATGTCACAACAATTACAGATTCCTGCAGAACAACTTACTGAGTATGTTAACAATCCAGGAAAAATAACCCAACCAGAATTAAAACAACTTGTATTAGGTTTATCCAGAGAATCCTTTATTGACAGATACAAGCAGATGATATTAATTAATCTGACTGCTGATAAAGATGGATTTATAGAAAGAGAAGATGTAAAAAGCAAACTGGACTTTATTAATAAATTTTATATCGCCAACCTTTACCTCCTGGAAAAAGTAGATCTAAAAACTGTCGAAGTTTCTGATCAAGAAGCAATGGAGCGTTGGGAACAGTTCAGAGCAACCAATCAAGAGTATAAAAAAGTTCCTATTGATCAGGGTCTGAAGGCAATGAAACAACAGATCACAATGGAAAAAGCTGGAGAGTTGCAAGGTGAAATAATTCAAACTATTGTTGAATCATATAAAATTGAATCTAATCAAAGCAACTCAATTTCACAATATTTAAAATCTAAAAAAGCCTCTAAAGAAGGCAGTGAAAAAGAGACTGACAAGAAACCTGAAACAAAATAAAAAATAGCCTGAAAAAGATTCATTAAAATTATAACTATAATTTTATTTTTAATTATAATTGAGGTGAATCTTTAAATCTTCAATTTGCAATGAAATGGTATATAAAAATATTTCTGGTTACTGCGGTACTGCTATCAGCATTATTTGTTTTTTTTAACAGATCAACAGGATCAGGAAACCTGAAAGTAGACTTTCAAATAGAATCAGGACAAGGTTCCATAAATGTTGCGAAAGAACTTTATAATCAAAAGCTTATAAAGAGTACAAAAGCTTTTAGAATATATCTTTTATTAACCCTCAAAGATAACGCCATAAAAAAAGGAGTTTATCAGCTTGATGACTCAATGAGTCTGCTTGAGATTATTGCAACGATCACCAGTGGCAAAACAAAATTTATCCCCATTACTATTCCTGAAGGATACAATAACCGACAGATCGCTGATCTCTTGTCTGAAGCAAAATTTTTTAAAGATCGCTCTGAATTTATCGCTCAAACAAAAAACCCACTGCTTCTGAAAAAATACAGTATTGCAGCAGATTCCCTTGAGGGGTATCTTTTCCCTGATACCTATAACATACCGGCAGACTTTCCGCAAGAAAAAGTTTTAGAGTTAATGGTTGAAAACTTTCTTAAAAAAACAGATGCAATAAAAGACTTTCCTCAAGATAGCCAAAAGCGTCATCAGCTTGTTATTCTGGCAAGTATTGTCGAGCGTGAGGCGCAATTAAAAGAAGAACGACCCGTTATTGCCGGAGTATTTAACAATCGATTACAAAAAAAATATCCCCTCGAATCATGTGCAACCATTCAATATTTATTTGAAAAACCTAAACCCAGATTATTTTTTAAAGATCTTGAAATAAAATCACCCTATAATACCTATATCCATAATGGGTTGCCACCAGGCCCGATTTCCAACCCTGGTTTAGCTGCCATTGAGGCAACCTTAAGACCTGTAAAAACAGATTATCTTTTTTTTGTTGTAAAAGAGAGCGGCTCACATCAATTTTCTAAAACCTTTAATGAGCATGTCAAAGCCAAACAGCAATACCTTGGTAAATAAGATTTATTGAGTTATAATAACCGGAAACGGCGGTGTCGCAAGATTACTCATTTTCATGGTTAATTGTTCAATCTTCACCTGATCATCTTTATTTTTTTTGTTTTTATTTTGCTCTCCAACCGTTGATGTAGTTAAATCAAAATCAAGATAAATATAGGCATTAACCTTTGCAGAGGGTGAGTATAATTTTAATGGTATAGCTTGCGGTACAATATCATGATCTCCATAATTAAACTCTTTCACCTCAGTCTCATAAGGCTCGGTAACCTTCTTGCTGATTAAAATAGAGTTATCTTTTATAGAAACCATTTTTTCATCGATGGTTGCAAACGGAACAGAAACATATTCAACCTCTTGCACCAATTTATAAGAATAACTTTTAAAATTCAAGGGTAAACGTCCAAGCTCACCGCCTTCAAAACTTTTTATTACAATCTGGGGTGCGCGCATCTCACCCTTTTTTATTCTATTTATTAAATTGAGCTCGCCACTCTCCCTTAAATCAACGTATACCAGTACCGAATTATCACTTGTTCGCTTAATGCTGAAGTTTGGTTCATTTACACTGCAATCTTTATCCTGGCAAAATTTTATTAAATCAAATCTGATCTCATTACCTTTTTTTTGTTCAATTACAACCTGTTGCGCTGAACCACATGCAAGTTGAATAAACATGAAAAACCATATTGCTTGTTTATTCATACTGATATATTCTCTTTTATAAACCTTCGAATCTTTATATTTATTTTTAACACTATTTTCTCAACCCTTTCTCGATTGCTCTAAAATTTTCTGCCAATAGCTATCTACTTTTTTTACAATCTCTTTTTCCATTTCAATTACATCCGGCCAGTCCCGGTGAAAACCTTCTTCCTTCCATTTTTTAGTTCCATCGATACCCATTTTGGAATGAAATGCAAACTCTGTAGAAGCATGATCGAGTACATCCGTTGGTCCCTTGCTGAAAATAATGTCACGCTGCGGATCTATGTTGGCCAGAGTATACCACCATGCATCATAGCTATTCTCTACATTTACAATATCGTCAACTACAATGATCACCTTGACCAGTGACATCAAACCCAGACCCCAGAGAGCATTCATCACCTTATGTGCATGACCCGGATACTCTTTTTTAATAGAGACAAAGATCAGATTATGAAAGGTTCCTTCAGGTGGAAGATGAAAATTGACAATCTCTGGCAGCAGCGCCTGGGTTACGGCCAGAAATATTCTTTCTGTCGCCAGTCCCATGTAAGCATCTTCCATCGGTGGTCTGCCTACAATCGTCGCAGGGTAAACCGGGTTTTTTCTATGAGTTATAGCTGTCACATGAAAAACCGGGTAATAATCAGCAAGAGAATAAAATCCTGTATGATCACCAAACATACCTTCCATACGAAGCTCTTCTTCTGTATCTACATACCCTTCCAGAATAATCTCTGCTTCTGCAGGAACAAGCAGATCGCTATGTATAGCCTTGACCAGCTTGACATTCTCTTTTCTTAAAAAACCCGAAAATAAAAACTCATCAATTTCAGGAGGCAACGGAGCACTCGAAGAGTACAATGTTGCCGGGTCACAACCTATGGCCACAGCAACATCCATCTTTTTAATTCCTTTGGCTTTATATTTTCTATAGTGCTTTGCGCCACCTTTGTGAATATGCCAGTGCATTCCGGTGCTTTTACTATCATATTTCTGCATTCGATACATACCCACATTCTGCTTGTCGTTATCAGGATCTTTTGTAATCACCATGGGCAATGTTATAAACGGCCCTGCATCTTGCGGCCAACAGGTAATAATCGGAAGCATATCAAGATTTACATTATCACCTTCGTAGCGTACCTCCTGAGAAGGCGCCTTTTTTACCACCTGGGGAGGAAATTTCGAAAGCTCCATTAATTTCGGCAGAAGGTCAAGTTTTTGAGAAAAACTTTTCGGAGGAGTTATCTTGACAAGTTCACGAATACGGTCACCTATTTCATTTAAATTCTTTACAGATAAAGATAACTCCATTCTTTTTTTTGAGCCATACATATTCATAAGAAGTGGAATTTTAGAGCCCTTGACATTTTTAAAAAGTAAAGCCTCCATCCCTGATTTAATTGCTCTGTCAGAAATTTCTGTAACCTCAAGATAAGGATCTATCTCTTGCTCTATTTCTATTAATTCCTTATTGTTTTTTAATTCATCAATAAATTCACCCAGATTATTATAATAACTTTTTTCTTTTGCCATGGGGCAACACTTTTGTTTCTATATCAACCAGACAACTATTTTATTACAGGTCTAATTTGTCGAGTCCGGGGAGATAGGTGACGAAATCATGCTGATTTAGCGAGCCTTACACCGTAGAATTTTTCATAGGGCGTCAAACCATTTAAAGACCAGTGAGGTCTTTTTTTGTTATAACA
>Ga0224495_10001366_pt1 | contig 17265 bp, 16 predicted proteins | sample SF_Jul11_sed_USG_FD_168128 | JGI IMG/M metagenome (GOLD analysis project Ga0224495, IMG submission 168128) | Sediment microbial communities from San Francisco Bay, California, United States - SF_Jul11_sed_USGS_4_1 | ecosystem: Environmental > Aquatic > Marine > Sediment | place: USA: California... | reverse complement strand
CATCAGCAGGTTCGGCACAGAATGGCGTCGTACACTCAAATGAGCCTGAGAAAAAAGAGAGATCTCTCAGTCAGCGATTTTGTCGTCCCTCCTCAGATAAAGGAGAATGATCTTGATGAGTGGTTGCGAGATATTGAAACAACCATAGGTATGTACAACAAATGGCTAGCAAAAGGATATGATGTTGATGTGGCACGTCGTCGTCTTACGCAGGATGCTCGCACGGATATGATTATGACAATTAATGCTAGGTCTCTTCGTAATTTCTTCAATCTGCGAGCAAAACATGAAGCAGATTTCGAGATTCATGAAGTTGCAAAGAAGATGTATCACCTAATTGAGAAAGGGGGGCTGTCTTTCCTCTTTAATGACATTGGATTTGAATGAATATGCCAAAGAACCTTCCATCATAGTCTTTTGATTGCAGTAGCTTCAAAATCTCTTTTTTTTTGAAATCCTAGTTTTTTACCATGTTAGCAGAAAGGACATTATTCTGGAAGCAATACCAGTGTGGTACCAATTCTCGCTCAAGAGTGTATTTGATTAACTCTTGGGCTGCAAATTGCCCTAATCCTTGACGCTGATATTGTTCAACTGTTTTAATTCCTAACTCTGCACACGATTGCGCAATTTTGCCTACAATAACCCATGATGCCAATGAATTTCTATCCAGATCTCTAATATAATAGCCGAAGCTGTGTGTAAGAAAGTTCTCAATGGAATCCCAATCAGACTCAATTTCCTCACGTAAGACATCGATATATTGGATTGATGAATCTTGGAACAAATCCATATCCATTAAGTTGCCTTCTAATGATGGAGGCAATTCATGCAGTTGCTTTTCTGAAGGAAATTCTACCAAAGGAAATTCATAGAATGAGGCTTTCTCTTTTGATACATCCCATTCTGGACCAAAAATCGAACGAATTTCATTTTCATTGAATACGGGTGAAATATAAACAACAAACAACGGGACTTCGTCGCGTTTCTCTACCTCAGGAATTATTGTTTGTTGGAATAAGGAATTTATACCATTCAGATGTTTCTTGTCTTTTTCTTGGCTCACGATATAAATCCCATCCGCAAAATCCCATAATACAACAAGGGTCGGATGAGTAAGATTATCCATCCATATGGCTCCGTGCGATGATCCCTCAAGAATTGCCTCTACTGCAATGGTAAAGCGGAGTGGTTGAAAAAAGGAGCGCAAGAATGCGAGATTGTATTTTGAAATCTCAGCTATTTCCATAGTATTTCTCTCTCCCTATGAATATCGTCATGTTCTTTTTCTTTTCCATTTCCGCCTTCTATTCTCTGCAATCCACAAAATGCTATTGTTCAGTTCATCAAAATAATTATTATCAAAAAGAAGATGATGGGGAGCGCCAAGGCACTCCTCATCTAGTCTTATTCAACACCACAGCGCTTCTTCAAGAGTTCTCAGTCGTGATTTCCCACTTCGCAGATGCAAATGGATAGTGCTGCAGCTGATATGGTTTCATGAAAGGATGAGCTATATACTGAGTTTGATTGATACATCTATCAATAAAAAAAGGTTTAAGAATAACTACTAATAATGCAACGGGGTTGACCGTGGTAAGAGGTATGTGTTTTTCAAAGTTTGAAAGGTGGCTTGAAAATGAGCATCCATCAGTGTATGAAGAAGAGCTTATCCATCGTTCTGAATTACCCATAGGAGTATTATTGACTTTTTTTGGTTTCTATCCATGGATATTGTCAAATCTCTTTTTAGGCACATTTCAAATCATTGGTTTAGCTATATCCTTTTTCGGTATTATACTACTACTCAGAGCATATGTATTGCATCGTTTGCAACTAAAACAATGTAGCTTTCGCGGATTATCTCGAAAAACTATAACAAGTGCAATCATATTCATCGATTCAAAAATTTTCAAACAAAAAGAGTTAGAGTTGCCAATACCCGATTATAGAACATCTACAAATTCTGGTTCTACTGCAAGAATGCATGAATCCAAGATTGCAAAATTCATAAAATCTACTGCTGGTCTGATTGTATGGCCATCTGAATTCATCAATGAGATCAAACAAGATTTAGAAAAGATGAAAAAGAGAATTCACTTTTACTCAGCCACTCTTCTGGTATTGTTTCTCATATCGCTATCTATGACATACAATCCTTTTACATCCGGAGAACTGACTCTGCTATTCTTCTTTTTATGTGTCCCATTAGCTATCTTCACATTTCAAGGAATGTTCTTTTATCTTCGGTTTATTTTTGAATATTCATACTTCTTCAAGGATAATTGGGCTTCTGATATTCTCTCGTCTGAATCAATTCAATTAGAAGAAACAATGATTGAGATACTGAATCGATTACAAACTGAGTTTCAATATCCTCTACGATTTTATCTTGGACGAGAATATTCTCATTTAGTATACACTGGCCGAACAAAGATTATTCCTACTTTGGGTCTGTTGAAAGAAGCAGTCCTTTATCCTCAGGATATTCTTTCAAAAGAAGAAGGAACTGGAGCTAAGTAGCTCCAGCCATTGAATTACTCTAGTCAACACCGCATTTCTTCTTCAAGAGTTCCCAGTCATGATTAACCTGTTCTTGGATTCTCTTTCTGAAGTCTTCCCACTCTGGCTTAAAGAGGTGCTTGAACTGTCCCTGTGTCTTGAAGTATTCATCCACTGGTTTCAGTTCCTTGAGATTCTTGCTCGCACTTGACATGATCCACTCTTCCCCATTGATGACCTCATAAAGTGGGTGTAGTCCGGTTTCTACTGCAAGCTTTGAGAGTGCAATGCTCTCTCCAGTTGCAGACCTCCATCCTCTTGGGCATGGGGAGAATGCATGAACAAATGCAGGGCCTTCAACTTCAAGCGCCTTGCGGAACTTAGTGATGAAGTCACGATAGTTGGATGGCTCCGCTGTGGCAACATAGGGGATCTTGTGAGCTGCAATAATCTCTGCGAGAGGTTTCTTGCGTTCCAGTTTACCCGGTATCACACTACCTGCCCATGATGTCGTAGTCTCTTGTCCAGGGAATGTTGCTCCAGATCGCTGGATGCCCGTGTTCTGATATGCTCCGTTGTCATAACACATGTAGACCATATCATGACCACGTTCCATGGCACCACTAATTGCACCAAAACCAATGTCAAATGATGCACCATCTCCACCAAGGGCAACCACATCAATGTGTTCGTAGTCAAATCGTCCTTTCTTATGCATGACCTTTGTGGCTTCTATCACACCAGAGGCAACTGCTGCTGCGTTCTCAAAGGCTACATGTATCCAGGGCAAGTTCCAAGCAGTGTACGGATAGATTGTTGTCGCAACCTCAAGGCACCCTGTGTTGTTACACACAATAGTTGGTCCTCTCAGTGCCATGCCCATTAACTTGATCACAACGGGAGCTGCACATCCGGCACACATTCGATGTCCTGAGTTCAGGATTCGGTCTTTCTTGATCATGTCCTTGATTGATACTGCTGGTTTGTTGTCTGTCGCCATTATTTGCGCACCCCCAGTGTCTCGTACAATGGAGCCTCACCTTTCTTCAGGTACTCCTTTGTCTTCTCAAATCCTTCAACAAAGGTCATTGGTGGCACATCGCGTCCACCGAGCCCTACAACGAAGTTAGCAATTATCGGACGTGATTTAGTTCCATAGAGTGCAGTCTTTACTTCAAGTGCTAGAGGATTGGTGGCGGCTCCAAAGGACATAGCCTTCTCAAAAACAGCTACTGCCTTGGCGTTACCAATGGCCTTTGCAAGCTCCTTGGTTGGGAATGGTCTGAACATCTTCAACCGAATGACACCGACCTTCTCACCCTTCTCTCTGAGAACATCCGCAACTACTTTCGCAGTACCTCCCATAGAGCTCATAGCTAGGAATATAATATCCGCGTCATTGGTCTTGTAGGTCTCGAATATTCCATATTTTCGACCAGTAAGTTTCTCGAACTCAGCCTCGACCTCTTTGTACACTTTGATGACTTGCTGCATCGCCCTATCCTGTTGCTCTTTGAACTCAAAGTAATAATCAGTCAAAGCCAGTGGTCCCATGGTGATTGGATTCTTCGGGTCCAGGGGCTGGACTGGAGTCCGAACTCCTACGAACTTCTTTGCTGCATCATCTGGGAGCATCTCTACGCGTTCCACATTGTGACTTACAATGAAACCATCAATGCCGACCATGACAGGTAGCAAGACATCATGATGTTCTGCTAACTTGAATGCCATGAGGGTTGTATCGTATGCTTCCTGTGAGCTTTGGCAGTAGAGCTGAATAAACCCGCTATCACGCATTCCCATACCATCACTATGGTCATTGTGAATGTTGATCGGAGCTGATAGCGCTCGGTTTGCTACAGTGAAGACGATTGGCATTCTCATGGAGGCTGCACAGTACAGAATCTCCCACATGAGTGCAAGTCCTGCGGATGCTGATGCAGTAGCTACTCTCGCACCAACAGCTGAGGCACCAACACAGGCGCTCATTGCAGAATGTTCCGATTCAACCGGAATTACTGCTGCATTGACTTCGCCATCTGCCGCGAACTTCTGATAATCCTCAACAATTATTGTCTGAGGAGTGATCGGGTATGCTGAAAGAACATCCAAGTCTGCCTGCCTGAGCGCATGTGCGATAGCAGCATCTCCAGTGAGTCCCTCAATCTTGATTTTGTCTTTTGATACACTCATTGTAGCTCACTCCTTCTCCATCTTGATTGAATCTGTTGGACATTCATTTGCACAGATTCCACAGCCTTTGCAATAATCGTAGTTGTATGCATAGGCGTATTTTCCATTCTTTTCTGTCAGGACAACTGCGTTATCAGGACAATAGATCCAACAACGTCCACAGGTACCATTCTTTATCCAGAGGCATGTTTCATCAGTATGGATAGGTCTCTCAGCACGCCATCCTCCAGTCTTATACTTCAATGAATTACCTGGCTCGATGATGTTGCCAGCCATTGGAATCTCATTATACTTCTCACTCATCCGATTTTTGCCTCCTGAACAGCTCTCTCGATAGCAGTCTTGTTCAATGCTCCAACTTTTCCAGGATACCGATTCAGAACTTCTTCAATAACAGTGTCGACTGATACTATACCTGTAGCAGAAACCGCAGCTGCCATAGTTGGCATGTTGTAGAATGCTCTACCCATGACTTCCATAGCTATCGTACTCGCATCAACAGTGACGACCTTCCCGCCCTTGAATCCGAACTTATCACGGATGGCTTTTGGTTCGTTACTTGTATTGAGCACAAGAGTTCCTTCTGGTTTTAGTCCCTCAGTTGGATTTACAACTTCAAGCAAGGTTGGGTCAATACAGACCACAACATCCGGGTGATACACTTGAGCGTACACCTGGATTGGTGCCTTACTGATTCTCAGAAACGCCCTCACTGGTGCACCTGTTCTCTCAGGTCCAAACTCTGGGAAAGCTTGTATATAATTGCCTTCTGCGAGGGCGGCTTTGCCGAGCATCTGGTTGCTGGTGACAACACCTTGACCACCGCGACCGTGCCAGCGAAATTCAGTTATTCCACGTGCGAAATCCATCGCCATTGTCAACTCACCTACACTGGGGAAAAGACACAGGGGAGGCTCTCAGAGGGGTGCTTATGTATTTAGTGGCTTGACTAATGAAAAACAAGCGAGCTTGTTTTGTGTATCAATTCTTAGTTTGCTTCCCTAACTCTATGGCATCTTTTTGGCTATCACAACAACGAGGACCAGAATAGCTACGGTCAAAGCAGAACTCCACATGACCAGCTCAGTGCCTATACCTCCGAGCATGAAGGACACCGCTGTTACTTCGACCCCATCGCTAGCTTCGTTGATTGATGCATCAAAGACCGTGAGAACAAACATATGGGTTCCAGTAGATAATGTATCAAGTGAAATAGTAATCTCTCTCCCATCCCATGGCTCTGAACCTTGCGAAACATCATCTATGTACAGAATATATGAGAGAGCGAAGTCGTCTGAAGCCATCCATGTGAGAGTTTCCCCGTAGCTCTCGACATCGAAGACCTTGTCGAGAGGAGAATCTATGGCGGGACTTTGCGTATCACTGAGAACAGTTGCGAATATATCTATAACAGGGAAAGATCCTGGAATCTCATAGTTACCTAATCCCTGGTAATCTGACCATGCATTACCAGTATCAATCCCATTAGTGAATTCAGTAGTATTTGCATCATTAAATGCGTTAAACGTATTCCAACCAATATTGTTCTGGAAAATTGTAGTGTCTTCAGAATACAAGATTATACTTATTCCTCGCATCGAGTTACTGTAGATAGAACTATTGACTACTGTCGTACTTCTTGAATTGCTAATTAGTATCCCAACAGTATTGCTGAATGAATTACAATCACTTATTGTGCAATTTTCAGACCTATCAAGTTGGATGCCATTGGAATTATCTAGAAATGTGCTATCCTTCACTGTACAATCTGTAGAGAGTAAGAGGTATGCACCATTTAAACCCCCTTCGATGTAACAGTTCTCTATTATCCCGTGTTCTACATTATTGAAAATTACGACTGAAACTGTTCTTGTCGTGCTTTCCAAGTCACAGTCAAGGATAATAAAAAATGCAGTTGTGTCTTGAATACTGATGCAAGTTCCTGTTGAGGAGATTGTCAAACCTGAAATCAAATACGGTTCTGACCTTGTCCCTACCCCTCCCGAACTACTCTGAGAGAGTTCGGAATTTCCTATAATTAAAATGGGGTCATCACCTTGACTTAGTATGGAACTTGCAGTAGCGTTTGCAGGCTGATGCGATTCCGGGATAAGTGTCATGCTGCCAGCAAAATACAGCATGAATCCCAAAAGGAAGATTGCAATCGCTCTTTTTCTCACTTTTTTCTCTCCCTATTACTCCAGCTTCATCATGGCGCATATGCTGATAGTCCTCTTGAAGGTTACCAATCCATCAATTTCGTCCTGATGACTTACTATGTATTGTCTTCTTTTATGCTATCTGAAAACATCTCATTCAGATTCAAGAACCTCTTTCCATAGTCACTATTAGTCATTACTACTTCAACAGAGTCTTTTGTCCTACTTATGTTCTCAAATCTCAATGATCGTTCGAGAGCCCTCGGGAATAGTCCATACAAAAGTGACAAGATAAGCAATAGTGTGAAGAATATAAAACCTGCAATAGGCTCAATGATTGGTCTTGAATAGATGAATGCTGCATTGATTTGGAGGAGAAAGAACAGAATAGGGTAGAAGAATACGAAGAAACCTACAACGGCAAAGAGCTTGGTTCGAAGACTTCTCACACTCTTACTGCCATGTCTTAGACAGGTCGGAACAGGAAATGTTGTTGCACCTCTAGCAGCTTCAAGAGAAACTGATGCCCTATCACTTCCTTTAATCATTGAACTTGAATCGTAACTTTCAGGACCTATTCGTTCAATGACCGTGACAAACACAATGTCCTCGGCTTCATTGACACAAACCGGACAGATTTCTGGAAATTGGATTTTTGATAACTTCGTTTTGATACGAAGTTTCTTTCTCTTCTTGTCCGTCTGACCAACCATGAGTCAAACCCTCACCACACCCGTATACGATACAATCGAGTCACTTAGGAGGCAGTACTATGATCTGTACACTCGTGACAGGGCTGTTATCCTCTGGGTCCGTTGCATCAAATGTATCAAAGGTCATTTCGTAGGTAAACATCTTCTCTCCAATCTTAAGCTCGTGAGCAATTCGTACTGCGAGCCCAATGCCTTTGAATCCAAATCCCCTGATTGCCACCATTCTACGGTCGTCCCGTACAAGGCCTTGCAGGGTATTGACAATCCTCGGAATATTCACTCTACCTGCTTTGTGGGATATCTCAAGGAGGACATAGTCACTCGTAGGAAATACTGCTAGGTCCTCCTCCATAGTGATGCCTATCATGGAATCGCCAATCTTCAACTGATCTGGTATCCTATTTCTGAGTGACATGATAAAAAAATTACAATGTCGTACTAATCAATCTGATGGACTCGGTAGCCACTATCTCAATCCTCTTATATGAATTTACAAATTTTCAGTACGAGGTAACGCGAGTTGGACAGGAACGAAACAGTGGCTGTAGGTGTAATTGTAATCATTGTCATTTCGATCGGTGTCATAGTGTTTTGGAATCCAACAACCACTCCAGATGTTGCCGATGTTAGAATAGGTTACCTGTCGAAGGACCTACACCAGCTGGCTCTACGTGTCGCTCTTGAAAACGGATTATTTGAACGTGAGAATATCACAGTGGAACTTGTCCAATTCGGCAATGGTGCACTCGAGATGGATGGATTCCTAGCGGGACAGATAGACATGGGTTATTTAGGAGCGGCTCCCGCCATGCTAAAACGGATCAATCAGGATATTATGATTACCATTTTGGCCGCAGTGAATCTTGAGGGTTCAGCAATCATGGTATCTAAGGCTGAATACGATGCTGGTCACGTGACAACCATTCCGGACTTAGTTGGCAAAGGCGTATATCAACCAGGACCATCAACTGTTCAGAATTTTCTTCTCAGATTAGCGCTTAATCAATCTGGACTGAGTTACTCGAACATCACTGCCAATACTATCTCGCCATCTCTAATGGCAGACTCACTCACAGCTGAGGTTCCAGCATTCATCTCCTGGGAGCCATTCAATGCAAAAGCTGAATATGATAACAAGTCAGTGGCTTTGGCACTTTCAAGTGATATTTGGCCACGGCATCCCTGCTGCGTGATCGCCTCAGATAATACCTTTCTCAGTGCTCATCCAGATATTGTAGAGAAGGTATTAGATATCCACGTTGAAGCTGAGCAATGGATTGTGAACAATACCGAGGAAGCTATAGCTATAGCTACAGATTGGCTTGAAATGGATGAAACTCCCGTAGAAAACGCATTCAATCGTATTATCTTTGATTATAATGTGAATAGAACAGGCCTTGAGATGTACCTAAATTTCCTCATCCATGAAGATCAACTTGAGCTTTCTAAGATACCTGCTGATACAGTAGCATTTCTGGATGGTTTCATAAACACTACATATGTTGACAGTCTTCCCCTCTAAGACCAATAAACGGTAGACAGAAAAGCACGGCAGCATCAAACGAACTTGAGTAGAATGTCCCTTACCGAATCGGATTCAGAAACTCAGCAAACACAAACAAGTGATGAGCAGAAAGATCCTAGACATATATTTCAATGGCTTATTCCTAAAAACATCCCTCGATGGGTTCTCTTCAAACTCCTTATACCCGCAATCATACTCATTGTGCTCTGGCAATTTATTTCACTCCTTGCACAATCATCGCTGACAGATGTTTTTGATGCCTTTTATCGTCTGGCAACCATTGGTGATAGTGATGGTCACCTCCTTTCAGAACATGTCCAAATGAGCCTCACAAGAGTGACCCTTGGTTTTGTCTTTGCATCTGCTACAGCTATACCACTCGGAATCATGATAGGAAGATATCATCTGTTCGACTCTATTCTTGGACCGGTTGTTGAGGCAATGCGTCCTATTCCTCCCATTGCATGGATTCCTCTGGCGATACTGCTTTTCAGAACAAACATGTTAGGTGCTCAAGTGTTCATTATCTGGGTCGGAGCTTTCTTTCCTATTCTCATCAATACCACAACGGGAGTTAAGCGAACCGAACCTGTGCATATTGACGCTGCCAAGACTTTTGGCGCAAGTGAATTGCAGATTCTCTCCAAAGTGGTGATTCCTTCATCAGGACCAGAGGTGTTTGCTGGGCTTCGAATAGGTTTTGGGATTGGCTGGATGTGTCTTGTAGCAGCCGAAATGATCGGGGGAGGGCTCGGGCTTGGCTATCTGGTTCTTATCATGCAGCAGGTAGGACGTACTGGTGCAGTTATTGCAAGTATGTTCCTAATTGGTCTAATCGGTTTTCTAATCAGCTACTTCTTTCTCTTTATTGAGAGATACCTGCTCAGGTGGAGACAGTCGGTTTCAGTTTAGATTCACTCATGGCCTTCTGTTGTTCAACACGGAGAATGTCCAGAATCTTACTCCTATATGCTAGGCACTCCTGTGAAGTTCTTACCCGTGGTTTGGGGATGTCAATCTTGTATTCAGCAATGATTCTTGCAGGTCGGTTGCTAAGCATAAGAATCCGGTCTGACATGAAGACTGCCTCATCCACATTGTGCGAAACAAACACAATAGTAGACCCCGTCAATCCCTGAATCCTGAGAAATTCCTCCTGAAGATAGTTCCTTGTCTGTGCATCTAGATTCGAGAAGGCTTCATCAGCAACCAGGATGTCTGGAGAAACTACCAAGCTACGCGCCATCTCTGTCTTTCTAGCTTGACCTCCTGATATCTCATGGGGAAAATGGTTCTCAAAACCTTCCATACCCACGATTTTGATGATATCATCTGACCTCCTTCTTCGCTCCTCTGGAGATACTCCTTTGACTTCTAAACCAAACTCAACATTTTGCCGTACAGTTCTCCAAGGAAATAGTGATTCTTGTTGAAAAATATAGCCTACCCGATTATGACCAGTTTCGACCTGTTGACCTTCTACGATGATTTGACCATCATCAGGCTCCAATAGCCCTGCAATTATTTTCAAGAGTGTTGTCTTGCCACATCCACTCGGTCCAAGAACGCTCAGGAGTTCTCCTTCGGATACATCAAACGATATACTATCCAAGACCTGAGTTATACCAGAGTTACCGTTTGGGTATGCCTTTACAAGATTTCGGACCGAGAGCTTGGACAACATTTTAGCTACCACTCTTGCTTTGTATTCGATATCTGTTAAATACTACGCTCTAAATGGGAATTCTGCAGGGGGAGGCTGAGCGCACAAAGTAAAAAAAGGCCCCTGATGAGGAGAGTAAGTACACGTATCTAGATTTAATTGTACTTCCAAAAAGATACAATGCAATATACACGAGTCGGAAGGTAACATCGTTGGATTCGCCAAAAATACTATTCGAAATAGAAGATGACGAGAGCACAAGTGCTATTGCTGTCGGTGATGTCACTGGCGGCGGAACAATCGAGCTTTGTACAGGCGGACGAGACGGTGTCATTCGTCTGTATGATGCTAACCGTGCTGAGATTGTATTGCTTGCCCAACATGATGTGGGTGGAAGTATCCTATCCATCACGATAGCTGATGCAAATAACGACGGACAGATGGAGATAATCATTGGTCGTGCCTTAGGACAAAAAGAAACACCGGGAAAAGATGGCACAGTGCAGGTTTTCAGGTATGCTCCAAGTGGTAGGCTTGAGCTTCTTGGTGAGTATGCTGTGGACCGGTTTGTTACAACGGTTTGTGTGACTGATGTGACCGGCGATGAGAAGAATGAGATTATTGTTGGTGGTAGTGATTCCACTCTGCGAATCCTCGATATGGACACTCAGAATAAACTGACTCAATTTGCTATGCATCGTCTTGATGATATGCCTCTCGCAATCGGTACTTGCGACGTCATCGGTGATGAGATTGATGAGATAGTCACAGGCAATAGGGATAACACTCTAAGAATCTTTAAGGTCCGGAACCATTCTCTTGAACAGATTGAAGTTCTCGAGCTGCCTAGTCCTATCGTTTCTTTGGCTTCAGGCGATATCCTTGGAGACAGGAAAATGGAGTTGGCTGTCGTTACACGTGATGGCTCAATCCGTGTCTATCGTAATGAAGAAAGTAGATTCGATCTCTTTTCAAAGCTTGAAAATGTGAATGCTCTCTCTGTACGAGTCGAGGAGCTTAACGCGGATCACATGGATGAAATAGTTGTCGCCACGACAAACCACAAAATACGTTTCTATAGTCTTTACATGGCCGACCTTATACACCTCGCGGAAGTAGATATTGGACAAAAGATCCTCGCGATTAATGTTGGAGACGCTGGAGGTGATGGACGAAAAGAGGTTCAGGTCGGTGTTTCCAATGGTCCTCTCAAAATCATTCAAGGTCTTTACAAGATTATTCCAACCTTTGAAGTCAGTCCCGAGGCTAAGACTGGGACCGCTCTCCGAGGAAAGGTCACAGTCTATAATGTCAGTGATGAGGCAGTGAATGGCATCTCTGGCAAGATCTATCACTTTCCTAAGGATAATATGGATGTCGAGCCACAGCAGTTGCGATTCGATCTCGCAGCTGGTGAAAATAAGAACATCGAGATTCAACTCACACCAAAGGCAGAAGGAACTGTCATCGTTCGTCCAATCGTCCTGATGTGGACTGATGCTACGGGACAGGTCCGACAGGTCACGACACCTGAAACTGCCATTCTTGTTGAGAAAGGGGCAGCTGTTGCAGCCCCTGCCGCAATTGCTCCTGTTCCTATCGAACCCACTGATACAGTACCAGCAGCAGAAACCATTATCGAAGAAGAGTCACCCTTTGGTCCCATCGTTGGAACTGGGTTCAAAGATATTGCACAGAAAGAGGCTGCTGCAAAGATACTTGAGCAAACTATGCCCGAGGGCAGCGCTGAGTCACTCCGGGCTGCAGAAGAACTACTTGACCAGCTATTTGGAACAGATGAAACTGCTGAGGGTATGGCTGAATTCGATGATGTTGAGAAACTCATGGCGGAACCCGCTCCTGTCGTGACCCCTGTTATTGTTGACATCAGTGACACTGAGAGCGCAATCGTCACAGAGATTCGGAACAGACGACCCAAGCCGCCAAGACCCGGATCCGCTCCAGATTCCTATCAATATCTATTCAAACTGATGGTCATTGGCGAAGGTGCAGTCGGAAAGACTACTCTGGTTAACCGATACGTCACTGGAACTTTTGAGCGGGATTACAAGACTACAATCGGATCTCAGTTCGCTGTGAAACTCGCACACATATCACCTACTGATGCTGATTATTCAACCGGAATTAAGATCCAAGCATGGGACGTGGCAGGCCAGGCCCGATTCAAGGCAGTGCGCAAGATGTACTATTCAGGCGCAGCAGGAGTAATTCTCGTATTTGATGTCACCCGACGACGTTCATTCACAGAGTTATCTAAGTGGGTTCAGGAGGCTGACGAGTCCATCGGAGCGCGTGTGCCTACAGTCTGCGTTGGGAATAAGACTGACCTTCCTGACAGAGCAGTGCCCTCTGATGAAGCTAAACGCTGGGCTGAAGACCAAGGTTTTGTCTATATGGAGAGTTCTGCGAAGACTGGTGATGGTGTGGCTGATATGTTCTCGGTCCTTGCTGAGGTCATGTGGCGCGAAGCTAGAAGAATCCAGGAAGGCCGGAAGTCGGAGATATAGATTAGTGCTGCATAGCTTTCCAGCAAGGGAGATTTAGTTTGCTCTTGACCCATGGTTTTCCAGGAATTGCTTCAATAGACCTACCTGGATTTGAACAGTGACACCAACAAGAACCGCTTAAAGTACGCTCTGCTACGCAAAAATAACAGTTCTGGCATCTTCTCACAGGAGATATCTTCTCAGACACAATTGGCTGCTCTTTTATTTTTTCTTTCGCTATCGGAGCATCTTTTCGATATTTCTTAAGGGTCTCAAGTGCCGTTTTTCTTGAAGAACTCAATCTCAGTTCATCTCGTAGGAATTCTACTGCCGCCACAGTTTCTGGAGCTTGTTCTGAGGCTTTGATGGATTCACTTGAGGTTTTAGGTTTACCTGCACCTAGTAGAATTGAATCCACCTTGTCGAGTTGACCATCTCCCCTATCCCTCGTTTGGTCTGATTCTGATGCATGATCAATATTGAGTCGTTGCATGGCATCGAGTTCACTCTTAGGGGGATTTTTCCAGCATCGGGGATTGTCCTGACCAATCACCCACCATTTATTTGAGTATGCGGTTTCATGCTCTCGCTCACTGTTTGTGCAAGCACAGAGTAGAGTGTCGTCGAGTTTTACAACATGGGCACAGTAAAAACAATTCTGACAACTCTTAGAGATTTCTTCAGTTGCAGTACTCGTTTTAATTGGTCTTTCTGATGTTGACAGATTGTTCCTAGCTGATGATTTATCTAATTTTCTTCTTGCTTCCTTCCTGAGCATCATGTTGACATAATCCTCATCAGTCAAACCAGTGACTTTTCTAGGGTCCTCTGTAACATCCAAATCTACAAAATCATCTATGAGTTCAGATAATGAAACGTTCTTCTCAGACTTTGTCTTTTTTTCTCTATCCATATTTCAATATCCCTCAATTCAGTTACGAGATTTGAGTCATTCTAGTATCCTACCTATCTTCAGGCTTGAAAAAAGGTCGATAAAAATGATATTGTCAAAACATCATCACTGATGAAGTGCTGCTACACCCTCCTCAAAGGCAGTGACATTGATTGTGTCACGACCCAGAGTCGTATAGAGCGCCTTTCGTATCAGGTCCTGAGAGAGAGGATTCTCAGTAAGAGCAGATAGTGAACCCAAGAGGAACGAATTAAGTGCACGAGGTGAACCAGCTCGGAGAAGTGCTGACTCTGCATCAAGCATATACACTTGCTTGCAATGCTCTGCGAGCGATGCTGAAACCTTTGTGAGTGGTGGATATACTCTCTCTCCAGAGTTGACATTCGCCGTTGGTACCTCTGTTAGACTGACCAGTGCTATGGTCCGCTTTCCTGCATACTCAACAGCAGCTCGGAGTGCCTCCATCGGCTCTAATCCAAGTAGGATATCGACCTCTCCTTGAGGTATTAAGGGAGCCCAATCTCTAGTTCCAATTCGAAGATGAGTCAGAACACTGCCTCCCCGTCGTGATGCACCGAAGGTGTCGCCGACAACAGGTCGTAAACCTTGTTGTATTGCTGCTTCTGCTAGAACGCGCCCACATACAAGGTTTCCCTGGCCCCCCACGCCTGCCACAAGTATGTTGAAGGGTTCTCTCATGATAATCGCTCCTCCTTGATAGCATCATGAGGACAAACATCCACGCAGGCTCCACATCCAACACATATCGCATCCATTATGATTGCTTGGTTGCTTGTACTACTCCAATTGATAGCCGGACAGCCAAAATCCGCAAAACAAATTCTACACTTCTCGCCTCTGCAAAGATCTGCATCTATCTTGAAATGAACATCTGTAAGTGTAGAATCTCTCTGATCTTCGTCAAGTCTGCATATGCTGTCTAGGAGCAAAACTTTCAAACCATCTTTTATGATAGTTGAATGAAGGAGCTCAATGAGCCCCTTCGTATCGTTAGCATCTGCAGTGGCATAGAAATCTGGTTGGACGGCTTTAACAAGGTCTTCTATTCTTACTCTTCTGAGCGCTTGTTCCTGATAGCGCGAACCTGGATGTGTTTGGAATCCTGTCATTGCAGTGGTGGCATTATCAAGCACAATAAAGGTAAGATTCGCATTTTTATGCCGTGCATTGATCAGTCCTGGCAAACATGCATGAAAGAATGTGGAATCTCCAGCTACTGATACAACCTTTGAATCAAACCCGAATCTCTCAAGTTGCCCCAGGCCAGATGCTACTCCAATTCCAGAACCCATTGCTTGCATAGTGTTCATAGCCTCGTCGTAGAACACACCCAATGAATAGCATCCAATATCTCCTGCAACGACCAATTTTTCATTTAATCTCTTTTTCACCTTCCTAATTGCCCAGTAGAAATTACGATGTGTACAACCTGCACAGAAGGTAAGAGGTCTCTTTACTAGGAGTTCTCTACCCATGGAAGGAGTTGGAGTCGGAAGTTCTGCTTTAGTTCCGTTAAGCTGTGAAAGAGCTTTCCTAACTATGTCTGTGTTCATCTCTCCAAAGCTCGGGATAAGACCTGTTCGTTTACCATGAAATCTTGGTGACTTCTTCAGGTCACCTGAAAGCATTCGAACCTCGTCTTCTAGAAATGGATCTATTTCTTCAACGAAGAGAACATCATTAGTCTTCTCAAGTAGTCCAGATACGCTCTTTTTTGGTAATGGATATGTTGTCACCAAATTCAAGAGTCCAACGTTCATAGAATTTAGAAATTGTAGCGCATCTTGCACATATAACGAACTGACACCAGACGAGATCACTAGGAGGTCTGTGTGTTTAGGATTGGAGTTTATGTTTAGGTCCACGGTTTCGAACTCTTCTCTAATTCTCTCCATTTTCACCAAAAGATCTCTGTGCCTTAGATGTGGCGTTGGCACATTGTACAATCTCTGAGGCAGTGCGCCCGCCCTTTTCTTTCTCTTTGAAATCTTTCCTGTTTCGACTAATCCTCTTGAGTGAGAGAGTCTTGTAGTGCTTCTCACCATAACTGGCACTTCGAACTGTTGTGAAATCTTGAATGCGTATTTCGTAGCATCCTTTGCATCTTGATATGTTGAAGGTTCCAAGAGTGGAATCTGAGCTGCCTTAGCATAGAATCTAGAATCTTGTTCGTTGCTAGAACTATGTCCTCTCGGGTCGTCACACACCACGATGACAAGACCTCCCTTCCCTGAACCTGAGAGATTCATATTTAGAAGGAAATCGGAAGCGACATTTAGACCAAGGGATTTCATGGGACATAATGCAGGAATCCCCGCCCAGCTCGCACCTGTTGCAGCTTCAAGTGCAACTTTCTCATTTGTACTCCACTCTACATAAATATCGTATTTCTCGGTGAACTTGAACAGCGATGCTGTAATCTCAGTAGATGGAGTCCCAGGATAAGATGCACAAAAACCAATCCCCGACTCTAGTGCTCCTTGAGCAATTGCTTCATTGCCGCTCATCATGGTCTTGCGTTCCGAGTCGTTCATCCTGTCATCATTCTACAGCGCATCACAAAACACTTTCGTATTTCTGGGTATTTTCCAGAAGAGAAAAAAGGGGCATTTCCAACCATAGAATGAATATAAAATGTCTGAAGGACAGGGCGTTGAATCTGCAGAAGTCAAGAGGATAAACTCACTCCTCTCAATCTCTCACGATAAAGACGTTGATGGTTTGAATTCCGCCGCTATCGTTTGGAGATATGCTATGTCCAAAGGACTTCAGTTTAGTGTAAATCTTACAGACTATGGGGCTTTTGAGCAAGTCTTCTCAGGTGTAGCTTCACGTCGTGAAACATTGATTGTGATAACCGATCTAGGTATGGATGAAACCACTCAAGAAGTCGTAATCAAAGGCCTATCAAGAGCGATATCTCAGGGTTGTCGTGTAGTATGGCTTGATCACCATCAATGGTCTGAAAAATCAATCAAAGCTATTCTTTCACTCCCAAATAATCCAGTACTGAAGATAAACCATGACTATTGTGCTGCTGAGATTGCACAAAAAGTTCTCATGCCTCGT
>Ga0224495_10001365_pt1 | contig 17293 bp, 17 predicted proteins | sample SF_Jul11_sed_USG_FD_168128 | JGI IMG/M metagenome (GOLD analysis project Ga0224495, IMG submission 168128) | Sediment microbial communities from San Francisco Bay, California, United States - SF_Jul11_sed_USGS_4_1 | ecosystem: Environmental > Aquatic > Marine > Sediment | place: USA: California... | reverse complement strand
GCTTCCAATCATGCCTGCCCAGGTGTCCACGCTGGCTGGTGCGGCGGAAGGAGGCAGATTGGTGAGCAGCCACACCAGCACCACGCCGGCGACAATGAATTTGGTGGCGCGACGCAGGAAGTGCCGCACTTCCAGCCAGCCGCGCAGTGTCATCTGGCGCAGGGTTGGGAAGCGGTATGGCGGAAGCTCCAGCACGAACGGTTCGTTGTTCTTGAAGCGGCCCTTGAACAGCAGTGCGGTGAGTATCGCAGTGCCGAAGCTGAACAGGTACAGGGTGAAAAGAACTATGGGTGCCGCATGGGCCGTGAACAATGCGGCGGTGAAGAAGATGAACACCTGCAGGCGTGCCGAGCACAGCGACAGCGGTATCACCAGCATCGTGAGCAAGCGCATTGCGCGCGACCGCATCACGCGCGTGCCCATCAGCGCGGGCACATTGCAGCCGAACCCCATCAGCAGCATCACGAAGCCGCGACCATCCAGCCCCAGGCGCGACATCAGCGCATCCATCAGAAACGCGGCTCGCGAAAGATAGCCGCTGTCCTCCACGATCGCCATGAACAGAAAAAAGAGCACGATGATCGGCACGAAAGCCGCGACAGTGGCCACGCCGTTGTAGATTCCATCCAGCAGCAAGCCTTGAGCGGATTGCGGCAGGCCGCTGAACAGCGGTTCCAGTGCGGCGCCGCGGAACCAGCCGAGCAGGTCGTTGACGATGCCCTGCAACGGTCCCCCGAGAAAGAATACGCCCTGGAACAGCAGATACATGACGCCAAAAAAGATCGGAAGGCCCAGCCACGGATGAAGCATGACGCCATCCAGTTTTTCGGTGAGTTTGTCTGAAAGTTGCGCCGGTACCTGCACAGTGCTCTTCAGCACGTGCGCCATTTCAGTTTCGATCTGTTCGTCTCTTTCCAACTGGCTGCGCAGCTCTTCCGCCATGCCGGGAGTGGGGTAGCGCAGTGCTTTTGCCACGGCCTGCATCGTTTCCGGGTAGCCGCCGCCGTACTTTGCGCTGAGCAGGAAAATCGGCAGTCCCAGCATTGCGGACATCATTTCGACATCGATGGTGATACCGAATTTTTTGGCTTCGTCCGCCATGTTGAGCACCACCACGATGTTCATGTCGAGTTGCTTGAGTTGCAGCAGCAGGCTCATCTGGCGTTCGATCTGCGTGGTGTTCAAAACGACTATAGCGAGATCGGGCACGTTGTCGTGCAGGAAGTGGCGAACCACCTGCTCGTCGTCGGAGAAACCGTGCAGATCGTAGATTCCGGGCAAGTCGATGATCTCGACCATGTCGCCACCAAGCAAAATCTTGCCGCTGAGCAATTCGACGGTAATGCCCGGCCAGTTGCCGACCCGTGCCGCTCCGCCGGTCATGCGGTTGAACAGCGTCGATTTGCCGGTGTTGGGCATTCCGAGAAGAGCGATGCGCTTCATGATTTTTTCACGGTGATCTTGGTGGCTTCGACACGCCGCAACAATATGTCGGTGGTGCCGATACGGACTTGCAGCGGACCGGAAAAGCTGGCCTTGCGAATCATCTCGATTTGTTTGCCGCTGCGGAAGCCGAGTGCCAGCAAGCGCAGATGCAAAGCTTCCTCGGCATGTATTGCAACTATAGTGGCGGTATCGCCCGGATGCAGGGTGGTAAGTGTGATCGCAGACATTCAGCCGCCAAAATTCAAAAGTGGGCCATTATTTCACAATCGGACGGTTTTTGTCGCGTTGCCCCCTTTGGCGCATGTAGGTATTCAGGTAAAATGCGTGTTTTCGACGAGCACAAGAAATATGATCACTGGCAGCATGGTAGCAATCGTCACGCCGATGCACGAGGACGGCAGTCTGGATATGTCCGCGTTCAGGGGGCTGATCGATTTCCATATTGGGCAGGGGACGGATGGCATCGTAGTGGTCGGTACGACCGGAGAATCACCCACTGTTGATGTGGAAGAACACGAGTTGCTGATCGCGGAGGCGGTTAAACATGCCGCCGGGCGCATTCCCATCATCGCCGGAACCGGCGCCAACTCGACCAGGGAGGCCATCGAACTCGCTTCGTTTTCAAAAAAGGCCGGCGCTGATGCTTCGTTGACGGTTGTCCCCTATTACAACAAGCCGACCCAGGAAGGCCTGTATCAGCACTTCAAGGCCATCGCCGAGGCGGTGGACATGCCGCACATCCTGTATAACGTGCCGGGGCGCACCGTTGCCGATCTGAGCAACGACACGGCGCTGCGTCTGGCACAGATTCACAATATTGTCGGCATCAAGGACGCTACCGGCAATATCGAGCGCGGCAGCGACCTGTTGCTGCGCGCCCCGAAGGATTTTGCGGTTTATAGCGGTGACGATGCCAGCACGCTCGCCTTGATGCTGCTGGGCGCGCATGGCTCGATCTCGGTCACAGCGAATGTCGCGCCCAAACTGATGCACGAAATGTGTTTCGCCGCGCTGAACGGAGAGGTCGCCAAGGCGCGCGAGATCAATTTCAGGCTGCTTGGCTTGCACCGCAGCCTGTTCGTCGAAGCCAATCCGATCCCGGTGAAGTGGGCGGTATCACGCATAGGCAGGATGAAAAATGCATTGCGCCTGCCGCTGACTCCTTTGTCGCAATCCGCATATGCAGCGGTCGAGGCGGCGATGCGCCAGGCCGGTGTACTTTAATATTCCGATATTCAATAATCAGTATCGCTGGAGAGCATCAATGAAAGTATTGCAAATCGGGGTTTCCGTTGCGGTGTTGTTTTCGCTGGTTGGTTGCAGTTCCGTCGGTTCGGACAAGCTGGTCGATTACGGTGCCGGCGCGAAGCAGTTGCCAAAGCTGGAGGTTCCACCCGACCTTACCGCTCCGGAAACTGATGATCGCTATAAGGTGCCCCAGATGGATGGCGCAGCCACTGCGACCTATTCCGATTACAGCAAGGGCGCTGTTGCCGGTATAGTATTGCCGGAAGTGAAGGGCATTCGCATGGAACGGGACGGCGCACGCCGCTGGTTGGTGGTGAATGAAAATCCCGAGAAGGTATGGTCCGTAGTCAAGGTCTTCTGGAGGGAAACCGGACTGGCCATCAAAAGCGAAGATCAGGCGGCGGGAGTGATGGAAACTGACTGGGCGGAGAATCGCGCCAAGATCCCGCAGAGCGCGATACGCGATGTGCTCGGCAAGGTTCTGGACAACGTCTATTCGTCAAACGAGAAAGATCAATATCTGACGCGTCTGGAGCGTGGCAAGGATGGGAAGAGCACCGAGGTGTACATAACGCATCGCGGCATCGAGCAGGTGTATACCGAAGACAAGACCAGCTCCAAATGGCAGTCACGTGCCAATGAGCCGGAGCTTGAGGCGATCATGCTGCAGCGCCTGATGGTGCGTTTCGGCGCCAGCGAATCACAGGCGAGCAAGGCGGTGGCTGATACCAAGACGGTGATCAGTGCGCCATCCGGAAGCGCACCTGAGCCTGCCGGGGCTGCCACGCTGCGCGAGGTTTCCGGAGGCAACGTAATCATCACCTTGAACGATGCGTTCGACAAGTCATGGCGCAGGGTGGGGCTGGCCATCGAGAGCGCAGAATTGGCCGTGGAGGACAAGGATCGCCAGATGGGCACCTACTTCCTGCGCCCGATCAAGGTGCAGAGCAGCTGGACCGAGAAGTTGAAGTTCTGGAAGCAAAGTGATCCGGACGGCAAGCATTACCGGGTCAACGTCAGGGATGGCGGCACAGTGTGCGATGTCTCGGTCACCGATAATGACGGGGCAAGCAGCAACGTGACCAAAAGGCTTACCGAGGAAATTTACAAGCACATCAATCAGTGATTTCGATTCCACGGGAACAGGACGGTGAGATTTTCTTCATTGGGTAGCGGCAGCGAAGGCAACGCGTTGCTGGCCGAAGTCGGCCGGACGCTGGTACTGGTGGATTGCGGTTTTGGATTGCACGATACCATCTCGCGTATGGCTCGTCTCGGGGTTTCCCCCGAACAGTTGAGCGCTGTCGTCGTGACCCACGAGCACGGCGATCACGTCGTCGGTGTAGCCAGGCTGGCGCGCAAGTTCGATCTCCCGGTGTGGCTCACCCACGGCACACTGCGCAGCCAGCCCAAGGCATTCTCCGGTCTTTCACACATCAATGAAATCGATGTGCATCAGTCGTTCGTCGTCGGCGACATCGAAATCTTCCCGTTTCCGGTTCCGCATGATGCTGCCGAACCGGTACAATTCGTTATCAGCGACGGCGCGCGACGGCTGGGTGTATTGACCGATACCGGATGCGGCACAGCGCATATCGAGCGGATGCTGAGCGGTTGTCATGGGCTGGTGCTGGAGTGCAATCACGACAGCGAGATGCTGATGCAGGGTGACTATCCGTTCAGCCTGAAGCAGCGCGTGGGCGGGCGATATGGCCACCTGAACAATCGCGATGCTGCCGGCATCCTGGCCAGACTTGACACGGGCAATCTGCAGCATCTGATCGCCGCGCATCTCAGCCGAAAAAACAACACCCCGCAGCTTGCAGTGAAGGCTTTGTGCGGCGCGCTTGATTGCGAGGAAAGCTGGGTGGGGGTGGCAACACAGGAACAAGGATTTTTCTGGCGCGAGATCGCCTGAGGCAACCAGGAGGAGCTATGAGCAAGATGAGATTATTGCAAACCTTTCTAGTGTCAATTGTCATGTTGGGCATGGCGCCTTGCAGTTATGCGGGCAGCGATCGATTGATCATGTCCATGTCGGCAAAGCGCATGGATCGGGAAGATCTTGTCTATGTGCGATTTATCGGTCCGGATGGCGCTGCTCTGGAGAGCAATGTGCTGGGTCAAATGGTCATCCGTGAACGGGATTGTGTTTCGGGAAAAATCCTCAAGATCATCGATGATTACAAGATCGGTTATGCACCGAAGAACTTGCTGGTTGGCATCTATTTGTTTCCGCACTCATGGAAGAACAAGACCCTTTGCTTCGGCTTTCCGAATCTCGGACAAATCGAGCAGGATTTAAATCCGGCAGCAAACAATGGCCGCTCTTTTCAATTCAAGGTCGCTCCGTAACGACTTCAAGCGACTGGCTGAACCCCACGTTTTCTACAAACCCAGCGTCACCGAGGATACACCCTGGCGCGATGCCGCCCACATTTCCAAGAAGCGAGACTGCAAGATGCGGGCGGTTCCCGGGTCGTTTATCCCGAATATGCCGCGCGGATCGTCGAAGTGGAAGCGGCGCACAAAATTCGAGTCGTCTGCGACGGAGAACGGTTCGGTGATGTTCTGCAGGTGTTTCGGCGTCTGATAGATGAACATGCTGGTGCCGAACTGGCGCAGCAACATCATCATGCGCGGACATTGCGTCGACAGCCAGTGCGTGTCGTGCGCCAGCACTAACAGGCGATGAGTGGCGCTGGACAGGAGAAAATTCCGCAGGGTCGAACAGCGCGCTTCGGAGTTGAAACCCATGCCGTCGAAATTCTTCTCGAACAGGTACAGGTTGTGCTCAGCAAGTTTGCACAGTTTATCCAGCGCGTCGGCATAATCAATTATCCCGTCCAGCCTGGTGTGTTGAATGGTGTTTTCGCTCATGATCAACTCCCGTTCTTGACAGGCGAAATATAACCGTCCAGATACCACTGGTAAAGCAAGTCGGCCGATCCGGCGGAGATTTCCGGAAGCGTTGACAATTCGCGTTGGTCGGCAAGAGCGCGGATTGCCGGATAGTCCTGCCTTGCCGGCCGGTGCGCCTCGCCGTTCATGAAGACCCAGCCGGCATGACACAGCATCAGGCTTTTCAGGTTGAGCAGCAATCCATGCCTGTGGGCTGCCTGCCGGAATCTGGCTGCACTCAAAGCTGGCTCGGGCCTGTCGAAAAAAACATGCGGCTTGGGTTCGCTCAGATAACTGCCCAGGAAACCCGCGATGTCTTCCCTGTCCCAGCGTACTTGCCTGATGACGCGCTCCACCTGATGCAGCATGGCTGGACTGATCTCGGAGGGGTGTTTCTGCAACTTCAGATCCGGGTCTGCATACATGCCGCCTATCTCGATGCGATCCTGAAGATATACCAGAAATTGCTCTGCCAGTTCCTGATAAGCGGGAGTGCGGAAGCCAATGGAATAGGTCATGCAGTCGTCTTCGGCGATGCCGTTGTGTGCGCAATGCGGAGGGAGATAAAGCATGTCTCCCGATTCCAGCACCCATTCCTGTTCGGGGCGAAAGTCCCTCAGGATGCGCAGCGGCGCACCCTCGATCAGGCTGCGATCCTTCTGCATGGAAATCTGCCAGCGGCGATGCCCGATGCCCTGCAGCAAAAATACGTCGTAGGAATCGAAGTGCGGGCCGACCCCGCCGCCTTTGGACGCGTAGCTCACCATCAGATCATCCATGCGCGCATGGGGTATGAAATTGAAATGCTTCAGCAGTTCGGCAGCTTCAGGCAAGTGGTGGTTTACCCCTTGCACCAGCACAGTCCAGTTTTTATTGCCAACGTTGTCAAAATCGCCGGCGGAGAATGGGGCATGGCGCAGCTCGTACTTGCCGCGTCGCTTCGCCACAAGGCGCGCCTGAACGTCCTGTTCGCACGCCAGCTTCAGGAACTGTCGCGGTTCGAGCAGTCCGGTGAATTGAGGGATCGCGCCGCGTATCAGCAACGGCTTTTTTTGCCAATAATCGCGGAAAAATTCCCTGGGGGTCAGTCCGCCGAGCAGTGTGAGTCGGTTTTCCATCGCGGAATTATATCCTCGCCATGCTGGAACCGGCATGGCGAAAAAACTTTTATCGTGAAGACGAAAAGTGTTTAGAATGTGGCACAGGGGGAATCATCAATGCAGAGTGTACAACTCACTATCGGGATGGAGGCGCCGCACTTCGAGTTGCCGGATGCCGACATGCAGACGTTCAGCCTTACCTCGCAACAGGGCAAGAAAAATATCGTACTGTACTTCTACCCCAAGGACGATACGCCGGGCTGCACCATGGAAGCCAACGAGTTCAGTGATCTCGAAGAGGAATTTGCCAAATTCGACACCATCGTGATCGGCGTCAGCCGCGATGATTGTCTCAGTCATGCATCGTTCCGCGACAAGTACGGCCTGTCGGTGCTGTTGCTATCTGATCCTGATGCGCGTGTCTGCAAACGATACGGAGTGATGTATGAAAAGGAAGCTGAGGGCCAGAAAAAACTTTCCATCAAGCGTTCCACGTTCGTGATTGATCAGAAGGGAAAGTTGCGTCATGTCATGTATGGTGTGCAGGCGCACGGGCATGCTCAGGATATATTCAAATTGGTCAAGGAGTTGAAATGATAATCGGAAAAAACACCGTGGTTTCTCTGAATTATGAATTGTTCGACGCTGCTGGAGAGCTTCTGGAGCAGGTCGCAACCCCGATCAGCTACCTGCACGGCGGTTATGACGGTATCTTCCCCCTGGTCGAGGAAGCGCTGCATGGAAAACAGGCTGGGGATCAGTGCAGCGTCACAATGCAACCGGATGATGCTTTCGGCGAGTACGATCATGGCCTGGTGGAAGTCGAGGCACGCAGTTCTTTTCCCAGGGAAGTCGCCGTCGGGATGCAATTCGAGGGTGGGCCGGAAGGTGCGGACGATGACGACTATATGTTGTTCACCGTGGTGGACGTTACGGATGACGAAGTAACTGTGGACGGCAATCATCCCTTGGCGGGCAAGACCCTGACATTCAACTGTACGGTAACTGGTGTGCGCGAGGCCACTGCGGAAGAACTGGAGCATGGACATGTACATGAGCCAGGCGGGCAGGTGCACTAGTCTTCAGGTTATGCATGATGAGCGAATCTAGCTACCGCGCCCTGTTCGATCTTGCCGCAGATTGTCTGATGGTGCTCGATCTGGATGGCACTATCCTGGACATCAACCGCACCGGCCTTGAGCAGCGCGGCTATAGCAGGGACGAGATAATCGGGATGCATATCACCCGGCTTGATCCGCCCGAGTTTGCCGCAAAGGTTCCCAAACGTCTTGAGGATATCGAGAAGATGGGTTCTTCCGTTTTCGAGTCGGCTCATCTTTGCAAGGATGGTACGGTGATGCCTGTCGAGATAAATTCCCGAGTTATCGAACTGGATGGCAGGAAAGTGATGTTCAGTGTCATCCGTGACATTGCCGGACGCAAGACGTCAGAGCAGAGGATCGCACAATTGGCGCATTTCGACATGCTTACCAATCTGCCGAACCGGGTCTTGTTCTACGACCGTCTCGAACAGGCCGTTGCAAGGTCCAAGCGTTACCTGCAGAAGTTTGCAGTACTGTTCATGGATCTTGATGGTTTCAAGCAGGTCAATGATGAGTTCGGACATCATGCCGGAGATATCCTGCTGAAAATGGTAGCAGAACGTCTTACCGATAATGCGCGCGATATGGATACCGTGGCGCGTGTGGGCGGGGATGAGTTCATATTCATATTGAACAACATCGATAATTCCGAAAACGCTGTGTTGGTGGCCAATAAAATTCTGGATTCATTGTCCCGGCCATTTGTCATCAACGATAACAGTGGTTCGATCGGCTGCAGTATCGGAATCTCGATTTTTCCGGACGATACCGATACCTCGGAGACTCTGGTCAAAATGGCAGACGATGCGATGTATCTGGCCAAAAAGGGAGGGAGGAACAAATATCAGTTCTTCAATTCCCAGCCGGGCATGGAGCCATTGATGCACCAGGAAGTTTTACCGATCAAGTAAACCGACTAGCCACTCTGCAACCTGTGCCGCGCCAGTGGCTGCCACTCGCTTTTTTGGCTGCTCGGAAGGTGTCCTTGTTCCAAACCAGAGGCTTTCCAGTTCTGTTGCGATGTCTCCACGTTCCAATGCCTGACGCGATAATTCGCGGCACACACCATGACACTGCAACCACTCAACCAGGGCGGGCGATTCAGGCCAATCAGGGCGGGCTACATACAAGACGGGCGTGGCGCTGCATGCGGCTTCTGTGAAGCTGCCGTATCCAGGTTTGCACAACATCGCATCGCTGCTGGCAAGGAGATCACTGAATCCCATCAGCAGGGATTCAAATTCGATCGCATCGGGGTGCCCGACCTGCCAGTCTGACTGAACCAGCCAGCGCACACCGTCTATTCTCGGCCATGTTTCCAAAGGCAGGCGGCTGGCGATGCCACCCATGCTGACCAGCACCAGTTTCTCTTTATTAGACAGTTTCAAACGTCGGTTCAGCTCATCGCGCCGGTCATTGCCGACATCGGCGATGGGCGCTATATCAACGAGGTTGGGCAGATGCGGCATCGTCATGGCGGGGGTTGCGCGCAGAAAAGCATCCGCCCCGGCGTAGCACTCCAGTATCTGTGAGGCGATGGCATCATTGCCGCAATAGTGTCGGTAGATGTCAAACCAGTTCAGCGAGCACAGTGCAACATTCGGGATTCCCGCACGCTGCGCACCAGCCAGGGGCAGATAGCCGACGTTGGAAAATACCAGATCGGCTTTGAGTTCGCGCAACAGGCGAGCCTCGCCGGCGACGCGCGCATTCCAGCCGGTGTGGAAAGAGCGATAGGCCATGCGGCTTTCCTCGACTCGCACATCAAGCGCCGAAGACATCAACATTCCGATATCGCCCTCGCTGAGCAGATGGGCGAACGGAACATGGATGCGCGAACGCAGGTGGGAAAGAGGTACAGTGGAGCGCACCGTAATGTGCAACTGCGGCATGATCCGATACAGCCGGTTCAGGATCGGCGCGGTCTGGGCAACGTGGCCGTAGCCGTGACCGGAAATTGAAGCAACGATGTGTGGCATGGAACGATTTGTAAAAAATTAACGGGCAGAAACTGGGCAAAAATGGCGGATGTATGTGACCTTGGATCGTCGCTCAAAAGAAATTAATATCCGACAAACCCGGGCCAGTCCGGATCGCCCTCTTTGTCATTGTCGCGGCCAGGTGCCAGACAAGAAATGCCAAACGGGGTTTGATACTTTCGAACAGACCCTTATTCGGGATCATTGTAATCCCGGATCGATCGCGCTGTAACGCAGACCGGATTCGATTCTAGCAGCAAGTAATGAAGGGCAACGAAAAAGCTACCGCCACGCGGGATCACTATCTCGGTTCGCCCAAGCTTCTGCGATCGTTTCCAGGACTGATTTTGCTGACAGGACCTGGGAAAACAGTCTAGAATTGCGCGGAGCCGGGTAGTGCAAATATGATGCGTGTAGTCAGGCGGAGCCGACCATCAAGCTGCAACATTTAGGGAACGGTAAATGTGGACTGACATCAGCCAATTCGATATACCTGAATATCTGAAAACGGCGGCCTATGGACCGGGCCATGCGGGGAAGTACACCGACATCGGCGAGGTTTGTGTCGTCAATTCGATGTTCGGCAAGGCCAAGGTGCGCGTGATACACCCGCGAAAAAAACGCAGCTTATACTGGCCGCTGGCAGTGCTGGCTGTAACGGGAGTCGCGGTAGCTGTATGGCTGGATCAAGAAATGCAGAAACCTCCCGAACCGATGCGGATCATCGTGAAGCCGGTTTCAAGTGAAGATACCTTGCAGGCAAACCCGGAAACATCGCAGCTTACACAGGCTACAGCCAGCAAAGCGGCTGCACCGAAAGTGTCGAACAGGCCGCAGACATCACCCAGACTCGCAACCAAAGCGGCGGCAGAGGAGAAGCAGGTAACTGCCCAGCCGGGATCGTCAATGATTGGCGAAACTTCCAGATCTCTCCCGGTGGCAAAACCGCTGAATCCTGCCAATCCGCAGACGACACCGCTTGCCTCAGACGTAACCCGAACGGGGAGCCAGGCAGCAGTGCCGCAAACTGCCAAACCACCTTCAGCAAATCAACCGCCGGCACAGCCCGTTGAGGCGAAAACAGCGGAGCCGGGAAGTCAAAAAGATAAACCTGCGACTGTTCCGGCAGACGAGCCATTGCCCGAAAACAATATCAAGCCGGTATTGCCGGCAAGCAGCGGAAAAATCCCCGATCAAGGCGGCTCGCAGCCCTAATTAAAATCTCAAGTCCAGCGCCTTGCACAGGAAGCGCATGTAAGGTCTTGCCTGCCTGAAATGCTCGACTACCTGGGGGCGGAAATCAGTTGAAGTCACAACCGCCTCACGCAAATCCGCCAGGCAGATGAAATCCTTGCGTTTGAGGTCTTCAACCAGCGGATGATCCCTTGCATAGCCGCGCGGCGCGTTGGCTAGCGCATCGCCCTCGGGGGTGAAATGCTTGCTGAAGGCCCGGTCATCGCGTGCCGCCACCCAGGCATCTCCGTTCTTTACGATGGCCTCGCGTATCCTGGACAAGGCGCCGGCATCGGGACGCCACAGGCCGACGCCGACAAAACAACCGCCGGGTTCGATATGTACGTAATAACCCGGCGCATGGATGTCCTTGCCTGCCTCATGGCGGAACTGCATGCCGATATTGGTCTTGTAGGGCGTTTTGTCCTTGCCGAAGCGAATGTCGCGGAAGATACGCATCAACGAACCGCCGACCTTTTTGGGTAACGCGCGAAAGTGAGGCGATATCGAGGGCATTTCATCCGCCATGTCGCTGATGAAGGCCAATGCCGGAGTACGCACCACATCTTCATATTCCTGCTGGTGCGTATCGAACCACTCGCGGTTGTTGTTCTCGGCCAGCGCGGCAAGAAAATGGAAGGTTTGTTTGGAGAAATAACGAACGGTCATGCCGCCGGCTCCTAGTCTGGTTCAGGAGCGGGTCATCCACCCGGATAGAAAATCCATGACATCCACTGTTCTCCGGGGGAGTGTGTTGGGACTGGTGCGATCGAGGGCTTGACACCGACAGCGTCAAACCCTCTGGTTTTGGATTACTTCTTGGTCATGTTAATGGCGATAACAGCCACAATTCCACCAATGACTGCGGCAGCTGCAATAGCAGACATGATCATAGCAAAAATGCTCATTCAGGCCTCCTTCATATTAGTTGATCAAAGGGTCAAAATCTATCCCGGTGGAAATCTATCACAATCCTTTTCTGAATCATACCCTCCGGTCATGTAAGCCAGAGTAGATCATTCAACTATAAACCGTAAGTTGTGCTGAAAAGGCTTTGGAATTGCTATGTCTGGCAGTGCGAGTTCTGTGCTGCCTGCCGTGGATCAAACCAGCTTTTTGAGTTGATACAACTTTTCCAGCGCCGCTTTGGGGCTGAGTTCGTCCGGCTGAACGTCCCGCAATGCCGTGACCAGCGGGTGTTCTTCGGGCTCGGGTGATTGCGGTGCTGCGGTGAACAGATCGCCTTGCGGATTCTGCGCGGCGCTTTGCTGTTCAAGTCTGAAGAGTTGTTTTCTGGCGTTGCGTATCACGCTATTCGGCACGCCTGCGAGCGCTGCGACTTGCAGACCGTAGCTCTGGCTGGCAGCGCCTTCATTGACGGCATGCAGGAACACGATGCTGTGCTGGTGTTCTATCGCGGCGAGGTGGACGTTGGCAAGCTGGGTGTATTCTTCGGCCAGCCTTGTCAGCTCGAAATAGTGCGTGGCGAACAGCGTGTAGCTGCGGTTCTTTTCCAGAAGGTGACGCGAGATGGCATGAGCCAGGGCCAGGCCGTCGAAGGTAGAAGTGCCGCGTCCGATCTCGTCCACCAGCACCAAGCTTTGTTCTGTGGCGTTGTGCAGGATATTCGCGGCCTCGGTCATCTCGACCATGAAGGTGGATCGTCCGCTGGCGAGATCGTCAGATGCACCGATTCGGGTGAATATCTGGTCGATCTCGCCGAGCACGGCGGTCTGAGCCGGGACAAAGCTGCCGATATGCGCGAGCAACGCGATCAATGCAACCTGGCGCATGTATGTGGATTTGCCGCCCATATTGGGACCGGTGATAAGCAACATGCGGCGCGAGTCGTTGAGCGTCGTATCGTTCGGGGTGAATTGCCCGAGGTCAAATTCAGAGACTTGAGTTTCCACCACCGGATGGCGTCCTTGCTTGATATCGATCTGTGCGTCATCTGAAAAAGTCGGCATGCTGAAATTCAGCGTCGCGGCACGTTCGGCAAAAGTTGCGAGCACGTCGAGTTCGGCGATCGCAGCGGCGATGCGTTGCAACTGCGGGATGAAGGGTGCCAGTTGCTCGAGCAACCGGTCGTAGAGGAACTTCTCTCGTGCCAGCGCACGATCGTTGGCAGAGAGCGCCTTGTCCTCGAAGGCCTTGAGTTCAGGCGTGATATAGCGCTCGGCATTCTTCAATGTCTGGCGGCGGCGGTAATCATCAGGCACGTTGCTGCTTTGCGCATGCGTCACTTCGATATAGAAGCCGTGCACGCGGTTGTATTCCACCTTGAGCGTGGGTATGCCGGTGCGCTCGCGTTCCCGCGATTCAAGCGCGAGCAGGAAGTCCCCGCAATTGTTCTGGATGCCGCGCAGCTCGTCGAGATCGTCATCATGGCCATCGGCGATCACGCCGCCTTCGCGCAGGACGCTGGAGGGTTCTTCCTTCAATGTAGTAATCAGCAATTCTGCCAGTGCAGCATCGACCTGCAGTGAGTGGGACAGGCTGCAGATCAGCAGTGCATTGCTGGCTGCAAACTGCGCATGAAGTTGCGGCAGTTGCTTGAGCGTGTAGCGCAGGCCGGACAGGTCGCGCGGACGTGCGGATCTCAATGCGATTCGAGCGGTGATGCGTTCGACATCTACACTGGGTTTGAGCGCGTCATGCACCCCTTTAAATAACTTGCCTGTTCCTTGGGATGTGAGCAATTGTTCCACCGCTTCCAGCCTGGCATGCAGCACGCTCCGATCACGCAGCGGATGGTGAAGCCAGTGCGCCAGCAAGCGGCTGCCCATATTGGTGGCACATGTGTCCAGCAGCGAGAGCAGCGTCGGGGAAGTTTCACCGCGCAGAGTCTGGGTGATTTCTAGATTGCGCCGGGTTGCTGCATCCATGCGCACAAACAGGTCGGCGCGGTACACCTGCAACGCACGAATGTGTGTGATCCCCTGTCCCTGCGTGAGCCTGGCATAACCCAGCAAGGCGGCGGCTGCTTCAAGTCCCAGCGTGTAATCGTCGCAACCGAAGCCGGCAAGATCGCGCGTGCCGAACTGCTGGCACAGCGTGCGGCGCGCAGTTTCAAGATCAAAGTGCCATGAAGGCAGTGATTTGCTTGCGGCATTTTTGAACTGTGGGGCTTTTTCATCCTCTGATATAAGTATCTCGGAAGGTTGAAGGCGCTCCAGTTCGGACGGTAGTTGTTTGGCGTCAATTTCAGCAACGAAAAACAGACCCGAAGCGAGATTGAGCCACGCCAATCCTGCTTTGTTGTCGCGCTGATGCAGCGCCAGCAACAGGCTGTCGCGCTTATCTTCCAGAAGTGCGGAGTCGGTCAGCGTACCGGGCGTTATGATGCGCACTACTTTGCGCTCTACCGGCCCTTTGCTGATAGCCGGGTCGCCGATTTGCTCGCAGATTGCGACCGATTCCCCGAGCTTGACCAAACGCGCCAGATATTGCTCGGCAGCGTGATAAGGCACACCAGCCATCCTGATCGGCTGGCCATTGGATGCGCCGCGCTGCGTCAGCGTGATGCCCAGCAGCTTTGCCGCGCGCTCGGCATCCTGGTGGAACAGCTCGTAGAAATCCCCCATGCGGTAGAACAACAGCATGCCGGGATGCTGTGCCTTGATGCCCAGATATTGCTGCATCATGGGCGTATGTTTTGGGGTATTATCTTGTGGTTTCATCGCGGTCGGATCGAAAGGCCGGGTTCTTGTAGCGTTACGTGGAAGTTACCATGGCAGGTTTGAAGAGCAAAGCGAAGTTTGATAGGTTCGGCCAGAAGTACCATGAGTTCTATGTTCAGGGAAGTTAAGCCATGTATGACAAACAGCATCCGCTGAAAATATATCTGATACTACTCGTATTCGTTTTCCTTGCCGAATTGGGCATCATGTTCATGCTCAGTGTCATCCAGATCAAGCCCGAAACAAACTGGCTGGAAGCCATAGTCGATGCGAGCCTGCTGACCACGGTGTGCGTCCCGATATTCTGGTTTTTCTTTGTTAGGCCGCTGCAGCAAGCCCTGGAACTGGAGAGCATCAAGTCGCACAAGATCGTCGAGATGGCTGCAGAGGGGATCATCAGTATCGATACCGACGGCAAAATCCTGTCATTCAATCTCGCCGCTCAAAGAATGTTTGATTATAGAGAAGCCGAGGTTCTCGGGAAGAATGTCTCGATATTGATGCCTGCGCCGCACCGGGATCGTCATGATGGATATTTGGCGCGTTACCTGCACACAGGTGTGGCGCATGTGATTGGCAGGTCCCTGGAAGTGGAGGGTTGTCGCAAAAGCGGCATTGTTTTTCCAATGGCATTGGCGGTAACCGAGGTCAAGCATGGCGATACGCATTTCTTTACTGCCATGCTGCGCGATATCAGCGAGCAAAAACTTTCGCAACAGCGCATAGAGCAATTGGCGCACTACGATGTGCTTACGCATTTGCCGAATCGCAGTCTGTTTTACGATCGGCTCGACAATGCCATCTTCTTGGCGAAACGCAACAGGCACAATCTGGCGCTGTTGTTTATAGATCTGGATGGCTTCAAGCAGGTCAACGATACGCTGGGACATCATCGTGGTGATTTGCTGCTGGTGCAGGTGGCCGAACGTCTACGCCGGTGCGTGCGTGAAAGCGATACTTTGGCGCGCCTCGGCGGCGATGAATTTACGGTGATTCTGAATGATGCCGGCGGGCGTGAGGCTTTGGCGATGGTGGCCGCCAAGGTGATCGAAATGATCTCCGAGCCGTTCGATCTGGATGGACAGGCGGTGAATATCGGCGCAAGCATCGGTATTGCGATTTATCCCGATGATGCTCCGTCCAAGGGTACCCTGCTTATCGTGGCTGACAAGGCCATGTATGCAGCGAAGGCGGCGGGCAAGAACGCCTACCGGTTCGGTATCCCGGGCGATGCGACCGCAGCATTCCAGATGCTGTATCATGAAAAGTGATCAACCGCACTACTTCCCCTTTAATCCCGCTGTCAAATGGGGTGCGATCACCCGCAACATCTGCAGGTGGATGTCCGGGTTGCCGGCGCAGATGTGCCCGGTCTCCAGATAAGTGTCATTGCCGCTCAAGTCGCTGACCATACCGCCGGCTTCGGTGACCAGCAAACAACCCGCCGCGATATCCCATGGCTTGAGCCCGGTCTCGAAAAATCCGTCATAACGTCCCGCAGCAGTCCACGCCAAGTCCAGTGCGGCAGAGCCGGGCCGGCGTAGGCCGGCGGACTTTTGCATCAGATCCTTCAGTATCGCCATATAGGCATCCAGATGCTCGAACCTGGTGTAAGGGAAACCGGTGCCGATCAGGCTGTCCGAAAGCTGGGTCCGCCTGGTGACCCGCAGGCGCTTGTCGTTTAGAAATGCGCCGCGTCCGCGTGTGGCGGTGAACAGTTCGTTGCTGGAGGGTGCGTAGATAACTGCCTGAGTGATGAGACCTTTGTGCTGCAGGGCGATCGATACGGCAAATTGCGGCAGGCCGTGCAGGAAATTGGTCGTGCCATCAAGCGGATCGATGATCCAGAGGTAATCCGACTCGCCCTGCGTGCCGCTCTCTTCTGCTAGAATCGCATGGTCCGGATAAGCTTCAAGCAATGTCTCAATGATGGTCTGCTCGGCGACGCGATCCACCTCGCTGACGAAATCCGCGTGGGATTTTTTCGTGACTGTAAGGAGATCTATCTTGTCGGTAGCGCGGTGGATCAGATTGCCGGCGCGGCGCGCGGCTTTCACCGCGATGTTGAGCATGGGGTGCATAACGACCTTCTTTAAGCTTAATGAGCGATAGAATCAAGGCTGGCATTCTAGTTGGTATTGTGTTTTGAATAAACCGAATAGTTTCGATAATATCCGCGTGGTGCTCAGCCACACCACTCATCCTGGCAATGTCGGTGCGGCAGCGCGCGCAATGAAGACGATGGGATTGCACCGTCTTCATCTGGTTAATCCACGCCATTTCCCCGATGCGCAAGCCGATGCGATGGCGGCAGGAGCTGACGATTTGTTGCGCGATGCAGTGGTTTGTTCGAATATTGATGAAGCGTTGCAGGGCGTGGTGTTCACCGTGGCGATGACCGCGCGCGCGCGCGACATCTCCATGGAAGTGAAGTCGCCGCGCGAGGCAATGCCGCTGGTTTTGCAGCAGGCTGCAGGGCAACAGGTGGCGCTGTTGTTCGGCACAGAGATGTCCGGTCTGACCAATGATGAAACTGGCAAGGCGCAGATGCTGGTGAGTATACCCGCAAACCCGGATTTTTCCTCCCTCAATCTTGCCTC
>Ga0224495_10001364_pt1 | contig 17293 bp, 17 predicted proteins | sample SF_Jul11_sed_USG_FD_168128 | JGI IMG/M metagenome (GOLD analysis project Ga0224495, IMG submission 168128) | Sediment microbial communities from San Francisco Bay, California, United States - SF_Jul11_sed_USGS_4_1 | ecosystem: Environmental > Aquatic > Marine > Sediment | place: USA: California... | reverse complement strand
CACGCCATCTCTGGCACCGGATTTTGAGTCCGGCACGTCTACCAGTTCCATCACCCCGGCTAAGCGGCGCGCATTATCCCTGAAGCAAGGTGCCATATCAACCATAATCGAACCGTCATCAGGTTGGGTGGGCTCAATTTTGCCGCAAGTGCTTCGATATCGGAGTGCTGAATGCTTAAATCCGGGTTCAGACTGCGGAAATATGCGCTCAGTGTTAAGATATGTGGCATTAATCACGGTGAGGCAGGATGATGAGCAAAGCTATTTCGTTTTGCATCGTATCCCGCCGCCAGTTTGGATACCCATGGGTTTGGATGCTCAATCATGAAACTTTCTAGCCGGTACGCATTCTTTGCGCGGATGCTGGCTATTGGCATTTCGTCCGCTTGCATTTCCGGGTGTGTGCTTTCCCCCGGGATGCGTTTCGACGACAGCAATGCCAGGGTAGAGCCGGTAAGTAAGGCACCTACTGTGGCGCCGGTCATCAAAACCATCACGCCGCAGTTGATACATCAAGAGCAGCAGCTTGCAAAAAACGGAATTCATGCCGACCTTGGCGAAATAATGACGCCGCCGCAGCCTTACACGATTGGTGCGGGCGATTACCTCGCGATTACCGTGTGGGATCATCCCGAGTTGGTGATGCCAGTGAGCAGCATGTCCGGAACTATGGCCACGTTGGCAGGTGCGCTGCCGGCGGGTTATACCGTCAGCTCGGAAGGAAAGATCCAATTCCCCTACGCGGGCGACTTCAAGGTCGAAGGCTTGACCGAACTCGAGGCGCGCAATCTGCTCATCCAGCGCCTGTCGAACTACATCAAAAGACCTGAAGTTACCCTCAGGGTCATGACTTATCGCAGCAAGCGCGTGTATGTGGACGGCGAAGTTAAAACGCCAGGCATCATCCCGATCGACGACATCCCGCTGTCCCTGCCGGAAGCGATCAACCGCGCAGGTGGCGTAACCGCACAGGGAGATCAAAGCCGCATTACCATCACCCGCGGGGGAAAGTCCTACCGTATAGACCTGCCGCGTTTGATTGCGGAAGGCACCGATCCGTCGCGCATCATGCTGAAAAATGGCGACATGCTGCGCGTTAGCCCGCGCGATGAAAGCAAAGTGTTCGTCATCGGCGAAGTGACCAAACCCACCACATTGACCCTGCGTAATGGCAAACTGAGCCTTAACGAAGCGCTGGGCGAAGCGGGGGGGGTGAATCAGCAAACTGCTGACGCAAACCAGATCTATGTAATACGCAACGCCAATGACGCGCAGCCAATCATTTACCACCTCGACGCGCACTCGCCGGTCATGTTTGCGCTGGCGGAAAGTTTTGAACTTAAAGCCAAGGACGTGGTGTATGTCGATGCCACATCCATGGTGCGATTCAACCGTGTCATCAGCCTGATATTGCCTACAGCGCAAACCCTCACGATCGTCAATCGCGGGTTCCAATGATCCGGCAGGTTCTGGTCGTGTGTATCGGGAATATTTGCCGCAGTCCGATGGCCGAGGGGTTGTTAAGGCAAGCGCTACCACAAATGCAATTCGGCTCGGCGGGGATATCCGCAATGGTGGGCCACGGGGCAGACCCGGTTGCTGTGCAGATCATGGCCGACGCTGGGATTGATATCACCGGGCATCGCGCGCGCATGATGACCGATGTTTTGGCACGCGAAGCAGACCTGATATTGGTCATGGATGAGCAACAGAAGCAACAGCTAGTAGCGCAATATCCGCATGTGCGTGGCAAAGTATTCAGGCTGGCCGAAGCGGAAAGGCAGGACATTCCCGATCCCTACCGGCAATCGCCGGAGATATTTCGCACCGTTTTTTCTGTGATAGAAAACGGGGTGGGCGAATGGGTGAAGCGTATTAACAGCATTGGCTAGCATCAAGGGCGCAAACGACATGAACCAGAACATGCAAAACAATCCGGCTGCCATGATCGAAGACGAGATCAACATAGGCGCGTTGCTGGACAACCTCTGGCTGGACAGAAAAATGGTGGGAATGATCGCGGCTGCGATTTTCCTGCTGGGTGTTGCCTATGCCTTTATGGCCAAGCCGATCTATGAAGCCAACCTGATCGTACAGGTCGAAGACAGCCCCGGCTCCACCAAGAGCCTGCTGGGAGAGGTAGGTGCACTGTTCGATACCAAAACCGCCGCATCGGCAGAAATGGAATTGCTGCGTTCGCGCATGGTGGTGGCCAACGCGGTGGATAGCCTCGGCTTGTATATCAAGGCGCGGCCAAAATATTTCCCTTTCGTCGGGCGCTGGTGGGCGAGCAGAAGCAAAGAACTTTCCAGTCCGGGCATTTTCGGATTTGGCGGTTATGCATGGGGCAGTGAAGCGATCGAGGTGGCTGTCATGAATGTGCCGCAGGAAATGCAGGAACATGAATTCACCCTGATCGCAGGCGCCAACGGGGAATATGAGCTGCATCAATCGGCATATGACACCGTGCTGAAGGGGCAGGCGGGCCAGACCACCTTACAGGACACGCCCGCAGGCAAAGTGGAAATACTGGTAACAAAGCTGGAAGCTAACCCCGGTACCCAGTTTTTGTTGCAACGAAATTCAAGACTGGATGCCATCGAACGCATGCAAAGGAATTTGCAGATTGCGGAAAAGGGCAAGCTTTCCGGAGTGATCGAGGTCAAGCTGGAAGGAGGTGACCCGCTGCTGACTGCCAAAATACTGAATGCGATCGGCCACGAATATATCCGCCAGAATGTAGACCGGAAATCTGAAGAGGCAGAAAAAACCATCATCTTTCTCGATTCGCATCTGCCCGAAATCAAGCGCAATGTCGAAGAAGCCGAAACCAGATACAACAAATTGCGCGATAAGCGCGGAACCATCGATATCGGCGAAGAAGCCAAAAATACCCTGCAACAATCTGTCGGCATAGAGGTGAAGCTGCTTGAGGTCAAGCGTACGCGTGAGGAATTGCTGTCAAAATTTACTCCCCAGCACCCAAGCGTCATCAATGCAGACAAGCAACTGAGCATCCTGAATTCGCAAAAGTCCGCCATCCAGGAAAAGATCAAAGGCCTGCCCGGCATCGAGCAGGACGTCATTTCCAGTATGCGTGACGTCAAGGTTGGCACCGAGCTGTATACCTCGCTGCTGAACACCTCGCAGCAATTGCGCTTGGCCAAAGCCAGCAAGATCGGCACATCGCGCCTGATCGATCAGGCGGTGGTGCCGGAACACCCTGTCAAACCGAGGCGCCTGCTGGTCATGCTGATATCTGCATTGCTGGGCGTGTTCGTCGGCGTGATGGCCGCATTTATCCGCAAGTCGATGCGCGGCGCCATCGATAGCCCGAAAATGATCGAAGACGCGACCGGCCTGCAGGTATACGCAACGGTATTGGAAAGCAAGCAGCAGCAAATGCTATCCAAAAAAATTCAGGACAAAGAATCAGGCCTATTTATCCTGGCGGAAACCTCACAGGACGATCTTTCCATCGAAAGCCTGCGCAGTTTCCGCGTGGCCATGCAGTTTGCCATGCTGGACGCGGCGAACAACCGGGTGATGATCACCGGCCCGACGCCGGGAGTCGGCAAATCTTTTATTGCCATCAATATGGCCGCCATCCTGGCTCAGGCGGGCAAGCGTGTGATGCTGATCGACATGGATCTGCACAAAGGACACCTGAACCAGTATTTCGGACTGGCGCGCGTTGCCGGATTAAGCGAGATACTTGCCGGAGAAATCACATTGGATCGTGCAACGCATAAAAATATATTGAGTAACCTGAGCTTCATTGCCAATGGTACCCCGGTCTCCAACCCGAGTTCGTTGTTCATCAACGAGCGATTGCCAAAATTCCTCGATCAGTGCAGCCAGCAATACGACATCGTCATTGCCGATGCATCTCCCGCATTGCTGGTTTCGGATGTGGCGGTGATCGGCCCGTACATGGGTACGACTTTCATGGTAGTGCGTGACGGCACTTCCACCCTTACTGACCTGACCACCGCAGTCAAGCGTCTGGGCCAGGCACGGATCGAAGTAAAGGGTGTTCTGTTCAACGGCCAGTTGATGCGCATTACTAGCCGATATGGATATGGTTACGGATATGGGTATGGATACAAGTATGGCGGAGACAAACTAGTTGCAAAACAGGACAAGCAATTGTGAATGCTAAATATACATAACTGATAATCGGCTTGAATGTTTATGATGGGATTAGTATGAGCTTGAACTGGCTAAAAAGTTGTTTTGTTAGGCTTGTTTCATCTTTGATGCGCGAATTCGTTCTGTACATTATTAACAATGAAATAAGGGTTTACGGCATAAAGTCGCGCATTCATATCTCACCTCATGCCCACATGGTTAATACATTATTTAATACATCTTCAGGGGACATATACATTGGTGAGTATACTTTCACGGGCCATAACGTTTCCTTAATTACTGGTCATCATGATCTGAATTGCTTGCTGGATAATAGACAGCGCTCATGTCCAGTGCAGGGGCGAGATATTATTGTTGGAAAGGGAGTTTGGATTGGGTCTAACTCTACAATAATTGGGCCTTGTCGTATAGGTGATCACGCCATTATTGCTGCGGGCGCGGTTGTTACCAAGGACGTTCCTGAAGGAGCAGTTGTTGCGGGGGTGCCAGCCAGAATAATAAAAAAAATCCCATTACCCTCCACTCATGGTGCGACATGACTAGAGGAATCAATTTTTCAAGCTTCTGCTTTAACTTGCTGAAGTAGAAAATACTGTCCAATTTTGTGTGCCAATTCTAAATGACTTTTCGAAAGCCAATATCTTGGCTGATGCTCATAACGCAGTATTTAGCCGGTCAGGGGTTAATCAATCTGGTTAATATTGTCGTTGGCTTGATTCTTTTGCGGGTTCTTCCTATAGAAGAGTTTGCTTTGTATACCATCGCGATTGCATTACAGCAAGTTGCTGCCATGGGTTCTGATATGGGTCTCTCTCATGCGATAAATACAATGGGAGCGAGGATCAGGGAGGGTCGATATTTGCTCGGTAGTCTGTATGCCGGAGCATGTTTTTATGGATACAGGCTTTATGCGGTTGCAGCTTGTATTGTCACTATCTTGTTTGTGCTCATACAGTCTAGTCATGCATGGTCACGCGCTAATGTAATCAGCGTGCTCTTCTTAATTTTATTGACTGCGGTCTTGCAGGTAACAATTAACTTTCGCAAATCAATTTTGAACCTTAACCATGATGCAAAAGCTCTGTTTTATGTCGGGATGGCTCAAGCTGGGGTGAAGCTCTTATTCGTTCCGTTATGTTTGTTCTGGCCATATGCTTCGATTGCTTTCTTAGGAAATTTAGTTGGTACTTATGCCTGTAAGTGGGTTATAGAGCGGCAATGTCGGTCCAGGTTAGAGGAAAAACAGTTGGCAATAGAAAGTCAGAAAGATGGACTAAAAAAGTTCATTATCCCTTTGATGCCGGTAGTTGTGTACCATACCCTGCAAGGTCAGATATCCATTTTTCTACTTGGTTATTTCGGATATACAGCATCGATTGCGGAACTTGGTGCTTTGGGTAGGTTGGGTCAGTTAATCGGTCTGCTTATGTTGTTGAATGGTTTTTTTATCCAGCCAGTTTTTTCGCGTATTAACCAAAGAAATGAGTTCATAAAAAAAGGGGCCATCATACTGTTATTTCTGATTGTCTTTTCGATTATCAGCATGCTTACCGTGCACTGGCTGCCTGAATGGTGGCTTTATATTATTGGAAAAAATTACTCGAATTTGGGTACGGAACTGCCCATAACGGTGCTTACTGCATTGTTGAGCCTGATTGGTTCGACGCTATATGTAGTAGTGATTTCAAGAAACACAACTGATGGGCAGCCTTGGTATATTGTTATTGGCCTATCAATGCAGTTAGCGTTTCTTGCGATACGAGGGGTTCACTCGACGTATGATGCGCTATTATTAAGCCTAATTCCAGTGCTGAGTTATGCCTGCCTACAGATGGTAATTCTAGTCAGAATACTTATTAAATGGGAAAGATCGCAACTGTGAATAAGACGCAGTATGGAGTTCAGATGGCCATTAAAAGGACGACAGATTTGGATGACTTATCAATTGTTCTTTCGTATTGCGGGTATTGTTAGGGTCAAAAAGTATGTCAAGCCCAATTAAATTGTTTTTAAAAAAGATCAAGTGGTGGGGTTTCTGGGGGGATCACTTTGACGCCGAACAGCCACACCTGCAGGGAAAAGAGGTATTGGAGATCGGTGCTGGACCGGTTAAAAGAACGGGTGTGACAACTCTTGATTTCCGCGCTTCTGTCAGCCCGGACATCCTGCATAATCTGGATAACTTGCCATGGCCGGTTTCAGATGCCAGTTTTGATGCCGTCTACATGTTCTCGGTGATCGAGCATGTGTCCGAACCGCTGAAGGTCATTGAGGAGTGTCACCGGGTTCTCAGGCCGAATGGGAAAATATACCTGTTGACTCCGCATTTCAGTGCCACCGCGTCCTATACTGATTTAACACACAGATGGCACTTTTCTAGCCGATCATTTGATTATTTTGTGGATGGTACGCCACTTTATGGCGACTATGACTTTTACTCTGAAGCGCGCTTTGTAAAGGAAACAAGAATGATCTCTCTGTGTGGGGTATTTGACTATGTACCTTTCATGCAATGGCTGGCCAATAAATTCCTGTACATATGGGAAGATTATTTGTGCTTCATGATACGGGGTGCTGGAATTTATCTTGTGCTGAGAAAACAACCAAAATGAGGCCATTTATTCTCCAGTTAGCCCCCTTGCGTGCAAGACAGTCGATCACGTCCCGTGTGTATCTCCGGCAATATGATAAGTGGCGAAACTTGTATGAGGTAGCCCAGTTGGAGTTTTGCCCACGTATATCCATGTACAACCTTGTGCCCGGTGACATCATCTCGGGGAATATCGCCTTTAACGGATTATACGAACTGGATTTGTCGCGAGAGCTCGTAAAGCTATCCCGGAATGGGGGCTTGTTTGTAGATGTCGGCGCAAACATGGGATATTTTTCGCTGCTATGGGCGGGATTGAACCCGGGTGGGCGTGTTATTGCGTTTGAGGCTGCACCTCGTTGTATCAAGTTATTTGAGCACAATATATCCCAAAACAAATTCGTTGACCAGATTACGCTTGTGCCCAAGGCTGCGGGTAGCAAGTTTGGTTCAGCTCATTTCAGGACTGGTCCGGTTGACCAGACTGGCTGGGGCGGCATTTCAAATGTCAAACGGACTGATACCGTTGAGGTGCCGGTTGTGCGGCTAGACGAAACGTTGCCAGATGCCGTGATTGATGTATTGAAAATTGATGTGGAAGGCGCAGATACATGGGTATTGCATGGCTGTGAAGAGCTGTTAAAAAAAAGACGCATACGCAAAATATTCTTTGAGAAGAATCTTGCCAGGATGGCTGAGCTGGGCATTGGTGCAGATGATGCAAGGGATTTTCTGGCAAGTGTTGGATATGACTGCATACCTTTTGGGAGGGACGGTGTTGAATGGGTGTCATATCCCCGCAATATGTAATTAAGAATAACGGGATCAGGTCAGCCAGTGATACATCTCGTCGTTCCTCATGGTAATTGTGGTGGTGTTTACGACTTTGCTTGCAGGTTGCAAGATGCCATCGGGCATGATGATGTGAAATTGGTTTCTCTATCCCGGGAGAATGTATCAGACTGGAAAGTCGGGGTAGATGACTTGGCTGCGCTCCAAATGAGCGGTTATGTTTTTGCCAAGCGTGGTGCGTCATTATGGTTGTTGCGTGAACTTGAAATGCGGCGCAAGAACATCAAAACGCTGGGGGTGTTTTTCCACGAAATCTACGCCTTCGGTCTGCCATGGATATCGTCCTTTTAGTTATCTCGTTTGCAGCGTTACATTGCGTGTCGTTTGGAGGTGTTTATGATTTTTCTTGCAAATTTTAGGAGGCAATTGGGTGCGTTGATTAAAGAGGCGACTTCTCACTATAAGATGTTGGGTATAGCTTAGATCATGAAGTTTGCACTCCTTACCAAAAATTTCTCACCTGGTTTTTGCGGCATTGCAGATCACAGCATTAGCTTGGTGAAAGCGCTTGGCTTGGAAGGTGAGAGTGTGATTATTGTTGCTGACAGAGGTTACGATCTTTCAATTCATGTTGATGTGGTGGTGTGCGATTGGAGCCATCAAGGTTTGGATGCTCTTTTCAAGAAAATGGTGTCACTAGATCTGGATCACTTGATTCTCCAATTTACACCATTGATGTATGTCGCCGAGAAGACTCGTAATGCACACGAGCTGGTGCAGTTTTGGCAACGCTGCTCACAGCGTTGGGTAACTTCAATAATTGTCCATGAAACTTATTTTCGTACATGGTGGCATCCCAAGAGCTGGGGTAATGGCATGCTGGAAAAAAGGTTGTTAAAAACTATGGTTGAATATTCCCACTTTGCCTTTTCAGCGTCACATCCGTTAGTCGATGAGATGAGAGAATGGAGGATGGGCACAAAAGTAGCTATATTGCCTATAGGCTCAAGTTTTTCACTTGTAGGCGTAGACAAGGAGAAGATCAGGCGGGATTATGGAATAGCAGCAGATGAAGTCGTCTTGGTTTTGTTTGGTGGCGGCAACAGCCTTAAATGGATGAAAAAACATGTTTATGCCACAGATGCGTTATTGCATTCTAAAGGGATAAAGGCGCGCTGGCTTATGCTTGGTGGTATTACTGCCTCGTGGTTCAAGCTAAAGCAACAAGTTATCTTACCTGGGTGGCTGGATGAACGGCAGATATCAATCTGGTTGCAAGCAAGCGATATATTTCTTATGCCTCACTATGCAGGTTTATGCGCAAAACGAGGAACCCTGATGGCTGCGCTGCAGCATGCATTGCCTGTGGTTGGTACGAGGTCAGAAATGACAGATAAATTCTGGGATGAACTTGATGGTGTTTATTTAACACGCAGGCACATTGTAGGCGAATTTGCGCAACAGGTATTAGCTTTGGTTCTCGATAATCAATTAAGAGCTGATTCTGGAAAAGCTAATCAGGAATATTTTCATAACAATTGTACTTGGCCGATTATTGCCAAAACTTTTCTTGTGGGTGTGCATAAATAAATGCGTCATATTTATTTTTTTATTGCGCTGCTGGTGCTTTATGGAGACCTGCTAAAAAGGAATTTCACGGCAAGCATATCACTGGTGATGATTTATGGAGTCGCAGTTCTGTTGCTATTCGCAATTGTTGTTCAAAAAAGAAAAGCGAGATACCACGTCAGTGCAGAGGGTAAGGTTGTGTTTAAACTGACGGTGTTTCTTATGCTGCTTTACATTCTTCAATTGCTTACATCATTCTCATCATCCTTTGCAGATGGGCTATCGCATACTTTGTACATCTGCATCCCACTTTTGTATATTGCGGTGATATACAAATATTGCCCACAGTTTGATCTGCTGGCATTGGGGAAAGCTTTTCTGTTTCTGATGATACCGGTCAACATGGTTGGTACTGTGCAATACTTCGTTGATCCAACCTTCATGATTTCGACAGCCTACGGCGATGAGCTTGGGGGGGTCATACTGCGCAATTTTCTGGGCGAAAGGTCTTTTTTTTCTCGCTATCCTTCGTTGTTTGCCAGTGCAGACCGATACTCAGCGATGGGTTTGATGCAATTTTTTTTTACATTGATTATTTTAAAGGGAGGGAGATCGTTTTCACGCAAAGATAAGTCATGGCTCACATTTAATCTGATCAGCGCGGGTGGTGCTCTGTTTATCGCCGGAGCAAGATCGCGTATCTTGATAGCGGGAGTTGCACTTACGTTAATGGCATTGGCTTTTATGTTTAGCATCATGTTTTCAGTGAAGGGTGGTAAGGTTGGAAGAATCCTCAAGCGCTACTTGCCATTGCTGGTTGGTGCAGTGGTAGTGGCATTTATCGTGTTTGGTAACTGGTCCACAAAACAGGATGAAAGGTTGTTATCCTTTCCAGTACTAAATTTGCTCGCGCAATCTGTTGATGAGGGTGATATCGGTGTCCGGGTGGAGGAGGCCACATCGTTGTCACGGATGTTGGAGGATGCCACCTTTTTCGGGCAGGGTCTAGGTAGTATCGCCAATGGTAAACCTGGTGAGTTTGGGATCCGCTCTATGTGGATCGAGAGTGGTTATATCTGGGGGGGGATGATGGTACTCACATATCTGAGCATTATCGTTGCGCTCACTTTACTGCTGTGGCGAAGCTTTATGTCTTTCGATGCGTTGAGTGTAGCAATCTATTGTATTCCGGTCTTGTGGTTGGTTTTTGCCGTGCTGGCAGGATTGACTTCTGCATTCGAGTTGTCAACAGGTGTGTTGCTGGGTTGCGCTATTGCTGTTATTTCGCGCACACCGAGAAATATTACCGGAGGATATATTATGCCATTACCTATTCAACGGAACCTGCATTAATGGATCAGAAGTCATTATATGAGTTGCAGGCAGGTAGCGGTGAATTGATCCGGGCAGATTACAATGCAGCACTGATAGGCAGGGATCAGTTCATTACAGATGATATTTCTGGCAAGATCGATGTAGCGCAAAGAATCAATGCGGCGGAGCTTTCTATCGGAGATGGCCGACTGACTCGTTCCCTGTTGCAATGTGTACCCAACATGCAACTCGAATGCATTGATATATCTCCTGCCAGAATCAACTATGTGCGTCGCATGCTGGAGCATGACTCCAATGTTGGACAAGGCTGTGTGAAATTTACCGAGTGTAATTTTGATACTCAGTTTGGTGTCCTCGATAGCGACTTTTACGATTTCGTAATTGCCTTGGATATCATGGAACATGTTTTCGACGTATTTAATTTTATTGAGCATTGCCAGAGAATTCTCCGGTCGGGTGGGCGACTGTATATTCGCGTTCCGAACATTGCATATATTAAACACAGAATTCGATTATTACTGGGGAAGCTACCTGTTACGGCAAGCTGGTTTGAGACGCCTGAAGAGCTTACGTCATGGCGCCTACGGCATGGATGGGATGGTGGGCACCTTCATCTTTTTACAATTCCTATCCTTTATGAATTGTTGGAGATTAGTGGTTTGCAGCCTGAAGTGTGCCGTGATCCCGGTGTCAGATTTTCGAAGTTTCGGGCTATGGCACCAAACCTGTTATATGCAAATCCGCTGATTGTTGCCCGAAAAATATAATGCACCTATTAGTTGCGATAAATAACAATGTTGAAGAATGGCGCACTCTGCAAGTCTTTGATAGTACAAAGCCAAGGCTTCCTCTTCCCTATACATTTGGTGGTGCATTTTTGAGGGATCGCCATTCAATTTCCGCTTTTGATCTTTATAGTCAGGCTGATAAACATGTCATTTCTCCATTTAGCGCAATGTACTATAAGAACGAGCTGGGTAAGGCGCTGGCGAGCGTTGATATTGCGTTCTTGTGGGGTAGCGTTGCACTGAAGGCGATATTCAGGCAGGCGATTACCCCTGGTGCCAGAAAAAACATAATCTATTTTACGTATGTGTTTTCGCCCGAGCAGTTTACTGCTAAACATCGTATCAATAAATGGGCTCAGCGAGCCTTGGCGAGTTCTGCAAAGGGGCTTGTGCTAATGACGGGTGAGCAGGCATGCAAGGCGCAGGAGATGCTGGGCGAGGCTGTTCCAGTGGTTCGCTTTCGTTGTGGTATCGATACGGCTTTCTATCGTGAGGAAGCGGCTTTCACCAATATACCCGAACGCTATCGCGGTCACATCGAGAAACTTCTGGTCGAGCCGTATGTCATCATGCCCGGTGATGAGTTGCGCATCAACGAAGATGCGATCCGTTTTGTGAAACAGAGCGGTATCAGGTTAGTGCGAATATCGCAATACGGCGATAAAAGCGGCACCGAAAAACTTAAGCATGATATTGATGAGCATGATCTAGGAGACAGACTCTTGGTGTTTGAAAAAATAGACTACGTATTCCTCCGATTTCTGCTCAGACATGCCAGTGCATATGCTGGTTTTGTTGATTCCTCTTGGCAGCCGGCGGGTTGGACTGTCGCATGTGAAGCACTCTCCAGTGGTTTACCTATGGTGATTTACGATGGCCTGGTGAGCAGGGAGCTGATAGAAACAGGTGTACCTGCTCATCTTGTTCAAACTGTTGATATGCGCGATGTTGCAACTTTTACGGTCAGACTAGCAGAGCTGGCATCATCTGGCAGGAGTAAAGAATCTGCCGAACAGGCGAGTTCCTTCGCAGAGAGGCAACTCGATTTTGGTGATACCGCTCCAGCTTTTGTTGCGGAAATCGAAAAACTTGTGGCGGCGCCATGAAGACACTGCATGTGATTCGCATCTCGTTTCCTGAAACGAGTGGGCCAGTGTTCGCAATTCGTAGCTTAAGTGAAAAACATCGACATCTGGATAATGATGTGTGCTGCACAGGGATGTTCTGGCTTGCGAAGAAAGGCGCGCATTGAATTCTGAGAAGAAACGGCGGCGTGTTGTATTTTTCTACCGCAAGCCGCGTCCTGGCCATCATTACAGCATCGAGCGCTTGTTTGATGCTGTGAGTGATGCGCTGCCTGAAGAGCGTTACGAGATTCGGCGCTTGGTCTGCCCTTTCGAGAGCAAGGGGGTAATGCGCAGACTGTTGCTGATGATCTGGGCCGCCTTTAATCAGGGTGACATCAATCATGTGACAGGTGATGTCAATTTTCTTGGATTGCTAATGCGACGCTCGTGCACCGTACTGACAATACTCGATTCTGCCTCAATGTTGAGATTGACTGGATTAAGGCGCTGGTTGTATGGCTGGATATGGTTACGCTTTCCGGTTATGCGTGCTGGGCGGGTGACTGTTATTTCGGAATCGACGCTGCAAGAAACACTGGAATATTGCGGGGAGCGTGCAGCCAAATTCAGGGTCATTCCTTGCTGTTTGACAGGTAATTTCACGCCAAGCACGAAGAGTTTTAATAGCCAGCAGCCACGGATACTTCAGGTTGGCACGAAGAATAATAAGAACCTTGAGCGTGTGATAGAAGCATTGGCTGGTTTGCTCTGTAAGCTGGTTGTGGTGGGACCTTTATCAAGTGGGCAGTTGCACCTGTTAAAGGTTCTGGGCATTGTGTATGAGAACCATACTAATCTGGATGATGAGGGTATGGCGAAGCAATACCGGTTGGCTGATATTGTGGTGTTTGCATCAACCTACGAGGGTTTCGGCTTGCCGATATTGGAAGCGCAGGCGGTGGGGCGGGTCGTCGTCACGAGTTCACGCGCTCCAATGGATAAGGTGGCAGGAGCAGGCGCAGCCTTGGTGAATCCGGAAAGTGTGGAATCGATACGCGATGCGGTGAAGAAGATAGTGCATGATGATATCTATCGGGATCAACTGATTGCTGCCGGTTTCGAAAATGTCAGGAAATACTCTCCGGAGGCGGTTGCTGCGGAATATGCCGCCGTGTATGAAATGTTGGCCGGATAGTGAGCGCGGCTATGAAAATTCTCCTTGCTACACCAAGTCTGCTGCCCGATGCGGGTGGACCTTCCTATAGTGTTAAGTCGATTGAACGCAATCTGGAGGAAAATTCATGTCGTGTTACTGCGCTGACCCGGAAAGAAAGGGGCGGAGAGTATATTGGCCCATTGGGCAGAAGAAAATTTATCAAAGATTTTGATGTTGTTCACAACTTTGGGATATGGACGCCATTCAACCATAGCATTTGTGTTGCGGCGAATAAGGCAGGGGTGCCGCATGTTTATAGTCCAATGGGTATGCTGGAGCCATGGGCGCTCGGTCAAAAAAAATTAAAGAAGCAACTGGGGTGGCTGGTTTACCAGCGCAGTGATCTTGAGGATTCTGCGGCTATCCATGTAACTTCCACTCTTGAAGCAGAACATGTCATGGAACTCGGGGTTCGGGTGCCGATTGCGTTGATACCACATGGTATGGATATTCCTTCCAGATTACCTTCTCTCGAAAACCGGGAGAGGATTATGCGAACAGCGTTGTTTCTGTCTCGGATTCATCCCAAAAAAGGACTGCTGGAATTGGTTGATGCGTGGTCAATGCTTCGTCCATCGGGCTGGAGGGTTATCATCGCGGGTTCTGATGCCGACGGTTATGGTGCCGTTGTGGACGATGCTATTGCGCGCCATCGTCTGCAAGATTGCATTCATATGATCGGCCCCGTTTGGGGTGAAGATAAATCGAAACTTTATTGTTCGGCTGATCTGTTTGTATTGCCGACTCATAGCGAAAATTTTGGCCTGGTTATTCCAGAGGCATTGAGCTATGGCGTTCCGGTAATTACAACAACTGGCGCTCCATGGCATGAATTACAGGAAAAAAATAGCGGCTGGTGGATTCAACCGACCGTGCCAGCGTTGATGCAAGCGTTGGAAGAAGCCGTCAGTATGTCACCATCGAAGTTGCGGATGATGGGGTTGAATGGCCGACGGTTGGTTGAAGAAAAATATGGATGGCAGGCTATTATCCAGAAGCATATTGAATTGTATCGATGGATTGCCCTAGGTCAAACCAGGCCAAGTTTCATTCTGGATTAGGGGTGGTTGAGTAATGGTTATCCTTGGAATCAATGCCTACCACGGCGATTCATCCGCCTGCCTCATCATTGACGGTCAGTTGATTGCAGCAGCGGAGGAAGAGCGCTTTCGCCGCATCAAGCATTGGGCAGGCTTTCCGTTCGCGGCTGTCCGTTATTGTCTGGCCGAAGCGAAAATTGGTTTGGGTGATGTGGGGCATGTGGCAATCAATCAGGATACAAAAGCCAACCTGTGGCGGAAGATTGGATTTGCTTTGAGCAGGCGGCCCGATCTTGGGTTGGTAATCGACCGTATCAAGAACAAAAAAGTGCGTGCCAACGTGGGAGAGGAATTGATTCGTGCATTTCAGGGCGATCGTTTTGCCGGGAAATTGCATGAGGTAGAACATCACATGGCCCATCTTGCCTCTGCTTTTCTGGTCTCACCATTTAAAGATGCATTGGTTGTTTCGGTGGATGGTTTTGGAGACTTTGCCAGCGCGGCCTGGGGCGTGGGCAAGGGTGCCGATATTCGCGTGGAGGACAAGGTCTACTTCCCCCATTCACTCGGTATTTTCTATCAGGCACTGACGCAGTATCTGGGGTTCCCCAATTACGGCGACGAGTACAAGGTGATGGGGTTGGCGCCTTATGGTGAGCCGAAGTATCTGCCTGAAATGCGTCGCATTGTGCAGTTACGTGACGATGGTTCGTTTCGTCTCAATCTGGATTATTTTCGGCATCACAAGGAAAAGATCAATTACGAGTGGGAGAGCGGTGAGCCACGTGTCGGTAAGTTATTCACCGGGGCATTGGATAAGCTGCTGGGGTCGGCACGCGAGCATGGGGATGAGCTAACGCAATATCATAAGGACATTGCCCGCTCAGTTCAGGCGATGTATGAGGAAGCATTTTTTCATCTGCTTAATACGTTGCATAAACGACATGGTCTGGATAATTTGGCGCTGGCTGGCGGCTGTGCGATGAATTCGGTGGCGAACGGGAAAATTTATCGCAGCACCCCATTCAAGAAGATTTATATCCAGTCCGCAGCCGGTGACGCGGGAGGGGCGATCGGCGCTGCATTCACGGTTTGGCAGAAGTTGGGCGGCAAACGCGGTTTTGTGATGGATCACGCTTGCTGGGGACCGCAGTTTGATGGCGATGTGATACGCGAACTGCTGTGTGCCAATAATGAAAAGTTGGCTGCACAGAATTGCCATCTGGAATTTATCGGCGATGAAAATATTTTGTGCGTTCGCACGGCAAAAGCAATTTCGGAAGGCAAGGTTATCGGCTGGTTTCAAGGGCGCATGGAGTGGGGCCCGCGTGCGTTGGGCAATCGTTCGATCCTGGGCGACCCGCGCCGTGCGGACATGAAGGACATTCTAAATCTGAAGATCAAGCGGCGGGAGTCCTTTCGTCCATTCGCTCCATCTATCCTGCGCAAGTCTGTGCCAGAATGGTTTGAAACCGATGATGATGTGCCGTTCATGATGCAGGTCTATCAGATTCGCGAGGGTAAACGTTCTTTGATTCCTGCCGTGACGCATGTCGATGGTTCGGGTCGTTTGCAAACTGTCAATCGCGACACCAATCCACGCTACTACCGGTTGATCGAGGCTTTTAATGACTTGACTGGCGTACCTATGGTGTTAAACACTTCTTTCAATGAGAACGAGCCAGTGGTATGTCAGCCCGGAGAGGCGCTTGATTGCTTTTTGCGCACGAAAATGGATGTGCTGGTTTTGGGTGACTGGTTCATTCGGCGCGTGGAATGATGGTTGCGCCTTTGAAGATATCGGTTGTCACGGTGGTACTTAATTGCCATGACACTATTGCGGATGCATTGCGCAGCGTCTCCAGCCAAGTCTATGGTGATGTGGAACATGTGGTGGTGGATGGCGGATCGATTGATGGCACGATGGATGTGCTAAATGCTAACCGTGATCAAATTGATGTGTTGCTCAGCGAAGCTGACCGTGGAATTTATGATGCCTTGAATAAAGGCATTGCTCTTGCGACAGGTGATGTGGTTGGATTCCTGCATGCGGATGATGTGTTTGCAGATGCTCTGGTGCTTTCCAGAATCGCAGATGCCTTCGCTGATGATGCGGTGGGCGCTGTCTACGGTGATCTTGTTTACGTGCATGAGAAAGATATGGCGCGAGTGATCCGTCATTGGTCTGCGGGGCACTTCTCAAAATCTAAGTTGGGCTGGGGCTGGATGCCGCCTCACCCAACCTTTTATGTGCGTCGTTCGATATATTCTCAGCTAGGGAGTTTTGATTTGCGCTATCGCATTGCTGCCGACTACGACACAATGTTGCGTTTTTTGGGACGTGGTGAGGTGCGGATAGTTTATATTCCGCATGTGCAGGTTAAGATGCGGCTTGGTGGTGTCAGCAATCGTTCGATAACAAACATTTTGCATAAGAGCTTGGAAGATTATCTGGCTTTGCGCCGCAATGGCGTTGGTGGTTTGGGTGCGCTGGTGTGGAAAAATTTGAGCAAGGTGAAGCAATTCTTTCTCGTAGCCCGGGAATAATTCAGTAATCGATATGAAAATATTCGTTGTTTCAACGCTGGTTTGCGCAATCCTGATATTACTGTTGCGAGGCATGGCGCATCGATGGGGGATCGTGGATTGTCCGGGCGGTCGCAAGCTGCATAAACACCCCACCCCCACGGTGGGCGGACTGGCGATGTTCGTCGCTGTGCTGGTCGCGTTGATGCTCAGCGATG
>Ga0224495_10001363_pt1 | contig 17297 bp, 16 predicted proteins | sample SF_Jul11_sed_USG_FD_168128 | JGI IMG/M metagenome (GOLD analysis project Ga0224495, IMG submission 168128) | Sediment microbial communities from San Francisco Bay, California, United States - SF_Jul11_sed_USGS_4_1 | ecosystem: Environmental > Aquatic > Marine > Sediment | place: USA: California... | reverse complement strand
AAATACATGATTGCGACTACTTGATCATCACCATCCAGGTTAACGATTAATATTAATAGAGAATACAAATGGAAGAACAGGAAAGGTTGCAGTACCAGGCTATATTGCACAAGATGCTTGCCACAATGGTCGGAATGAAGGGCTCCGACTTGTTCATTACGGTGGGTTATCCTCCATCCATAAAATTAAACGGCAAGCTGACCAGGCTGAATGATACGCCTCTTACTGCCGAACATACCCGCAAAATGGCTCGTTCAATTGCATCAGAGAAGCAGTGGCAGCATTACAATGAAACAAAGGGCGCCAACTTCGCCATCGCACCGGAAGGTATTGGCCGTTTCCGTATCAACATATTCACTCAGCAGCAACGCACTGGTCTGGTGATCCGTGTGATCACGACAGAGATACCGGATTTTGACAAGATGAACTTGCCGCCGATCCTGAAAACGGTCGTCATGGAAAAGCGCGGATTGGTTTTGCTGGTCGGTGGTACAGGTTCGGGCAAATCAACCACGCTGGCAGCGATGCTGGGAGTGCGCAATCGGGATTCTCACGGCCACATCATTAGTATCGAAGACCCGGTCGAATACGTACATAGCCACATAAACTGCATCATCACCCATCGCGAGGTGGGTATCGATACCGTGGGATGGTTTGATGCGCTCAAGGATACGCTGAGACAAGCGCCGGACGTCATCCTGATTGGCGAGATCCGCGACCAGGAGACCATGGAATACGCGTTGAATTTTGCCGAGACCGGCCATCTTTGCATGGCGACATTGCACGCAAACAGCGCCAACCAGGCGATCGACCGCATTGTGAATTTCTTCCCCATCGAAAAACGCGAGCAGGTTTTGAATGACCTGTCTCTGAACATGCGTGCCATCATCTCGCAACGCCTGGTGCGCAAGATCGCAGGCGGCCGTGCCGCTGCGATCGAAATACTGCTGAGCACGGCATCTTCAAGAGATGCTATCGCCAAGGGCGAGGTCGGCGGTTTGAAGGAAATCATGAAGAAATCTGTCGAACAAGGAATGAAGACGTTCGATCAATGCCTGTTTGAATTATACGAACAGGGCGATATTTCAGTCCACGAACTTCAGGTCAATGCAGATTCCAAAGGCGACTTGATGCTGCGCTTGAAGCTGCAAAGTCCGCGATTCAGGACGGAAGAGATGGGCGGCGAAGCGGGTAACCAGATAGCAGGATTGTCTTTTGACGGCCAAGCTGACCTGGAAGCAGCCAAACAAAAATCGGCCGGGGAAGCGACAGGTGCCTTTAAGCCAATGCCAGTTGGAGTGGAGACGGGAGCACATAGCATACCTGTTGCGTCTGGCGCTCCCACTGCAACGCCAGTTGCACCTGCAGCGGAACCCAGCACGCAGCCAAAGCCTGAGTTAAAGATCGCTTAACGCAACAATGGATGCAATGGTCGCTGCAAAAGGCGATCTTTGCATTCCGAGCTTATGGCTTAATTTGTTTTAGCTTCGAAGATAATCCTGCCCTTCCGCCCTGGATGTTTACTCTACGCAAAAGTGATCTTTCGGCCATGCATGTCCTGTCTACTCAATTATGGACCAAAACAGCGCAGATTCCCGGGACATAACCGCAGGCGCATGAATTTCGTTGTCGTTGAGCTTTCGCAAACCTGACAATAGATACATGATACTGATTCAGGATTGCCCAACCCGCCGATGTGCGGTGTCCGGTATCATTGAAGTCCTGATCGGCATCAGGTTTGTACAGCATGATAGTTTGGGTAAATTATCCATTTTGATTAACGCAATGAATTTCTCGGAACGACTGTTGCTGTATGTGCAGCTTACCCGCCTGAACCGTCCCATCGGCATTCTCCTGTTGCTGTGGCCGACGTTGTGGGGAGTATGGATCGCCGGTGCGGGGCACCCGGCGTGGCATATCGTCCTGATCTTTGTGCTGGGCACGGTACTGATGCGTTCCGCAGGATGCGCAATCAACGATTATGCTGATCGCGATTTCGACAAACACGTAAAGCGCACCAAAGAGCGTCCCATTACCAGTGGGCGCATTTCTCCAAACGAGGCGTTATGGGTGGCTGCTTTTCTGGCGTGCCTGGCTTTGCTGCTGATCTTGCCGCTCAACACCCTTACTTTGCTGCTCTCGATTCCTGCAGTATTGCTCGCCGTCAGCTATCCGTTCACCAAGCGATTTTTCGCGATCCCTCAAGCCTATCTCGGTATCGCGTTTGGTTTCGGCATTCCGATGGCGTTTGCCGCGCAGCAAAATAATGTGCCTTCGCTAGCGTGGCTATTACTCGCCGCAAATGTGTTTTGGGCGATAGCCTACGATACCGAGTACGCGATGGTGGATAGGGATGACGACATCCGTATCGGCATTCATTCCTCGGCATTGTGGTTCGGAAAATACGATGTAGCTGCAGTGATGGCCTGCTATGCGGTCACAGTGGCGTTACTCGCAATAGCGGGTCTGATGATAGGAGCAGGGGCGTTGTATTTCGCAGGACTGATATTGGCAGAAGGCATTGCGTTATACCACTACCGCCTGATAAGAAATCGCCAGCGCGAGGCGTGTTTCAAGGCCTTTTTGCATAACAACTGGTTTGGAGCGGCAGTGTTTTTCAGCGTGGCGCTGGATTATCAGGCGCGATACTGGTAACTGCTTGGCCGTGATTCAAGTTGTTGCAAAGTGGTTGCAGGAGCGGACATTGGTTCTTGCATGATGGCAATGGCTTCACTCATTCCTGCAAGTCATGCAGCAGAGATTCGCGTACTGCCGTCGAGACCGGGTCAAGGATGAACCGGTAGGCAGGATGGTCGATCCCCATGCTTAATCGCGTGCCCTGCCTCAGTGCCCGCGACATATCCGCTGTCAGTTGAAAGCGAAGGAAATGAACCGCCGAGGTTTTCTCCTCGGTGGCACGTTCCAGGTCCTCGTCGGCAATAGCAAAGACACGATCGAAGCCATCCACCTGTACCCATACGCGGTATTCAATGCCGAGCAAACGGCCAAGCATGCGGCGCCGCTCGTCGATATCCTCATATTCGATCATCATGGTCGCTTTCCAGTTGCTGCCATCCGGAATAAGCGGGTTGTAGGCATCGAGTTCGTCCTGGATTCCGGCTTCCTCGAAGATCTTTTCCGCACGCAGCATTTCCTGCACTTGATATCGGATCGTCATCTCGTCTTCGAAGATCAGCGTGACGTGCTCGCCCAACATGACGTTGCGGTTCTTCTTGTGTGCCATCACTTCGGCGCGAATTTTGTCGCGTGTTTTTGCGTAAGCCTCCAGCGTCAGCAAGCCGTCCATGGTGAGTTTAGTCATGTCTCTAGTGCTGGCCAGAAATTGGCCCCTCCTTAAACAAGTTGTCTTTCAGTTCGTGATCGAACGCCGGATCGTGGCGGCGTATCCACTCCAGCACCATCGCGGCATGCTCCTTTTCCTCGTCGCGGTTGTGAGCGAGGACCTTTTTCAGCTCCGGATCGGCTGCGGCATCCACGCGCTGGTTATACCAGTCCACCGCTTCCAGTTCTTCCATCAGAGAAACGATCGCGCGGTGCATATCCATGGTGGCGGCGGTAAGTTTTTCCACCGGCTCGTGATAACCTTCGTTTGCCATGTTACTCTCCTTGACTATAAACCGTAGGCGATGCGGATCAACGTGAGCGGGTGTTGTTTTTGCGCTAGTGTTTCCCCGATGCCTTGCATGATGTGGCGGCCTGCGATTGCGCAGTCAGAGCTGACATAGTCAGGCTCCGATGCAGCCATTTGCTTGAATACCGGTTTGCCGATCTTCATCGAGTCATCGAAGAATTCGCTTTTTACGCCCCAGGTGCCGTCGTGTCCCGAGCATCGCTCAACCGTGGTGATTTCTGTATCAGGCACCAGTTGCAGCGTCTCACGGGTCTTGAGTCCCATGTTCTGCACGCGCAAGTGGCAGGGCACATGGTAGGAGACCTTGCCGAGCCTGGTTTTGAAATCTGTCTTGAGCAGTCCATCCTTGTGGCGCAGCATCAGATATTCGAATGGATCGTACATCGCTTCTGCCACAAATTTTACATCCGCATCATTGGGAAACATCAGCGGCAGTTCTTGTTTGTACATCAGAGTGCAGGAAGGGATCGCCGTGACAATCGCATAACCTTCCTTTGCCAGTTTGGCCAAGTGCGGGATGTTGGCTTCCATGAGGCGCGCGACCGATTCCATATCGCCCAGCTCGAGCTTGGGCATGCCGCAGCATGCTTCCTTATCTACCAGGCGGGTAGGGATCTCGTTGTGCGCAAGGATGCTAATCAGATCACGGCCGATGCCCGGCTCGTTGTAATTGATGTAGCAGGTGGCATAGATAGCCACTTTGCCGGGCGTGCGGTCACCGTTTCTGACCGGAAAACGCTCGTTGAACGTGGAATTCTTGCGAAAAGTGTTGCTTGTATACTCGGGCAGCTTACGATCCTGATGGATGCCCAGCACTCTATCCATGGCCTTGCGTGTAACAGAGTTGTTGTTCACCGCATTCACCATCTGTGTTACCACCGGTATCGAGGCCAGTTTGCCCATTGCATCGGTGCTGGATAGCAGCTTGTCGCGGAAACTGGCTTCACCTCTTTTGAATTTCACCGCCTTGGCGCGTAGCATCAGATGCGGAAAATCCAGATCGAATTGGTGCGGTGGAACGTAAGGGCATTTGGTCATGAAACACATGTCGCACAGATAGCACTGATCTACCACTTTCCAGTAGACGGGTTTTTCGACGGTGTCCAACTCGTTCGATGGACTCTCGTCTATCGCATCGAAAAGGGTTGGGAATGAGTTGCACAGATTGAAGCAGCGCCGGCAACCATGGCAGATGTCATATACCCGGTGCAGTTCTTCCATCAGTGAGGCATCGTTGTAAAACTCCGGATTCTGCCAATCGAGCGGGTGGCGCTGGGGCGCTTCCAGGTTTCCTTCGCGTGTGCTCATTTCATTTCTCCTGCCGCCGTGTCATTAAGGGCTGCGTTGCGGGTTACAAATATTCTGGTTGTATCCAAAAAACACACCCCCAGCCGGAAAAGGTTGAGGATGTGATTCGAAAGGTCAGTCCGCCAGTGCGTCCAATGCTTTCTGAAAGCGGTTGGCGTGAGAACGTTCGGCTTTGGCCAGTGTTTCGAACCAATCGGCAATCTCGTCGAAGCCCTCGGTACGCGCAGTCTTTGCCATGCCCGGGTACATATCGGTGTATTCGTGGGTCTCGCCTGCGATAGCAGATTTCAGATTGTCACGAGTTTTGCCTATCGGCAGATCAGTGGCTGGGTCACCGCAAGTTTCCATGTATTCAAGGTGGCCGTGTGCATGCCCGGTCTCGCCTTCAGCGGTGGAGCGGAAAACAGCAGCCACATCGTTCTGGCCCTCCACATCCGCTTTGGCTGCGAAATACAGATAACGGCGGTTGGCCTGAGATTCGCCGGCAAATGCATCTTTCAGATGTTGATGGGTCTTGGATCCTTTGAGTTGCATGATTGTTCTCCTTAGAAAAAATTTAGAATGCGGGTAACTCCCGAACGGTGGTTGTTGGTCCACGGCCGCAATAATAGACCCGGTTATCTTATAAATCTAATTGAATTAATTAAACAAGGTGATTTATTATGTAAATCACCATCAGTAGGGCCAAGGGTTTGGCAAAATTAAAGGACTAACATGACTTTCAACGAATTGCGCTATATCGTGGCTGTGGCGCAGGAACGCAATTTTCGCCGTGCGGCGGGGAAATCCTTTATCAGCCAGCCTGCGCTGTCGCTTGCGATTCAGAAGCTGGAGCAGGAATTGGACATCAAGATATTCGAGCGCGGGAAGAACGATGTTACCGTCACGCCGATCGGCGCCGAAATCGTCGAACAGGCGCATCGCGCGCTGGAGGAGGTCGAGCGTATCCGCGAACTGGCCAGGCAAGGCAAGGATCAGCTCGCCAGCACGTTGCGTCTTGGCATCATTTACAGCGTTGGCCCCTACCTGCTTCCAGACCTGGTTCCTTCGTTGAAAAAGCTTGCGCCGGGAATGACGCTGGAAATCGAGGAGAACATCACTGCAAATCTCGAAACTCTGCTGCGCAACGGAAAGCTTGATGTCATCATTATCGCGTTACCATTCGGGGATGCCGGAATTCATACCAGGCCGTTGTACGATGAGCCATTCGAAGTAGTAGTGGACAACCAGCATCGTTGGGCCAAACGGCGCAGCATCAAGTCGCAGGAACTTGCGGCAGAGAAAGTGTTGCTGCTCGATTCCGGCCATTGCTTCAGCAATCAGGTTGCCGAGGCTTGCCCGGATCTTGATCGAAAGGGCGCGGATATACAGCAGGGTACATCGTTCGAAACTATCCGCAATATGGTCGCCTCCGGCTTGGGCATCACCGTGCTGCCGGCTTCAGCGAACAGCACGCGCTACCGCAACCGCCTGCTGCAAGTTATCCCGTTCGCCAAACCGGTGCCCTCGCGGCGTATCGCGCTGGCTTGGCGCAAAAGCTTTGCTCGTACTCAGGCGATCGATGTGCTGGCCAAGGCGATCGCACAAACGAGGATCACCGGAGTACGGCATTTGCCATGAGATCACCGAGGCAGCCTTACCGAGACAACCCGCTGCTCAGATTGAGTTACAGCATGATCGCCCCTGTCTATGATCTGGCCATCGCACGTTTTCTGCACAAGGCGCGTAGACATTCGCTGAGTTCCTTGCAGAATACTGCGCCGGGAGAGATTTTGCTGAGCGGCGTTGGCACCGGGCTTGATCTGCCGTTGTTGCCGTTGCAGCATCATTACGCAGCGCTGGATTTCAATGCCGCGATGTTGTTGCGTGCAAGATTGCGTGGCGACAAGCTCCGCAGCAAAGGCTTGCAGGTGGAGTGGGTGCTGGGCGACAGCATGGCCCTGCCGTTCTCCGATGCCCGGTTCGATCATGTCGTGCTGCATCTGATACTCGCCATCGTGCCGCGCTCCGAGCTATGTCTGAGTGAATCTGCGCGCGTTCTCAAGCCAGGCGGCACGATCATTCTGCTGGATAAATTTCTTCGCCCGAACAAGCTTGCTCTATTGCGACGCGCGCTCACTCCCTTGTCGCGAAGAATTGCCACACGCATGGATGTGGTGTTCGAAGAGGTGCTGCGCGAAGTGCCGCAACTGCAACTGGTTAGCGATCAGCCGCTTCTTGCGGGAGGCTGGTTTCGCGGTATCGTGCTGCAAAAGAGATGACATCATGAATATGAAAGTTTCCACTTGATTCTGTCAGAGCTTGCATAGCATCTAGCTGAACCAATCAGCAGGTTCGTTGTAATATGAGTTATCCATTCGGCAAGGAGATGACTGATCATGCTGCTCTGGTTGCAACTTCTGCTCTGTCTCGCAGTTATTGGCTATGCGGGGTATTTTCTATCCCGCTACGGTGACATCATCGCCGAGAAATCGGGCATTTCCGCTTCATGGATAGGCCTGATCCTTCTGTCTACTGCCACTTCTCTGCCTGAACTGGTGACCGGGATATCCTCCGTTTCATTCGCCAACGCGCCGGACATCGCAGTCGGCGATGTGCTGGGCAGCACGGTGTTCAATCTGGCTATCCTGGTGATGCTGGATGCGCTTTACAAACGTGAGACGCTTTACAGCAAGGCGGCGCAGGGACATATCCTGTCAGTGTCTTTGGGATCGCTCTTGATCGCCTTCGCCGGTTTCAGCCTGTTGCTGGATCATGCGGGTCTAAGTCCGGCATTGGGACATGTGGGCTTTTATTCACCATTTATTGCGGTGATCTATCTGGTTGCCATACGCGCCGTTTACAGCTACGAGCACCGCACATTGGCCGAATACACAGAGGAGTCGGCCGAACGTTATCCGGATGTGACACTGCGCAGCGCGGTCAAAGGCTATTTGTGGGCTGCTATTGCCGTGGTGATGGCGGGTTCCTGGTTGCCGTTCGTTGCCAAGGATATTTCAGACTTGATGGGCTGGGGGCAAAGTTTTGTCGGGACCCTGCTGGTGGCTGCCGTGACCTCGGCACCGGAAGCGGCAGTCACAATTTCGGCACTGCGCATCGGGGCGCTGGACATGGCCATCGCCAATCTGCTGGGCAGCAATTTGTTCGACATCATTATCCTGGCGGTTGACGATCTTTTTTATACCGATGGACCCTTGCTTGCGAACGTCGATACGAGCCACGCACTGACCGCATTGACTGCCGCGATGATGAGTGCCCTGGTGGCCGTGGGTTTGGTCTTCCGTCCGCAGGGACGCGCGGTGCTGGGGCTTACCTGGGTGAGCCTGGGATTGTTCATGCTGTATGTGATCAACTCGTGGATACTTTTCGAACATGCACATTAGCGATATCAATTGGCACACGCTTGCTGCAGAAGAAGTCGCGCAACATCTGGAGACAAACACCCAATCCGGGTTGAGTTCGGAATATGCAGCCAAACGGCTGGAACTCTTCGGTCCCAACGCGTTGCAGGAAAAGCGTGCGCGTTCTCCCTGGCGCATGTTGCTCGATCAGTTCAGCGATTTCATGATCATCGTGCTGATCGGCGCGGCGATCATTTCCGGATTTGTCGGCGATGTCGAGGACACCTTTGCCATCATCGTCATCGTGATCCTTAATGCGGTGATCGGATTCGTCCAGGAATTTCGGGCGGAACGAGCGATGGCCGCGCTCAAGCAGATGTCTGCGGCCAGCGCGCGCGTGGTGCGCGACGATCGCATTGAGTCTGTAAGTGCAACTGAACTGGTGCCGGGAGATGTAGTTCTGCTGGAGGTGGGCAACGTTGTACCGGCCGATCTGCGCATCATCGAGGCGGCGCGGCTCAAGATCGATGAATCTGCGCTTACCGGAGAATCCGTTGCTGTGGAAAAGCAGACTCATGCGCTCGATATAGCGGATGCCCCGTTGGGAGACCGGCTCAATCTTTCCTACAAGGGCACCACTGTCACTTACGGACGTGCGCGCGGATTGGTGGTGGCGACCGGCATGAACAGCGAGTTGGGCAAGATTGCCGCCCTGCTCAGCGAAGAAGGTGAAATAAAGACGCCGATGCAGAAGCGGCTGGTGCGTTTTGGCAAGAGACTCGCATTGGCCGCGTTGGCAATCTGCGCGCTGGTGTTCGTCATCGGGGTGTTGCGAGGTGAACCGTTGCTGCTGATGTTCATGACTGCGGTCAGCCTGGCGGTCGCGGCCATACCAGAGGCATTGCCTGCCGTTGTTACGATCTCGCTGGCACTGGGAGCACGCAAGATGATCGGGCAGCACGCCCTGATCCGTCGCCTCCCTGCAGTGGAGACACTGGGTTCGGTCAACTTTATCTGCTCGGACAAAACCGGCACGCTCACCCAGAACAAGATGCACGTCACCAACCTCTATGCTGACGATGTATTGCACAAGACCTGGCCAGAGAAAGGCGAGCCCTGGGCCACACTTTTGAAAGCGCTCGCACTGAACAATGATGCGCACATCGACCATCATGGCAAGGCCAGAGGTGAACCAACCGAGGCCGCTCTGCTGCATGCCGCACAAGTAGCTGGTTACGTAAAATCCATGCTGGAGCAGGAGGCGCCGCGCTTGCTGGAACTACCGTTCGATGCAGAACGCAAACGCATGACTACCTTGCATCGGGCAGGTAACGAGGTGATTGCCTATACCAAGGGATCCCCTGAGGCTGTTCTGCCGTTGTGTGTCAGCAAGCTTGGCAGCAGCGGTGAGAGTGTCATAGATCGTGAGGTCCTGTTGCGGCAGGCAGAGGCCATGGCCGAAGACGGGCTGCGCGTGCTCGCTTTTGCCTGCCGCCGCTGGCCGGCACTTCCCGATGGCGTGCTCCACGTTGCGGTTGAAGCGGAACTGATATTCCTGGGTTTTGCCGGGTTGATCGATCCGCCTCGCAGCGAAGTGATGGAAGCGGTGTCCCAATGCAGGTCTGCCGGCATTATCCCGGTAATGATCACCGGAGACCATCCCGCTACAGCGCGCGCGATCGGCCGCGAACTTGGCATTCTTTCTGATGAAGACGGGCTTGGCATCGATGGCCGAGTGATGACAGGAACCGAATTGGCACAACTCGATCAGGCGGCTTTTGCAGGGAGAGTTGGGAATATACGCGTTTACGCGCGTGTCGATCCGGCTCAGAAGATCAGGATCGTAAAGGCTTTGCAGGACAACGGCGCTGTAGTAGCGATGACCGGAGATGGCGTCAATGACGCGCCCGCGCTACGAGCTGCGGACATCGGTGTGGCGATGGGCAAAGGCGGCACCGACGTTGCACGAGAGGCGGCGCACATGGTGCTGCTCGATGACAACTTCGCCACCATCGTTCATGCGGTGCGTTACGGACGCCGTCTCTACGACAATATCCGCAAATTCATCCGCTACGCGGTGACCACCAATTCGGCAGAAATATGGACCATCTTTCTTGCGCCGTTTCTGGGGCTGCCGATCCCGCTGCTACCGATACACATTTTGTGGATCAATCTTGTCACCGACGGACTGCCTTCGCTCGCACTCACTGCAGAACCTGCCGAGCGTGGCATCATGCGACGCCCGCCGAGACCGCCGCAAGAGAGTATTTTCGCTCATGGTATGTGGCAGCATATGGTTTGGGTGGGCTTGCTGATGGCAGCGCTTACTCTGCTGGTTCAGGCTTGGGCATTGCATACCGGGTCGGCTCACTGGCAAACCATGGTGTTCACCGTGCTGACCTTGGCTCAACTCGTCCATGTAATGGCGATACGTTCAGAAAGGGAATCACTGTTCGCCATCGGGTTGCTCTCCAACCGGCCCATGGCATTGGCGATCGCAGCCACTTTTTTGCTGCAAATGGCAACCATTTACGTGCCGGCGCTAAACCCGATATTCAAAACCGAAGCGCTTGATGTTAATGAACTGGCGGTATGCCTGGTAATTTCTGTAGTTGTGCTGATTGCTGTGGAGGTCGAGAAATGGCTGATGCGGAGGGAACGGATCTATCGCGCGAGTTGATCAAGGAATTGCGGTTTAAGCATGAGGGCGTTTCCTGTAGACTGCCATGATATGTGCTTGCAAGTCGGCATGCCGGGAAAATTGTCCTGCGGATCGGTACAGCATTTTTCTGCTAACCTTTCATAGACGTAATCAGAAAGGCGGCTTTCCTTGAGCTGAAATATCCACCGTATCATTTGCCGGCATCCTCTAGGGTCAACCACAACGATATTCAGGAGCAAATTTGGAACTGCACCAATTCTTTTTTTTCCTTGCCGTCATTCTAATTGCGGCTCGTGTGCTGTCCGAAACTGTAGCGCGCTTCGGGGTCCCTGCAGTGATCGGCGAACTTCTTGCCGGGTTGTTGGTCGGCCCGTCTCTTTTGGGTTGGGTGACGCCTGATACCACCATGAAGTTACTCGCCGAGATCGGCATCATACTGCTGCTGCTTGTGGATGGCATGGATACCAACCTGAGCCGTCTGGCGCGTTCCGGCAGCAAGCCATACATCGTTGCGGTTGGCGGATTTGTCTTGCCTTTTGCGCTTGGTTACGGAGTCAGTGCCTGGCTGTTCGGGTTGCCGGAACTTACTTCCCTGTTCATCGGTGGCACGCTTACAGCCACCAGTATCGGCATCACCGTGCGCGTACTGGACGATCTGGGAAGGCGTCATTCTGACGAAGCGCAGATCGTTATAGGCGCGGCAGTGCTGGACGATATCCTCGGCGTGCTGGCGCTGGCGTTCCTTTATCAGTTTGCTGTTGAACATGAGGTTTCGATCAAAGCGCTGGGTGAAGTGAGCTTCTACATTGTATTGTTCATGGTGCTGGCGCCCATTGTCGCCAAGCTGGCAGCGGTAATGATCGACCGTCTCGATCAGCAAGCCGCTTCACCCGGCTTGTTGCTGACCATGGCACTTTCGTTGATCCTGCTGTTCTCGTGGTTGGCGCATGCTGTGGGCGCGCCGGAGATCATGGGAGGGTTCGCAGCGGGGCTGGCGTTCAGCCAGCATTTTGGTTTCAAATTTCCGATGGGAAGATCGGCGCTGATTTTTGAACCGAGCCCTAAACTGGCACATCGCCTGGAAGAGCAGATGCGCCCGCTGATACACACATTCTCGCCGATGTTCTTTGTAATGGTCGGTGTGTCGCTTAATCTGAGCACGGTAAACTGGAGCTCGGGCTTTGTCTGGATGTTGGCCGGATCGTTGCTGATTGCTGCCATCATCGGCAAGTTCGTAGGAGGTTTTTTTATCCGCGAGTCGCGGCGAAATCAAATCGCAATTGGACTTTCAATGATTCCGCGGGGAGAAGTCGGGCTGATCTTTGCACAGCTCGGATTCAGCCAGGACATATTAAATGACGAGCTTTATGCCGCTTTGCTGATCGTCATTGCACTGACAACCATGTCGCCGCCATTCCTGCTCAAGTGGTTCTATGGCAGGGAAAGGTGAATCAGGGATTGAGTGCGGTTGATTATGTAACCTTTCGCACATATATCGTCACACTTTCCAAGCACGCAATGAGCACATCGAATAATTGCCGCGAACGGTTACAATGAGCCGGATTGAATCAATGTGGCGGTTTGGCAATATGTAATTTTCGGAGACATGCTGATGAGCCGTATTACGGTGTTGATTGCAATGCTATTCATGCCGTTGATGGTGTTCGCCTCGGAGAACGGAGAGCGGCTCGATCTTACCTATAGCTGGGTGGGAGTCACCTCTCTGCTGTTGTTCTTCACCGCCTATCTGGTGGTGATGGCGGAGGAATTTACCCATCTGCGCAAGTCCAAGCCGGTGATGCTGGCTGCCGGTATCATTTGGGGACTGATCGCCTGGTATTACCAGTCGCACGACATCCCTGATGTTGTCGAGATGGCGCTGCGCCACAATCTCGAGGAATACGCGGAGTTGATGCTGTTCCTGCTGGTGGCGATGACATATATCAATGCGATGGATGAGCGCAATGTCTTTGAGGCATTGCGGTCCTGGCTGGTACGCAAGGGTTTTGGCTATCGCATGTTGTTCTGGGTGACCGGCATACTGGCTTTCTTCATTTCTGCCGTGGCCGACAATCTTACGACCTCGTTGCTTATGGTGGCAGTGATACTGGCGGTAGGCGCGGACAACAAAAAATTCGTCACACTCTCTTGCATCAGCCTAGTCGTTTCTGCCAATGCGGGAGGTGCATTCAGCCCGTTTGGCGACATAACCACCCTGATGGTCTGGCAGAAGAATATTCATGCCAGCAATGGACATGTTGATTTCTGGACGTTCTTTCACCTGTTCGTTCCGTCGCTGGTCAATTGGCTGGTGCCGGCATCCATCATGCATTTCTGGATACCCGATAAAAAACCCAAAGCTGGGGGAGAAATGGTCGCGATGAAGCGCGGCGCAATAGTTATCGCGTTCCTGTTTTTGACTACTATAGCCCTTGCAGTGAATTTCCATAGTTTCCTGCAATTGCCGCCGGTTATCGGTATGCTTACCGGCTTGAGTCTGCTCAAGTTTTACGGTTATTACCTGAAGGTTTCCAAAAAACCGGGACGCTTCCGCAACAATGTTGACGAGAACATCGGTAGTCCCGTGGCTTTCGACATTTACAGGGAAGTGGCGCGTTCTGAATGGGATACGCTGTTCTTTTTCTACGGGGTGGTGTTGTGTGTGGGCGGACTGGGATTCATCGGCTACCTCGGGAAGATATCGCATATGATGTATATCGACTGGGGCGCCACCTACGCGAACATATCCGTCGGGGTAATCTCTGCGATAGTCGATAATATACCGGTGATGTTCGCTGTGCTGACAATGATGCCGGACATGCCGGTCGGCCAGTGGTTGCTGGTGACGCTGACAGCCGGTGTCGGAGGATCGTTGTTGTCAATCGGATCTGCGGCCGGTGTCGCACTGATGGGACAGGCGCGCGGAGTCTATACATTCTTCGGCCACCTGAAATGGACACCGGTGATCGCACTTGGTTACGCGGCCAGTATCGCCGTTCATATACTGATCAATCATAAACAATTCTGATACGAGGTGATGGACAGGACGCGAATTCTGGCATGAGAATTTGAACTTGACTCGGCACAGTTGCTGAACATAAAATTCCCGACCATTTAATTAAGGTAATAACACTATGAGCACAGACGTACAACGACGCATCAAAGAGCAAGTTACAACGCACCCGGTGGTGCTGTATATGAAGGGCAGTCCGCAGTTCCCTCAGTGCGGTTTTTCAGCCAACGCGGTGGGTATACTCAACGCGCTGGGTGTGAAGGAATTATTCACTGTGGACGTGTTGCAGGATCCGGAGATTCGCAATGGCATCAAGGAATATGCCAATTGGCCGACTATCCCGCAGCTTTATATCAACGGTGAATTCGTTGGCGGCTCGGATATCATGACCGAGATGTACCAAAGCGGCGAACTGAAACAATTGCTGGGCGGGTAAGCTTGGCGTCATGGACGCTGTCTATGGCTCCGAAAGACTGGCGCGTGCCCGGACGATAGCAGCTGCGACCTGCTTCGGGGCGGTGCCTCCTGTATGATTGCGACTGGCCAGTGATCCTTCGAGCGTCAACACTTGATACACATCCTCATCGATAAGTGCAGAGAATTGCTGCAGTTCGGCAAGGCTGACATCGCTTAGATCGCAACCACGTTGTTCTGCAAAGCGTACAGCAAGGGCCACCGACTCATGGGCATCGCGAAACGGCACACCTTTTTTGACCAGATAATCTGCCAGATCGGTGGCAGTCGCATAACCTTGCAAAGCCGCATTGCGCATTGTGCCAGGATGCGCTTTTATGCCGGAGATCATGTCGGCATAGATGCGCAGGGTCTGTGTTAATGTATCAACCGTGTCGAACAGCGGTTCCTTGTCTTCCTGATTGTCCTTGTTGTAGGCCAACGGTTGGCCTTTCATCAATGTCAGCAGCGCAATCAGGTGGCCGTTGACTCGGCCGGTCTTGCCACGCACCAGTTCCGGTACATCGGGATTCTTTTTCTGCGGCATTATGGAAGAACCGGTGCAAAAACGGTCCGCGATGTCGATGAAGCCGAAACGCGGGCTCATCCACATGATCAGTTCCTCGGAAAATCTTGAGAGGTGCGTCATGATCAGCGCTGCACAAGCAGTGAATTCAATGGCGAAGTCGCGGTCAGACACCGCATCCAGCGAATTTTCACAAACCCCATCGAAGCCCAGCAGTTCAGCGACGTATTCGCGCTTGATCGGATAACTGGTTCCGGCCAGCGCGGCTGCCCCCAGAGGTAAACGGTTGGTGCGTTTGCGGCAATCCTGCAATCGTTCGGCGTCGCGCTTGAGCATCTCGAAATATGCCATCAAGTGATGGGCAAAGGTGACCGGCTGTGCAACCTGCAAATGGGTGAATCCCGGCATGATGGTGTTTGTGTGCTGGGAGGCCAGGTCGAGAAGTGCACCCTGTAAATTCTTGAGAAGCACTGCAAGGTCATCAATGGCGCTGCGCAAATACAGGCGTACATCGGTCGCTACCTGATCGTTGCGCGAGCGTCCGGTGTGCAAACGCTTGCCTGCATCGCCGACCAGGGCGGTGAGCCGTTTTTCGATATTAAGATGAACATCTTCAAGTTCCAGTGACCAGACAAATTTGCCGGAAATGATCTCATTTTCGATTTGACCGAGTCCGCGCTGGATCTCGCTAAGATCCTGCCTTGAAATGATGTCGCAGGCTGCCAGCATCTGCGCATGAGCCCGGGAACCCTGAATGTCAAACATCGCCAACTTGTGGTCAAAGCCCACTGAAGCGGTATAGCGCTTCACCAATTCCGCGACTGGCTCAGAGAATCTCCCCGACCAGGTATCTTTATCTTGCATTGCGGCCCCCACTTGTCCCAGAATAAAGCGCGAAAACCAAGCGAACCCATGAAAACGTTCACCATGATCAAGGCGCGCAGTATAAAACAAAATAACGCTACCGATGCGTTGCCAAACTTCCGCAATCTCGGCATCACACTGCGCATCCTGTTGATCAGCAACGGTATGGCACTGCTGCTGGCGCTATCACAGGCAAGCGGATGGGCTGATGTACCGCAACGAATGATGCAGGTCGTCATGCTTCTCACACCTATCCTGCTGGCCTCATTGTTGTTGCTGTGGGTTGCTCAGCCTTGGCTGGATCGGCTGGAGTACCGGCGGGGAGTGTTCGCGGTGACGCTATTGGTGGCGCTGCTGACTTTTGCGATATATTTCCTGGTCGGTCAGTTGTACCGACCGCTGATTGGTGACGATGCAAATTTTGCAGCAGTGCAATATGTGATTCTCAGCATGACGGTAAGCGGTATCCTGCTGGTGTATTTCCGGCTGCGCACCCTTGCGTTGTCGCACGGCCTGCACGATGCACGGCTGCAGATGCTTCGGGCGCGTATCCGTCCGCATTTTCTGTTCAATACGATCAATGCCGTGCTTGGAATCGTGCGTACCCAGCCCAGACGGGCGGAAACAGCACTTGAAGATATGGCGGACCTGTTCCGGATGGCGATGTCAGATGCGCGGGATCTGGTACCTCTGCAAAAGGAAATACTTTTGAGTGAACAGTATGTGGCTCTTGAAAAGATGCGCATGGGAGAGCGGCTGCAGGTGGATTGGCAGATGCAGAACCTTCCGGAAGACGCACTGATTCCACAATTGCTGCTGCAGCCTCTTCTGGAAAATGCCGTGTATCACGGCATCGAACCATTGCCGCAAGGCGGTACTATCAAGGTTACGCTGCTGCGCAACGGGGATGAGTTGAAGCTCAAGGTCGAGAACCCCTGCCTGCGGCGCAGCGAGGGAAAACATCGCGGCAACAAGGTTGCATTGGGCAACATCCGTGAGCGACTGGATTTGTTGTTTGATGTCGAGGCGCGCTATCAGGTCGAAACAGGCAAGGACTTTTATCGAGTTGAAATCGCACTACCCTATGTAACAGTACGGCCAAAATTAAAGGAGCGGTCAATATGAGCGGTAAGGAACAACCCTTGAGAATTTTCATAGTGGACGACGAACCCCCTGCACGCAATCGCCTGCGCGACGTATTGAATGATTGCAGCGAAAAATTACCCCTGCAAGTAGTCGGAGAAGCAAGCAACGGCAGCGAAGCGCTGGACAAGTTGGCGGAGTTGCCTGTCGATGTCGTGCTGTTGGACATTCGCATGCCGCAAATGGACGGCATTGAGCTTTCGCAGCATTTGCTCAAATTCCCTCAACCGCCGGTGATCATTTTCACAACCGCTTATGATGACTATGCAATCAAGGCATTTGAGTTGCATGCCGTCGATTATCTGCTCAAGCCGATACGGCTTGCGCGTTTGTTC
>Ga0224495_10001362_pt1 | contig 17298 bp, 15 predicted proteins | sample SF_Jul11_sed_USG_FD_168128 | JGI IMG/M metagenome (GOLD analysis project Ga0224495, IMG submission 168128) | Sediment microbial communities from San Francisco Bay, California, United States - SF_Jul11_sed_USGS_4_1 | ecosystem: Environmental > Aquatic > Marine > Sediment | place: USA: California... | reverse complement strand
CCAAAAACCTGTTGACAGTCCGGCCGATTTGATTAACTTTTACGTTAATATAGCCGGGCGGCAGGTCCGGCCACCAACAATCTGCGAGATGTCCGTCGGTACTTGAGCGGAGGCGGAAAAGCGGATGTTACTACTTTGATTGAGCCATTGTCGGTATAGGCCCGGCGGTTCCGGCAGCTACGTTTGCTTCGACAAGCTCGGGCCATTACGCGGCTGGTTTGAGATGCGATTATGAATGGTACGGTTGTCAACAAGCGGGTACTGATGCTCAACCAGAACTATGAGCCGTTGACAATCTGTTCAGCCAGACGGGCTATCGTCCTGTTGTTTTCGGGCAAAGCGGAAATGATTGCACCCGCCGACGGCCTGCGGATTCGGACGGTCAGCACCAGCTATGCGCTCCCGTCGGTGGTGCGCCTCTGGCAGTACCGGAAAGTTCCCTTCAAGAGCATCATGCTAACCCGGAAGAACATTATTATTCGTGACGGCAATCGGTGTCAGTACTGCGGATCGCCGCGAGGGCCGATGACCGTCGACCATGTTATTCCCAAGACCATGGGCGGCAAAGAAACCTGGACCAACCTGGTGTGTGCCTGCGCCAAATGCAACAACCGCAAAGGCGACCGGACGCCGGAGCAGGTCAATATGAAGCTTTTGAAGCGACCGACGCGCCCCTCTTACATCATGTTCATCCAGCGCGACAGAGAAATCTCCGAGCAGTGGCGCCCTTATCTCTTTATTGACTCGAGTATCGGCGGCGCCACCACCTGATAGCCTGACCCTCGGTTACATTCCCGTCAAACGCAGCGACCGGCACTCTGATTATGAGTTGTGATACATGAGGTTGGCGGAAAGTTTTTAATTGATTTTAAAATAGTTTTCAGGTAGACTCGGAACTTGACGAAACATGGAGTAGACGTATGAACGACGAGAAACAGGCCGCTCAGGCAAATGAGGTCGGAAAACCGGCCAAAAAAGAGACGATTTTTTCCGGTATGCAGCCAACAGGGGCCTTGCACGTCGGCAATCTTGAAGGCGCCTTGCGGAACTGGGTAAGGCTGCAGGATGAGTACTGGATGTACTGCTGTATCGTCGACTGGCACGCCCTGACGGCCGAATTTGACAAGACCGACGAACTTAAAGAGAGCATCTTCCAGGTGGCGGTCGATTTTTTGGCCGGCGGTCTGGACCCGGAAAAGTGTGCTATCTTCGTGCAGTCGGAGGTCAAGGAGCATGCCGAGCTGCACCTGATCTTCTCGATGTTGATATCTGTCCCGACACTGATGCGCCTGCCTACATATCTGGAAAAAAAGGACACTCTTGATTCCTACGGGTTCCTGGGCTACCCGGTTCTGCAGGCGGCCGATATCTGCATCTACAACGCCCACAAGGTGCCGGTGGGCAAGGACCAGGCGAAGCATATCTGGCTGGCCAATGACCTGGCCAAGCGGTTCAACTATCTGTACAAGAAGACGCTCAACGAACCCGAGGCGCTTTTCACGGAGATACCGCTGATACTCGGTGCGGACAATCGCAAGATGTCGAAATCGTATGACAATGATTTGCGCCTGGCTTTTACTGCACAGGAGACGGAGAAGCGCATCAAGTCATTCTATACCGACCCCCAGAAAATTCGCAAGGGCGATCCGGGTCGGCCGGAACAGTGCCCGGTCTATCTTTTGCACCGCCTTTACACGCCGGAGGCGAAAGCGGAAATCATGCCATCCTGCAAGTCCGGCGAGTTGGGTTGTGTGGAGTGCAAAAGGCGTCTGGCGAAGAATCTCAATGCCGCCCTGGAGCCGATACGAGAGAGGCGCACGGAACTGGTGGCCCAGCCGGACTACGTCTGGGATATACTCAGGACAGGTGCCGACCGGGCGCGCCAGCGGGCCCGGAGTGTTATGGAAAAGGTCCGGCAAGCTATGAAGACAGATTATCGAAAGGCAGCCACATAATGAAGGCCGCTGCGACCGATCAGAACAGCGATTACAGAGTGGACCTGGGCATTTTTCAGGGGCCCCTGGACCTGCTTCTTTTCCTCATAAAGAAGGAGGAAGTGGACATCTACGATATACCGATTGCCAGGATCACGCGTCAGTATATCGAGTACATCGAGATGATGCAGGAGTTGAACCTGGAAGTGGCCGGTGAATTCATTTTGATGGCGGCGACTTTGATTCGCATAAAGGTAAGACTGCTGTTGCCCCGCGACGAGGATAATCCCGAAGAGCTCGACCCCCGCGAAGAGTTGGTTCTGGCCCTGATGGAGTATAAGAAATACCGGGAAGCGGGCGACATCCTGCACGAGAAGGCTCTGATCGAAGAGCGGAACTATATCCCGCCCTCACCGGTTTCCGACGCTGATGTCAAGATTGACTGGCAGGCGGGAACGAGTCTTTTTGATCTGCTGTCGGCTTTCAGAGAGGTGCTCCGGTCGCAGCGGGATGAGACCGTTCACGAGGTAAATACCGAGGGAGTCAGGGTTGAAGACCGCATCATGTATGTGCTGAGTTTTTTGGATGAGCGGGAGTCCGCCACTTTCGCCGAGTTATTTGCGGACGTGCCCCGAAGGATCGTCGCGGTAGTGACTTTTATTGCGTTGCTGGAGTTGGCGCGCACTCAAAGGATAACTCTGCTGCAGTCGGTCCCGTTTGCCGAACTGCGAGTTTACCGGGGGGAGTTTTTCGGTTCTCCCCTGAAGGTGGCGGAGACAGCGGATGTTCAGCAACCGGAAGAACAGGTGGTATAATAGATGTCGGATAACGGAACGACAAACTCGATTGTGGAAGCCCTGATTCTGGCCTCCCCGGAACCGCTTCCGGCCAGGAGGATTGCCGAGGCGGTCAGCGGGATTGCCCCGTCCGCGATAGCCAAGGCCGTGGCCGATCTGAACCATCGATACCTCCAGTCCGGTTCATCGTATCGTATTCGGGAGCTGGCCGGAGGGTATCAGTTCTATATTGTGCCGGAATACGCGGGATACGTAGAGGAGCTTTTTACACGACGGCGCAAGATGCGCCTGACACGGGCGGCTCTGGAAACACTGGCGATAATCGCGTACCGTCAACCCGTCACCAAAACGGATATCGAGCACATTCGCGGGGTGGCCTCGGACGGCGTAGTGCATAACCTGCTGGAAAAGAATTTGATCACCATCACCGGCCGGGCGGAGGGTGTCGGCCGGCCGCTCGTTTACGGCACGACCGACGAGTTTTTGAAATTTTTCGGGCTGCATCGCCTGGACGATCTGCCGCGCATGTCAGAAATCGAAGAGCTTATCGGGGCGGCGGAGGGGCCCGGGCAGGAGGCGATGAGCTTTGCCGACAGCTTCCCGCTCCGGAAGGCGGCAAGCAGTCCGACGGCGATCGAGGAAGTAGAGGACGATGAGACAGGTCAGGAAGAGGAGGAAGCTGGGGACAGCGACGCTTTCCAGCCGGGTAACGGCAACGGCGAGAAGCACTCGGGTGTAACGGTTGACCTGGACAGAACCGGGAAACCTGAGTAGCCGCATTACTGATAAATCGGCGGCCAATATTACGGAAAGTTTTCAGCTTACTGAATGGCCTTAGTAAGAATCAACAAGTATCTGTCACTCTGCGGGGTGACCTCGCGCCGCGGAGCCGAAGCCCTGATCAGCGAAGCTCGGGTTACTGTCAACGACCTCACCGTCGAGAAGCTGGGAATTGTTGTCGACGATGAAAAGGATGTTGTCAAGGTGGACGGGGCCGAGATCCGTCCGGTTTCGGAGAAGGTTTACGTGGTGATGAATAAGCCCCGGCGAGTCATGACGACCCTTCATGATCCGTTTCGGCGGCGGACGGTGCTGCAATTACTGAAAAATCTAAACCATCGAGTCTATCCGGTAGGGCGGCTTGACTATGACACCGGAGGAGTGCTGGTGCTGACCAACGACGGGGACCTGGCCTACCGCCTGGCTCACCCGCGGTACCAGGTGGAGAAAATCTACGAAGCGCGAGTTGTCGGGCGCTTTGAATGGGCGGACAAGGAACAGATAGAAACAGGCGTGAAGCTGGAAGACGGCGCCATCGGCCGGGCCAGGGTGGATATACTGGGCTACGAGAGGAGTTCCACTCGCATCCGCCTGGTGCTCACCGAAGGGCGCAAACGCGAAGTCAAACAACTCTGCAAAAGTGTTGGCAAACCGGTCAAGCAGTTGTTTCGGGCTGAGTTCGCCGGCATCACCTGCCGCGGACTGCCCCCCGGCAAATGGCGCCATCTCAACGCCACTGAAGTGAACAGTCTGAACAGGCTGGTGGACCTGACGCCATCGTGAGCGAATAACCTGGGCCGGCCCGGACCCGGCCGGCCGCAGAAAGGCCCACAGCATAGAGCTGTCGCGGGCCTTCCCGATTCGTCCCTGTCGAGCGCGGATCAGTAATCTTCAAGATGATGCCACTCGGCATCTTCAAGCCAGGTTTTCGGACGATCCAGGAACTGGATGACGTTTTCCAGTGTCAGCCAGTGCTTGTGTTCCTCATCGGCGATCCTGTTCAGGATGTGTTTTTTATCATCGCTGTCAACTTCGCCGGCCTTTTCCCGATAAAAGGTCTCCGACTTTTTTTCGATTTCGCGGGCCTCCATCCAAATATTCCGCGCATCGGGTGGAAAGGAGAAATCCTGGTTTTCGGTTTTGAGGGTCTCAAAAACGTTCTTCACCGAGGCCAGGATGGTCGTCTGGTCGGATTCGGAGTACGGAACGGTTTTACCGTCGCGCATGGCCATAAAGATGTTATAATGTTTCTGTTCGTCGGCGGCGAGTTCTTCGAGAATCTTCTTAAGTTCGGGACTGCTGATACGGGCGGCGTTTTCTTCGTAAAAAGCTTTGCCGTCCAGTTCCATCTGCATGGCGTATTCGAAAATATTCATCGTGACTCCTCAGAAATGGAAATTGGTTTTGCCGGCCAAAATGTAACCAATACCGCCGCGCGTGTCAATGTCTCCGGTCGCAGGGACTGGACGGGGTTTTCTTTATCCTGCCAGGTGAGCCAATAAGATGTATTGCGACAGTGAGTTATTTAGCTATCTTAGCTGAATGACCCGGACGAAAGCATACCTTCTCGGACTGCTCGCGCTGGTGTCGGTGTTTCCCGTAGCGGCCGCCGCGAGTGATATCGAGCCCGTTGAGCGGGAGCATTTCGTCTACTACTTCGACAGTCCGCGTTACATCGACTACGCTGACTCGGTGCTGAATAGCGTCAGGCGGGAGTTGACAAGACTTCTTCACGATAGCCTGTCGTATAAGCCGGCCGTGTACATGCTGGAAGATTTGGATTACTTCAGGGAAGTAATTCGCGGCAATTTCCCCGATTGGGGAGCGGCGGCGGCAGTGCCGACGGCGCGGCTTATGGCCATCAAATCGCCTGACCGGTATAACTTGAACAAACCGTTGCATGAGCTGTTGAAGCATGAGTACTCGCACCTGGCGGTGGCCCACCGGACCGGCATCCGTTCGGTGCCCCGATGGTTCGACGAGGGCATGGCCATGCTGGTCTCCTCCGAGTGGGGGTGGTCGCACAACCTGGCCATGAGTAAAGCGGCCATATTCGGCGAATTCATACCTTTAAGGGAAATCGAAAACCTGAACCGGTTTTCCGACGGCAAGGCCCAGGTGGCATATTCACAGTCGTACCTGGCGGTGAGCTATATCCAGCGAGAGTACGGAGATAGCGGTTTGGTTATCTTCCTTGACGAAATAGCGCGCGGAGCCTTAATTAGTGAGGCCTTGACTGCCTCGACGGGCGCAACGTATCGGGAGTTCGAAGAGGAGTTTAACGAGTACTTAGCGCAGCGTTTTAACGTTGCAAGTCTATTTCTGGATACCATGTGGTTCTGGCTGGCACTGGCAATAATCGTTGTGATCGGAGCGTTTCTGAAGTATCGCAAACGTCGGCAGTATTATAAGAAGTGGGAGGAAGAGGAGAAATATCAGTCGACCGATTTCGACTACGGGGATCCCGACCATCCGGAACGGATTGACGATGACGACGAACCATGGCGAAGTTGAGTCATAACGTAGAGTACCTGGGCGCGTGGCTCGGAATGAAGATCGCTCAGGTGCTTTCACCCCGTACGGCCGACGGCTTCGGGGCGGCGCTGGGGGGGCTGGCTCATCGGTTCCTGACCATGCGGCGGCGGGTAGCCTTCGACAATATCAAAAAAGGCATGGGGGACACTCTGACCGACAGGGAAATAGAAGCCGTTGTCAGGAAAGTATTCCAGAATATCGGTCGTACAACAGTGGAGTTTGCCCGGTTCAGGCAGACGGGCCTGGAGGGAACGCGGCGGCTCATTGTCGGAGATGGCGATCCGTTGTTTAAAAAGATACAGGAGGAAGGAAAAGGAGCGGTGCTGGTGACCGGCCATTTCGGTAACTGGGAACTTTTGGGCATGTGGCCGCCGAGTCTGGGTTATCCGGTTGATTTTCTGGTCGGCACGCAACACAATCCCAAAATCGACCGCATGCTGGTGACCTTTCGGCGGGAGATGGGTGTCGGTATCATTCCCCTCAAGAACAGCTTGCGGGGGATACTCAAGGCCTTAAAAGCCGGGCACTTTGTGTGTCTGGTGGCCGACCAGCACGATCCGTCGGGCGGCTTGATCATCGACTTTTTCGGACGCCCGGCCACTGTGCCCCGGGGCCCGGCCTTTTTCGCGGTGAAGACCGGCTGTCCCGTGCTGCCGTGCATGATGCGGCGGGAACGTTACGACCGGCACGTCGTGATGCCGGGCAAACCGATTTATCCGCCCGATTCGGGTGACGAAGAGGCCGATATCCGCATGGTCACCGAGGCCTATACGCGGTTTTTTGAATCGTGTATTCGGCAGTACCCGGACCAGTGGATGTGGACTCATCGCCGGTGGAAATTGTGAGGCTGATCGCAACTCTGGCAAGTGTGGTCAGTAGAACAAAGTGTGCGTTAATCGGAAACAGAGCCGGTGGTGTCTAAAGTGACAAAGGAGATTTATGAAAAAATACATCTATATCGGACTAATAATAATACTTATTCTTATCGGGTACTATGCCGTAAGCGCCATCTTTACTGTTTCCTATGATGTTCCCACCGGTCGAGTTCAGAACGGCGAGTTCGTAATCAGCATAAATACCAGCGGTACCATCGAGGCCAGGCAGGCTTTCACGCTATCGGCGCCTCGCATCCGCGGCCTGCAGATCACGTGGTTGGCTCCGGAGGGAAGCTATGTCCAGGAGGGAGATCCGGTCATCCGGTTCGACAACACCCAGCAGACGGCGGAGCTGACGGACCAGCAGTCGGAACTCAAAATCAAGCGGGCCGCTCTCGAACGGGCTCGCCAGGAACACACTATCCAGGAAAAGCAATTAACGCTGGATCTGGAAAAGGCGCGACGCAATTACGATGAGAAGAAGCACGAGGCCCTGCGCATAGCCGAAGAAGCCAACCTCGAGTTGGAACTGGCCAAGCTCAATTACCAGGCCAAGCTCGACCAGTTGGTGGCCGACGTGGAGAAAGCTGAGGTCGAAGTCCAGCGCACCAAGGACAAGGTCGACCTGGCTCAAAAGGAGTTGAACCAGACCGTCATCAAGGCTCCGATTCCGGGCATGGTAGTCTATCTGGAGATATGGAAGGGCAGCTCGATGAGCAAAGTCCAGGAGGGCGACTCGCCGTGGCCGGGGCAGGGACTTGTAAATCTGCCGGATTTGTCGGAGATGATCGTCAAGACAACCGTTTCCGAGGTGGATGCCAGCCGAGTGGACACGCTACAGAAGGTGGAAGTGGTTCTGGATGCGTTCCCGGACAGAAAATATGACGGAGAAGTTCATAAGAAAGCGACCCTGGCGCGCAAGAAGGATTACAACTCCAAGATTAACGTGTTTGAAGTGGAAGTGTCCATCCTGGAGCATGATGACGCCTTGAAACCCGGGATGTCGGCCTCGTGCGACATAATCCTGGACCGTATTGCCCAGGTGCTTTCAGTGCCGCTGGAGGCGGTTTTTGAAAAGGAGGGCGAGACCGTCGTTTTCATGAAAAATAAGAAGCGGCGCAATGTAAGTGTAGGCCGAAAAAATGATGTGGCCGTGGAGATCATCGACGGTCTTGAGGCCGGTGACGAGATCTGTCTCGTCGACCCGACTCTCGAAGAGCCGAGCCTGCCGGGCGAGAAGGCCACGGAGCCGGAAATAAACAAGGGCAGAAATGACCAGTCCCCGGCCGGGCAGGGACGAAGGCGCTGATTGGAGCACCAGCGCCGACCGGTCCCAAGAGTCGGTTGGTTGTTACTTTATCGGAAAAGGAAAGTGGGCACAGCGGATGTTTTTATCGAGCCGCTTATTCGAGATTTCGTTTGAATCGTTGACCACCCACAGACTGCGTACGTTTCTGACCATGCTGGGCGTTATTTTCGGTGTCGGCGCGGTGATCTCCATGCTGTCGATCGGAGAGGGGGCCAAGAAAGAGGCCCTGGAGCAGATCTCCATTCTGGGAATCAACAATGTCATTGTCAATGCCAAGGCCCCGGAAGAGAAGCGCGGTTCAGACCAGGGTCTGGCCCGTTCGCCAGGTCTGTCCATCGTGGACGGTGAAAACATTGCGACCCTGACAGACATGGTGGTTAACGTCGTGCCCCAGCGTATCGAAGGTCCCACCACCATTTACCATGAGTCCAGCGAGGCCTCCGTGCGGGTGGTTGCCACCGAGCCCGACTTCATCAACGCTTCCTCGATCGAGGTGGAGAAGGGGCGGTTTATCGTCGACCTGGACAATTCCAACTGCGCCCAGGTGTGTGTTCTGGGTGCGAAAGCCAAGCGATCGCTGTTTGCCTTTGAGGACCCGCTGGGCCAAAACGTCAAGATCGGTGATTTGAATTTCATAGTGGTGGGAGTAATGGCTGACAAGTATATCGCGCGTGGCAAAGTGGAAGGATTCGAGCTCAAAAATTTCAACGAGGACGTCTATATCCCCCTGGGGACGGCGATGAAAAAATTCGACAGGGCCTTTCCCGGTTTGATTCAGCGGCAGGAGTACCGCTGGAATTCGGGAGATAATCCGGACGCTCTGAAGTTCAATATACCGGAAATCGATCAGTTGACGATCACTGTTGCCGATCTGGCCTACGTTCAGGCAGTGACGAGGCTGGTGGAAAGAATTCTGGCGAGGCGCCACGCCGGGGTGGAAGATTACGAGATCGTCGTGCCCGAATCGCTTCTGCGACAGACCGAAAAGACACAGGAAATTTTTAATATCGTTATGGGTGCCATCGCCGGTATCTCACTCCTCGTAGGCGGCATCGGCATTATGAATATCATGCTGGCCACGGTTCTGGAGCGCACGCGCGAAATCGGCGTGCGCCGGGCGGTGGGCGCCAGAAGAATAGATATTCTTAGACAGTTCCTGGTGGAAGCGGTCGCCATATGTCTGGTGGGCTGCTTGGCTGGTGTGGTGCTCGGTCTTTTGCTGGCCAAGATAATCTCGTTCTACGCGGGCTGGCCGACGATTGTATCCGTTTTTTCGATTGTACTGGCGGTGGGCGTGTCCAGCGCGGTGGGGGTGATTTTTGGGCTGTATCCGGCAAGTAAAGCCAGCCGCCTCGACGTTATCGATGCCCTTCGGTATGAGTAGGGCGGCAAGGGTGGTTTTTCCCCCTGATAACAACAGGGCCGGGCGCGCGATCCGCCGCCGGCGTTTTCAGATTGATAGAGGTGATTAAATGAAGAGTGTGGTTGACCTTTTTGGGCTGGATACGAAGATGCCGGCGCTGGTGGCGGGAATGAGTTGTCTTCTCCTCTTCCCGGGAGGGTTGCGCGCCCGCGAGATCAGTCTTGAAGAAGCCGTTGCAGCAGCCGTGGGGCAATCCGATCGGGGCCGGATTATCGAGGGCGATCTCCAGGTGGCTCAGCAGGAATACTCGGCCCGACGGCTCAACTTTATTCTGCCCGAGATATCCATTAACGGCCAGGTGCCATCCTATGGCGTAACGGAATCCTTCCGCTTTTTCGGCGGGGGAAAGGAAAAGGAATTCATCAAAACGACCGACCTGGATTTCACCTCCAATATCCGCTTGAACCAGAATCTTCTCACCGGCGGTGATCTGACCGTCGTGGCGAACCTGCTTCGCAAGGAAGCCGCATATCCGCTGTCCGGAGTGGATGTCGATGAGACCAGCCGGCAGGGGGTCTTCGACTTCACTTTCGAGCAGCCTTTGCTGAAGCCCTCTGAGCCGAAAAACGAGCTTAACAACAGAAGGGATGACCTTGAAATCGCGTGCCTGGTGAGGGAGGAAGAGCTGGCCAAGCTCAAAAAGGAGGTCACCGAGGCGTATTTTGGAGTTCTTCAGACGGAACTCAAAACCGAGATAACCGGTGACAAACTGGAATCCGCCCGGCTACAGTCACACATTGATTCCGCAAAATTCGTTGAAGCCGTCATATCGGAGGAGAGCTGGCTGGAATCATCGTCCAGCCGGCTGGATGCCGAACTGGAGAAATTCGATATTGACAACCAGCGGCTTGAGAAACAGCGGGACCTGGCACTGCTGCTGGACCTGGATGTGAACGAGTCATTCTCGGCAGCGATACCGTCAGTCCCGACCCACCTGACGGAAGTACAAAGAGAGCGCTATGTGCGAGACTGGGAGGATTGCGCTCCGCTGAAGAAAGCCCGGTACGAGTATGACAAGCAGCAGCGTGCGGCCGACTACGCTGCCGGCGGACACGGGCTGACCGGTTCTTTGACGGCGAATTACTCATTGGGACGGGGAAAAGTAGATGTGACCGGGTATCCCAAGCGGGACAACAATACCGACAGCTGGGGGTTGTCACTGAACTTCAGTCTTCCCCTCTGGGATGGGGGATCGTCTGCGGCGGCTGTCAAAGCGGCCCACATGTTGGCAGAGAGAGCCAAGATTGAATACGAGAAGGTGGAGAAGGCGGCCCGCGCGGAAATCGTCAATCTGATCAATGGCCTCGACGTCAGCTTTCGCAAGCTGGGCGTCCTCGACAAGCAGGTCGAGCTGTCCAAGAACCGGATGGACATCGCGAAATTCCGCATGGATGACGGACAGATTTCCGTGATCGCATACCTCGCCACCAAGATTACTTATCTTGAGGCCAGAGATAAATACCTCGAGGAACTCAAGAACTATCTTATTGACAAAATCGAACTCGAGAGCAAGTATATCGACTGATGTCCCTGAAAGTTATTATTCGCTCGCCCAATCACCTGGGCGACTGCCTGATGGCGTTGCCCATGATCAACGAAACGCGCGAAGCCTACCCCGGAGCGAGCGTCACTCTGCTGGTGCCGGAGCCCCTTGCGGGGTTGTTTGAAAACAATCCCGCCATAGACAAACTCCTGACAATCCCCTCGCGTCAGGTACATGGGCTGATAGCCGTCATGAAGATCAAGGACATTATCGCCCCCCACAATTTCGATGTCGGGTATATCCTTCCGCCGTCGTTCGGTGCGGCCGCCGGATTCAAGCTGGCGGGAGTGCCGGAACGAATCGGCTACGTGGCGGATGGTCGCCGGCTCCTGCTTTCGCGACCGCTGCCCCTGCCGGCGCCCATCAACTCCGCTCATCGCAGCGAGCTGTATTTCAACCTGTTGCGTCGTGGCGCCGGAGTGCAGCTGGAGTACGTTCGGCCGAAGCTTTTCTTGAACGACGAAGACAGTTGCAAGGGACAGGAAATTCTGGCCAGTTTCGGCATCGAGCCCGGCGAACGGTATGCGGCCATAGCCTTTCGGGCGGTGGCGGAATCTCGACGATGGGGAAAGCAGAATTATATCGAATTGATAAAAGAAATCATCGCTCAGTATCACATGAAAGTGGTGTTGACCGGCTCTGCGGACGACCAGCGGGAAGGTCAGGATATAGCGTCGGCTGCGGGAACCAAGAAAGTCGTCAACCTGGCCGGCAGGATTTCACTGCGGGAGGCCGCGGCAATTCTGTCCGGGGCGGTCTTTTTTGCAGGTAATGACTCCGGCGGCGCCCATCTGGCGGCAGTGGTGGGAATTCCTATTGTCGTGCTCTCCGGCGCGGATGACCCCAGCGCCACGTCACCTCTCTCCAGCAGCAAAAGACTGATTTACCTCGAACATCTCGACTGCATTAGCTGCGTCAAGAACGTCTGTCCCCTTAAGGGCGAGGACCATATGCGCTGTATGAAAGAGATATCGGTGCCCATGGTTCTCCAAAGCATCAACGACCTGGTTGGCGTCTGACGCCTTTTACGGTTGGCCGAAATTGAGGCCAACGGGCCGGATGATGTTTGCCGTATCAATTCTGGTATGAAACTGGAACCGCCATCCACCGTCGCCATTTCGGTCGACCGGACCGACCTGCTTTCCACAACTGACAGGCTTGCGGCCCTGCTGAGTCCTCTGGGAGGACTCAGCACCTTTGTGCGTCCCGGGATGACCGTTTTAGTAAAACCCGATCTAACGGCAGGTTCCGACGGAGTGCCGGAAACACATCTGGAACTGGCAGTGCAGGTGGGGAGACTGGCCCAGGCTGCTGGGGCGAAAGTTGCCATCGGTGATTCACCGGCGTTGGCTGAGGCAGGTGTGGAACGTCTCTGGAAACAGACGCGTCTGGAGGAGATGGCGGGTCGAGAAGGGCTGCACTTGCTCAATATCGAGAAGTCGGCCACCGTCCCGGTGGCAGTGGAAACCAGGATATATTATTTGCCGCAGCCGGTTGTTGAGGCTGATCTGATTGTCAACCTGTCTCGTCGCGGGTTAAATGCGACCAGTCGCACAGGTGGCGCGATAGGCAATGTCTTCGGTGTTCTGCCGGGCTTTCACATGGGCATGGGGGCCTTCAAGGGGCGTATCTCGCAATCGCGGCGAATGGCCCAAATCGCCGTCGACCTTTTTTCGGTCCTGCAGCCGGGACTGAACATTTTCGATGCCCTTGACCTGCAAAACCCAGCCTGGCTGGCAGCCTCGGCCGATGCTGTAGCTCTGGATACAGTAATCGCGTCGTTAGCCGGAGTCGACCCCCAGACGATCTTTTCTATCCGATACGCATCAGAAGCCGGCCTAGGAATTGGCTGGCTGGAGGCCATTGCCACCGAGGGCGATGTCCCGCAAGCCGTTAGCCGGGGCGGTCGGGGTTCGCGCGGATTGACGGGCGGAGTCTTGACCGGGACTGTGGCCGATGCAATCGGCTCGCTCGTCACCATGAAACCGGAGATTGATCCGGCTCGGTGCAGTGATTGCGGGATCTGTATATCTTCCTGTCCGGCCGGGGCCATCCGTTGCCTGCCTGACAGAATCGGGCTGACTATTGAGCGGCGCCTGTGCATATCGTGCTGGCGGTGTCACGAAAGTTGCCCAAAAGCCGCTATTTTTGTCCGTAAGTCTTGGTTGGCCCGTCAATTAGTGGGCTAGGGCGCAGAAACTGCGCCGGCTAAGATATTGCTTGACAAAGTGATATTGTCTTCCTACTATAATAATGGCAGAATATGCGCAATTTCTGACCAGCTATTTTTGGGTATTTGACATATTCAATGTAAGATGGAATTATCTTCAGCATCTTATACATATACTAAAGGAGTGATGGCTGTGAAAGGATTGAAACTGATAGCGTTTTTAGCGATGCTATCATTGCTTCTTGCCTGCTTAGTCTCCGTGCCGGTACTCTCGGGAGAGAATCCCTGGGACGCGGACGGCGGAAACGATGAGAAAAACCCCAGTGGTTATTCTGACACAGTCGACGTTAAAGGCGGAGATGATGACCTCCTGGTCGTCCTCGGGTGCCCTACAATTGGCGACTCTAATGCAGGTTGGTTTGATCTGATGTTTTTACCATTGTCCTATGCTTTCTCGTCATGGGTGCTCGCAGACAGTCCTACTTCGACCGTCGATCAGTTGGAAACTGGTGGGCAGAGCATTTCGGGACACAGTCGAGTGGCCCAATAGCGTTGGCTGATGCGGCTGAACGGCCGGCACCATTAAAGAGAAAGCAGGAAGATGAACCTTTCCTCACCAAAGGTCACTTTTGACAATCGCCTCCTCACGGTCGAGGAGCTCTTTCGCCAACGAAAGTACCGTTCTGCAATACCTGAGCTTACCAGGCTAACCCCCGACGAGTTTGAGAGTAGAAATCACGAACTGGGGCTTTTCTGTCTGCTTCAGGCGGAGCGAGCTTTGTATGAGACGAAATATCGGGAGGCACTGGAATTCGGCCTCAAGGCGTGCAGATATCTGGCCGATCTGCCCCTGAATCGCCGTTATGGCCGAGTCCAGTGGGTCCTCTCGAAATCGTATTCAGCGGTTGGTGATTTAAAGAACGCTGAAATACGGGCCCGCGACGCCGTGGCGGCCTTCCGTCGGGCTTCCGATCCGACCGGGCAGGTTGACTCTCTGAATGAGTTGGCGCGCATCGCCTATATCCGAAATGAATATCAGGCTGCGATCGGTTTTCTCACTGACGCTGCCGGCCTGTGTGGGAACGATGCTCGTCGGCATGCTCAGATGACCGGTAACCTCGGCCGTATTCGCCTTTACACGGGCGACTGGGCCCAGGCTGAACAGGACATGAATGAAGCTCTGGAGTACGCCGTCGCTAACGAGCAGGAGGATTCGCAGGTTGTTAACTACCTCTCGCTGGGGCTTTTGCACATACGGCGGCGCCAGTTCACCATGGCCCGCCGAAAACTGGACAAAGCTCTGGAGATTATCAGCCGGTTGGGTCTGAAGAGGGAAAAGGTCATCTATCTTGAGTTTGCCGGTGAACTGGCCCTGGAGAGGGGGGACATCTTCAAAGCCAAGGCTATCCTGAGTGACGCTTACACGAAGAGTATGATGCTGGCCCCGGAGTCGTCGCTGGTATCTCAGACGGCTCGGCGTGCGGCCGAAGTTGAACTGGCTTTGGATAATCTCGATGAAGCCATGAAGTACGCCCAGAAGGCCCTTGAGGTGGCTCTGATGCTGGGCGAGAAAGAAGAAATCGGGCTGGCGCGGCGCATTATTGCCATGGTATTTGCAGCGAAGGGCGACAGTGTCGAGGCCCTGGAGTATATCAACGATGCCCTTGAGATTCAGCGCGAACAGGGCGATCCCTATCGCATTGGCCGGACGCTCCTGGTAATGGCTGATATCAAGGCGGAGACGGGCGTGGAGTCCGTCGAGAAGCATCAATCTCTCTTTGACGAAGCTCATCGCATATTCAAAAGATTGAAGCTCAGTTACTGGGTGGCCGAGACTGACCTCAGAGCGGGTCTTTTTGCCTGTCAGCAGGGCAACCTGTCGCGCGGTTTCCGGAAACTCAGCCGAGCCGAAAAAGTGTTTGACTCGCTGAACGACAAGAACAAGGTACGCGCGGTTAACAAGTTTCTAAATTCGCTTGCCGAACAAGCGGTGGCCCTTTCCATCTCGCGTGAGAATGAGTTCAAGATTTTTGGCAATCTCATAACTCCCCAAGAGTATTCGGATATAAAAACAAGCCAGATCGACGAGCTTCTGGAGATACTCCTGAAGGAGACAAAAGGTCACCGAGCGGTGGTGTATTCACCTGATTTCGAAAGTTGTCCGGTAACGGCTTCGTTCACTCTCGCTCCTCAGCAGGTGAAGAAATTTATTGACGGTTTTCAGCAGCTTCTCGGCGAGGAGATTGCCAGGTCCAGGCCGACCCTTGTACTGGATTGCCGGCGCGACCCATATATAAACGGCCTGTTTGTCGATTTCCCCGAAGTGGTCGCGAGCGTCATAGTCGTGCCGTTTACGATGAGCGACGGTTCGCGCAGTTTCCTTTATATCGAGAAGTTGACAGATGACAACACGCTGAATCCTTTCAGCCAGACCGAGTTGAATTTTGCGGTTGGTTTCACCGACATTATCGCTTTCAAGTGGACAGAGATCCAGAAAAACAAGCTTCTGGAGGACAATCGCCGTCTGAAGCGGCAACTGCAGGAGAACGCGGCTTTCCCGAATATCATCACTCAGAACGACGATATGATGGATGTTCTGGCGCAGGTGCGTCAGGTGGTGGATTCCAGCATCTCGGTCTCGATCGAAGGCGACACGGGCACGGGCAAGGACCTTCTGGCCAAGGCCATCCACTATAATTCCTTGCGGCGTGATCGGCGTTTCATATCAGTTAACTGTGCGGCCCTGCCGGAGACTCTTCTGGAGTCGGAGCTGTTCGGGTACAAACGCGGTGCATTTACCGGGGCCGACCGGGATAAATCGGGGCTTTTCGAAGAGGCCGATGGTGGCACGTTTTTCCTTGATGAAATCGCCGACATGCCACTGAGTATTCAGGCTAAGGTGCTGCGCGTGTTGGAGACCAAGGAAATTGTCCGCCTGGGTGAGACGGTTCCACGCAAGGTGGACGTGAGGATTATTTCGGCCACCAACAAAGACCTCCGCGAGGAGATGAACCGTGGGCTATTCCGGCAGGATCTCTATTATCGGCTTTCGGCACTGACCTTCAGGCTGCCGCCGTTGCGTGACCGCCGCGAGGATATCCTGCTTCTGGTGGCTCATTATCTCGAAGGTTCGGGCAAGAACATACATCCCGAAGTAATGAAGCTGCTGGTCAATTATGACTGGCCGGGCAATGTCCGGGAACTGGAAAACGAGATCAAAAAACTGGTCCTTCTTTCCGGAGCAAGAGAGGAGATAGGCATCGAAGTCCTCTCAGGTAAAGTACGTGCGGTCGGCGGCGACGGTAATGGTCAGGACAGGCCGGCGGCAGTGCCCGCCGATGACGTCTGTTTCGACGCTGGCTATTCACTGTATGATTACCTCGCAAGCCACGAGAAGCGTTTCATCATTAAAGCCCTTAAAGACAAGCGGGGGGTGAAAAAGCACGCAGCGGAGCTTCTGAATATCCCGGAGTCTACATTGCGACTCAAGATAAAGCAGTACAACATCGACTTGAAGGATCTTAGATCGCTACACTAGGGTGCGGCGTCAGTCGACTACAGGCGAGCAGTTTCTCAGAGGCAGAGTTGCCTCTTTTTTTGTTTTCTCCGTCAAATTCCATCCGGTAAGCCGGGCTAAAGGCGTTATTCTGCCGGCTCCGGCCCGAGGCTACGGCAGTCGGCTGTGAGGCGAGGTGGGGTTAAGCCGTTTTTTTCCTCCGCGCGGGCTTGTCACGAGTGCAGTTTTGGATTATGGTTAACACGACATGAGACGAGCGCTGTTTTACCGGACATATGCGGGCGAGCCGCACTACAATATGACCTTCGACGAGTGGCTTTTCAGGCGTGCAGCGGGTCAGGCGGGGGCGGTTTTTCTGCACTTCTACACCTGGAGTCGCGGGGCCATCACTTTCGGGCTGAACCAGCGTCAAGAG
>Ga0224495_10001361_pt1 | contig 17302 bp, 16 predicted proteins | sample SF_Jul11_sed_USG_FD_168128 | JGI IMG/M metagenome (GOLD analysis project Ga0224495, IMG submission 168128) | Sediment microbial communities from San Francisco Bay, California, United States - SF_Jul11_sed_USGS_4_1 | ecosystem: Environmental > Aquatic > Marine > Sediment | place: USA: California... | reverse complement strand
TGTATTATACGTTTGGATCAAAGGATATAACACTCACTTGCAGGCGGGCGAATATTTATTAAATTTAAACATGAGTTTGTTCAAAATAGCCAATATTATTGCCAGGGGTGAGGTGGCTCCGAATTATATCAAAACAACTATTCCCGAGGGCTGGACCAACAAGCAAATCGAAGAAAGATTAATTGCTTCTGGGGTTTTAATACAAGGCGACAAATTGCCAAAAGAAAAAGAAGGTTATTTGTTTCCGGATACATATTATTTTGAAAAAAATTCAAGCATTGATGCGGTAGTCAAAAAAATGTCGGATAATTTTTTTAAAAAAATAGGAGAAATTTCAAAAGATTTGCTGGCTGATTCGAGCATGAAACTGCCCAATGCCATAAAAATGGCGAGCATTCTAGAAAGGGAAGTGAAAAGCGATGAGGATAGGGCGATTGTTTCGGGAATTTTTTGGAAGCGCCTGGAAAACAATTATCCTCTGGAATCCTGCGCCACTATTGCTTATATTCTGGGCGTAGAAAAAAACCAATATTCCTACGAGGATACGCGCATAAAATCGCCGTATAACACCTATCTGAACATCGGTCTTCCGCCGACTCCAATCAATAATCCTGGGTTGTCGGCAATCCAGTCGGCCCTTAATCCGAAAAAAACTGATTACAATTTTTTCCTTTCCGACCCCGCAACCGGCAAGACCATTTTTTCCAAAACACTGGAAGAGCATAACGCCAACAAAGCGATATATTTAAAATAGTCTTGACAGATAATTTTTATTGTAATAGAATAAGTTTATAATCAAATAGCCGCAGAAGATGGGCATTTATAAGTCCCATTGAGGCAAACAGGTTCATGAGTATTGAATCATGAGTTTGTGAGTCGTCTGCGGCAAAAGCGCAGATTTTTATTTATGTTAACTCGCGAACAAAAAGAAAAATTAGTCGAAGATCTGGCTGATAAAATCAAACGTCAGAAATCTTTGATTTTTACCGATGCCAAAGGCGTGAAAGTCGGGGATGTCCAGAAACTGAAGCGAGAGCTCAAAAAGGTCGAGGCTGAATACAGGGTTGCGAAAAAAACCCTGGTTGACTTGGCTCTGAAAAAAGAGAAAAAGAATTTGGATATTTCCGGATTTAACGGGTCATTGGCGTTAAGTTTGGGATATAAAGATCCGATAGCCTTAATTAAAATCCTCGCCAAATTTGCCAAAGAAAAAGATACTTTTAAAATTTTAGGCGGGTTAGTTGAGGATAGAATAGTCAATGCGGATCAAATCAAGGAGTTATCCAAAATTTCTTCAAAAGAAGAGTTGATTGCCAGATTAATCGGTTTAATCAAATCGCCGATCAGCGGATTGGCGAATGTATTGGAGGGAAATTTAAGAAAGTTAGTTGGCGTGTTAAGCGCGATTAAAAAATAATTAAAATATATGGCAGAAGACAAAAAAATAGAAGTGCCTGAAAAATTCAAAAAATTAGTGGAAGAGATTGAAAAAATGAGCGTGATGGATTTGGCGGAATTGGTTAAAATCTTGGAGGAGAAATTCGGAGTGTCGGCCGCAGTAGCTGTTGCTCCGGCTGTTGCGGGAAGCGCTGGAGTAGGGGAGCAGGTAAAAGAGGAAAAAACCAGTTTTAATGTGGAATTGAAAAGCGCCGGCGGCCAGAAAATCCAGGTAATTAAAGTTGTCAGAGAGCTTACCGGGCTTGGATTGAAAGAGGCAAAAGATATCGTTGACAGCGCCCCCAAGGTTTTAAAGGAAAACGTAAAAAAAGAAGACGCCGAAGAGCTGAAAAAGAAATTGGAAGAAGCAGGCGCGACTGTTGAACTCAAATAATTTTGATAGCTTGTATAAAAATATCCCCCGCAACACGAGGGATATTTTATTTTCAAATTATTTATATTTCTACTCTATAAACTTCCAATCCGTTTAATAGATAAATTTTTCCTTCGGAATCAACCCAAATATCTTTGAGATTGTTTAATTCGTGCGAGACGTATTGTTTTGTCAATCCGTCTTTTTTATCTATCAAAATTATCCGATTATTGGGAGGATCTAGAATATAAAGATTTTTCAATTGGGGGCTGGTGAATAATTGATTGCCCTTTAATAATAAGGGAACAATTTCGGGTTTTATTTCTTTTATTTTTTTGCCTTGAGAATATCGATTTATAATTCCGTTTTCCCGAGAAACGTAGATGTCGCCGTCAATTGTCAGAGACTGGGCATTAATTAATTCATTGCGTTGATCGTCGGTAATTTTCAACCAGCCGGCTCCGTTTAAAACATCTCCGGTTGGAGAGTACTGGAGAATGTTCAGTTTTTCCGTATTAAGAAAAAATATATTTTCATTATAAACCGCCATATCTCTGATGTTCAGCGTGTTTTCGAGGTCCGGCCTCAAAAGATAAATATTGTAGTTTTCGTATATATTATAGGAAGAAACTCTTGTCGGATTGGCGAGCAATATTATTTCGGTGTCATTTGCCGTCCCCAGCTTAAAAGTGTCTTTTGAGGAAAGAAAGATCAAAGAGGAATTATTATTGATTAAGTCGATTTTATAAATAAATCCGGAAGTTAGTTCGTATAGATAAAGATTATTTTCCAGCTTTAATATTCCGTGAGGGGAAAAATTATAGGTATTTTTTGAGAGATCGGCCAATTTTTCTAATTGTTCGATATTGATGACATTGTTAAGGTTGTTTTTCTGCTGTTCAAATTTTTCTCGGACCGAATCGATTGCAAGCAACACATCTTTTTGCGCGCTTTCGGGGAGTTTTTTGAATAAAGAATCGACAGAGCCGAGCAGATCGTCAGCCTTTTTGAGAAAAGCCTGAGCCTCTGATTGATTTTGATAAACCAGAGACAATTTACTCCTATTTACATCTTCTTCTATCCGCTGGATAAACCCGTTTATTCTTCTGATTTTTAGATCGTAATTTATTTTTTCAATAAAAAGAGGAGAGAGAATAATTATAAAAATCAGAAACAATCCTAGCAGATATTTGATTATATGGGTTTCAATGAGAAGGAGAGTTATTTTGCTGGGAAAAACGATTTGGTCTTTGACTATCTTGTTTATTTTTTCCGCTTTTGAATCAAAGAAGGGTTTTAATTCGATTGTTGCTTCGGTCGGCGCCTCCTGATCGGTTTCCGGGGCAGGCGCTTCTTTTTTGGGCATTTGCGTTTCCGCTTCCAGAATAAGACAGGTGAGGGAGTCAACCTCGTTTTGCTCGAGCGCATTTTGGATGAAGCGGTAAAGTGTTTCGGGCGTTTGGCGAAAAATCAGTTCTTTGATTTTTTGATTGGATATGATTTTCAGAATATCTTCGGTGGCTATAATTATTTTGTCATTTTTTTCAATTTTTCCACTGGCAATATTGGAAAAGGTTTTGCTAGATTCCGGCTCTTTTGGATTTTGAAATTTTCTGTTGATATTGCTCATTGAACCGCCCCTGAACAACTGGAAAATCATATTTCCGGCCTGAGCTGCGTGAATTTCATTTTTGCAGAAAACAAGGCAGGCAAAATCGAGATTTCCAACCCAGTCTTTATGGCCCTTTTTGGCAAAGTCGGATAAATAAATATTGGCGCTTTGAAGAGCCGATTCCAAAGCTTCCAAAGAATTACGCTGATGATTTGAATAAAACTCTCTCTTGATCGCCGATGCCAGCAGGCTCAAAAGGAAATCGTAGTTTCTGTATTTTTTCTTTGGTATGTTTGAGATTTTGCCAACCAAATAAAGATTGCCGAGCGCGGCATCCTCTATATTCAGCGCTTCATAAGAAAAAACCCCGCAGACTGAGTCCTTCTTGATTTTGGGGTTTTGGTAAATGATTTCTCGGAAATAAAGATTAAGATTTTTCGAATCCATGCTATTAATTATAGCTGAAAATATCTCTATTTACAATCCCGAAAGAAAGGGGTAATATGGGATTATATGAAAAAAAGGAAAAAGTCGGTCCGAGGCCGATCCGCCTTGGGCGGAAAAATCAGAAGGAGGATTAAAAAATCAGCCAGAAGGCCGAAAAAGATTTTGAAGCGCAAAAAAATGGTCAAAAAACACAGGGAAGTCGTTAAAAAACCCGCCCGCCATCGCAAGCGAAGCGTTGCGGGCAGGCACAAAAAGGTTGTCAAAAAAGCCAGACCGAAAAAGAAAAAAATAGTAAGAAAGATTAAGAGGCACAAAAGGGTTAAAAGAATCAAAAGAACAAAGAAGACCAGAAAGACCAGAAAAATCAAGAAGATTAGAAAGGTCGGGAAGGGCAGAAGAATTAGAAAGCATAAAAAAATTAGAAAAATCAGAAGAGTGAGAAAATCCAGAAAGGCAAAAATATCAAAGCCGAAAACTTTTATTGGCAAGGGGATTTTAGAGCAGCTTTTTGAATCGCAGGCAAAAGTGAAATTGATGAAACTTTTTTTCCGGAACCTGGATGAAACTTTTCCAATCAGGGATATTTTGAAAATGTTGAGAGTCAATCCGTCCAGTGTGCGGCGAGAAATGAAAAAACTGGAAAAAATCGGCATCATTAGAAAAATCAAAAAACAGGGAAGAATTGTCTATCAGCTTGATGAGGGTTTTGATTTTATTAAAGAGCTGAAAGATTTGATTTTGAAATCAACTATTTCTTCAAAAGAGGAATTGATTAGAGATGTCAAAAAATTGGGCAATATAAAGCTTTTGGTTTTGAGCGGAATTTTTAGGGGCAATGAAGGGACTGAGGCCGATATGCTTATTGTCGGCGATAAGATTAATCAGAGAAAATTTTCAACCTTCCTTAAAGACTTGGAGTCAGAAGCCGGAAAGGAGCTAAACTGTGCCTTGATGTCCAGCAAGGAATTTAATTACCGTTATGACATGTATGACCGCTTTATCCGCGACCTTTTAAAAGACAACGGCGAAATTCTATTTAACAAATTAAATTTATGGTAGAGGGGCGTGTAGTTCAGGGGTAGAACGTTGCATTCACATTGCAAAAGTCCGTGGTTCAAATCCACGCGCGCCCATTTGACTTCGGAGATTAAATTTGTTAATTTGAAATCTATAATAATTAAGGAGGTAAAAAAATGGACGAGAAACTTCAAAAAGTGGCAGAGGATTTTCTGGAGAGAATTCAGGAAAAACTGCCGGCTGAGAAAGCCGACAAGCCGTGTATTATCGGCATTGTCGGAATGATTGGTTCTGGCAGAACTTTTCTCGCCAGAACTTTGGTCGAAAATATCAAAGGCGCAGTTTCAAATTGCGCCAACAGCGCCAGATTTGTTTTAAGAGAAGCCGGATTACCGTGGGGGAAAAATGTTTATGCGGTTTTGCTTAATGCTACGGAATGGCTGGTTAAAAACGGGTATGTTGCTGTTTATGACGGCAATCAGGTTGATAAAGACAGGAGAGAAAGCATTAAGAAATTGGCTGCTAAGTTAGGAGTAAAATATTATCTTCTTAAGATTGTTACTTCCGAAGCAACTGCAGAAAAATATCTTAGAGAAAAATACAGCCAGCCGCCAAAAAACACTTTTGATGATTTTTGGCCGGGAACCGATGCAGAAGATATAGTGCAAAATCTTCACGAAAGAAACAAGGATTTCTTCGCCATAGATCAAGAAGAGCCAAAGCCGGAATTTTTCGCCGAAATCGAAAACGAGGGCACAATTGAAGAATTCAGGCAAAAAGCCATTGAAATCGCGGGAAAAATCGCAAAGCAATGAATCCCGAAATCTCTTGGCGGTCCGACCGCAGTCGGACCGCTTTTTGTTTTGGGTTAAATGTTCTATAATATAAGTATATGCCGATCGCATTGGTGTTTTGGAGATGGTATTATGGAGAGTCGGTTAAAGATGTTTTAACCGGCTGGAAAAATTTTATTATTTTTGCCGTTAATTATTTTTCCATTCCTCTGCTTTTGAAAACTCTTTTGGCGCCGTGGAAAAGGGATATTACCAAAAGACCAAAGGGGCTTGATTTCAAAAAACTTTTTGAATATTTGGTTTTTAATTTGATTTCCCGCGGCCTCGGCTTTCTGGTCAGATTTGCCACTATCGTTATCGGAATTATATTTTTGGTTTTTACAATTATCGGCGGAGCCGTATTTTTTATTCTTTGGTTAATTTTGCCCTTGATTTTGCTGGGGCTTTTAATTTTCGCGTTTATTCTACTAATCTAAAATGTTTGATTTAAAGAAGGACAACTTGATTTACAAGGCAGTTCAATTGGAAAAGGTTTTCCCGCCCAAGGCGATAAAAATCTTTAGCAGTATTTTTATTTTGCTGGCCCTGATTTTATTTTTCGGCTTTTTAAAGCCCGGACTCGGCGGACTGACCAATCAGCAAAGTTTTGCTCTGTTTATAATTTTTGTCTGCTGCTTTGTCATTTGTATTATTTATTTTGCTTTTATAGACGCTCTGCGCCAGAATTTTTTAATAAAAATTTCTCTGGCAGAACGGCTTTCGACGGAAAAAATCAAGGACGTTAATTTGGCGGAATATCTGAATTTCAGAGTTGCCAGGGCAATTGTCAGGGCATTGAAATACTGCCAGAAGATGAAAAGAGGGCTGAATGCTTTTGCTGTCACTTATTTCTTTTGGGAGGACTTGCGAGGAAGCGTGATTTTCCAAAAACTTGATTTGGACAAGAATTTGTTCAGAGAAAAATTGAAAACAGAAATGGGAAAGTCGGTTGATGCCGATATTGATGAACAAAAATTTATGGCGGTCTTGAAAGGCGCCGCTGCTCTGGCTATCGCCAATTTCCATAAAGATATCGGGATGAGGGATTTTTTGGTCGCAGCCGCCGGGGTAGACGAATCCTTCATAGGACTTCTGGAGAAATCAGAAATGACTTTTGAGGATGTCGGCCACGTGGTAGCTTGGGAGGATTATGTTGAGAATGAAATCAAAAGGAAAAAACAGTTTTGGCGATTGGAAAATTTGATGCGGATAAGGGGAGTGGGCAAGCGCTGGGCAGCAGGATATACGGTGAATTTGGACAGATACAGCATCGAGATAAACGATATTATCAAAGAAAGAAATTTATCCATTTACCAGATTGGCTATAAAAAAGAGGTTTATGCCATTGAGAGAATCTTGTCGCGGAGCGGAGAGAACAATGTTTTATTGGTTGGCAACCCGGGAGTAGGTCGCTCCGTAGTCGCTTATACTTTTGCCAAAAAAGTTGCCGAGGGAAGAACATTTTCAAATTTGAACGATAAAAGGATTTTGGAATTGGACATGCAGGCGGTTCTGGCGGGGCTGGATAATCCGGGCGATATTTTGGAAAGATTGAGGATAATATTTTCCGAAGCAGTTAACGCGGGGAATATTATTTTGATTATTGATGAAATCCATAATTATCTGGGATTGAGCAAGGGGCCGGGAGCAATTGATATCACGCCGATTATCCTTCCGTTTTTGAGTTCGCCCAATTTTCAGGTTATCGGAATCTCCACTTTTGACGGCTGGCATAAATATATTGAAAATAATTCGTCAATCAAAAATTTGTTTGTCAAAGTTGAAATCAACGAGCCGACGCCCCAGCAGACAATTTTTATTCTTGAAGACATGCTTGCGGATTTGGAAAAAAAGTACGGGATTTTTACGAGTTATAGAGTTTTGCGCGATATAGTTAAATTGACTGAAAGATATATTCAGGGTGTTTCTTTTCCGGCAAAGGCAATAGATATTTTAACCGAGGTTTTAGTTCATACAAAAGCAAAGCGGGAAAAAACTGTTCTGCCGGAATATGTAAGCAAGATTATTTCTGAAAGAGTTGAAGTTCCAATCGGCGAGATAAAGGAAGATGAAAGGAAAAAACTTTTGGAACTCGAAAATAGAATTCATCAAAGAGTAGTTAATCAGGAGGAGGCAGTAAAACTGATTTCCGAAGCAATGAGAAGGGGGAGGGTCGGTGCAAAAACCAAAAAAAGACCGATCGGAAGTTTTTTGTTTCTCGGTCCGACCGGAGTCGGAAAAACCGAAACTTCAAAAGCATTGGCCGAAGCTTATTTTGGCTCGGAGAGTAGGATGATCAGATTTGATATGTCTGAATACCAGGAAATTTCCTCTATCGGTCGGCTCATCGGTTCTGAGGAGAGAAACGAACCAGGACTTTTTGTAAAAGCGATAAACGATAATCCTTTTTCTGTGGTTCTGCTTGATGAAATCGAAAAATCCCATCCAAATATTTTAAACTTATTTTTACAGGTTATGGATGAGGGCTGGCTTACCGACGTTTTCGGCAAAAGGGCAAGTTTTTCCGAATCAATAATTATTGCCACATCAAATGCCGGAGCAGAGGTAATCAGGCAGTGCGTAAAACAAGGAAGAAGCCTCGAATCATTCAAAGATGAACTGATTGATTATTTATTAAAGCAGGGGATTTTCAGGGCGGAATTTTTGAACCGCTTTGACGCTGTGGTGGTTTTCAGGCCTTTAACCCACGAACACCTGATTAAGATCGCAATTATAATGATGAATGATTTATCCAAGCGCTTGATAGACGGAATCGGAGTGCGTTTAGTAACCAGTCCGGAATTGATAGAAAAAATCGTCAAACTCGGCTATAAGCCGGAATTCGGCGCTCGGCCAATGCGCCGCGTAATCCAAGACGAAATTGAAAGCCGAATCGCAAAAATGATTCTCGAGCAGAATCTTAAAAGAGGTGATTTCATTGAAATAAAAGCAGATGAAATAAAGGGGCAGTGTTAATAAATTGTGGATAAGATTTGGGTGTAATTTTAAAAATTAGCTTTTTTGAAGCTGATTTTTAATTTTTGCTTGGGGCTTGCCCCGAGTGGAATCAAAGGATTGACATATGTTATTTAGTGGAATAAGATTTAGGTAGAGTGTTAAATTGTGGATAAAAGTGTTAATAACTAAGATTAATCGGGGATAACCAGGTTATGTTAATCGGCGAATATACACATACAATAGACGATAAAAAAAGATTAGCCATTCCTTCCAAATTGAGAAAGGAGCTTGGCGCTAAGGCAGTTATTACCAGAGGACTGGATAATTGTCTTTTTGTTTTTCCTTCAAAGGAATGGCAGAAGCTGGCAGAAAAATTAAGCAACTTGCCGATTGGTCAGAAAGATCCCAGGGGATTCAGCAGGTTAATGCTGGCCGGCGCCAGCGAAGCGGACTTAGATAGCCTGGGAAGGATTCTTATCCCCGATTATTTAAAAAAATACGCCCGATTAAAAAAAAATGCTGTGATTGTCGGAGTTTATAATCGCTTGGAAATCTGGGATGAAACGCGATGGAACACATTTAAAAACCAAAGCGAAAAAGAAGTCGATAATATTGCCGAGCGCCTGGGCGAATTGGGCGTTTAACGTCCTATGCATAAACCCGTCCTTTTAAATGAGGCGGTTCAATATCTGAATCCGCAGCCGGGAGAAAGCTTTATTGATTGCACGTTGGGAGAGGCTGGACACAGCTTGGCAATTTTGGAAAAGATTCAGCCAGGTGGAAAAATTTTAGGAATAGATATTGATGCCGAATCTTTGAAAAAAATTAAGCCGCAGCAGGGATTGAACCTTGTCCATGAAAATTTTAAAAATTTAAAAGAGATAGCGGAGAAAAATGATTTTAAAAAAGTTAACGGTGTGCTGTTTGATTTAGGCCTTTCAAGTTGGCAGACAGAGGAAAGCGGAAAAGGATTTACTTTTAAAAAAGACGAACCATTGATAATGATTCTAAACGGCGGCCAGGTTGTAACCGCCGAGGAAATAATAAATTTTTGGCCCGAAGAAAGTTTGATTAAAATTTTTTGGGAATACGGCGAAGAAAGATTTGCTAGAAGAATTGTTCAGAAAATTATTCAGCAGAGAAAATTAAACCCGATTAAAACAACCTTACAATTATTTGAAATTATAAAGAGAAGCATTCCTGTTTCAAAAACAAGACGTGGAACGGCAGTCCGGGTGGCGGCAAGAATTTTTCAAGCCCTGAGAATTGCAGTTAACGACGAACTGAAAAATCTAAAAACAGGGTTGGAACAGGCATTGGCTATTTTGGAAAAAAACGGAAGAATAGTGGTAATTTCCTTTCATTCGTTGGAAGACAGGATTGTCAAAACGTTCTTTAAAGAAAAAGAATCGACAGGCAAGCTGAAGATTTTAACCGCAAAGCCCATCACTGCCGGAGAGGCAGAAATCAAAGCTAATCCTCGTAGCCGCAGCGCTAAGCTGCGAGCAGCGATGAATATTGAGGAGATCTAAGTTTTGACTTGGATCCTTAGGTGGGGTTGACCCCCACCCAAGAAAAATCTCAAAAATATGACGGTAGCCGCTTTGACTCAATCTAATATTATCAATTCTCATCCATCTCGTCTCAGAATAAAATCATCACAAAACGCAAGGATCAGAAAGACCATTGTTTGGATTTTGATTTTTGTCATAATTTGTATAGGAATTTTATATATTTTTACAACCAATAATATTGCCGCAGAAGAATATAAAATAAGGAGTTTGCAAAAACAAGTCAGAGAGCTGGAGGCTGTCAACAAAACATTAAAGGTTGAGGTTTCCGCCCTGAAATCAGTCAACATTTTAGAAGCCAAAGGCAATGATTTGGACATGGTTAAAGCGCAAAAGATTGAATACGTCTCTTCAATCAAAAACAGCGCAATGTTGGTAAGATAAACAAGATAAATATGAAAAGTTGGCGTTTTTATGCATTAGTTTCCTGTGTTTTTTTGTCTTTTGCGGTTGTAGTATTCCATTTATTTTCGCTTCAGGTTTTGAAATATAGTTCATACAAAATTAAGGCAAGCAGCCAGCAGCAGACATTCCAAACTATTTATCCCAAGCGGGGGGAAATTTTTATGAGAGACAGGTATACCAGCGGCGACTCCCGCTCTTTATTTTTTCCTGCGGCAATAAATAAAGATTTTTATAAGGTTTTTGCCGTTCCTAAAGACATCGGGAAAAAAGAAGAGACAGTTGAATTGCTTTCATCTATTTTAGGAATCGAGGAAAAAGACTTGGAAGATAAAATTTTTAAAGAGAATGACCCTTACGAATCTTTAAAAAATAAAGTCGATGAAGACGTTGCTCAAAAAATCAAAGAATTAGGCATAGAGGGGATACATTTGGAAAACGAAACCTGGCGTTATTTTCCGGCAAATCAGCTTGCCTGTCATTTGCTCGGCTTTGTCCAGCAGGCTGAGGGAGGAGAGAAAAAAGGCCAGTACGGTCTTGAAGAATTTTATGAAAAAGAATTGGCTGGAAAAACCGGAAAAGCATTGGTTGACAAAGACAGTAAAGGTCAGCTGATTTCCATCAATAAAAAAATTGTTCAGGAATCAGAAGAAGGCGCAGATTTGATTTTGACTATTGACCCGAACATCCAGGCATTCATTGAAAAAAAACTCGAGGAAACTATTGTTTGGCTTAAAGCGGAAAAAGGCTCGGTAATTGTAATGGAGGTGGAAACCGGGGCTATTAAAGCCTTGGCCAATTGGCCGGTGTTTGACCCGAATAATTACGGGAAAGTAAAAAACATAAGTATTTTTGTTAATTCGGCTGTTCAAGAGCTGTTTGAGCCCGGATCCATTTTTAAGCCCATTACCATGGCCGCAGCTCTTGATAAAGGAGCAATAACCCCAAAAACAACTTATACTGATATTGGCAAAGTAGAAATAAGCGGTTATACGATAACCAATGCTGGTGATAGAACTTGGGGAATTCAGACAATGACTGAGGTTATAGAGAAGTCCATTAATACCGGAGCCGTCTTTGCTCAGCAAAAAGTCGGCAAAGAGGCTTTTAAAGATTATATTGAAAAATTCGGATTTAAGGAAAAAACAGGCATAGATTTAAAAGGGGAAGCAAAGGGCAATGTTTCCAATTTGGACAAAAAACAAGACCTGGAATACGCCACTGCTTCTTTTGGCCAGGGCATTGCGGTTACTGCTATTGAGATGATTTCCGCTTTGGCTGCCGTTGCAAATGACGGGATATTAATGAGGCCGTACGTGGTGGAAAAAATAATTTATAAGAACGGCGATGAAAAAATCACCAAGCCTCAAGAAAGAAGGCGGGTGATTTCTTCGGAAACAGCCTCGCGTCTGACTGCCATGCTGGTCAGCGCGGTTGAAAATGGTTATAGTAAAAAAGCCGCGGTTCCCGGCTATTTGATAGCCGGCAAGACCGGCACATCGCAGATACCTGACTTGGAAAAAGGCGGTTATACCGAAGAAACCATTCATACTTTTGGTGAGTTTTTTCCGGCTTACGATGCCCGCTGGGCTGTATTGATAAAAGTGGATAAGCCGAAAGGCATTACTTACTCATCTGATTCAATAGCGCCTCTGGCTGGACAGATAGCCGAATACATATTAAACTATTATGAAATAGCGCCGAGCCAATGAGAAAGCTTCTCCAAAAAATTCTAAAAGTTTTTTCCAAACTGGTTTTGAAAAAATACAAGCCGGTAATCATTGCTATTACCGGTAGCGTCGGCAAAACCTCAACCAAAGAAGCCATTTTTGCTGTTTTAAAAAATCATTTTGGAGAAAAAAGAATCAGGCGCAACCAGCGGAATTACAACAATGAAATCGGCGTGCCTTTGACTATTTTTGGTTTGGAAACCGGCGGACGCTCAATTTTGCGCTGGATTCCGAGGTTCGCAAAGATTTTCTGGATGCTGGTTTTCAGAACCAGCTATCCGGATTTTTTGGTTTTGGAAATGGGCGCCGACCGGCCGGGCGACATAAATTATCTAACCAATTTTGTTAAGCCGAGAGTCAGCGTGATAACAGCGGTCGGCGAGATTCCGGTTCATGTCGAGTTTTATAAGGGTCCGGACCAGGTGGCGGAAGAAAAAAAGAATCTGATAAAATGTCTAGACAAGGACGATGTGGCGGTTCTAAACAACGATGACGAACGGGTCAAAAAGATGAGAGAGGGGATTGGAGCGGAAGTGATGACTTACGGCATCAGAGAAAAATCCGATATCATGGCCACGAATTATGATTTGAAAATCGGAAACAACGGCAATGCGGCAGAACTCAACTTCAAACTGGATTTTAAGGGAAGCAGCGTTCCGGCTAAATTGATTAATGTTCTGGGAGTTCAGAATTTGTATTCGGCTTTGGCAGGCGCTGCGGTCGGGATTATTTTTGGGATTAATCTGGTGGAAATTTCCGAAGCATTGAAAAAACTCAGGCCGCTGCCGGGTAGAATGAGTTTGTTGAAAGGGGTTAAAAATACTTTGATAGTTGATGACAGCTATAATGCCTCCTTGCTGGCAATGGAAGCTGGATTGGAAAGTTTGAAGATTTTCGAGAACAATCCGCCTGCCGGCAGGCATGGAAGAAAAGTTCTGGCTTTGGGCGACATGCTGGAAATCGGCGAATATGCCCAGGAAGCGCATGAAAGAATCGGCAGAAAAGCGGCTGGAATCGCCGACTTGATTTTTGTTGTCGGTAATCGGGCGAAATTTATTTCCGAGGCGGCAAAAAAAGAAGGCTTTCCGGCTGATAAAATTTTTGAATTCGATACTGCGGACCAAGCAGGGCTCGCAATGCAAAAAGAATTAAAGGGAGGCGACATCGTTTTTATCAAGGGCTCGCGGGCGATGAAAATGGAAAAAGTAGTTGAGGAGTTGCTGGCCCGTTAGATTTCTGCTATAAAGTAAATTATGGCCCCATCGTCTAATGGTTTAGGACGTCGGATTCTCATTCCGGCAATATGGGTTCGAATCCCGTTGGGGCTGATATGAAAAAAGATTTTCCGCCAGTCGATTATATTATCGGCTGGGTTCCTTTTTTAAATTGCAGGATTGATTTGAGATACAGGCCGATGATTCCGCGCCCGGAAACAGAATATTGGACCGAAAAAGCGATTGATGAAATCAAGAATAATTCGCCCCGAGCTCGGCGAGGGGCTGATGTTTTTGCCGGTTCAGGCGCTGTTGGTTTGGCGATTTTGAAAAGTGTCAAAAAAGTCAAAGTGGATTTTTACGAGATAGACAAAAAACTGATTGAACAAATCAGATTGAATTTGAAATTAAACAGGATTTCCCCGTCGCGATACAGGATTTTCAATGCCGACATTTTCGGCAATAAAAAAATAAAATATGATTTTATTTTGGCTAACCCGCCCTATATCGCCAAATCGAGAATTGATAAGGTTCAAAAATCGGTTTTAAAATATGAGCCTCATTTGGCCCTGTTCGGCGGGGCGCAGGGATTGTTTTTTATTAAAAAATTCCTTAAATCAGCCAAATCACGCCTCAATCCAGATGGTTTGATTTTTATGGAATTTGATTCTTTTCAGAAAAAGCCAATTGAAAAAATGCTGAAACAATACAAATATCGCAATTGGCAGTTTTTAAAAGACCAATTCAACAGATGGAGATGCTTGATGGTTAAAAATTTGCTATAATAAAATTAAATAATAATTAAAGTGAAATTATATGAAAAAACTTTTTGCAGTTTTTATAGTTTTTTTGGTTATTGTTTCTGGCTTATCTCTAAATTCGGTTTTTGCCAAAAACGATAAAGATGCGGATATTCCGGAAACAGACGGGGTATATGATGTGCCCGGCCATCCGGAAATGAAAGTGAGAGTATTTGTGCATAAGATAAAACCCGGAAAGCCGAGTCCAGAGCCCGTTTTAACCTGCGGATTAGCTGATCCGAATTTTTCGGCTGATGTTGCTTGGGCAGGTTGGAAATTGCCGAGCAGCTGGACATATAACCTTAACATTACGAGCGTTCCTGCTGCCGTAGGCGGCACAAACTTGCCGGCAATGACAGCAGCTGTTTTTGGCGAATTTATCGGCGCAATCAATAACCAGGTATCCGTAAATAGAGGATTGGATACAAGCCGAACCTCAAAAGCGTTAGACGGCCAGAATATTATTACTTGGGGTAGGGCTTCAGCTTCTGCTTTGGCTGTAACTTATATCTGGTATTATTCTTCAACCGGTGAAGTCGTAGAGCTTGACACGATTATGAACAAGAAATATGCCTGGGACTGGTCAGAACAAGAGAATTGCGCGTATATTGGGGTTTATGATGCCCAAAATATTTTGACCCACGAAATCGGACATTGGTTCGGATTAAACGACCATTACACTACCGATTATGTGGATGCCACGATGTATGGTTATGGCGCGAAAACAGAGGTAAAGAAAAATACTTTGACTACGGGAGATGTTAGTGGATTGCAAGCGATTTACTAATAAATAAATTTTTATAGAAATAAAATAGAAATAAAAAGGAAGGTCTTGACTTTCCTTTTTATTTCGTTTATAGTGTGAATATCAAGCCAAATACCCAAAGTAATATATATGCAAAAATATGCCACGAGGCTTGACAGGGGCTTTATTATCTGTTAATCTGGCAATAATTAAAAAAGGAGAGAAATTCTCCTTTTGTTTTACCAAAAACAATCGCTCTTTCAAATAATCAAGCAAGAGGTTAGTTGCCAAAACCTCAAAAACACTCCAAAGGAGGAGACATGAAGAAAATCTTCATTCTTTTCGCGGCCGTTCTCTTGGTTGCGGGCATGAGCTTCGCACAAACGTCTCGTACCTTCAACCTTCAGATCACGGTCCAGAAGTACGTGGAGCTGAATCCCAGCTTCCCGACTTTGCTCAACTACGGCACCATCATTCCCCCGGACAACGGCGGCGCGACAATTTTGAACGGTGACGAAAGACCGGACGGCGTTCCGGACTGGACCGAATTCGCCTATGCGAATTGCGGCGTTACGATCACTTTTGCCGGGAATAATCCGGCTGGCGACGGCGTGCCCTGCTTTGCGAGAATGGAAGATGGCAGCGGTCGTTACGATCGTCTTAACACCAAGCTCCACTTCCAGCTCGTTACGTGGGATCCGTCTTTTCCGGTTACGCCCATCTACAACAATACTCATATCTTTAACGCTTTCGTCTCCACGATCCCCGGGACATGGTGGAACCCCACGGCAACGATTCCTGTGCCCCATAATGGCGAAATCTATCTGAACACCAGGGCCGGAGTCGCACTTCCTGCCGTGACTCCCGATTACGGCAAGCGGAACACTTGGTCCGATTCAGCCGATGCGGGTGTTTACACGGCGACCGTCACTATCACTATCGCCGCCATCTGACCGCGGGCCTAATTCAGGCCCAATCCAATTGGCCGTCCTGTGTAAATCACAGGGCAAAACCAAACCCGGCAACAAATTTCTTTGCTTGATTTTAACAACAGGGGGTAGTCACAGGACTACCTCCTTCTCTACCCGTAATGCAATACAGTTGGATTACGGATAGAGGAGGATAAAGCCCCTTACAATTTAATAAAAGGAGTGAAAGATGAAACGAAAGATTTTTCTGATGTTTCTGGTTTTTCTTTTTCCGTTGGCGGCTTTTTCTCAAGAAGAGATAAAGCTTTCAGACATAATTAAGCCCGGAAATACGGGAATCGTGGAAAAAACAGGGATTGTATTGGCTGAAAATCTATTCGGCCCGTACAAAGTAGTTTTTTCCGGAAATAGTCCGGGAAGCCCTGTCCCTGTTTTATCCAAAGAAGAAACAGGCGGTTCTGGTGGTACAGGTTCTTTTGATAAGTTGGCAGTGCTGTTTTCAGGCAAATTATATTCGCCGAACGTGGCAGAACCGATTTTATTTGAGAACAAAACGCCCGAGGAGCTTGTGCTTCTGGAAATTCCTGTTTTCCCGACTATCTTAGAACAGCCGTATACTCTTTACTTGGACTTGAAAATCCAGGCAGTGTCAAAACCGATTACTGACAAGCTGTCGGATGACGCTGGAAATTATTCGGCTGTACTGAATGTTAGCTTGATTAAGATGTAAAAGGAGGTAGGTGAATGAAAAAAATAGCGATTCTGTTTTGTCTTTGTTTGATGCTGACAAGCTTTGTCAGTGCTTTCAGGGTCACTCCGGCAAGATTGGATTTGACTATCCCCAGAGGAACAACTCAAGAACTTGTTCTGGTCCTCATGGGAAGCAAGTCTGTAAAGCCGGAAACCCTGACGGTTTATCCAACAGACATTTCTATGTCGCGAGAAGGCGGCCTGAAATTTGATCGGCTTGAAGGATTCAAGCATTCAGCTGTTCCGTGGATTAAGCTCGGAGAGACCAATTATACACTGATGGAAAAACAGACAAAGGAACTGAAATTCAAAATTTCTGTTCCTTTGAATGCTGTTCCGGGCGAATATTATTCTGTGATCATGGTGGAGCCGACCGAATTCGCCAATGTCAAGGTTAAAGATGAGCCGTTGATGCTTCGCATGAAGTCACGAATCGCAGTTGTTATCGTGATCGACGTTCCGGGCAGGACTTATGAACGCAAAG
>Ga0224495_10001360_pt1 | contig 17302 bp, 18 predicted proteins | sample SF_Jul11_sed_USG_FD_168128 | JGI IMG/M metagenome (GOLD analysis project Ga0224495, IMG submission 168128) | Sediment microbial communities from San Francisco Bay, California, United States - SF_Jul11_sed_USGS_4_1 | ecosystem: Environmental > Aquatic > Marine > Sediment | place: USA: California... | reverse complement strand
CCATTACTGCCCGTCACCTGCGGCTACGCCGTCGTTCACTAAGCCATGACTCGTTGAATGCCTCAACAGTTCCTTACGTCCGCCGGTTTGGCTAGCGATTCTCAAGGGCAAGCCTAAAATACGGCAGAAGGGCGAATTTTTCCCCTCTATTTTTACTTGACGTTCCCAACGGAGGCTGTTATTTTCCCGAACAAGGTGTAGCCTGAAGAAATATCCCTCAAGGGAGGTTTCTTCAATTTAAGCTACCGTTTAAGGAGGATGGATCCATGCCCGCGAAGCGTGCCCTCATCATGCACCCGAAGGATAATGTGGCAACATCCATTGAGGAAATCCAACCCGGAGACCAGGTCCAAATCTCCCGGGGGGGAGTGGTTCGCAATTTGACTGCTATCGAGGCCATTCCCTTCGGTTTCAAAATCGCCCTGGAGGAGATTCCTCAGGGAGCGATCATCCTGAAGTACGGGGAGACGATCGGCAAAGCCGGCCGGTCGATCGCCAGAGGCGCACTGGTACACGTTCACAATCTTGGAGGCACCCGGGCGCGGGGAGACCTGGAAGGGAGGGAAAATCGATGAGCTTCCTCGGTTACATGCGGCCCGACGGGTCCGTGGGAACGCGGAATTTCGTACTGGTCATCCCGCAGGGCCTAATCGCCAAGTCAATCACCGACTTTGTCGCCGGGACCCGGACCATCCAAACCGTAGATCACGGTTCCGGCCGCACTGCCAATGACCGGGAGCGGATTGCCCGCGTTCTGACCGGGCTCGGGAAAAACCCCAACGTAGCCTCCGTGATCGTCCACGCAGCCAGCCCGGGTGTTGGATACCCGGAACTCACGGTCGAGCGCCTCGCTGACGAGATCGCAGCAAGCGGCAAGCGGGTGGAGGTCATCGACCCGGCCAAGGACGGCGGCGTTTACGGGGCCATTGGGAAAGGAATTCAGCTGGCCCGTATGATGGTGTACGAGGCTTCGAAACTCCGGAGAACGGAAACAGAGGACAAGCATCTTTGCCTGGGAGTCAAATGCGGGTATTCCGACACAACCTCAGGCATCGCCGGCAACCCGGCCGTGGGATATCTCTTTGACAAGATCGTGAAAGCGGGAGGCACCGCCTTCTTCGGCGAGACCACCGAAATTATCGGTGCCGAGCAGGCGCTGGCGAAGCGCGCCGCAACTCCGGATGTATCCAAGGCGATCCTGGATGCCGTCGCGCACCGGGAGGCGCTGGCCAAATCCACCGGCTTGGACATCCGGACCGTAAACCCCGTCCCGTCCAATATCAAGGGGGGGATCAGCTCACTGGAAGAGAAGAGCCTGGGAGCGATCCACAAGGCGGGAACGGCGCCGATTCAGGGGGTTCTGCAATATGCGGAGAAGCCGAAGGGCAGGGGCCTCTATTTCGTGGACAACTGGATGGGATCCTTTTCCATCTTCGCCGGGTATGCGGCGGCGGGCTCCAACCTTGTCCTGTTCCAGCTTGGGGGCGGGGGCCTGACCGGTCGTACCCTCTTAGAGGGATCGCCATCGGTTGTAGCGCCCTTCCTCTGGTGTACGGCCAACCCCAATACGTACGCGATGGCCAAGGACAACATTGATTTTTATTCAGGGACCGTGATCGAGAACCAGGAGGATCCGGCAGAGGCAGGAGAACGCCTTTACCAAACCGTCATTGATATCGCCTCCGGCACCCGCTCTCGGAGCGAGACTCTACTTTATACCGAACCGATTGACCTGTACTTGGAGGAGCCGCGGTTCTGAGCCTCGCCGCGGTTCCAACCCCGATGTCAACCCTACGACTCCCCGGCCTAAAGGCCGGGGCTTGCCCTCGGCCTGAGCTCGGGCCAAGGTTCAGGGTTGAATCTGGGAGCGCTTGGCGCCGCCGAATGGGTCAAAAGCCGCGGGGCATGAATAAAGAAATCCCGTAGCCGGGCGTTTTCACCCCACCGGAAAGGATAAAGGGGATTGTTATGACTGAAGAAATCTTTGAACCAGCGTTGGCCGATGAAAAACTTTTGCAGCGACTGAGGCAGGATCCTGCTTTGCGTGCGGCTTATGGGGCTGTTCCTGCCGGGTACTCCCGTCTAAAGGCACCTCGTTTTGATATGGATAGGGTCTGGAAATTAATGGATGGTGCGATTGATGTTCATATCCATCCCGGACCCGATGCTTACAACGCGCGGGTATATGATGAATTAGAAATCGCCATTCAAGGTTGCCAGGTGGGCATGAAAGCAGTTGTATTCAAAGGCCATTCCATGCCCAGCACACGCTCCGCTTATTTCGTCCAAAAAGCCGTTGACCAGTGGGCCGGGCAGCATAACAAGAAAAGAATTGATGTTCGCGGCGGAGTCATGTTGAATGATTCGGTCGGCGGTTTAAACCCAGAAGCGGTATTAACGAGTTACCGAGTCGGCGGGAAACATGTATGGCTTCCCAATAAGGATTCTTCTTTTCATCGTAAACTCTATGGAATCCCCGGAGGGATTGCCGTCCTTGATGAAAATGACCAAGTTAAGCCGTTGCTTCGAGAAATTCTGGATATAATCGCTGAGGGAGACATGGTCCTATCCCTTTCTCACCAGAGTGTTAAGGAAAGATTTATCATAATCGACGCGGCCAAAAAGGCGGGAGTTGAGAGGATTGAAGTCGGTCATCCCTTACAGTTAACAGCTAAAATGACCGTTGACCAAATGAAAATCGCAGCCGGGAAAGGAGCCTATCTCGGTATGTATTGCGCGAATTTTGAGACCGGCCTGATGTGGTCTTGGGATGAATTCATGGAGGCTGTCAAAGTTGTGGGGTGTGACCGCATCGTGATCGGCACTGACTGTGGCCACTTTGCTTTTCCTGCGCCGGTGGAGGCTATGCGATTATTTATAACCGGCATGCTGATGCGTGGTATTCCCGACAAGGATGTTGAAAAAATGGTGAAAACTAACCCCAGTGAGCTCTTATATTGATATTTAGATTGGCGATTGTTTCCAAGCCAAAAAGGGAAAACCAGAGTAAAATCCACAGCATCTAAAAAAGGCGATTCACCCCAGAGGACACAGCGCAGCATCTCCCCGCCGGGTCCGGGCTCCGTTAATCAGAGTAAATTCATCAACCCATTGAAAAGTGAAGGGGGGCAAGTGTTCAAACTGCCTTGACACATGCTTTTCTTCCCGGTATATTCACAGTACTGTGAGGCGAATTCCTATTACATGAAAAGAGGGTTAAACAATGCCGATTATTGATGGCCAAGAGCAAGAACGACAAGGGGTCATGGATACAGCCAACCTCATGGTTGTTTCAGCCAGGACGGCTCCCAAGAGTGGAGGAGTAGACGATATACTAACGGCGGTTGTCTATGGGGCAGAGGCGGAAGCTCTGGCTACGGATATGGAGAAAATAGCGGTTGAGCGAAACATGGAGCGTTGGAGCCAACAGGCCAAAGAAGTGAGGGGCTCGGATGTTATAGTTCTCATTGGGGTCAGGGGGACGAAAAGATATATAACGAACTGTGGAGCATGCGGTTATAAATCTTGTGATGAGTTTGATAAAGTTGAGAAAAAACTTGGACAGGACTTTCAAGGGCCAACCTGTATTTTCAAGGCGTTAGATCTTGGGATCGCAGTATGTTCAGCGGTAAAGACAGCGAGCATCCTCAATGTAGATAACCGCATTTTCTATAGAATAGGCGCGGCAGCCAGGCGGCTGAATTACATGCCCGCAGCGAGCATAATAATGGGAATTCCTCTGTCGGCTAAAGGGAAGAATCCATATTTTGATCGAGCAAGTAGATAACCCACCACCATCAAGGGAGAGATTGCCATGATCTGCATGCTGATTGAAGTTCACATCAAACCGTCGGCGCTCGACGAGTTTCTAAAGGTCATAAAGCACGATGCGGTGCACTCGGTGGCGGATGAGCCGGGATGCATGCGCTTTGACGTGCTGCGCGACAGCGATGACCCGCTGAAGTTCTTCTTCTACGAGGTCTACAAGGACGAGGCGGCGCGGCTGGCCCACCGGAAGATGCCGCACTTCGCCGAGTGGGCGAAGTTCACGGAGCACGGCCTGGATCGGGAGGTCGTGCGGCACTCAACGACGAATTTTCACCCGACAGATGCCGAGTGGCGTTAGATAGCTGACCCTCCTTCTTTTCTATCGACCTCTCCCCCTTTCCCTCTTCTGCAAGAGGGAAAAAATAGGGGAGAGGATATTTTTTCGGAGGGAACGGAAAAAATGCCAAACCAAAATAGCTTGCACATGACCCCTGAAGAGTTCCGGCGTTATGGACGAGAGGTAGTAGACTGGATTGCCGATTACTATCAACGCCTTGAGTCCCTCCCGGTAATGTCCCAGGTACAGCCAGGAGAAATACGAGCTTCGCTTCCTGCCGAGCCGCCTCTCCGGGGAGAAGCCTTTGCGGCAATTCTCAGGGATATGGACGCGATCATCCTTCCTGGAATCACCCATTGGCAGTCACCCAATTTCTTTGCTTTCTTTCCCGCCAACACTTCGGGGCCCTCCATATTAGGGGAATTACTTTCCGCAGGTCTTGGAGTCCAGGGAATGCTGTGGGCAACAAGTCCGGCCTGCACAGAGCTGGAAACGCATATTCTGGATTGGCTGGCGGATATGATGGGCATGCCGGCAAAATTCAAATCGGACGGGAAGGGGGGCGGGGTAATTCAGGATAGCGCTTCCAGCGCCTCTCTTTGTGCTCTTCTGGCAGCGCGCGAGCGCGCGACCAACTTTATGAGCAACCAACGTGGCTGTGATGGGCGTCTGGTTACCTATGCCTCAACCCAGACCCATTCTTCCATCGAGAAAGCAGTTAAGATTGCCGGGATGGGCCAGCAGAATCTCCGACTGATCGAGGTGGATGAACGCTTTGCCCTGCGGCCGGATAACCTGGCTGAAAAGATCGAGCAAGATCGTCGTTCCGGTCTGATCCCCTGTTTTGTATGCGCGACTCTTGGCACCACCTCCTCGAACGCCATAGATCCGCTACCGGAGATTGGTCAGATCTGCCGCCGGGAAGGCCTTTGGCTTCACGTGGATGCCGCCATGATCGGTTCCGCCGCCATCTGTCCCGAATATCGGTACATCCATGCCGGAATAGAATTTGCGGATAGTTACTGTTTTAATCCGCACAAGTGGCTGTTTACCAATTTCGATTGCGATTGCTTTTATGTAGGGGACCGGGCAGTTTTAATCAACACGCTGAGTGTGCTTCCCGAGTACCTGCGCAACCAAGCCACGGAGTCGGGCGCGGTCATCGACTATCGAGACTGGCAAATCTCGCTGGGTAGACGTTTCCGCTCTTTGAAGCTGTGGTTCGTCATCCGTCACTACGGGGTGGAAGGTTTACGCTACCACATTCGACGCCATGTGGAATTGGCTCAAAAATTCACCCGATGGGTCCAAGATGACCATCGCTTCGAACTGGCCGTGCTGCCCCCCTTCAATCTGGTTTGCTTCCGGCATGTAGGAGGAGAAGGCATCAATCAACAATTGTTGGAGCAGGTAAATCGAAGTGGCCGGCTATATTTAACCCATACCAAGCTGAACGATAAATATACGCTGCGATTCTGCGTCGGGCAGACCCATACGGAGGAACGCCACGTTCGTCGAGCCTGGCAGCTCATTCAGGGGACAGCGGAAGAGCTGGAGCGGTAAAGGGCTCAACCTCCCGGCCAATAGACAGGATCCGATTCGGCACTGGCCGGGAGGAAAATGAACAAGTCTTCTCGACCTTAAAAAAGAAAGGGGGAGGGTGAGGGAGAATGTTAATAGGTGATCCGTTAAAGGGCATTCGATCTGCTTAAATGACGGCGACGGCGTTAATTTCAATCAGAGCGTCCGGATGGACAAATCCATTAACTGCCACCAGAGTACTGGTCGGATAAGGTTCCTGGAAATACTTTAGGCGCATATCGTGGATATCTTTCAAACCGCTCATATCTTTCACGAACACCGTTACCTGAACCACATCATCCATGGTTCCTCCAAGCTTCGTTAAAGCCCTTTGAATATTTTTTAAGACCTGTTCGGTTTGAACCCTTATGTCTCCCTTTCCTACCAACCGTTCTTGTTCGTCAAAGGCGATCTGGCCGGAAACCCAGATCATTCGTTTGGCTGGGGAGAGGTCAATGGCCAGAGCATTGCAGAAGGCCACCTTGAATCCCATGGTTCGGCCAAAAGGAATACTATCTTTTTTCATGCCTATCCCTCCTTATCATAGATTGTTAAAAATTGATTCTTGACGAAATGAGACACGCACTCATACAAACGTCTTAAATGAAGTTACATTACCCCCACCCTAACCCTTCCCCCTTGAGGGGGAGGGAGGGGTGGGGGGTAAAATGATTTATTTCGTTTGTATTATTTACTTAAAAACGAGACTGAAATATACTGCCTTATTTATGACGTTCTTTAAAAAATCCATTTTCATTTCCGCTGGGTGGGGTTATAAGGGTTGTCCAGATATTCTTTAGCTTCGCGCTGGGCTAAACCTTCAGCTCCCTCAATCTCCAGGGCCTTTTGGTAACACTCCTCGGCCGTTTTCCTTTCTTTACGGATATCGTGGATCATCCCCAGGCGAACCAGTGCCCGTGCCCTTACTCGAGCATTATAGGCTGCAGTGTCTTTAAGAGCCAGTTGAAAGTAATCCGTGGCCTTATCATAATCTCCTTGGTCAAAATATATTTTTCCCAAGAGTTGTTGGTGGCGGGGCCAGAGTTCGCGCCGGTAGGGGGGAATTCCCGACTCAATCCCGTTGGCAATTTTTCCAGCTAATGATAAGGCTTCTTCTGCCTGGCCGAGGTCCGAGAAGACATTAGCCAGGGCAAAGGAAAAATTGTAATTCTGGGGATATTTTTCTTTTAGCTGTTTGGCCAGAGGCAGAGCGCGAGCCGGTTGCTTTTCATAACCGGAATAAGCCGATACCAAATTAGCCCGGGCCAAATCCTTCAAAAGATAACCCTTGGCGGAAGCCAGCTCAAATTCTTTTAGGCCTTTTTCGCGGTCCCCGGCAGTAATAAATAAAGTTGTGATCCAGCGGGCCACTCCGGAAACCTGGGCCAGGTGGTAATGGAGTACGCCCATCGGGTAATAGACGTCATAATTTCCCGGGTCTAGTTCCCGAGTCTTCTCCAGATATTCCCAGACGTTTTGCGCTTCACGTAAGGCCCGGAAATAATTCTTGCGAATGATTTCCCAGCGGTTTTTGACCATCTTCGCTATGGCCAGGGAAAGGTAGGCCTCAGCATCTTGGGGATCGGTCTCAATCCTTTTCTCGGCCCGGACTTGGGCATCCTCTACTGCCCGTAATAAAAGCGCTTCTTTTTTCTTTTTCTCCTTCTCCTCAAAGCCGGTCTCGTAGAAGAAAAGATGAGCCATGGCCAAGCAGGCATACCCAATCGGATTCTCCCGGTCCAGTTCAATGGCCTTCATCAGCTCGGCTCCCGCGGCCTTTTCTTCCAAATGGAGGCCTTTTTCTATCCCCCGCTGGAGAAATGTTTTAATTCGCTCCCTCGGAGAGGCCACCGATAAGTGGGGGCAGGGGAGGCAAAAAGAGATGAATATGAATAGAGAAAAGATGAAAAATTCCATAGAAGAAAAACGTCGCATTCGTTCTCTAACCTCTTTTCCTCCTCCGGATTAAAAAAAGGGAGATAACCAGCGAGATGGAGAGTGAAGAAAGGCATAGGCCAAAGGCATGTTGGTAAGCTTCAAAGGGGAAAATACCGCCACTCTTGCCTACCCGATCCATCAAATAACCGGCGAGTGGCTGGAAAATGGCCGCCCCCAGAAAGGGGGCCGGATTGAGTAAACCCATGACCGTACCCAACCTCTCCGGAGGAGATTCTTCACGGACGATCGACCAGACCAAAGAGAGAGTCCCCGCCAAAGTCATCCCCATAATGAAGAAGATGAAGCCAAGAAAAATCGTTCCCAGTGATGGACCCAGGAAGACAAGGCAGAACCAATTAAAAACCTGAACCATAATCATAACGGAAAGCAGGGGACGTTTGGCCCCGGCGAAGGTTTTATCGGTTAGGTATCCTAAAACCGGGCCGCCCAGGATGACTCCGACAGCGATGATCATAATGAGATTGCTGGCCTGAAGTTTTTCATAACCAAAAACGTCCATCAAAAAGGGATAACCCCATAATCCTTGAAAGGTACTGAAGGGACTACCGAAAGTAAAAAAGAGGGCAGTTATGATCCAGAAGAAGGGAGTTTTCATGAGATCGACCAAACCTTGTTTACTTGAGGAATCCTGGTAATTTCTTTCTTCGGGTTCCGGGGCGTAACCGGGGGGAATGTTCCGGAGGTAAGTCCGGGAGAGGACGGCTAAGAGAAGAGAAAAAGCAGCAATAAAAAAGAAAGAAGTTCGCCAGCCAACTTGCTGAACAAACCAGGCATAGGGTGTAGAAGCCGCAATCGCTCCCATATTGCCCACCGCCAGGAGAAGCGCGCTCATTCGGGCGAAAGCTCTCGCTCCAAACCAGGGGAGAAGCACTTTCAAGGCCGGAACAAAAACTCCCGCAGCTCCAAAACCGATCAAGGCCCGGGCAAAGGACGCCCCGAGAAGATTGGGGGCTAAGCCGAAAAGGAAAGCTCCCAAGAATCCGATAAAGGTGGAAAAAGTAATGACTTTTCTGGCGCCAAAACGATCCGTAAGGATGCCAACCACGGGCTGGCTTAAGGCATAGGGATAAAAATAAGCGGAGGACATCCCTCCCAGACTTGTGGCCGTGGCGGCAAAAGCTTCCGTTAAATACGGGGCCAAGACGGCGGTGGAAACGCGATGGAAATAAACGAAGAAATAGACCGCATTGAGAATGATCAGGATGAGCCAGCGCTGAGGGAAAAGAGACAAAGTAAGTGCCTAATGAGTGTGAGTGTCAGTATGAGTGTCAGTATGAGTGTGAGTGTAAGTATCAGTGGTTAGATTTTTTACCCCCACTGACACTCACACGCCCACTAATTTCCCAGTTTCTTTTTCAGAATTTCATTGACCATTTGCGGATTGGCCTTCCCTTGCGTGGCTTTCATTACTTGGCCGACGAAAAAACCGAAGAGTTTCTCTTTGCCCTTATGGTAGGCCTCAACTTCTTTGGCATTCGTATTCAGAACCTGTTCGACAATTTTTTCTAATTCCGCCGCATCCGAAACCTGAACCCAACCATGGGCGCGAACGATCTCCTCGGCTTGTTTCCCGCTGCGGTACATTTCTTCAAAGACATTTTTAGCGATCTTGCCGCTGATGGTTCCCTCTTCGATGAGTTTGAGCAACTCGGAGAGGTGCAGGGCGGGAACCGGGCATTCTTCAATTTCCCGTTCATCCTTCTTGAGCTCCCGGAGAAGCTCAGACATGATCCAGTTGCTCACGATCTTGGGCTTGGGGTAGTGATGCAAACAGACCTCGTAATAGTTGGCCAGGGGTTTGGAGGTGGTAAGAACTTCGGCATCATACTCCGGAATTCCGTACTCCCGCATGAAGCGCTCTTTTTTAGATTCCGGAAGCTCGGGTAAGCTGGCCCGGATTTTCTCGATCCATTGAGAATCAATGACCAGCGGAACCAAATCCGGGTCGGGGAAATACCGATAATCATGCGCCTCTTCTTTACCCCGCATGGAGGCAGTAACTCCTTTAGCCGCGTCCCACAACCGTGTTTCTTGGAAAATCTTTTCCCCTTGATCCAGAAGGGCGGTTTGGCGGCGAATCTCAAAGTCCAGAGCCCGCTGGACATTGCGGAAGGAGTTCATGTTTTTCAATTCCGTTTTCACTCCGAAGGTCTGGGCTCCTTTGGGTCGGAGGGAAATGTTGGCATCGCAGCGAAAACTGCCTTCTTCCATGTTCCCGTCGCAGATGTCCAGGAACATCAGAATGGCGCGAAGTTTTCTGAGGTAAGCGCTGGCTTCCTCCGGGGAGCGGATGTCCGGAGCACTCACGATCTCGATCAAAGGAACTCCGGTGCGGTTAAAATCTACATAACTATGGGAGCCTCGTTCCGAAGAAAGATCGTGGAGAAGCTTTCCGGCGTCTTCTTCCATGTGTATCCGGATAAGACCGATACGCTTTTTTTGGCTATCGATTTGGATGTCGATATAGCCGTGCTCGGTCAAAGGAAGTTCATATTGGGAGATCTGGTAACCTTTCGGCAGATCCGGATAGAAATAGTTTTTCCTGGCAAACAAGCTGTAAGGAGCAATCCGGCAATGCGTAGCCAGAGCCGCCCGCAGGGTATACTCCACGACTTTTTTGTTCAAAACCGGCAGACTCCCCGGGGAACCCGTACAAACAGGGCAGGTTAGGGTATTGGGCTCCTCACCGAAACGGGTAGAGCAGTTGCAGAAAATTTTGCTTTGGGTCAGAAGCTGGGCATGTACCTCTAAGCCGATAACAGGTTCATATTCCATGTTCCACTCCGTTCATAACGCCGGTTTGCGCAGATGATATTCAGAATTTTGTTCGTAGGCATAGGCCGCCCGCAGCAGCTTTTCTTCCTGGAAATGATCGGCCAGGATTTGCAGACCGATAGGCAGCCCTTGCTTGTTGAATCCGCAGGGCAGGGAAAGCCCCGGCAATCCGGCCAGGTTGCAAGGGATGGTGAAAATGTCGGAAAGATACATCTGCAAAGGATCATCTACCTTTTCCCCCAACTTGAAGGCCGGTGTTGGAGACGTCGGCGTTAGAAGAACATCACACTGGTTAAAGGTTTTTTCAAAATCCTGCCGGACCAGCGTCCGGACCTGAGCAGCTTTGCGATAGTACGCCTCGTAATATCCGGCGGAAAGGGCGTAGGTGCCGAGCATGATGCGCCGTTTAACTTCCGCTCCGAATCCCGGTGAACGGGTCTCTTTGTACATTTCCATAAGATCGAAATTACCCTTGGCCCGAAACCCGTATTTGACCCCGTCATATCGGGCCAGGTTGGAGCTGGCTTCAGCCGGAGCAATGATGTAATAAACGGCTAAGGCATATTCGCTGTGGGGAAGGGAAACTTCCACGGTTTTGGCCCCCAATTTTTCCAGAGTGCGGATGGCTTCTCGAATAGCCGCTTCCACTTCCGGGTCAAGTCCTTCCCGGAAACATTCTCTGGGGATGCCTAAAACCATTCCTCGGATATTGTCAATCAAAGCTTTGGTGAAGTCAGGACCGGGTACATCCGCAGAGGTCGAATCCCGGTTATCACGGCCGCAGATGGCCTGAAGCAAAAGGGCAGCGTCCCGTACATCTTTGCTCAGCGGGCCAATCTGATCCAAAGAAGAAGCAAAAGCTACCAAGCCGTAACGGGAAACCCGGCCATAGGTCGGTTTGATCCCCACCACCCCACAGCAGGAGGCTGGTTGGCGAATCGAACCACCGGTATCGGAACCCAAAGAGGCAATGCATTCATCCGCGGCTACAGCGGCCGCTGAGCCTCCACTGGAGCCTCCTGGGATTCTTTCCAGATCCCAGGGGTTACGGGTCGGGCCAAAAAAGGAGTTTTCGGTGGAGGAGCCCATAGCAAACTCATCCATGTTGGCTTTGCCTACCAAGACGGCTCCGGCATCTTTTAACTTTTCAATGACCGTAGCATCATAGGTAGGAATAAAATTTTCCAAGATATGAGAGCCGCAGGTGGTGCGTACTCCCCGGGTGCAAATCAGGTCTTTGATGGCCAGAGGAATCCCGGTCAGCGGGCCGGCATTTCCTTTTTGCAGGCGGCTGTCAGCCAAGGCTGCCTGTTCCATGGCCAGGTCCGGGGTTCTGGTAATATAGGCGTGGACGCGATCTTCCACCTGGGCAATGCGCTTCAGGACGGATCCCGTGACTTCGCGGGAAGTCACTTCCTTGCGCATGAGCATTTCATGAAGCTGGTAAGCAGTCAATTGACATAATTCCATTTCAACACCTGAAATACAAGATTTCTATTGGACGATTCAATATTTCTTGGCTACTCAATGATTTTAGGAACGCGAAAGAAACCACGATCCCGGTCTGGAGCGTTGCTTAAGGAGAGATCTTGGCTTATTGAAGGAGCGACAGAATCCTCCCGGAAGACATTCTTCCTGGCTACGGCATGGAATGTTGGTTCGACGTTGGTCGTATCCACTTTTTCTAATTGTTCCATGTAATCCAGAATGCTGTTCAACTGGGTGGTAAAGAGTTCTTCTTCTTTGGCGTTAAATTTTAAACGGGCCAGGGTAGCGACGTGTTCAACTTCTTCGTTGGTAATCTTCATTCCCGACTCCCCATTAACCGGTGGGTCCTCTATTTTTTTGGCATCATAACACAGGCGCTTTCTCTTTTCAAGTTCGGCCGCCTCCTTTTCTCTTCCGCTCCTTGCCTCTTTCAGCCTTTGAGCCTTTACGCGCCATCCAGAGAATCGTTTTGCCGCAGGGAATAGGTTAAAAAGAAACCAACATTTTCTAAAAAACGGCAGGAAACCACATTTTAGCCTTGACATGCAGGAAATCGCTTCATTATATTCATAATCAACAAAGATTGGGGCGGAGAGGGGAAGAAAGGGTATGCCAATATCCCCCATCCGATTAGGAGTTCATGTTTCGATCTCCGGGGGGATGGAAAAGGCCGTCTCCCGGGCACGGGAATTGGGGTGCTCGACCATGCAAATTTTTTCCCGGAATCCTCGCGGATGGAAGGCCTTACCGCTTTCCTCCCGGGCCATTGCAGCTTTTCAAGAGGCCATCACCCCAAAGGATATCGATCCCATTGTGGTGCATACTCCTTACTTGCTTAACTTGGCAACACCAGATGAGCACCTGTATCAACGCTCCATTGCGGGTTTGGCCCTGGATATCAAAAGAGCGGCTCAAATCGGGGCCCGGTACGTGGTCACCCATCTGGGCAGTGCCAAGGAAAGAAGTAAGGCCTGCGGTCAGGAGCGAGTGGTAAAAGCTCTGCAGGTTGTATTGCGCCAGGAAGTTCCGGTTACTCTCCTGCTGGAAAACAGTGCCGGGGCGGGGAAGGGCATTGGAGCAACCTTAGAGGAACTCCAAAAAATTATCGCCGGCGTGGAAACAAACGAAAGACTGGGCATCTGCTTCGATTCTTGCCACGGCTATGCGGCTGGATATGACTTGCGCACTCCGGACAAAGCTGATTTACTGGCGAAGGAAATCAACCGTACCATTGGGCGGGAACGGCTGTCTCTTCTTCATTTGAATGATTGTGGGGGAGGGTTGGGTTCGCACTCGGACCGTCATGAACATATCGGCGAAGGGAAGATCGGATTTTCAGGTTTCAGGAATTTTCTCGGGCACCCTTCTTTTCAAGGTATACCGATGATACTGGAAACCCCCAAAGAAAAACCCAGAGACGATTTAAAGAATCTTTCTCGAATTCGGAGAATATGCCGAAAAATCACCCCCAATTTATCATGGGAGAAAAAGGGAGCGCGGCGATGAATAATAAAAAGTCCGACGCCCATGAGGAAGTGTTAAGTGTGGTAACGGGTTCGAATTATTTTACCCAGCTGGCCGAAGCCTATCGACTGCAGGGGCGTTACGAAGAGGCCATCGATACCTGCCGGAAGGGTTTAGAAAAAATGCCGGATGCTCTCCGCGGCCGGTTGATTCTGGGAAAATGTTATTTAGAGAAAGGGATGATTGACCAAGCGAAGCAAGAATTAGAAAAAGTTGCCGATGGCATCGAGGAATGTCTCTCCGTTTATAAGCTGCTGAGCCAGGTCTATCTCCAGGAGAAAAACGTAGACCAGGCCTTAGAGGTGATCAGAAAAGCCTTATATTTTCCGCGGGAAGAGGAAAAGCCGAAAAAAGGGTTAACCCCCCTGGAAATGGATTTGCTGCGGCAGAAAACAAAGCTGAGGTCGATTCCAGCCGAACCGGACACCCAGGAAGATCTCGCTGCGCATGGAGGAACTCTCCCAGACGATCAAGCAAAACAAGTGATTCAGACCGATACGCTGGCGGAAATTTACCTTAAGCAAGGTCACCCGGAAAAAGCCCTCTCCATCTATCAAGAGATCCTTACGCGCGAACCGGGAAATACCGATGTTCAGGAAAAATATATAAGCCTGCAAAAGCGAATGGAACCCCAGCGAAAAGCGGCTGCGTACCAGAGGACGATGCACAAACTGGAGCGATGGTTAGCAGCGGTGGCTCCGAAAGACGAACCGCTTTCCCCCTGAAGAGGATTCGGGTGCAGTTACTTTTAGATAAGATTATCAGCCGGGCAAAGGTCGATGCCATTCTTTTTGTCAGTCGGGACAATATCCGCTACCTCTGCGGTTTTTCAGGAAGCGATGGGGCCTTGATCGTTACCGGCCAAGAACGCACCTTCTTTACCGATTCGAGATATGAAGAGCAGGCGCGCGGAGAAATTCATAACGCTGCCGTTAAAAGATATCGGCATAAAATCTCAGGATTAACCCAATTCTTGAAGCCTCTGCACATTAAACGTTTGGGTTTTGAATCCAACGCCATGGCGTATGAAGACTACAGAAAATTGAAAGAAAAATTGCCCCGTGTTTCCTTCATTCCCTTAGCCCAGGAGATTTCCAAATTGAGGGTTCGCAAAGAACCCGAAGAACTGGAAAAAATTCGCCGGGCTGTCCATATCGCTTCCGTTAGTTTTATCGACACATTATCCAGGATACGGGCTGGGGTGCGAGAAAATTCGGTGGCCGAATTTTTAGAATACCGCATGAAACGCCGGGGGGGCGATAAAGTGGCCTTTGACACGATCGTGGCTTCAGGTCCTCGGGCGGCGCTTCCCCACGGAGCGGCTTCGGCCAAACGTTTACAGAAGAGAGATACCGTGGTCATAGATTTTGGTACCAGCTATCGGGGTTATCACTCCGATGAAACCAAGACTTTAATCTTGGGACAGCCGGATGCAGAAAAGAGAAAAGTTTATGAAATCGTCCGGCGAGCCCAAGGGAAAGCCCTTAAATCCATCCGCCCGGGAGTAAATTTCCGGCAAATCGACGCGGCAGCCCGCGAGGTCATTTCCCGGGCAGGGTACGGCAAGTTTTTTGGGCACGGAACAGGCCATGGCGTCGGGCTGGCCGTTCATGAAGCCCCCAGCATCTCACCCCAAGGCCGAGGGGTTGCAGAAGAAGGGATGGTTTTCACGGTCGAGCCTGGAATTTACATCCCCGGTTGGGGAGGGGTGCGTTTGGAAGATATGGTTTGGGTCACCGGACGGGGATGCGAAAAGTTAACGGTCCTATCAAAGGACCTCGAAGAAAACATCCTAGCCCGTTAATTCTTAAGGCTGAAAAATAAAATTGGGCGCAAACCATGTCCAGGGGTCGGGAAAATTCCCTTGCCAAAATGAGGCGGTGCTCTCCTGGTTTTATCTTAATTTTCCTCTGGGCCCTCTGTGGTGAATCGCTTTTTTTAGGTAAATATTTTTTTTAGGAGTAGGGTTCATGTATTCGACGACAGATTTTCGCAAAGGCCTAAAGATCGAAATTGGGGGAGAACCCTTTGTCATCGTCGATTTCCAGCACGTCAAGCCGGGAAAAGGGGGGGCTTTTGTGCGTACGCGCCTGAAAAGCCTGGTGAGCGGAAACGTCATCGACCAGACATTTCGGTCCGGTGACCGGGTGGATAAACCTGACCTGGAAGAGCAAGAAATGCAGTTTCTTTATGAGACCGGTGGAGAATTCCATTTCATGGACACTCAAACCTTCGAACAACTCTTCCTCACGGCTGACCAGTTAGGAGGTAGTAAAGATTTCCTTAAAGAAAACATTGTGATCAAAGCCCTTTTTCATAACCGACGCCCGATCGGCATCGAGGTGCCCATGTTTGTGGAATTAAGGATAGTCAAATCAGATCCAGGAATCCGCGGGGATACGGCCACCGGAGCAACCAAGCCTGCCACCCTGGAATCGGGAGCGGTTATTCAAGTTCCCCTCTTTGTGGAAGAGGGAGATGTGGTGCGGATTGATACCCGTACCCGGGAATACATCACCCGGGTGAAATAACGGATCGGATATTTCCTGAAAAGCATCCGGACGGGATACAGATAAGAAAGGAGAGTCATTATGGAATATCCAGAAGATCTCTATTACTCTCAAGAACATACCTGGGTAAAGGTAACCGGAAACCGCGGGACGGTTGGCATTACCGATTTTGCCCAGCAAGAAATGGGAGAAATTCTTTACACCGAACTTCCGGATGAAGGTTCGCAGATCGAACAAGGCGATATTTTCGGGACCTTGGAATCATCCAAAACCGTGGCGGAGTTGTATAGTCCGGTCAGCGGAGAAATAATTTCCATCAATAAAGATTTAGAAGAAGAACCTTCTCTGGTCAATGACGACCCGTATGGGAAAGGTTGGTTACTGGTGATAGAACTCGATGACCCATCAGAGCTACAAGAACTATTTAGCGCTGTCGAATATGAAGATTTTTTGGAAAAAAGAGAAGAAAACTCGAAGAAGCAAAAGAAATAAAATTTTTTACCATTCCGATGGCCATGGCCAAAATTATGGTTGAAGGCTAAAGCGAGGTGCCCGTTTAAGATGGCCGGTGGAGTCCGAATGAATTTCTTGACAAAACACCCGAAGGTTGTTAGAAACTGGATAGGAAAGGAAATTACTTTTTTCTTTCCCCCTGACCCCCGCCCTCTCCCCCGTTTACGGGGGAGAGGGGAAGGATGAGGGGTCATTAACTTACAATATTGATATCAATTCGGAGGTTGGAATGGAACTGATTCAAGAAGCCCTGAAAAAAGGGCAGAAATCGCTTTCAGAATACGACTCCAAGCGTCTGCTCAGCACCTACGGATTCCCGGTCGTAAGGGAAAAATTGGTTTCCAGCCGGTCCGGGGCTGTTAAGGCAGCAAAGGAGATTGGGTTGCCTGTAGTCCTCAAGGGCTGTTCTCCGGAGATTGCCCACAAAACCGAAAAAAAATTGATCGAGGTAGATCTGCGGAACTTCAAAGAAGTGGAACGGGCCTATGATGCCATCGTGAGCCGCGTGGGAGAAACTTCTTTGGACGGGATCTTGGTCCAAGAGATGGTCAAGGGCTCCCGGGAATTGGTGATCGGCATGATTCGGGATGCCCAATTTGGCCCTTGTGTGATGTTTGGCTTAGGGGGGATTTTCACCGAGGTCCTCAAAGACGTCTCTTTCCGCATTGCCCCGTTAGAGAAGCGAGACGCCATCGAGATGGCCCAGGAAATCAAAGGAGCTTCTGTATTGGGACCGTTTCGCAGCATGCCCCCTGTGGATATGGATCTACTGGTTTCAATGTTGATCAATGCCGGCAGGTTGGGCCTGGAACTCGAAGCCGTGAAGGAAGTGGATGTGAATCCGCTA
>Ga0224495_10001359_pt1 | contig 17309 bp, 11 predicted proteins | sample SF_Jul11_sed_USG_FD_168128 | JGI IMG/M metagenome (GOLD analysis project Ga0224495, IMG submission 168128) | Sediment microbial communities from San Francisco Bay, California, United States - SF_Jul11_sed_USGS_4_1 | ecosystem: Environmental > Aquatic > Marine > Sediment | place: USA: California... | reverse complement strand
AGTCCGTCCGTAGTTAGATAAGTCTGGTTCATAGCAATGCTCCTTTGGTTGGTTAACGAATACGCCCTTGATAAAATTCCTCATGAGCGTGCAACCAAGTTAGCATGTCAAAAAAGCGTTTTTTCGGAGCAAAACGAGATCAACGAGTCAGATACGGCGGTATCACAAAACAACTGGGTTTTTGAAAAGTATCCAGAAAATGAAGTCGTGAGTGCAACTTTTGAATTGCAATATTCAAGCGCTTTAGCACACTTAACTACAGGAAATATTCTTGAGCCGGACAAGGATTCGGCGCAGAACATATCAGCACTCCAAATTGTTTCTTTAATTTTCTAGACACACTAAATGGGCACATAGAGCAGTCATCAACTATTGATAAATATCTTGATTAGAATTGTTTTGGGCACAGGCACAAATGGGCACAGCATTGAAACTAAAATTATTTTTCTAATCCTGTGGGCACAAGAAGCAGTACTCAGGTGAAGAGTGCAGCACTCTTCTTTTTCGAGATGAAATGCGCAGCACTCAAAAACAGCAGCAGTATTCAAAATGGGTGTTATTGCCGATTCTGAAATATGCATTTGGGCACGAAATGGGCACAATTTGGGCACGGAATGGGCACGGAACGGATTTTTTGGCAAATTTCCTTGCTTCGAAGCGTCCCGAAACCATGACAACTAGACCATATCATAAGGTCTGAAATGTCGTGTAATTTACTTAATCGTTATTATACATCATACTGTATAAACTTTACCTCCCCAAGCGAAAATCAACCAAACCCTCGCAACCCTGATGGACACCGTTTTCAACATATCGGAACCTGCGAACGGCTTGCCTGATTTTCCGACCCCTGCTCTCCGCAACGCATGGAAAAGCATAATTGAGTGGGCTGTCAGGAACTTTGCCTCCGAATCTCTGATTCATGTAGTCAATACCACGCAGATACTCAAGCACCCCGATTTTCTAAGAATCATACTTGACCTCCTTACAGATGAAGACAGTTTTGCTCTGCTATGTGAATGGGCAGATGCCAACGAGCTGAATCAAAATTTATATCCTTCAACTCCTGCTCAGCATCTGTATCAACTGGCTCGCGCAGCTGTCAAGGATGAGTCGGTTTTTCAGCTTCTGGCAGAAACACAAACCGAAATGCCAGCTTCCCGCTTCATGAAGGAAGAGTTGCGCAGCAATTATCTGTTTGCCATGCTTTACCAAAAGCCCAACGACGTGGGATTTGGTGATCATGGCTGGATCAGAAAGCTCAAGCTGTGGTTATTTGTCCATGCCATCGACAGGGAGATCATATCTGGCAGTACGCAGGATGGTTATATAAAGAGTGTTTCAGACGATCTGCGGATCGCCTGCCACAAGAACCGCGAAAAGCGGAAGGTATTTCTTGCGCTACTGCGGCCAATCACGGAATTCAGCGCCCTGAACAGGCACCTTATATATGGTGCGCAATACCATCAAAAAAATAACACATTTCCCTCAAAGAAGACGATGCTGGGAAACATCGTTCAGGTTGCCAAATTTCAGTCCAATGAAATCAAGAACATCGCCCAGCTGCGAATGGCTATTCCTGGGCAATCCACTACTCAAGCCAATCACAATTGGCGCAACCCAGTCCAGCCTGCTCTGGATGAGGTTCACGATGATGAAGAAATGGGCCGTTTTTCCTGGGTTGCCTGTACTACGGAAGATGCGGGCATCGCAGAAGCCGAGACAGATGAAAAATCTTCTTACTTCCATCAGCACCTGAAGGCCACCAGCATTCTTCTTTACAGTCTGGAGGATTCGAATTTTCTGCAATGGGCGTGGAACAGGCCGAATCCGTATGAGATGTCTCAGATCGAGCAATGGATAGAGGAAAATAGTCACTCCGCCAATCCGGCTAACAAGATTCTCGCAGCGCTGACATGGGGCGCAACCAGGATCAAAAGATCATTCAGGAGAACACTCGATATCCGGATTGCCGATGAGGTTGGTGATGAATGGACCATCAATCCCGAGTTTTCCATCCTGTCACGTCGCCCCCCGCAAAGAAAAGGCGGTTGGCAACCCGATTCCCCGGACAGGAATCAAGGACAAAAAAAGTGGGTGAATCCGGTTGCAGAAAGCATCAGCATCAATATTCCGGAACACATTTCAAAAGCGTTAAAGAATCAGGCTGCAAAATCATTGAACCCACTTTATTTAGGTAACCTCTGGGATTCGGCCTGGGGAGAAAAACCGGAAAAAGTTCTCCGCGAAATTTTTTCCCGAACCATCCCACGGGTAACGCCGGGCATGCTGGGAAATGTCCAGACACAGCATTTATTCAATGCGAGCAAAGATGCAGTGTTTGCCAGGCTGTCCAGCAGCCACCCGAATTCCTCGCTGCCTAGTGCATGCGCATACGCGAACTGGAATGTCGAGCAGGCCAACAATACATTGAATCATGAATCCATCGCATTGCCACTGAAAGTAAGCTGTGATGGCAAATCCATAGCCCAAGGAAGCAGGCTTGATCCGATCGAATCGCTGATTGTGAATTCGATCCGTGAGGCAACGCTTAAGCTGGAAGAATTGCGGCAAAGACAGGACGTCATCGAATTCCACAACGCTTATGCATCCTATGTAGTAGTGGCATTACTTGCTGCAACTGGCGGTCGCCCTGTCAATGATACTTTCGAGAACATTGCGCATTTTGATTTTCGCGAGCGGTTTGTCTTTATCAATGACAAAGCGAGTGGTGCTGCGCGCATGGGGCGCCTCGTGTTATTGCCGGATAAGGTTTGCGAGTTGGTCAAGCACTATCTAGATCACCTTAACGTGCTGGCCCAGGCAATCAAAGTAGCAAATCCGGCGCTTTCTGAAGAGCTTGAATTAACCGCCAAGGGGTGCCCGAGCAGCACGATGCCACTTTTCTTTTTTCTTTCGCGGGATTTTGTCTGGCGCTCTGTTTCGGAGGAACAAATCACAAGCCTGGCACTTTTTGACTGGCCCCTACCACTGAATTTGTTCCGCCACCGTATGTCAACCTGGCTCCGGCATCATGGTGCCGATCCGGAAGTCATCGATTCCATCCTGGGTCATGCTGAAACCGGGAACGCTACCCACTGGGATTGTTCTTTCCGTGTATGGCAGGAAGACATGGCAATCATACGACCGCTGATCGAGCAGGCCTTCATCAAGCTGGGTTTCGAAAACGTGCGAGGCTGGACGGGAGAGTTGCCCGCCTTATCAACCAAGTCTGACAAGGCAGGAATTCGATCTCCAGAACTCTTTGGCATGCGTGCCCGTGAAAAGAACCGAAGGGCCAGATTCATGGCATCCATACGTGATGCCAAAAAACAGATCCATCTCTATCTTGATGGCCGAAAGCTCAGTGAACTGTCCAATGATCAAATTTACGATTTGTCGAAAGGCCTGTTGTTCAATGATAGCGGCTTGCCCCACCCTGCGGGCCACCACAAATACCGCTACCTGCTCCGCTTGATAGAAAAGGAGTGGCACAAGGAAGGCAAGCGGGTTCGCGTGTCAAAGCGCTTCGTGTTCATGGGCGAGGAGAGCAGCCTCTTTACGGAGGCAGCACCGCATGCGATTCAGATTTTTGAAGAAATTAAGGCGACATGGGAACAATTTCTTGAACAACCCAAACGGCACCGCATACCCACCCAATCCGCTGCCATCATCGCTGCCGTTTCTCTTTGCATTGAAAACCGCATTTCGTCGCAGGCGCTGTTGAAGGACATCCGCACTAAAAAGAATTTCAGGCTGGTCGCCCTGAAAAACCGCGTCTACATTGAATATGCCAAAGACCTGATGGTTAATGATCCTGACGCAACCGCCAAGCGCTTCAGAATTTCGGGTGATACGGCAACAAATTTGAACCAGATTCTGGTGCAAAAGCCATTGGAGCTGGCCAATCATCCTGTGCCGGATGCGCTTCAGCCGATCGCAAGGATTCTGGCCGCTCACCGCAGGGTGGGTATGGATGCGCGCAGCAATGAGCTGATATCCGCCTTGTGCGAACTGGTGGACCAGATCAACGCGCTGACGCAGCCCGGAATTCTTGCTGCATATCTGGCGGGCCGAGTGGATTCATACTCGCTGACCTGGCGAGACTGGATCAGGATGGAACTTGGATATGTGGCAGAAATCCCTGTCTACGAGCCAGACAAGAAAGAAATAATCGAGGAGGACCCCGATACGAATTCGGTTCTCGCCGGGGGGCAGGTCAATATTCAGCACCTTATAAATATGGATATTGAAGCCAGCCAACGGGCAGGCCAGGAACTGCTAAGAAACATCGACAAGCTGCTGACAGCCTTCGAAAAATATCATGGTAATTTTCTGCAAAAGGCTGCGGTTATCCTTGGAGAGGATGCGCCACAAGCTTCGCCTTTGCGCAGGGCGGAACGCAAGGACCTGGCGCGCGCGATCAATTCCATGATCCGCAAGAATGGCAGCAAAACCAGCAGCGCCATCCAGCTCCTTGCAAAATGGTCCACTTCGCTCATCTTCCGAAAGGTCTCGGGCGGCAGCAAGCTCATTACGATCAGTTCCGTTACCAGATACCTTGATGCGCTATCCGCGCCGTTTGTCAAAACAGGATATGCAATGGATATCCTACTGGCCGACGATGATGAGATGACAGACTTCTATACGGAAGTGCTCGATGCACTGGAAGTGAAGGACACAGATTATGCAAAGGACTGCCTGAAATGGTTCCACAGGTGGGCGAGGAAGAACTATGCAATCGAGGACCCGGACTGGGTCGAGCTACCAGTAACATTTTCCGGGTTGCGCGTCTCACCTGGTGTCATTACTGAGGCCGAATACCAGCGTGCACTCCATTTACTGATGGCAAAGCCTGGGCTGGATGCGCGCACCCAGCTTGCTCCAGCCTTCCTCCTTTTGTGTTGCTACCGCTTCGCAATGCGGAGTGGTGAAGCATTCGGGCTTTTGCGCAAGGACTGGGTCGCCTACCCATATACGGCTGTAGCCCTGGTTCACAACAACAAATTCAGAAAACTCAAAACGCCGACCTCGCGCCGGCAGTTGCCGCTGGTTTTTGAGTTATCCAAATTGGAAAAGGAAATCATCGACCACTGGCTCGGGCATGCCGAGTCTGTTCATGGCGCAGACATGACGATGCCACTATTCTTCGATGAAAATGCAAGCGACAAGCTGATGACTTCCTCGATCAAAAAGGCCGCCATTGACGTGTTAAAGGCCTCCACCGGAAATCCGCGGATAACGCTGCACCATGCGCGGCACGCCGCAGCCAATCGCATAGCGCTTGCAATCGGAGACATTAATCTGGAAATGTGGTCAAAGCTTTATGATGGCGCTGCTTCGGCCGACATGAAAAATATTCCAGTATTTCTGCTTGGCGACAATCGTCCCTCCCGCCGAAAGAGTTGGTCTATTGCGCGGTACCTCGGGCATGTCCGTATCCTGACAACCTTCAGGAATTACCTGCACTTTCTGGGGGAGTGGGCAGATTCCTTGCAGGAATGGGGCGAGCGCGGTCACGCACCCCTTCTGCGGAAAATCACAATTCTGGATAATTTTCCGCGAGCACCTACAGTTGAGGTTAAATTTCAGGGCTGCGTATCAAGCTTAGTTACAGATCCAACACCATACACCCTGCTGAAATTCATGCGCCTGGTCGCCCGAGGGAGGCCGTGTAAAGAAGCAGGTGTGTTTCTGGGACTCGACCCAAAACTTACAAAAAAACTGGAAGATATGCTGCTGGCAACCGGTCAGAGAGTGCGCGTCAGGAAAATAGAGGGGTGGGTAAACGAGGCATCGGAAAGCGCGCCATTCCCATTTCTCTACAGGGTCAAGGAATCAGCATGGAAAAGGTTGATCGATTTCGCGGTAACGCTAAAAAAGGATATTCCGGAAAGCGGAGTACCTTCTCATTTGCACATCGCCTGGATGGTTGGCGCTAACCGGCAGATTGTCATGTGGGAGGAATGGCAATTTTCCCTGATGAGATCAATGCTCGAATATTTTGGCATTGATCAATCCCGGTACCAGATTTTTCATACTGAACAGATTGATTCCGAGCTAATTGCATGCGCTGAGAAATACAGATTCACTCCATTGCCGCGGAACGCATGGAAATCCAAGATAAAAAAGAAAAGGAAGAAAAAGAAGAAAGAGCAAGAGACCCTTATCCAGGTTGATGCAGTGCACCGGGTTGAAGGCACGCGGGAGCGGGTATGCGTTGATGTCAGGTGTGCAATAGTCTGGACTGAGGATGATGAAAGTGAGATCAGGAGCAGCTTCGAGCTGATAGCGATTTTCTGCGCGTTTGCGTTTTCTGCATATGCATCATCATGCAAGGTAGTTTCAGGAATTTTGTGTGTCCGAAGTCACGGTTAAATTTCACGGCATCCTTATACTGAATCCGTGAAGCGTTCACCGAACAGAATGCCGATTTTGATTATTTGGTCAGATCACGGCAAACTCCCCTTCTCTGCCCACATGCTCACAGATCTCTAGCAGCTTGAAAGTCTTCTGCCTTTTGACTCCGGGTCGCTCCTGAATTACAAACCTGTTCATGATATGCCGCGTTCCGATTAGCTCAATCAAACCTTCAAGATGCTCATCGCAGTCGAAATAGACCATCTCCGGCCGCCCATTCTCGTACAGAAGATAGAGCTCATGAGAAGCTATTTTAAAACCATTGCAGTACGCAGAAATGGAGCGCACGGGATTTTCAGTCCAATCCTGCTTAGGCGGCGAGAGAAATTTTCCTGCAATCACGCCCATGCTCCCATTGCCGACAAACCTGATTGGTGTCGTAATTTTTTTACCTTCATGGGAAGTTAAGAATATGTCGACATGATTCTTGAGAATGAATAGTTGCCCTTGAGTCGGATCCTGCCATAGTTCCTGTTGATGCACGCCACGTATATCAGAGGTCATCATGTGACAATACTTTTCCATGAGTCCTTTGAGCTGAGTTAGAAGAGTCTCATCAAGCTGAATTGCCGGGTTCGATAGCACCACATCAATACAGGGCAATAGCTGATTATCCAGAAGGCGGCAATATTCGTCCGTGCAAACCACGCCATCATCCAGACCAAGAATCGCTCTAGCGAGTCGCGCAACACCTTCCCCCAAATCAACAAGAAGCGTGCACCTGAATTCATTCAAGTGACAACTCATCCCTTTTTCCTTGAAAACCGCATCTATCGGATGACAGGACTCGAGCGTAAAGATAATTGTTTCTTCTGCCTTATCAGTGGCCAAACTTTTAATTTTATTATTTTCCACAACTTCACCCGTTTTACATTTTCGATGTGTAAATTGTCACGCATTCAAAAGAAAAGTGGTTCCTTCATTGGGGGTCTTTTTGACCCTGAATGGAGGAACCACTAACTTTCAATTTCGTTTATGCTTGAGCGGTGCACATCGTCAAAGTTAGACCGTCGGGTAATCACAGTTTTGGCGTAACTTTGAATAAATTGAGGTTAAGAAAGACATTTTCATGTGTCGATCATGCCGATAATCTACTGGCATCGCAAGGTTCGGCGCTGTTGGCTCACTTTGCTGCGAGTCGCCAATTTAAAATTTGGTCACATTTCAATGGTGGGCATCGGCCGATGGACTCAGCTGACCGCTTCGGCCGATTTCAGGGCAGTCTCCAAATCGGCCAAAGCGGACTGTAGTAGTTTGCAGAAAAGGCTCTCGGCATAGCTTACTGGAATGTCTGCTTCCAATATTTTCGGACCATCGCTTTCGACACATTTCGGATAGTCGGTTTCCCAGCTAGCATCATTTCGTTTAAATCAATTGGTCTCCGACCACATTTCATTATTCATTGAGCTTACTTCGGGTCCAGCACGAGAATCAATTCATCTGCATGATGGCGAGCAGAACGCAACCCTTTACCATTGCGTTTTGCATTACCAGTCCCACCCATTGTGCTGAACTTGCTCTTCACAGTTTTTTCTTTTACTCGGAAGTACCTATTTGAAATTTTTCGAACTGACTCACCCGATAGACCGTTAGAACACTCGTGATCAGGAAACGTGAGAATTGCTCTTGCACCACGTGAGGAGATTGTGTTGAGCAAATCGTCCAATGCGGAAGATGACTCTGAAGTGACGCTGTAGCTGGAACGCGGGCGGAGTATAGGGTCGGGGTAACGACCAACACCAGATACTTCACCGCATGTGCCTTGGGCAATAGTTTCGAGTACATGATAGAAACGGCTGTAGTGAACCCCCGAATATGGTGGGTCAATAAAAACGAGGTCTCCATCCAAAAGTTCTGCGGCGGCAATATTTGCATCTGCCACACGAGAGCTTCCTACACGTAGTGCACATTGGCTTGCCAATGCTTCAAAAGACAAGCGAGTTCTTATCGGTATTCCCCTATTCCAAGCATCTTTAAGAAAGCGTTTTGCTGTTATCGTAGGTTGGAATGGCTGAGCGGTGTGTCCCGGTGCAGCGGCACTCTGGCTTGCCGCCTGAATAAGCGCCGCTAGAGCAACTGTTCTTGCGGGCTCAGTAGCAGGCAATTTTGCACGTAGTGCATCAATCCACAAGGCTTGCTTTGGGCTAAAGTAATGACCACCGTAGGCCTTGGTAATTGGGAAATCATGTTGCTGTTCACACCACGTGCGATATTCAGATACAGATTTTTTTGTGAGGTTGGTAGCTTCTGGCAATTGCACTTGGCTAATGAGACTCTCTGCGCGTTTATACCAGCGATCATAAGTTGGCTCCCATTCAAGAGTCGTATTACGTCCGATAACAGCGTCAGCCAAAATAGTACTGTAGCTTTGAAGATCGAAAGCGAGAACTGGTAGATCAAAGCGGCTACCAACATGGGCAGCCACTGCTGCGGAGCCCGTAAACAGATCCACAAAGCGGTTTGCGGATGGCACCACCTGTCCAAGCAAATCCCCGAGGCCGTTGCCTAGCATGGTACGTTTTGAGCCCATGTATTTCATATGTGAATATATTGCCCCAAACTTTGATCCTCCACTTGGTAGCGCATCAAATATTTACACCAACTCGGTCGCCGATGAGCTTTCCAAAAGCGATTTTTGGAAACTTTTTCATCAATAAAATCTTGATACGCAACAATGCGTTGGAAAGCCAGAATTTGCACATTTTGCAGATCGGGATAATCTTCACGGGACGGAACCGAACCTAGACGAATGCGGCTAATCCTTTCGATACTTTCAGCGACCTCCATTGGCGACGGAAAGTCAATCGGTACAAATGAATTCAGATGATCGGTGTAGTTCGCGAAAGTGCGGTGGGATGCCTCAGATTTTACGTCCTTCTGGTTATTTGTTCGAAAAATATCATTGGATAAAAACTTTGGATGCTCTTTGACAGCTTTCCAGTAAAACTCATGTTCCCCTCTATCCCTACCCCATCCAACCGGTGAGCAAACAAATTGACCATTTTCTACTGTTACCTGAATGACCTCTCTCTTAGTGAAAGATTTGAATATACCCATTGAATGAGCGAAAGCACGCATAACGAAATGGCTGGAGTAGTAGCCAGAAACAGAAGACCAAAGTGGACTGCCCTTTGTTAGGGCAATTGACCAAAGAAAACTATGGATGGCACGATGCCACATCTCGACACCAGCGGATGCCAGCATGGGACTGTACTTATGGGGAAGTACAGGTGATGTCGTTCCCATGGTTTCAATCAAACCATTTAGGTGATTTGAAAGTGAACCAGGTTTTGGAAAGTCCATCTTGGCATTTGCCTTATCCAGTTTACCAAACGTCAATTCAATAATTTGATCGGCCAGTGCGTAGTCAATCGACATTTTAACCAATAGCCTTATTTGCTAATGTCCGGGCTTCATTTGCAAGTTCTATGATCTTCTCTGGATCAATATCACCCAATTTTTTCTTTCTCGATGATGCCGCCCAAAGTAAGTTTCGAAACCGCCCAATACCTCCGCTACCCAGAAAACCAAGCTCCTTGAATTCGTCCTTTGCAACAAATTCGCCTTGGTGGAGCAAGCCGGCACGATTTATAGTGTCATGCAACCATTTGGTAATTTCAGTACGAGCATCATCAGAAACAAAAGGTATCTTCCCTTGCTTCAAGTGTGAGAGAACTGCGGGAACCAAATCGATAACTGAGACAAGAATTCTACCTTGGTAGACGACATTCTGTGGATCAAGTGATGTCGCTTTATTTGTTTCTCCACGCCCTGAAGCTTGTAACCAACAGTCAAGAAGTTGAGACAAAAAATCAGTCTGGGATTCAAGGTTAGTAATATCACATTTATCAAGTGCGGGAATTGCGCCTTCGATAGCTGAGTTAAGCGTGGCAAGAGTAACTACATCTTTCACGCCATACTTGATACCAGGGATCTGAATCATTCCAACTAATGGACCAACCTCAAGCATGAGCTTACGACCAATGTCTTGGGCACGATCTTTACGATCCAATGGACCATCTTCACGTGTTGTGGGGAACAGATCTGCAACTAGAGATCGATCAACTTTTTTCTGGTAAAGGTTCACATCAATGAATATCTGAGCTTGCCTTTTTGGCTCCGTGCCAGATGGGTCAAGGTCAAGAAAAATCTCAGATGGGATCTCAAATTTGGCATCTGGATCGCTCTTACGCCGAATCATAAGTGCAAAATACGCGCCATTTACACGGTGCTGTCCGTCAATTACAGCTAGCTGAAACTTATTTGCCGATGGATCAAGGCCAATCTCGGCTGTTCCACCTGGGGTTTTATTCCGGTGAAATTCCGCTCCATTTATATGTACAAGCACATTGGAAAAAAAAGGGAATGAGCTTCTTGCATACTTAACAGTGCCTCTGATTTTTGGTGGCCATTCGCGACCAGGATCATTTTTCTTTGGGTGATAAATAGGGCCAAAGATTTCATTTAGCAAGTCTCCGGAATCTTCTATCTCCTCTTGCAAGAGATAGGCGCCTATTTGCGCAACACGTTTCCAATCTAGTGATCGTTGAATGGCTTTTACCTTTTTGGGATCTTGATGTGGACTATGAGGTAAACCCGGCCACCATTCCATTAGCTTCATCACATCAAGAGCGCAAAGGCAATGGTGAACATCTGCTAACTCAGGAGGTGTAAAAGGATTAACCGGCACTACTACCGATATCCAGTGAATTTTGTCTTTAGTCATAGTGTGCCACCCATTGATCAGCTCAAGATGTAATTAGTGTTTATCTTCTCGCGCTCACTAATTTATCAGCATATATCGAATTCTACTGTAAAGGCAGCTTTGTTGTGCGAAACAGACATTCCAGAAAGTTGCGACGACAACCTTTTCCGAAAATTCCCACAGTCCGGTTTGGCCGATTTTCAGACCGCCTTCATATCGGCCATTGCTGACGGTAATGCCCGCCTGCACTCCATTGACCATGGATGACCGCTTCGGGGCAGGCATTTCGAGAAGCTGACCGAGTACAATGTGCCAATTGCAGACAATCGCTTTCGTCCGTACTATTAATGCATATGCGGACAGGCAAAACAGAGGGGTTACCAATGAATCAGTCACTTATTGATAATAAGCTCGCCTTACTGTTTTTAATGGTACTGGCCGGTGTGCCCATCTAATAACTGTTGGGCTTCTCAAAAAATAGTGATGAGGCATGACGTTACGATTTCATTTGGTAACTGGCAATTTTCGGCAGCAGACATAAAGTGGTAATGCAATTATGCGAATATCTGTAGCGTTAATTATTCTTCTTCTCTCCTTCTCGACTACTGCACTTGGAGGCGAGGTCGAACTTGCGCTATCCGAGCCAATTAAGATGATAGGCGACTATAACAATGCCTCATTCTCTTGGGGGATAGGAGGTAAAAGCTATATTTTGCATGAAGACGGATTGCTGCAACTGAGACAGTCAAAGAGAAAACTTAGATTGCCATTGGGGCAGGGGATGTTAGGGCTGGGGCTCAATTTCGTTAAAGGAATTCGGAATGATCTTATACTTGGATACGGAACGAGTAACGGAGAAGAGGGTACAAGTTTTATCTGTCGAATAAAAGGTGATTTGAGTACTGTTCGCTGGTGCAAAAATATTGGCAGGTTTAACCAGAAATTTGCAGTCAGTGACGATTCTGTATGGGTAGGAGCCCTCGGTTTAGCCGCCAGGTTGGATATTAATAGCGGCAAATATATTTGGCTTCTCGACGATTTATATAAACGTGAGAATGAAACAGATGCTTTTGTCATCACATGCCCAGTATCAGAAGACGAGACAACGGTTACATTCTATGGTCAAGATACAAACAACAGGAATAATCAGCAGCTCAAGGTTGATCGAAAATCTGGATCGATCATAGAAATTACACGTATTGCGGACAGATATCCCTGTTCCTCTCGACAGCATTGATGAATAACTGGGGTTAAAAGCCCAACCTCACATTCGAGAGGGACAGCCCAAAAGCGGGCTGCCCCTCAATTTTACGTTAGCCGTCGAAAGATGATCGAGTCCAGCTATTGGCGCACCGAATTGAAGAACGACCTCGCTTGGCTCAAAAGCCACCGTATGTTTCGCAGGTGGTCCGAAAAGCAACAAGTCCTCTTCGAGCGAAAGTTGATGCTGGTTGCTTTTCAGGTCCGCTCACTACTGGAACGACCCAAAGTTAACGATCAAGCCCGCAGCACCAGTATGTCAGTTTTACGGTATAAGAAAATCGGCGACCGTCCATTTACGGCCTTAGGCTCGGGCTGGCCTCATGAGCGGTTCGATATGGAGCATCCCGAGGTTGCCGTTCTCTCCGTGCTTGACGTTTGCAACCAACTCATCCACTACTACTGGATGCAAACTTTGTCGGTAAACCGAGCCTTTGTTTCGATGCTTGTGTTTTCGGACTACCAGCGGCACAAATGGGCCTACGAGTTTCAAATCGAAGACCTATTGCAGTTGTTCCGTGTGTTTGGCAATGATTCTTCTGCTATCGTGGGTTTGGAATCTCAATGGGACGACAAAAGGCAAGATTACATTGTCACGAGATCATGGGGGGCTAGGTGATTCGACGGCTAACCCTGCGCTAAAGCGCGGCCCCTTGTATCTTACCTTCACGTTGAAGGTCTGCTTTTCGAAATACCCACCGACTGCAATGTGTCGGGTGTAATTTTTCGTGACCGGCGGTTTCATGGCTGATCAAATTGCTTCTGGCTAGTGACCGGTTTACGGCAGACTTTTAGCAAGGGCGATGGATAACTCCGTGCCATTTGCAGACGACCAACAACAGAGGCTGATAGTGCAACCGCGTTGCCGCTAGATGCGCTAACATCCGATACGGCATTGCAGACGGATGCCCAGACGCTGCTCGGTTACACCCAAACCCTCATCACAGGAGACGAACTCATGTTTGCGATGGATATGCCGTATGTCCCGGTGCAGGACACCCCCATTGTACTGGCCCAGGCCGCCTCCCCCGGCAGCGTTGCGCCGCAACCTGATTACTTGTTTAATGCTTGTGCGGACACGAAGAGTCTGGGCGACCCCAGATCGGCAGAGCGTGGGGTTGATCCTGCGTACATGCTTACTAATTACTTAAATAATAGTTCAGAGAAACAAGTGGTTTTCAGTTTGGCTGACATCAAAAACGTCACCCTGCTGCAAGGCACCACGCAGGGTAAAATTACTCCGGTAGTCGATAACACGGGCTTAACTTCATATTATTATGCCCCCCCCCGGGATACGAGGGCAACGACCAGGCCACCTTTATGGCCGAGTTTGAGGGCAAGCGCTACAAGATCGTGGTGGAATTGCATGTATGGAATGTCGAGGCCCTGAGTGATAATAGTTCATGCCCAGAACCCACCCTGATCAAGGTCAACGGTAAGTCCATTTCCGGTGCGCTGGGCAACGATGTTGAATTGCATCGTCACTTGTACCAGCCAGGCCAAATAGTTGCATCAGATAATGACCCACATTGAAGAATGTAACACATTGAATTATCCACTCCTGTTGAGCCTTTGATGGTTCATCACAAAATGCAAAGAGTGGGTCAAACGGTTGTGAAATTCAACGTGGTCAGATCAATAGCTCGCGACAAGTCTAAACTCAGACCTTGATATTTGTTTTGGTTCACGGCACGATGCGGGTATGAATAGACTTTTTCTACAACCTCGTTGAACGACCGTTTTTGGGTATCTTGAAGGTCTGTGTCGGTTGTAAATTTTCTTGATCGGCAACTTTATGGCTGATCAAATTACTTATTGCCAGTGACCGGTTTACGGCTGACTTTTAGTAAGGGCGATGGATTACTCAGTGCCAAAACCGGACGGCCGCATATTTTCGCAAAGCAGGCATTCATCAATAATTTCTTCACCAAAGGGGGCGGAATGAAACAGTTATTATGGATTCCCTTGAGTTGTCTTTTTTTGCTGACAACGGCTCATGCCACAAGTTTTGACTGTGCAAAATCAAATTCGAATGTCGAGTTGCTTATCTGTGGAAATACAGAGCTTTCTAAGTTGGATGATGAATTGGACAAGTCATACCAGCAGGCTCTTGCTTCAAGCAAAGACAAGACAAGCCTAACTAATGAACAACGGAAATGGCTAAGAGATGTGCGAAATGCTTGCTTGAATGTGGCTTGCTTGAAGAGTATCTATAAATCGCGAATAAGCGAGCTACTAACAAGATCACCAACACAAGAAAGCGAGTTGTCTAGATCATCCAATCAGGAAAAGCTAGTTGCTTTCAATGTAAAAATGCCCAGTGTTTGTGGTTTTCCCGGCATTAACTTTTCCGAGGACATGGTTGTATTGGCTGCAGGCGGCCTCGGAGGGAGGCCGCTTGATTTTCAGTTGGACCAAAGCGGGCATATGGCGACCCAAATTGACGTAGCAGTGAATTATCCGGATAAACCTGTCGCATTAATGCTAGGTGCGTCTGAACCAACCATTTGGAATATCGGCTGGACAGAGGGTACAAATATCATCGCTGTGTTTGCAAGCGGATATTACAGTCAGAAAGTTGCCGGACTCAAAGCAAATACGCCATTTCTTGTTAGCAGCTCAGAAGACAATGGGCCATGCAACACGGATGGCAACGTCGCTAGTTTTGAGTATGGAAATAACACAAATATAGGGAGTGCGGCGACTGAGCAGAAGCTCTCAAAAATACTTTATGCGCGCCGTATAAGCAGGATATTCTCTGTCCCGGATGGGAAAGGAGCAGTTGTAATTGGTGAACCGCTTTCGTTTGGGCAGCAGCTAATTACATCGGATGCTACCCCGCCCAAATCTTTCCAAGATAAGAATGCGCCTCTGGCTGGCGAGGCAGGCTTAAGTATGGCGATGAAAAAGGGTATCTTGCGTAGAGCAACCCTCAAAGATGCAAAAAAATGGATCGATGCGCTTAATAGGAAATATGCATTGCAACATCTGTCCCCACCAGATATTCCACCAGACTTGGATAACGCGTATGTAGTTCTAAAGGGATTTACTTATCCACCAGGGTTGTATGGCGGGCATAGTGCCACTTTTTATATCCCCGCAGGGGTGCCGCGACCCACGGGAGATTTCGGACATTCAAAGATCTATGATCTTAATTCCATCACCCTGGATTGCCGGGGAGACAGCTCTTGCGGCAAAGCGATGCAAGCAGGCAAAATCGGTCGTGGCGTTACACAAAGAACGACAATTTACGATTTAAATGACGGAGGCGGCGTTGTAGTTCACGAAAGCTCTGGAGCAATACAAGGAGCGCCCGCGATCCTCGCGCCGCGTGCAGTCAGCCGACCATCTGCAGGGATATCTTCTCAAGGGGTACCGTCCTCTGATAATCTTTCAAAGCCCAGCATCATTAAAGAGAAATAATCACACTTGGAGTGTCTACGTGAATAATCGGTATGCATTTCTTTTGGCTTCGCTGCTGTTTCTTTCAGCGTGTTCAGCACCTGTGCACAAGGACTTTTTGCAGAATCTTATACAAAGCCAAAAGACTGACGGCACAAGGTCACGAGTTGTTACAAGTTTGGCGTATAGCGAAAAAGCAAAAGTTCTGCTCATAGGACACGAATCCGGGAGCATTGAAATCTGGGATGCGACCCAAGCAAAGTCGGTGCGTGAAATCAAGGCTCATGATTATCGTGCCAACTTACTCAGCTTCTCCGCTGATGGAAAGACTTTTTTCTCCAACTCCATGGTTGAATACAACACCAAGCTCTGGAATGTAAGGACGGGAGAGCTGATCTATTCGATCCCACTCTCCAGTGGCCCGGTGAGTGTCTCCCCCGATCCGCGCTTTTACCTTATTGCCAACAGCGCAGAGTTGCGTTTTTTCGACTACAAAAACAAGGTTGTGCTTCCGGAAAAATATCAACTTTCTTTTGAAGTGATCGAATTTATAGCGTCAGACCGCTCCACCAATCAAGTGGCCGTCGGCGCGGGTGGCGTGATCCATCTGTTAAAATTCTCCATAATCAATGGGTCGCCGCATCTGGAGAAAATTGCACAAAGCCCTCCCCCTCCAGAGAGAAGTAACATTAGGGGTTTGCTATTTTCAAACAACGGCAGCACCCTGTATTCGGTGACCAACTGGGGAGCCGTTGATGAATGGACCACACAGCCACTCAAAATTAAGCGCTCATTTCCCATCGTTTTGAACGCTATCTATGCTGCAACCTTTTTGCCCAGCGAAGGCTTGGTCGCTCTCTCGGGCACAGAAGAACGGGTTCGGCCAGGAGTCGACTTTGGTTTTGTCGAAGTGCTCCCACTGGACGGGCGGAAACCTTCGACTTTTAAGATGACCATGAAATACCCGAAGGTTATAGAGTTTTTGCCACCCTTTTCTTCCGTCATCTCTGCCGAAGGCTATTCGATGGAGGTCTATGGACTACCGCAAGAAAAATGAACACTGCAAACTAAAGGGTGCAGGTTCGCATTAGTTTACGCATTAGTTGAATGTCGGCTTCGTGTCGATAGTACGCATACGACGATAACAAACCGGACATTCCGTTCTGACCTTTCCAGAAAAATCTATTAGTCTGCTATGGGCGCGATGCAGAAGTAAGACGCAACACCAGTAACGTCAGCTTAGCTGCGCAAACCGGACATCTCGACAGGCAGCTATGAACTTCAGCTAAGGCCGATTTTCAGACCGCCTTCATATCGGCCATTGCTGACGGTAATGCCCGCCTGCACTCCATTGACCATGGATGACCGCTTCGGGGCAGGCATTTCGAGAAGCTGACCGAGTACAATGTGCCAGAAGCGGACGGTCGGTGATATATAGTGAAAGGGCCCCTGCGCGCCTTTAGGGGACAATTCCTATCGCTGAAACAACACTTCTTAATGTATTGAACGTTGACTTCGAGAA
>Ga0224495_10001358_pt1 | contig 17314 bp, 10 predicted proteins | sample SF_Jul11_sed_USG_FD_168128 | JGI IMG/M metagenome (GOLD analysis project Ga0224495, IMG submission 168128) | Sediment microbial communities from San Francisco Bay, California, United States - SF_Jul11_sed_USGS_4_1 | ecosystem: Environmental > Aquatic > Marine > Sediment | place: USA: California... | reverse complement strand
CTCGAACTCATCCGGACTGAAAAAACAAAGGTGGTGTTGACCGAAGCCTGTTCAAAACAGGTAAAAAACGGCATTATTATGAAAAACGGCGATGTTCAAACCGTCAACGGATTGAAAATAGAAGCGATTCCGGCTTACAATCTCGTCCATAAGCGGGATAACGGACAACCCTTTCATCCAAAAGGTGTCGGAAACGGGTACATCATCACCTTTGGGGATAAGCGGGTGTATATTGCAGGGGACACGGAAAACATCCCTGAAATGAAATCACTTCGAGAGATCGACTGTGCCTTTTTGCCAATGAACCTGCCGTATACGATGACACCTGAGATGGTCGCCGACGCCGCGAAAGCGTTTCGGCCGAAAATTTTATACCCTTATCATTTTGGCGACACAGACACCTCGAAACTTCTGAAATTACTTCAAGATCAAAAGGAAATTGAGGTGCGAATCCGGAATATGAAATAACAGGAAAAAATATCAAGGATATCTAATGGATTAAGCGGAATTGCGCCATAGGTGTATCAATTAAGAGCACCAGGACAAAATCAAGCTATTTTTTCACTTTTCATCCAGTACTTTGCGCAAGGTAAAATCAAACAGATGCCATGGCAAATCGGAAAGCGCCATAATTTTCATTTCCCTTCTTCACTGTTTGTTACTTGACAAAAACCCCACATAAAAAGTAAAATGTAATACATTGTGTTACTCACGTAGCTGGAGCGCACATTTTATCATAACCGTCGATTCTTATGTACATACTGACACTCTCCGTTGACAAAGTTACAATACTTTTCGTTAAGTCCTGAATGATCGATTGCTCATCGCAGCTATGTACCAAGATCAAGCGAGTTTAATATGTATAAGTTAAAACTCGCTTATTATAGCATTTGAATCCATCTTTTCCACAAACATCATCACCATTCTCAGGAGTTTGGTCTTCGAAAGGAGAATGAGCATGGCCATAATTAAAGAGTTGAAGCACTGCCTAGTGCTTAATGTGGGCTTGGTCGCCAGAGGTTCCCGCTGTTTATCCATCATGCAGGCGCTGAGATCAATCAAACCTGTCCATTTTCAGTTCAAGATCTCCGGAATAGCGGCCGTTACCAAATCCATCGCATGTAATAAATACGCCGGTGAAATGGATATAGAACTATTTGATAATTATATAGAAATGTTGTCTATGGACCATCTGGATTTCATTCTTGAATTAACCGGAGAGCAACAAATACTATCCGATCTGGTTAAGCATAAACCACCCACGGTGGGTATATTAGACCGCCAGGCTTCAATGCTTTTATTAGATATCGCAACTCTGCATGAGCGAGTTGCCGATAAAGCAACTGAAATCAACCTGGCCACATCATTTGCCTCTGCACTTTTGGAAGCTTCACCGGATGGCGTCATGGTTATCGACCGTAATTTCCGCATTATAAACTGCAATGACTCTCCGTTAATTACCGTGGGTAAAGGCCGTGAGTTTGTCCTCGGCAAGTCCTGTTTCGAAGTCATCTATGACTCTCAGAAACATTGCGACTGTCATGGAAGAATCTGTCCGGCTCAAGAAACGTTAAGGACTCGCAAGCCCTCCCGAGTCTTGCACGAAAATCTCAGCATCAATGGAGAACCTCAAGTTTCCCAAGTGACAGCCTATCCCATATTCAACCAATTGAACGAAATCGTCCAACTCGTTATCACCGTAAGAGATATCACAAAAGCTCTTGCCGATAGAATCGAACAGCGCACCCAGGTTATCAAAGACGATTTGGCACGCTTTGCACAGGAAGACCGGCTGTCATCCTTGGGCCGGTTGGTCGCTTCGGTCTGTCATGAGATCAACAACCCTATCACCAGCATCGTCACCTTCAACAAACTCATTTTGTCCTATCTGCAGAAGAATACATTGCCTCCGGAAGGCTCAGCCGGATTTGAACGGTATTTGGATTTGTCTATTCGTGAGGCATTGCGATGTGGCAGCATCGTTAACAATCTACTGACCTTCGCACGGCAGAAAAGTATTGAATCAAAGGATATCGATCTGATCGAAGTCGTTAAAACCATCATGATGTTGACCAAGCATCAATTCGACTCTGGCCAAGTGGAAGTTGAAGTAAACCTGCCGAAAGCGCCTTTTAACGTATGTGGCGATAGTGCTCAGATTCAGCAATGCCTGATGAACTTGATATTTAACGCCATCGAATCCATGCCTGAAGGTGGAAAGCTGGCCATCAGCGGAGGACTGGATAACGGAGAAGACATGGTATGGCTAACCGTTGCCGATAACGGCCAGGGGATAAAACCGGAAGATTTATCCCACATATTCGAACCTTTTTACTCGACCAAGGTGGACGGCAAAGGGGTCGGACTCGGGTTGTCTATGACTTACGGCATTATACGAGAACATAATGGCGTTATAGAGGTCGACAGCAAACCGGGAAAGGGCACCGTGTTTAAGATTAAATTGCCCAGAAGTTCGACCCATGCAAGGGGCTATTCGGATGCTAAATTAATGTCCTCAGCAATATAGATGAGGTTTAAATGTTAAACACGACCTATTTAATTGGAGGAGCAAATCGATGAGTTCTGCGATGCAGATCATGGTAGTAGACGACGAGGAGAACATTTGCGAAGCTCTGGCAGCATGGTTCCAAAAAGACGGATACCGGGTTGAAACAGCAGGCTCCGGCCCGGAGGCACTTGATCGCATGCAGCAGAAACCCTGTGATGTGTACCTTGTCGATATTAAGATGCCCGGAATGGACGGCCTGGAACTCCTGGCCAGATTAAAAGAGAAACAACCGGATGTCGATGTGATTATGATCACTGCCCATGGATCCATCCAAACGGCGGTAGAAGCCATGAAACGTGGTGCCTGCGACTATCTTTGCAAGCCTTTCGATCCTGATCAACTCTCTTTGCTCATGGAACGTGTTATAGCAAGTAAGGCTTTACGAGATGAAAACATTGCTTTGCGGGAGCAGTTGGCGGAACAGCGAGAGGCCATTTTCGAGGGTTTTGTCGCACAGTCTGAATCCATGCAGGAGGTTTTTTCAATTATTGAGGATGTTGCACCCTCCTCAGCACCGGTGCTTATCACAGGAGAAACCGGGGTGGGAAAGGAATTGATAGCGCATACCATTCATACACAAAGCGAGCAATCTTACGGGCCGTTTGTGGCCATAAACTGTGGGGCTTTATCAGAGACGCTTCTAGAAAGTGAGCTTTTTGGTCACGAAATGGGTGCATTTACCGGCGCTGCCAAAGCTCGACGTGGTCGACTGGAGATGGCCAATAACGGCACTTTGTTTTTAGACGAAGTCGGAGAAATTTCTACCAAAATGCAAGTTGCTCTTTTACGTGTATTGGAAGAAAAAAAATTTGAGCGGCTGGGAGGCAGTCGTACCATTGAGACCAATTTCCGCCTAATCAGCGCCACCCATCAGGATCTTCCCCGACTTATCAAGGAAAATCAATTCCGGGAGGATTTTTTCTATCGGGTTAACGTCATCACTGTTCCTGTCGCCCCGCTCCGGGAACGCTTAGAGGATGTTCCCGCTCTGGCTGATCATTTTCTGGAGCGCTATGTCCAGGAAACCGGCAAACGTTTAGAGGGGTTCACTCAGAGAGCCCTGGGTATGTTGATGTCTTATTCCTGGCCCGGTAATGTTCGTGAATTGCGAAACGTCATCGAACGTGCGGTTGTGATAGCGCGGGGCAGAATGATTGGGGCGAAAGAATTGACTTTTTTGAACACCCCGGGTGCTGAATGCCAATTGGGTACACTTACATTAAGAGAAGTTGAAATCAGCCATGTGCGAGCCGCCCTGGAAGCATGTAATTGGAACATCAGCCGGGCAGCCACACAATTAGGAATTGATCGAAGCACCCTCAACAGAAAGATAAAACGCTATCATTTGACCCGGCTCTAAGGCCGATCCGAAATGTAGACAACTTGCACACAAATCAATTAAATCAGACAGATAAGGCCCTAATAGATCTCATCCTATTAGGCCATGTAAATGAGACTGCGGTCTCCATCGTCGCTGCAAACCTTCAGGCGATAATGGGCCTCAATACCGATATCCGACCGGTGCTCGCCAAACCTGATTACGCCTACGTGCCTGGACGCAACCAATTCGATGCGGCCAAGATCATTAAAACACTATGCTCCATAACCGACGGAGCACCACTCAAGTTGGGGCTGATTGAAAGTGATTTATGCTCACCGATTCTCTCTTTCGTCTACGGCGAATCACAACTCGGGGGCAAGGCGGCTTTGGTTTCGCTGCATCGTCTTTCCGCCAAGGATCCAGAGGTAACCTACCAGCGGATCGCCAAGATCAGTCTCCACGAAGTCGGTCATTTATTGGGCATTAGACATTGCTGGAAAACCACCTGCCTGATGAAGCACTCCGGTGATTTAGATCCGCTGGATTCGCTATCCATGTATTTTTGCTCGGCATGTGAATATGAAATCAAACGGCGCATGAAAACATTGATCAACCAGGATACATAAGGACCGAAATCCTCGGCTTAACCTAAGAACTCTTCAACCAATCGATCCCAGCCGATTCCCGGCACCATCCTGTAGATATCCTTGATGGCCTCACCACCTGTGGCGACCATCTGGTAACCGGTTTCTTCACTCAGCAGCGTATTCAGGCGAGTGGCTTCATCATCCATCCAGGCGAGGCTCTCAATGCCGAAGAATAAATTTTTCAAATTTTTTCGCAGATCAGTCGGTTCGATGACCATCAGCCAGCCGCCATAATAGGGCGAATCATTGGCCATTTGGGCTTTCCTTTTGACTTTATAGTTAACAGCGACCACTTTGCCGTCCACCGGACTCAGAGTCGCAGCTTCGTTCTGATCCCTCTTCAGGGTGGCCTGGTGTTGGCCCTGGAAAACCGTTTTTCCCAGCCTGGGAAGCTTAATTTCATCCTGTGGGCCTAACAGGCGGAGGGCAAAGTCATCTATGCCGACGCGCACCCGGCCACCGTATTCCACCCTGGCCCATGTATGTCCAAAATGAAAATAGTGATCTCTAGGCACATTGAAGCCCGAAGCCTGATCACAAACCGGCTGCTTGATGCCGGGCATGTACCCCGTGTCTTCGATCATTTTGTCATAGGGGCACTTGACACAGTTGTAATTGTGAGCGCACATCTTGTAATCAACGCGACCACTGAGCATGTGTCGGCATTTTAGCTGGCTACTCAGCATCCGCATCCTTGGTGTGATATGGGCTTTTCTCATGTTTCCAGCCTGAGCTTGTTTTGCCTCAAAATTGGATTGCACCCCCCGGTCAAAGGAACAATCGAGGCAGTCAAAGGCATTGATGCACTTCATGGGCTTGACCACACCGGCCCTGCTCCACACGCATTGATCGTTGGTGATACCATAAACGAAAGGGGTTCTTGTTTTTTTCGTCGCTCGTTTGTCCATGATAAACCTCCTTAGCTATAGACCATAGGCTTCTATTGATGTAATTCCCTGACTCGTTGCCCTATGTTTAAAGCACGATCGGTGCCAAATCATGCAACCTTTCGATTGGTGTTTATAACAGTTTGAAATCATAATATATTTTATATGATGAGGGCAAAGCAATTGCCCTGTCAGCGGATTTGGCCATGTGACTCACAATGCACCACTTTATCCCGACAATTCTGAAAACCATATAAAACCAAACGATTATATCAATGGTGCAAGAAACACCACTTTGTGGCATTTTGCACCAGCAAATCTATTGTCGAAAAATTAGAGGGTGTTCAAGCGAACAAAATAGAGTGAATCAAAATTATTAATAGGGGGTGGGGATGGGATTTTTTTTCTGATTTGGTAATTTTTAAGGTTTTTGAAAAAATTGACGTTAAAAGAGCCTCAGGTATGATTAAATTTTTACTGGAAGCTGTTTGAGTGGATTAGGGATCGTTGTGAAAAAACCCTGCTCGATTCGAGATCATGCCAACATATTTTCTTAAACCTATTACCCTTATCAAAAGACAAGACCGGTTTTTTCATTACGAACCCTTATCCACGAGTTCTTTCAGTAAAATTTAATTATACCTGAGGTGAACTCTTGCCACGAGGTTTATCCGCCTCACCGCAAGCGGCATCTTCGACTGGCGTGATCACGCGGTTTAAAAAAAGATTATCCATGGAGCGACGATTTAGAAAAACTCCCCGAGCCCTCAGTGAAATGTATTGATGAAATATTTCTTCAGTCTACAAACAGGTCCGTGCTCAAATATCGTTCACCGGTACTGGGCAAAATGACCACAACCTGTTTTCCTTTGTTTTCAGCCCGCTTGGCCATTTCCATGGCAGCCCAAACCGCGGCCCCGGATGATATGCCGCACAAAATACCTTCCAGTGCAGCCAGCTTTCGGGCGGTTTCAAAGGCCTGTTCATTGGTCACCGTAACAATCTCGTCGATGATTTTGGTGTTTAACACATCCGGCACAAACCCGGCACCGATACCCTGGATTTTGTGAGGTCCGGGCTGACCGCCGGACAGGATGGGTGAATCAGCAGGCTCCACTGCCACGGCTTTAAATGACGGCTTTCGGGACTTGATGACTTCAGACACCCCGGTAATGGTTCCGCCGGTTCCAACCCCTGATATAAAAATGTCCACGTTGCCGCCGGTGTCGCGCCAGATTTCCTCGGCGGTTGTTTTCCGGTGAATTTCCGGATTGGCGGGATTGGAAAACTGATCGGGCATATAGGCATTGGTCGTGCTTTCCAAAATCTCATTGGCTTTTGCGATAGCCCCTTTCATCCCGTCTGCGCCGGGCGTCAAAACAAGCTTTGCTCCCAAATGTTTTAAAAGCTTTCGCCGCTCGATGCTCATGGTGTCGGGCATGGTCAATGTCAGGGGGTATCTTTTGACCGCACAGACAAACGCCAGAGCAATCCCAGTGTTGCCGCTGGTGGGCTCCACAATGGTGGTTTCCGGGTTTATCAACCCTTTTGCCTCGGCTGCTTCAATCATTGAAACGCCGATTCGATCCTTGACACTTCCCAGTGGATTGAAAAACTCGAGCTTGGCAAAGACTTGGGCGCCGAGTCCATCCGCAATGGTATTGAGATGCACAAGCGGTGTCGATCCCACGGTGGAATTGATATCTTTATATGTTTTCATGAGTTGCTCCATTTAATTCATGCGACATTTGAAAAACGTTTTCTTTCGATAAACCCAATAAGTTATACGCTAATCATCCTTCATGACGGATTCAAGAAAGGCATCGATTTTTGCAAAAAGCTGATCATCGGTACTGTGTTTTAGTTCGATGGCCTTTGCCGGACATTCCGATGCACAAATACCGCATCCCATGCATGCCGACGGCGGAATCTCGGACACCCATTCTTTGTTGATAAAGGGTGCACCGTAAGGGCATACCCGAACACAAATCAAACATGCCGCACATTTTTCAGCATCGACTTCGGCGACGGCTGCAGATGTCGTCATTATCTCCTTGCACAGAATTTTCATGGCCTGCTGTCCGGCACTTTTAGCCATGGTAACACTCTCTTCAATAAACCGGGGACTATGAGCCAGGCCTGCCAGAAAAACACCCGAAGTGGCAAATTCCACCGGCCTTAATTTGACATGGGCTTCCAGAAAAAAACCCACATCAGCGGTAGGCAGTTTCAAAAGTCGGGCAATCTGCCGGGCGCCTTCAGCAGGCCGAATACCGGCGCTTAACACCACCAGGTCTGGCTCAACACGAAAATCCTGATGAGAGCTTCGATCCGTGAAATTGACGATCAATTTTCCGCTGCTATCATATACCAACGGTTTTTCTTCAGGGATATACCGGAAAAAGAGGACGCCTTTTTGCCTGGCTTTAAAATAATACAGTTCTTTAAAGCCAAAGGTTCTGACATCTCGATACAACACAACTACCTGCCCACCTGGATTCATTTCTTTGAACTGGATACTGTTCTTCACGGCTGCCGAACAACACACTCGGCTGCAATAGGGAAAATCGGGTTCCCGTGACCCCACGCATTGAATCATGACAATTCGTTTGAGTTGACGGGCCCATAAGGGATCATCCAAAAGACGTTTTGAAAACTCCACCTGGGTGAGAATGCGATCATCCTGGCCGTAACGATATTCCTTGGGTTCATACGGACGCCCGCCGGTGGCCACAATCACTGCCCCATATTGAATATCGATTCGTTCGTCCTTTTTTTGAACCGAACCGTTGAATGCGCCCAGATGTCCGCCGTGGGAAACAAGTGTGCTATTCAGATAAACAGAAATATTGGGATGATGGGTGACCCTTTCGATGAGATAGCGGATCAACCGAGAAGGAGAATGTCCTTCCAGTGTGAATTTGAGATTCTGTGCAAATCCTCCCAGGCCATCACTTTTTTCCACCAGGTGAACATGACATCCCTGGTCGGCAATGGTCAGTGCAGCCGTCATGCCGGCCAGGCCGCCTCCGATGATCAACCCTTCATTAACCACAGGGTATGATTTGTCATACAGCGGCTCAAGCCGAATGGCCCGGGCCACACTGGCTCGGATGAGTTCCTTGGACTTTTGGGTGGCTTTTTCAGGATTGTTCCCGTGAACCCATGAGCACTGATCCCGGATGCTGGCCAGCTCGAACAGATAGGGGTTCAATCCCGCTTCTTTTAGGGTTTCTTGAAACAGGGGCTCATGGGTTTTCGGCGAGCATGCCGCCACCACCACACGGTTCAACCGGTGTTCTTTAATAAGATCGACAATGGTATGCTGGGTTTCTGTGGAACAGGTAAACATAAAATCGGTGGCAAACACCACGCGGGGAAGTTTTTTCACGTCCTCTAACACATTCTGGATATCCACGACTCCGGCGATATTGTTGCCGCAATGGCACACCAAAACCCCCACCCTGGGAACTGCTTCAATGGGTTTTTCCTCCAATGTCTCTTCCACCACCGTTTCAGTATGTCTGGCCTCGCTGATGAGGATGGAGGCTTCGGCGGCGGCGGCACCGGCCTGGATGACGGTTTCGGGAATGTCTTTGGGAGATTCGATACCGCCGCATACAAAGACACCCGGTCGGGACGTGGAAACCGGTTCATCAAATTCGGTGGTTAAAAATCCATAAGGGTTCGCGACCAACCCCAACTTTCTGGAAAGGTCGATAAAACCCTCTGACGGTTTGAAACCGCTGGAAAGAACCACCAGATCGTATTCTTCTTCCTTTTTTCGATTGAGATGATGATCAAATGTTTCAATAATCAGATTTTCGGTTTCAGGATTCAGATAAACCTGAGAAATCATGGATCGCCGGTATCGCACGCCGTGACTAAAACGCGCGCGATCCACATAATCGTCAAATCCTTTACCCTGGGCTCGAATATCCATGAAGTAAATGGTGGCTTGGGTTTCCGGCTCATGGGAGCGGGTTAAAACAGCCTGTTTAGTGGCGTGCATACAGCAGACCGAAGAGCAAAAGGGGCGGTTTCGGGCCGGATCCCGGGACATTACGCACTGAATCCAGGCAACGTTCTGAGGAACTTTTCCATCAGAAGGCCGTTTGAGATGTCCTTCATAAGGGCCGGTGGCCGACAACATCCGTTCATACTGCAAAGACGTGACAACATTTTGATATCTTCCGTAGCCAAACTCTCCTTCTTTGGCGGTCAACGCCGGCCCGAAACCGGTTGAAATCACCACCGCACCGGCGTCAATTTGAAGGCGCTCCGGCTTTTGGTCGTATTCAACGGCATCGGCAGGACAGATTTTTTGACATACACCACACTTTCCTTTGGTTAAATAAAGACAATGCTCGGCATCTATGGCATATTTTAACGGAACAGCCTGGGGAAAGGTTAAAAAAGCCGCTTTTCGCATCCCCAGCTCTCCGTTAAAGGGGTCCGGTATTTTTTTGGGGCATTTTTCAGCACACTTTCCGCATGCAATACATTTTTCTTCATTGATATATCTGGCGCGTTTTTCAATGTGGGCGGTGAATCGACCGGGATCTCCGTTAAGTTCGAGAATGCGACTTGTGGTCAGAATTTCGATGTTCGCATGTCCGGCCACCTGGACAAGCTTCGGAGAAAACATGCAGGTGGAGCAGTCATTGGTAGGAAAGGTTTTGTCCAACTGGGCCATTGTTCCGCCCAAAGTGTGTGATTTTTCAATAAGATAAACGTAAAAACCGGTGTCCGCCAGATCGAGAGCACACTGAATACCGCCGATGCCGCCCCCGACAACGATGACTTTTCCCACCGGATTTTTAAGATCAGACGCCATAATTATCACAGAAGCCTTTTGGTTTTTAACAGCGGAACAGGATTCGCAAAATGCGTCTTAAACCACTTCGGATTTCCCCTGTCGCTGAAACTCAACCGGAGCAACTCGGTAAAATAAAATATCGGAATCGGCCTTTCTAAACCATCTTTCTGAATCATATCCAAATTCGACTGACACAACGGACAAGACACAACGATGGCTTCAGCACCGGCCTGACGTGCTTTATCCAATAGTCTTTTTGTCAAGGAATCTCCAATTTCCCTTCGCGCGATACCGATGCTGGCACCGCAGCAGGTTGCTTTATAAGACCAGTCAATCACCTGGGCGCCGGTGGCTGTCGAGATGCGATCCAATGTCTGGGGGTTTTCATAATCCGTATAACCGGTAATTCTCGGCGGACGCACCATCTGGCAGCCGTAATAGCAGACCAGTTTCAAACCGCTTAAAGGTTTCAATACCCGTTTTTCGATCTGTTTGATCATGTCCGGCTCTGCCAGAAAACGCGTCATATCATGAACCTTCAGATCACCGGTCACCGGCCAGGGAATATCCAAAACTCTTTTCTGTATCATCTGCTGGGAAAACCGGAGACGATTGAAACAGTTGGCACAGCAAGATACGATATCAAGCCCCATTTGCTCCGCAGCATACAGATTCCTTGCCGGCAAAATGACCGACATGGCCTCGCTGAGACTGTGGGCAGCCGTGGCGCCGCAACAGGACCAGTCGTCGATTTCAACCAGATCGATATCCAGCGCTTGAAATACCGCATCAATGGATCGGGCATAGTCGACGGCCATGCCTTCCAAAGAACAACCTGGATAAAAAGACAGTTTCATCAAACAATTTCTCCGCGGGTCTGAATATAGGCTTTTTGAATGTCCTTGATGGCTTTTGATCTGGATGTAAAGGGGTTCAATCTTCCTTTTCTCAACAGGGTCAACCCCAGTATAAGCTCCTCTTTAAAGCTTCCGCTTTTTATTTTTTCATGCAATATATTCGGCTTTAAATAATATGCGTTCATCAACCGGAATTCATTGACCCTGCCGGACTTTCTCAACACTTCCAGAAATGTCTGATGAAATACGGCAAGGTTCCTTTCTTTCGGTGTGATAGACGAGTGTGCTGCAATGTTTCTCAAATGATTGATGACTTCCGCAACACCCACTTCATTGGGGCAGTATGTGGTGCACATTTCACAGGACAGGCATACCCATATGGTCGATGATTTTAACAGGTCTTCACGCCATCCCAGTTGAACATAACGCATGGCCTGGTGGGGTTTGATGTCCATAAAATGGCTGACCGGACAGGCATTGGTGCAGCGTTCACATTGGTAACACGCCGAAACATTGGCGCCGGTCTCCCCCTGGATTCTGTTCAGAAAATAATCCCCTCTGTCGCCGATGAGTTTTCTTTCTTTTCCAGATTTGGGTTGGGTGACGCTTTTTTGATCTGCAACTAACGTATTCATTGCTTTACCTTTTTTAAATTGCCAACGCCGACCGTGGATATGGGGCAAGGATTTATTTAAGTTCGTTTGATTTTTATCAGGAGCATGACGACTGTCAGATCACATGATCGGCGCCAAGACCTTGCAAGATCGGCATAATTTCATCTTTTCTTTCCATTTTTCATGCGCTGTGCCGCAGCAAATGGTTCCATTAACGAACCAGCAAAAATTTCCTGCTTGAAACTCCCACGCAGGGCATTCTTTTTTTTGCTTTGCAGGGCATTTTTTGACCGTCCAGCATGGTTTTTGCGCTTTTAGGATACCCCTTTTTCTGGCCATTAGAAAAAACATCTGTCTTTCCACATGAGGCGGCACGGATCGCCAACCCTGCTCATAGCTGTGTATGGCTTTGATCGATACCCCCAAAAGATTCGCCATCTGTTTTTGGGTTTTGTTTAATTTTTTCCGAAATACCGCAAATTCTTTACCGTCCATATACTTCTCCCTTAATTTTAGTAAGATGGAATTTATAATATAAAATCTTGTATTAGTGGCACAACGTGGTATTTCCTGTCAATAAAAAAATAGCGGGTATTTTTACCACCCCATAAAATAGTGTCCATCCAGGACGAAACACCTGAGATTAGAAGAAGTTACCGATCCGCAAATTATGAAAGGGACGTGATGGAAGGTAAGAAAAAAGAGACCTTTGCAAAGACAATCCGATAAATTCCGACATTCGGTTACTTCTGGGATGGAGCGGCAGTTCCCAGAACCATGGCCTCGAAATTCGTCAGTTTTTCCCGCATTTTCCTTGAGAGTTCAACATATTTTTGACTGAGTTCATAGCGGTAGTCTGCATGGATCTTATTGATGCTGTATTGCATCTGCTTGAGTATCTTGACCTGCTTTTTCAAAAGCTTGACCATATATTGATAGTTCTCTTTTGAATTGTTCATCATGGCTTCGGAATATTGATTCACCAAATCACAAAAATTACGGTATTTTTCATCAAGGACCAACGCAATTTTTTCGGTCTTCAAAGTATGTTGTGTAATGGTGTAAAAGTGATGTCCGGAAATGCATAAAGAGATGGCTTCGCCAAAAATGTTGGGGTGTTTGATCATACTCCGAAGGACAAATTTGAGATATTGAAAACCGTATGGTGTCCAAGGCTGCCAGCAAAGGGATCTGAAGAAAATTTTTAGGTCATTAACGTGAATTTTTCTCTGAAAATATCCGGTATACTCTATATTATCCAAAAAATGGCTGCAACGTTCAAAATAGTTTTTCAGATTGAAATCATAAATACAGGCCAGAATTCTTTTATATCCTTCTTTTAACCGGTTCGGATCCATGATGGTTGTAAAATTGGTGGTCATGCAGTGGGTGTTGTTGCCGAGGGACGCCTTTAATATTCTGCCTTCGGTCATCAGCCGATGATAAAGACGGGTCCCGGGAAGGGCATTTAAGAAGCCGATCATTGCTTTGGGAATGGCATTTTGTTGAATAAAGGTAATTTGCCGGTCGAAAATATCCTCTTTGTCACTGTCAAACCCGATGATAAATCCTGCCATGACCTCCATTCCGTGTCGTTGAATCGTTCGAATGGAATGCTCCATGTTCGTTTTCAGATTTTGTATTTTGCCGGTTTCTTCAAGACCCTTGGGATCAGGGGTTTCAATCCCGATAAAAACCTGGTTGAATCCAGCCTCCCGCATGGCCGTCAGCAGCGCCTCATCGTCGCCCATATTAATACTGGCTTCGGTAAAAAAATGGTAAGGGTAATCATACTCGATTTGCCAGGCTTTTAGCGCCGGCAAAAGCTCGGTCTTAACCCGTTTCTTGTTACCGATGAAGTTATCATCAACAAGAAACACCGGTCCCCGCCACCCCAGATCATAAAGGGTATCCAGTTCTCGCAAAAGCGTATCAGCAGATTTTAAGCGTGGCTTGTTGCCATAAATGGTCCAGATATCACAGAACTCACAGTGAAAGGGACAGCCTCTGGAATACTGAACGGCCATGGAACCGTATGCGTCAATATCTAAAAGATCGAACCTTGGGACCGGCAGATTGGAGATATCCGGATAACACGGTTTCGGATAAATAGGTTTTGCGATGCCTTTTTCCAGATCCTGTAAAAAATCCGACAAGGTTTGATCAACTTCTCCCAAGAGAAAATGGTCGACGCCGTCAATGTCCTTATGATTTGACGTCGGAAAGGGGCCTCCTGCAACAATGATTTTGCCAAACCATCTGCAGCGTCTAATCACCTCTTTCATAGAATCTTCTTGAACAATCATGGCGGAAATAAATACCGCATCCGCCCATTGAATATCGCTGTCATTTAAAGGCGCAACATTCAAGTCAATCAGCTTCAGGTTATACATATCCGGGAAAAGGGCGGCGATGGTCAGAAGCCCTAAAGGTGGCATGGCGCTTTTTTTTCGAATAAATTTCAGTGCACACTTAAAACTCCAGTACGTATTGCTTGGGACTTTGGGATAAACAAGAAGGATATTTTGATATTTGCCCATGGTGTTAAATCCTCCTTTGCTGGTGAAGGCTTTATGCTTAGCCGTTCGGCCCAATAAGCCAGCATTGAAGAAAATCGGGATTCATCAAATAGCGATACTATTTATTACAGTTATAATAATAAAACTTCAAGAAAATTTAACATGTTATTATATAATTTATCATCTTAAAGCCATAAATACCTACCCAATCCCTGTTTGAGTGCCATTCGGTATTGTAGGTGTTCACGGGGTTTCACTCCCCGTGTAACGATATTGTCGGAGTGGGTTCATCTTGAAACAAACGTGCTCTAGTCTTGGAAATGTTTCGGTTATTTACAATCGCTTCAAAAAAGACTATTGTAGCATGTTATTCATCATTTTCCACAGACATAACAAACCATGAAAATAATAGACACCCTTAAACAGCTTAATTTGGCTGACCCGGAACTGTTCCAAGCGATCAAAACATCGTTGGATCATAAAGCCGTTTCCGTGCCGAAAGAAGATGTTGCCATTTTGGTAGAAGAAACCCTTTGGGCGTTGTCCATGGAGATATCCTTCGGTCAGTCTGTGGGCAAAGGCTATGCGGATCTTATTGGAGTAGCGAGTTCGGAAAATTTTTATCGCTATCGGGAACTCATCCGCCGTTTCGGCAACAAAGGACCGACATTGGGACGAATTATGGCCGAACATCTTGTACCGGTATTAAAACACGGTGATTCCAAATTTTTAAAGCGTTTTCTGAAAACTTTAATGATTATGCAAAGTAAGGGAACCTACACCCTGAAAGATCCCCTTGACGAACTGTCGAAATTATTAAACGAGAAGGACTTTGACTCCGCATATGCCTATATTGATCTTCTGGGAGACACGTTTTCAGTAGAAATGTCCTATGTTCAGTGTCAGAATTTTGCATATAATATCCCCCGTGCCATACGATCTTTTTCTGTATCAAGGCGGGCCTGGCAAATCAAACAGCTTCATCGGGTGATAAAGGCCGACCATCGCCTGTTCGATCCTTTTTTGCTTGGAATGAAAAAAGGGTTGTATCTGCTCTCCCAAGACGCTCTGGACGGTTTTGTTTCTCTAACATTAAACAAATTAAATCAAAGACTTAAACTGGCAGCAAAATTTTTATCGCTGGAATCGAAACTCGGTATCGACACATATTCGAATATGCAGGTAACGGTTCCGCTTTCCGAAGTTCAACAACAGCTCAACAATTATCTGCAGGCACGTACCAGCCTGTCCATATCCGTAAAATCACTGTCTAATTTGCCGGATTCAATGTGCAAGGCCCACGGCCAAGAAACCTTCGTCTGTTCAGATGGAAAATTTATTTATCTGCCCGATGAAATCAGCAAGTTTTTTACAAAAGATGAAAACAAAAAACTATATAAGTGCCTTACGCGGCTCGAGGCCGGACTCTATGAATTCGGTACCTTTGACTTTGACCTGGAAAAAGCAACAGAAAAATGCCTAAGATTTGAAGGAATTAAAGATCAGGGTTGGGAGTTCAATTCCATATTAAATACTGAACATATTTCCGATCTGAAGCGTTTTTTCTTGTTATTTCCGGTCCCGGAGTTGGCAGACGACCTTTTTACCACTTTCGAGCACGGCCGCATACGATTTCTGCTCAACAAACAGTATCCGGGGCTTATTCGACAGACCCTGCCTATACTTCAACAAGAAGTCCTGGATATGATCAAACAGAAAGAACATTGGAATGCTGTTTTTCTTTTGTATCTCAAGATCGCACTTAATGTTACACTTAATCAGCACGTTGATCTCGATAAAAAAACAGCAGCTTTTATAAAGCAGATGGAAAAACAATTTATAACGGCAATGGCTGCGGACCATTCGGTAGAAACCTGTGCCGAACTGGTGAACATCGCCTATCCACATATTGACATGCTTTTAAAAGCCTCCGAAGTACCCGAAAAATTGGAAAAGATTTACAACCCCATTCCAACACCATTTGGATGGAAAGTACGACCCGATCTTTTTTTTATGTCCCACCTCAATTTTGAGCAAATGGCAGCAAAATTGAATGCTCAGCTGGCAAACAAGGGATATAAGGTTTACAAGTCGGATATTCGTCGAAAATTGATCGCCAATAAGGGTATTATTTCCTATGAGGATATTAAATCGATCCTGCTCAACAGCCAAAACACTAAAAACACGGATATGCCGAAACATGAAATATCCGTTGACCTGTCATGGCTGGATCTTTCTCAATTGATGAACAGCAGAGCCCTCACACCTTTGATCAGTGATGATAATAACGGGCCTGTTTTTTGGTACAAAGAATGGGACTGCAACTTGCACGATTATCTCTCAACCCACGTAAGAGTGCTGGACAAATCAATGCCGGAATTCTCGGATGACTTTTATATCAGCACTCTAAAGCAGCACCAAGGACTGGTTCAAAATATTCGCTATGCGTTTGAACTGTTAAGGCCGGAAGGGCTAATACGATTGAGACAATGGGTGGAAGGGGATGAGTTTGATTACCGAGCACTTTTGGATTTTGCATTGGATAAAAAAGCAGGAAAAATTCCTTCCGACCGTCTCTATATCAAGCACATAAAACAGACAAGAGACGTGGCCGTATTGTTGCTGGTCGATCTTTCTCGGTCCACCTCAAATACGGTTTATAATTCGAAAGTGACAATTCTTAGCGTTGAAAAAGAGGCCATCGTGCTCTTTTGTGAGGCACTTCAAGTGGTGGGGGATGCGTTTGCCATTGCAGGTTTCTCCAGCACCGGACCGTTGGGGGTTGATTACCTGAGAATCAAGGATTTTGAGGAAAATTTGGACGACAGGGTTAAACAGCGAATTAATGCCATGGCACCCCAACGGAATACCCGGATGGGAGCTGCCATTCGTCATGCCACCTGTCAACTTGAAAACATCTCTTCAAAAGTCCGCTTACTGATTATCTTGAGTGACGGATTTCCAAATGATATCGATTATAAGCATAGATATGCCATAGAGGATACACGGAAAGCCATATTTGAAGCCCGTTCAAAAAATATATTTACACATGCCATCACCGTCCATTTTGCCGGAGATCCC